>Ga0224509_10000214_pt1 | contig 15348 bp, 26 predicted proteins | sample SF_Jan12_sed_USG_5_FD_170158 | JGI IMG/M metagenome (GOLD analysis project Ga0224509, IMG submission 170158) | Sediment microbial communities from San Francisco Bay, California, United States - SF_Jan12_sed_USGS_24 | ecosystem: Environmental > Aquatic > Marine > Sediment | place: USA... | reverse complement strand
GACTACACCAATATTTCAAGTATGCATAAAAATATAAGAACCATAGTAAATACCACGCCCGACATGGAAATAAAGACAGATAAAAAACAAAGAAGCACCATTAGCGTGCACAGCACGCAAAAGTCAGCCATAATTTACATCTCGCCTCAAGTGCGCTACCGAATTAAAAGCCATATCAACATGCCCAATATAATGTATAGCTAAAAAGATCCCTGTGACCAACTGAACCCCTAGACAAAGACCCAGCAAAGAACCAAAATTTCACCAAGCGGACAAATTTCTTGCAGCAGGTAAGTCAACGACTGCATTGTTTATAACTTTTACTACAGGATGAATTTTTCGAATAGGACTAAACATAAACAACAAAAGGGCGCAAAGAACCTTTTCTAAAATAGCACACCTTAACAACACAGAGCAAAGCTAACAAAAGTACAAAGCCTAAACCCAAAAAAACAAAAAAGCCTTCTTCCGAGTATATAAAAATTGCAACATCAAAAGGGCCCTCTAGAAACAAGCCCTTTAAACAGAAAAATAACCCCAAAGGAATGCCAATCACAAATACAAATCAAAGGCTCTTTTGACGAAATAAAAAGTTAGGAACTATAGCAACAACGTAACCAAACATTACAAGCAAGCTTCCTACATAAATTAAGAAGAGCGATAGTCCGTACCAGCTAGCCCCTAATAAGCCAATATACACACTAACTAAAGTTGCTAATAAAAAAATAACGACTACCAGACTAACGCCTTGTTGCATCACAGGCAGCAAAAAAATAAGACTAAATAAGACACCAACAGTCAAAGACAAAGACATAAACAAATAATAGTTTAAACAAAACAGTAGCTTTGGAAGCTAAAGATTGAGTAATGACTTATTATTTGATAAAATCAAAAGAGGAAATATTCCATAAATAGAGCTACAATCCATCACCTAAAATTCAGCCACCTTTCGACACAATACTAAAAATTACGACAAAGCCGATTCAGCCCAAAGAAACAGGCAAGAAAGATTTTCAAGTTAATGCTATTAACTTGTCATAACGAATTCGGGGAAGACTACCTCGCACCCAAAGAAAGAGAAAAGCGAAAAATAAGCCCTTAATTAGAAAACCACCCACCAAACCAAAAAATAAGAAACTATCTGCACCAAAAAAGAGAATACCTCTAATAACCCTTATAACGAGAATGGAACCATATTCTGCTATAAAAATAAGTGCAAATCCCCCAGCGCTATACTCAATATTAAAACCGGAGACAATTTCTGATTCTCCCTCGGCAAAGTCAAAAGGGGCACGATTAGTTTCAGCTAACGTGGTAATAAACCAAACCATCCCAATCAGAGAACAACTAAAAAAAACTCAGCAACCTAAGTCTTGAAAGCGAAAAAACTCAGCTAGGTGAAAGCCCCCCACTAGGTAAACACCTCTCAGTAAAATTAGAACTATTCTGACTTCGTAAGAAATAGTCTGAGCAACAGCACGAAGAGAGCCTAGCAAGGCATACTTAGAGTTAGAAGCTCAACCAGCCACTAAGGTGCCGTAAACATTAACTCTCGAGACACAAAGAAAAAACAATGCACCAAACCCGAACCTATAAACTATGAACCCATAAGAAGGGTAAATAATTCAAAGACACAAGGAAAGACACAGACTCAAGACAGGAGCCAAGAAATAGGCCCTTCAATTTGCTAAAACTGGCTTAACTTGCTCTTTGGTAAATAATTTAGCCGCATCAGCTAATGGCTGAGGGACTCCTACAAAACTGACCTTATTTGGGCCTTTTCGGAGCTGAATATATCCTAATACTTTTCGCTCCATTAAGGTATAAAAAGCAACAGCTAAAAGAAGGCCAAGCATTTGTACAATTAAATTTAAAACAGAAATCATTATTAAAGAAGAAAGAAATTTCTTATATATGAAGCTTAAATCCAGTGCACTAATCTGCCACTTTAACTGTATTGCATGTGAAAGATATCCACATATATTAATTCTAAATCAACCGCACTTTTTTGCTAATGCAACAGAATAAAATAACTACAAATAATCCTTTCGTACTAACTTGTATAAAACAAATAAAAAAAGATAGAAACCAACCTGGCTCACGCCGGTCTGAACTCAACTCACGTGTTATTTTAATAGTCGAACAGACTAACCCTTACAGCTACTGCACCTTAAAAGGAGATAACAAGTCAACATCGAGGTCGCAAACTTTTTCTTCAATAAGAACTTTATGAAAAAATTACGCTGTTATCCCTATAGTAACTAATTCTTTCAACCAAAAAATTTTGGACCCAACTAAAACTTAACGTTAAACAAAAAAAAGAGGATATTTATCCTTTTTAGTCGCCCCAACTAAATTCTCGAACTTATTTTTAGCTATACTTATAAAGAAATTAAAAAAAGAAAAGAATAAAGCTTAATAGGGTCTTCTTGTCTTTTTTATTTATTTTTGCTTCTTCACAAAAACAGCAAATTTTAACCTAAAAAAGAGACAGACTTGGTCTCAGATCGTTCTTTCATTCCAGTCCCCAATTAAAGAACAAGTGATTATGCTACCTTTGCACGGTCAAAGTACCGCGGCCGTTTATTTTTCACCGGGCAGAAAAAATTTACTATAAAAAATCAGTAAACTATGTTTTTGATAAACAGTTGAACCAAATAGTTGCCGAGTTCCTTTTTTTTAGGTAAAAAGTTTTATTATAAAAGAGCTACTACAACAGAGTTAGCAACAACCTTAAAAACAGAAAATACTAATATTAGCATTATTTTTAATCAAAAATAAATAAAAAGAAAATTTGTTTTAACAGACTAAAATTAAAACAGGATAAGAATCTACAACGAACTTTAAACAGATAGCAGCTTTTATGCCCACACAAATTGAAAGTGCAGTAGATGTAAAAATTTTTTTGAGCTTATCCACAAAAAAATAGAATAAATAGAACTTATAAAAGTAAACTACCCTAAAGGAAACTAAACAAAAACAAGCTATAACCCTGTGCGAAAAGCATTTAACTACTAAGCTAATTTATATTTATGATATTGCTACATTAATAAAGAAGTCCTAAAAACATAAGCAGCTTAGCTCACAAGAAACCGAGACAAATAGATAGAATTTAAGACTCACCAATCCATGATACAAAAAGTAAGAAAAAGCACTTCTAAACAAACTTATTTTATTCCTTTACAGTAACTTAACTAATAATCAACCTTTCTATCGCAAATACTAAGAAAACTTATGCTTATAAAAAATTTTAGTATAAAATAATTTTATGACAAAGTAAATCAAAAAAGGCCGAAGGGCCTTATCTTCAATGTAAACGAAGCGCATCAGTAAATGCTTTTTCTTGAAACTAGAGACAGCTTCCACTACCTCTACTATGTTACGACTTATCTTTTTTAACACAAAAAGAGCGACGGGCGATTTGTACACACTTTAGCTACAAAATTCAAGATACCATACTGATATAAAATTACTACTAAATCCAATTTCAAGTATCCGTAAATCCAAAGATACATCCAAAGACTAACCAAACGTAACCCATTTCTACTTTTTTATAAGCTGCACTGTGACCTGATGTCTCAAACTGGTATTATTGAGCACATAAAAGATTTTTAAATATATACTGACAACGGAAGTACACAAACAAAAAAAAAAAAAAAAGTCCACTGTAGTGTGGGGTATCAATTACAGAACAGGTTCCTCTAGCTAGAATTAAAGTACCGCCAAGTTTTTTGAGTTTTAAGAACACTTGTAATACTCGGGCACACACAAAACTTAAAATTAAAAATAATAGGGTCTCTAATCCTAGTTTTTATTTTAATCTCATACTGGCTTCTTTTTGTTTAGATGACACCTAACACCCCCAAAAAATATACAAATTTTACTTTTATATTTAATAATAAATCGTCTACAAGAAAAATAACCATTTTTAAGCCGAATAATTTAACTTGAAGGCCGTGTATAACCGCAGCAGCTGGCACAAGGTTTGCCCCTTCTTTTATCAATGACTGAGTCAACTTTTTAGTTATATCTCAATAATATATACTGGTGCTGTGTTCTAAAATAAATATTAAAATTTTTTAATCAAACTTTCATCGTTAAGCAAATTTTTTATCACACGCCCACTTAAATTACCATGTAAAACTCTTGATATAATTAAACGTAAAACCAAAACCAAATTTACCACAAAAGAATAAAAATTCATTTTTGGGGTATGAACCCAACAGCTTAAATTAGCTTATTTTGTGTAAGCTTTAATAAATCTATACCTTCAAAGCTGCAATTTGATATTGTTAATTCAACTATAAAGCCCTAACAGTGTTCATCCGCATAAAGATTTAATAAAAGGAAGAAGATGTACGACTGAATCAGGCAGATGCCCACCTCAAAAATAAAGTAAAACGCGCCAATCAGAGTCATAAAACCAACAGTAGTAAAAGAAAATCTGAAAAATCCGCAACTTAAATACCCCCCCAAAAGACAAAGGACAATATGCCCAGCCCCTATGTTGGCCGCTAGCCGAACAGACAGAGTAATAGGACGAACTAGCAACCTGATCCTTTCAACTAAGACTAGAAATGGGCTTAAACCTGCAGGAGCACCTGCAGGAAGTAAAACTGCCAAGAAGGACCCAAAGTTATGCGCACCTCTCCTAAGAAGGAGACTAAGCCAAAACACCCTTGCTAACCTAAAAGTAACGATTAAATGCCTGGTATTTCTAAAGACATAAGGGAAAAGTCCACCTAAATTCATAGACAAAAGAAAAATTATTAAACCACTAACAACTAAACCAAAGCCACCAATAAACTGACCGCGCCCTCGAACTACATGCTCATCACAAAAAGACTTAATCAAATCAACTACACAAAGAAAACGATTGTTTTTTCACCAAAAGGAAGAGAAGAAAAATCTTAAAAATAAAAGTCTACCTAATCAAACAAAGAAACCAAGCCTTAAAAAATTTCCATTTTGCTCATCAAAAGAAGAAAAAATATCCATTAACATAACTACCAAGACCATAAAAGATCACAAGACTCTTTTTCACCACTTCCTTCAAAATTAAGTGTAGACTTATCCGCCCATCAAACAAAACAACCAACTCTAAACAAAACAATAAACAAGAACAATGATATTAAAATCCACCTTAAAGGGGCCAACTGAGGCATCAAAAAATGCTTTAAAGAAAGCTACATAAAGTTGACAACCTTATATTATTATTAACTAATTTTTTACTCCCCATTTTTTACTACTCATTGAACAAAGTCCTCTACACCAACAGCTTCAATAACAATAGGCATAAAAGAGTGGTTTGCCCCACAAATTTCTGAACACTGTCCATAGTAAACCCCAGGACGTGAAACATAAAAGCTAACTTGATTAAGCCGACCTGGAACCGCATCAGCTTTCACACCCAACCTTGGAACAGCCCAAGAATGTAAAACGTCAGCAGCAGTCACAAGAACACGAACATCTACGCCAACAGGAACTACTGTACGATGATCTACCTCTAGCAAACGATATCCCCCACTCTCAAGATCAAGGGACCTAATCATATAGGAGTCAAACTCGAGATCTAAAAAATCCGAGTACTCATAAGATCAGTACCATTGATGACCAACCGCTTTAATAGATAAACCAGGGTCATTAACTTCGTCTAATAGATATAATAACCGTAAAGAAGGCAAAGCCAAAAAGACAAGAACAACTCCAGGTAAAACTGTCCAAATAGCCTCAATTTCTTGGCACTCTAAAAGATAGCGCCTAGAAAAAGAACCTCGCATCAAAGTAAAAGCAGCATATCCAACTAAGCTTACAATCAAAATTAAAACCAACATTGCATGATCATGAAAAAAAATCAACTGCTCCATTAAAGGCGATGCAGCATCCTGAAATCCCCATTGAGACCAAAGAGCCATTCAAACTTTATCACCCTGATATTATAGACTTTGAAAACCTAAAGTTTATGTTAACCTAAAAGTTCAAATTAAACAACTAAAGACCCCGTTTCTGAAGAACTATGAAAATCCACAGGAAGTCGGTTATCTCACTCTAATGAAGTGCTCAAGTGAGAAGATCAAACTACTCCTCGTTGGGCCATAAAAGCCTCTCAAACAATAAACATAAAGTAGAGAACAGCGACAAAAGAAATCATAGACCCCATTGAAGAAACAACATTTCACTTAGTATAAGCGTCTGGGTAATCAGAATACCGACGAGGCATCCCGCTGAGACCTAAAAAGTGCTGTGGGAAAAATGTAAGATTAACACCAATAAACATAAGAACAAAATGTGCTTTAGCTCAACGCGAATTTAATGTAACACCAACAATTAAAGGAAATCAATAGTTAAAGCCCCCAAACAAAGCAAAGACTGCCCCCATAGAGAGCACATAATGAAAATGTGCCACAACGTAATAAGTATCATGTAACATAACGTCAATACTAGAGTTAGCTAAAACTACGCCAGTTAAGCCACCAACAGTAAAGAGAAAAATGAAGCCTAAAGCTCACATTATGGGCGTCTCATACTTGACTTTAGAACCATGAATAGTCGCCAATCAACTAAAAACTTTAATACCAGTGGGAACAGCAATAATCATAGTTGCGGCAGTAAAATAAGCCCGCGTATCAACATCCATTCCAACTACGAACATATGGTGGGCCCAAACAACAAAGCCTAATAAACCAATAGCCAACATAGCATAAATTATTCCTAAATGACCAAAAGCTTCTTTTTTAGTTCTGTGATGATTTACAATATGAGAAATCATACCAAAACCAGGGAGAATCAGGATATAAACTTCTGGATGACCAAAAAACCAGAATAGATGCTGATACAGAATAGGATCACCACCCCCTGCCGGATCAAAAAAAGAAGTATTAAAGTTACGATCAGTTAGAAGCATAGTGATGGCCCCCGCCAGAACAGGCAAAGACAATAGCAACAAAATGGCCGTAATTTTTACAGACCAAACAAATAAAGGCAACCGCTCGAACTGTAAACCACGCCATCGCATATTAATGACAGTAGTAATAAAGTTGATAGCTCCCAAAATAGAAGAAACCCCTGCTAGATGAAGAGAAAAAATTGCAAGATCAACAGATCCGCCCCCATGAGCAACATTTCCTGACAAGGGAGGGTATACCGTTCAACCAGTACCAGCTCCCCCCTCAACCGCTGCAGATCCTAGTAACAACGTTAAAGATGGTGGAAGTAACCAAAAACTTATATTATTTATACGAGGAAATGCCATGTCCGGCGCCCCCAACATTAAAGGAACTAACCAATTACCAAAACCACCGATCATTACAGGCATGACTAAAAAAAAAATTATCACGAAAGCATGCGCAGTCACAATCACATTATATAAGTGATCATCACCTAACAATGCTCCAGGCTGGCCAAGCTCCGCACGAATTAACATGCTAAGACCAGTCCCAACTAAACCAGCTCAAATACCAAAAAGAAAGTAAAGAGTACCAATATCTTTATGATTAGTAGAATAAACCCACCGCATATTAGAGTACATAAAAAAAAACTTCGTAAAAAGGAAAACCACCGATAAATACTAAAAGGCCTACAGGAACAGAAAAGGAAACGAACTTAGCAGAAAAATTCTTGTAAGCAAACCCTAGGCTTAAGAAAATAACAAACAAAAATCTTAGATAATAATATAACCTAAGCAAAGACCCTAAAATCAACGGCACAAATAGAAAAAAAGCATCACAAGAGCCTAAAATTTGCAGCCCAACTCACTTAGACACAAACCCTCTAAGAGGAGGCAAACCAGCTAGGGATATAAAACCAACAACTAAAAAATAAAAAGAGAAGCTCCCCACCTGTCTAATTCGAGAAACTCCCACACAGCTTAGAAAATAGAAGATAAAACCGGAAAGCAAAAAATAGATAAAATAATAACATCTACAACCGATAAAAGAAAAAGCTGCTACAGATAGAATTCAGCCCCAGTGAGCAATAGAAGAGTATGCCATTAAAAAGCGAAGCTGGACTTGCCCAACACCTATTAAACCTCCCAACAAGGCAGAAGTAACCCTAAAAGTAAAAAATAGAAACAAAAAAGAGGAAGAAAGACTCAAAAGAACGAAAAAAGGGGCAACTTTTTGCCAAGTAAGTAAAACTCCACAGCTAAATCACCCTAGCCCCCCTATGACAGAAGGAACCCACCAGTGAACGGGGGCAACCCCAAGCTTTAATACAAGCCCAAAGAAGCAAAGAACACCCAAAAAAGAGACAATAGGCCTAGTGTATCAGAAGATATAAGAATCCCTTAAGCCAAAGCCACCTATTAAAATAAAACCACTACCTAAAGCCTGAATGACAAAATACTTAATAGCACTCTCAACTCTTTGAGAACCAAGACCCTGAAGTATAAGAGGCACAAAACCCATAACGTTAATCTCCAACCCAAGTCAGACACCAAGCCAATGACAAGAACTAAAACTCATGATACTCCCCAAAACACATATAAAGCCAAATCCAAGCGAAAATGGAAACCTCAAAACCATAAAAACGAGAATAGAATTTAACTACACAAACGGAAGTTAGAAGCCTCCGATAACACACAGGACCGTTTTCAGTATATGTAACTACATACATAGTGCCTATGCTCATAAATACACCTATAGGCCATATACGCCTATACTAATAGATATATCTATAGGCCATATATACCTACACGTATAGTGCTTATACTAATAGATATATCTATAGGCCATATATACCTACACATATAGTGCTTGTACTAATAGATATAACTATAGGCTATGTGTACCTACACATATAGTGCTTATACTAATAGATATAACTATAGGCTATATGTACCTATAATACCTATACTATTTATCTTTATATGCTAGGTCTCCCCCCACTCCCCCCCACTAAGGCATATACATATGGTATGTATATATATATCTTCCTTTTCCAAATATTGGGCGGGCTGGTATATAGAACATAAAAAGTTGAGTAAAGAATCATGCAAATACGTCCTGTATGCTTTTTCCGTTCAGATTTTTTAAAAAAACAAACTAAAAAAGCTAAATAAAAGAAAGAACCATGCAAATTCTAAGTGGACTGTAAATAAGTAATAACAAATACGGCTACCTTTTATGCCCTTTCTCCACTCAATCTAAAGAACCTTCGTTTCACTCGTGGATAAGCCCTAAAACTAAGATCAAAAGAAAACCTCTAATAGCCACGATAGCCACAACACTATAGCCACTAACAGCCACAAAAGGAAACGGTAAAAGCAAAGCAATTTCAATGTCAAAAATCAAGAAAATGACAGCAAGTAAAAAAAAGCGAACAGAAAATGGCACCCGAGCAGAGAGCTTAGGGTCAAACCCACACTCAAAAGGAGAACTCTTTTCCCGATCAGCGAAGACTCGTTTTGATAAAAACCACGCTCCCAAACAAACTAAACAAGACACAAATAAGCTTAATAAAACACCTACAACCAATAAAACCATTTAACCTCAAGAAAAATTTTTCTGTATTCTACACCATCAATGTAGCCCGTTCAACCGGCGTAAGGTCAAAGCTAAGTAGATATTTTTAATATCCTTTTTGAGTAACAATCAAACGCTAACGCCCAGCTCCTACTTAAATAGTAAGGGAACTTTCCTCCTCATAAGCCGAAATTATGTATACCACCAATACTTCTTACTATTATAAAAATTGGTTAAAACCCAATACTAAAGAAGTCAAAGTTCTTTGTGCATATGTACACTACTTTATAAATATTTAAGAGTTAATAAAACTACCCCAACAGCTTCAGTGTTGTGCTCTTTTTTAAGCTACTATAAACTTGGCACTAAAGAAAAATCTTATTTTTTACATGCAAAGCAAACCTTTTAATTAAAGTATAGAACCATTTTGGGGACAGCTCCATTTTTGGGTTAAAAGACCAACACTTAATTTAGTTACTCAAAACAAACTAAGCCCCTCATCAATAGATACAAAGATACAAAAAAAGTCAAACTACATCGACAAAATGCCAGTATCAAGCGGCAGCCTCAAACCCGAAATGGTGTGTTCTAGAAAACTGATAATTAGCCAACCGAACCAGACAAACTAAAAGAAAAGAAGAACCAATCAAAACATGTAATCCATGAAAACCTGTAGCCACAAAAAAAGTAGAACCATAAATCCCGTCTGATAAAGTAAAAGGAGCTTCTCAGTACTCTCCCCCCTGTAAAAATGTAAAATAAACCCCTAATACAACAGTAAGCACAAGGCCTTGGATACCGTTTTTACGGTCTCTTTCTATTAGTGCATGATGAGCCCAAGTTACGGTCACCCCAGAAGCCAGCAAAACCGCAGTGTTAAGCAAAGGAACAGAAAACGGATTTAAAGGAATAATTCCCATAGGAGGCCAACAAGAGCCTAGCTCTGGGCTAGGAGAAAGGCTTCTATGAAAGTATCCCCAAAAGAACGCGGCAAAAAAACAAACCTCGGAAAGAATAAATAAAATTATACCTCACCGCAATCCCCCAGTAACCGCATCAGTGTGAAACCCCTGATAAGTTCCTTCTCGGATTACATCTCGCCATCATTGGACTATAGTAAGAACAATAACTAACCTACTCAACAACAAAACTGCCGTCCCATACCCGTGGAACCAAGACGCTATACCAACAGTTAACAAAAAAGCACCAACAGACCCGACTAAAGGCCATGGGCTAAACTCAACTAGATGAAAAGGATTACGAATCATAATTATTTTATTTGTTAAACAAACCCTTTACTTGGAAGGCAAAAATACTTAATATACTAATAAAACATTATTTAACAAAAATTTTGTATTTTTAGCACGAAAAACTAACGTGATTCTTACACTATAAATAACTAAAAAATAAACCAGACCCCCGTTCCAACAACAATAAAAATAATAGAGCTAATGTAGACCATTACGCTATTAAAACTAAAATCTTGAAAAGAACAAAGAAATCTTTTAATTAAAGAATAGGCACCTTCTCCTCCTATTACCTCTAACCAGCCACGGTCTCTTTGGTAAAGAAAACGGGAACCTACACGAAGGCCCTCTTTAACTACCCCTTGCCTGCTAACATGAACTAAGAACCATATATAAGTTATGCCGAAATAGTTTTTTCTAGCAAAAAAACCACGGCTTCTCTCTCTAAAAACTTTGGAGTAGTTAAGCACTCAGCCTATAAGCCCGCCTATTCTCACAACAAAAATAGTAATTAGCTTTTCAAACAATCTTAGAGATAAAACCCCTTCATTAGAAAAAAAAAATCAGCTAAGTAAGCTTCCCCCTACCACGCCGCCAATTATTAAACAGCAAACAGGGATTAACTCAAAAATAGATTCATCCCCCCAATTTCTCATTCTATAAAAATTGTTTGTCCTTCACAGCGCAAAGTAAGATAACCGAACAGAATATATTACAGTTATACCCGTGGCCAAAAAAATTATAAATAGAATAATGATGTTACCCGAAGTAAATAAACTGAACTCTAGAATAAGATCTTTTGAATAAAAACCAGCTAGGAAAGGTGCCCCACAAAGGGCCAAATTGGCAATATGTATTCTTCTCACAATAACAGGAGCACGATTTCAAACCATTCCAGAGCAACGAAGATCTTGTCCATGCTGTGAGCGATGAATAAAAGAGCCTGCACATACAAAAAGAAGCGCCTTAAATAAAGCATGCGTATATAAATGAAATAAAGCTATCTTTCACGCACCTAAACCTAACGCAGCCATCATAACACCAAGCTGACTCAAGGTTGACAAAGCAATAATCTTTTTAAGATCTCTTTCCAGATTAGCTGCAATACCGGCTATAAATATAGTGATACAAGCAATAATTAACAACCTCATTTCAAACCACCAAGCACCACTTAGAAACGAATAAAAACGAATAAGCAAAAACACCCCGGCAGTTACAAGGGTAGAAGAATGAACTAGAGCAGAAACTGGAGTAGGAGCTGCCATAGCGGCAGGAAGCCATCTAGAAAAAGGAACCTGAGCTCTCTTAGTCATCCCCGCAAGCAGAACAAATAAGACAACAAGCTCAACTTCACCGTCAAAAGTTAGATAGAAAAAATTTCAGCCCCCCTCTTTGCAAAGTAAACCAATTCTAAGTAAAATCATAACATCCCCAATACGATTTATTAGAACAGTAATTATCCCCCCTCTTAGTGACTTAAAATTTTGATAGTAGACAACTAAAAGAAAGGAAACTAGTCCTAGGCCATCTCAACCAATCAAAATCGAAAACAAATTAGGGATAAAAATAACAAACCTCATCGAAAGAACAAATAGAAAAACTAATCAACTAAAACGAGACAGAAAAGGGTCCCCTTTTATATACTCACAAGTAAAAAGTATAACACTCGCTGAAATTAATAATACTACACACCCAAAACTTGAACTAACCCAATCAAAGACAAAATTAACCTCCCCACTTACACCAGAAACATTGAATAACTCTCAGCTAAAAAAAACACTTTCCCCTGTCTTAAATAAACTAACAAAAAACACCCCCAAAACAATAAAAGTAATAAAAAACACGAGGCTTAAGCTTCCACTAACATAATAAAATCATCACATAAATATACAACACTTACAAAAGCATCTTTGGCCCCACAAACCAACATTTTTAATAAACTAATTATATAAAGCCAATTTAAAAGAACATCAGATCTCAGAAAGAAAATATTTAAAGGAACCCAATGTAAACAAATTATAAAAAAACTACGCATTTTTACTGGGCTAAAACTTAAGCTAAAAGAGCTCATCTTACCGTGCTGACTAACTGTATACAAGTAAAGACTATAAGCACCAGCAAAGAACCTTATAAACGCTAGAGGGAATCCTAAAACCCAACTTTTCCCGAGAACCCCAACAAAAAGCATAATCTCACTAACTAAATTTAAAGAGAGCGGGGCAGCTATATTGCTTCTACAGAGTAGAAATCAAAGAAAAGTCAAGAACGGAAAGAAGGAAATAAGGCCTTTTATTAGTAAAATACTACGAGAACCAACGCTTTCATAATTTACATTTGCAATAGCAAAGAGTGCCGGAGAACACAAACCATGTCCAAGCAGCATAAGCAAGCCTCCCTGCCAACCCCAAACATTATTTGTTATTGCCCCCCCAACAAACAAGCCTATGTGCCCAATAGAAGAATAAGCAATAAGTGCCTTTAAATCTACCTGGCGCAAGCAGATTACACTAGTAACAACCCCCCCTCACATGATAAAACTATAGTAATAAAGACTCCTAAAATGAGCCATATTAGAAAACCTCATTAAAACTCGCAACAGCCCGTAGCCACCCAACTTTAGCAAGACCCCCGCAAGGATTATAGAACCCGCAACAGGCGCCTCTACATGAGCTTTAGGCAACCATAAGTGAACAAAAAAAACAGGAATTTTAACTAAAAAAGCCAAAATAAATATAAGAAATAAAATATCCCCATAGAACCCAAAAACGCTTAAGTTTAAAGGTAAAGAGAAACTAAGATGGCCTTTCTGGTAAAAACAATAAAGTAAACACCTTAGCAAGGGAAGAGAAGCACCAACCGTATAAATAACTATGTACATACTGGCACCAATACGCTCAGGCTGATAGCCCCACCCTAAAATTAGTAAAAAAGTAGGAATAAGGGACAACTCAAAAAGCACATAATAGCTAAAAAAGTTGTTAACCAAAAAGGCCAGAACTAGAACTGAGATAAGTATAGAAATTATAAAACTGAAGCTGAAAGAGTAGTTTTTTCCTAGATTGACTCCCCAATTAGCAAGAAGCATTAGACCCCCTATCCAGAACCTTAAACTAATGAGAGAGGAAGACATTAAGTCAAAAGAAAAATATAAATCTGAGAGACGCCAGCCAAAACTATAGAAGTAGAATAAAGAGATAAAAGAAAGAATAAAGAAAAACCCAGATATCATTACCCACAAATAACGAACCTTAAACACACACAAAAATCTCATAAAAAGAGTACAGGTTACTATTAGCATTCATAAATGGATAAAGAGGAAACAAAATCATTACCGTGACTTCGAATTAAAGAAACTAATAAGGAAAGCCCAACTGCAGCCTCACAAGCCCCAAACCTAATTAGGACTAAACAAAGATACAGATTTCTAAGCCCAGCAAACAAACCAAAAATAAGATAAGAAAACAGCCCCAACATAACGGCCTCTAAAAGCAAAAGAACCAACAATAAGTGACCCCGTTCTAAAAACAAACTAATATACGCTCTAAAAATTATCATAATTCTCAAAAAACTAAATCTTAAATCTAAACTAACAAACATAGGCAACCAAAGCTTTGCTTAAGCAACAATCTTGTAAATTGTAAGAAGAAAAATATTTCTAGTTGCTAAGTTATTAAGTGAGTCGAACACTTTGGCTCTGCTTTCAAAACAAAAAATCCCCATGGACAAATAACTAGTAAAGAAGAAGATCTCAGATATATTGAAAAACTGGCACAAATAAATAATAAGAAAAATAAAAAACGGTAAAAATCTGCCCAAGAACCTCGTAAGGAGCTTCGACCGGACAAGCCCCAATCCAGCCTAGAAGAATGAATACAGAAACTAGCCCCCAAAATATAACCTGGCCAACCGGGTAAAAGGCCTCCCCCCGAAAATTTCCAACACGAGTCAGGGGTAAAATAAAAAGAATAAGTAAAGACATAACCAGCCCAATAACTCCCCCTAACTTATTAGGAATAGATCGAAGAATAGCGTAAGCAAACAAAAAATACCACTCAGGTTGAATGTGAACAGGAGTAACCAAAGGGTTAGCGGGAACAAAATTTTCAGGGTCACCAAGCAAAAAGGGAGAAACGAAAACTAACATTAAAAATCCAAATAAAACAAAAACATAGCCAAACAGATCCTTAATCGAATAATAAGAATGAAAAGAAACTTTTTCTCTATCACTATTCAAACCTAAAGGATTTCTAGACCCAGTTTCGTGTAGAAATAAAATATGTAAGAAAGAAAAAGCACAGATAATAAAAGGGAACAAAAAATGGAAAGAGAAAAACCGGGTCAACGTCGCCCTATCTACAGCAAAGCCTCCCCAAATTCACTCAACCAGCATGCGCCCTACATAGGGAATAGCAGAAAGAATATTAGTAATCACAGTGGCAGCCCAGAAAGACATCTGAGCCCAAGGAAGAACATAACCCACAAAAGCGGTTATTATTACAAGCAAGAGCAAGACTACACCAATATTTCAAGTATGCATAAAAATATAAGAACCATAGTAAATACCACGCCCGACATGGAAATAAAGACAGATAAAAAACAAAGAAGCACCATTAGCGTGCACAGCACGCAAAAGTCAG
>Ga0224509_10000211_pt1 | contig 15440 bp, 20 predicted proteins | sample SF_Jan12_sed_USG_5_FD_170158 | JGI IMG/M metagenome (GOLD analysis project Ga0224509, IMG submission 170158) | Sediment microbial communities from San Francisco Bay, California, United States - SF_Jan12_sed_USGS_24 | ecosystem: Environmental > Aquatic > Marine > Sediment | place: USA... | reverse complement strand
ATTGAAGGATTTTCCGGTTCATTAGAAAATGTCTGTTTAGCTCTCTCATCCTTATTGAACCAGCTTGACCTAGGAGGAAGTCATGGTGAACAATGACGGGCTGATAGCCGCCTTTATACTTGACGGCAAAGGCGGCGGGCAAAGAGTCGGGTGGAAGGAGATTCGGCAATGGAAGCCTACAGCCGGATTGCTTTGGGTCCACCTCAACTTCGAAGCCCCTGAAGCGCAACGGTGGATCAAGGAGGAAAGTCGTTATGGAAACCGGATTAGAGGGTTGTCAATCCACCACCCATAATTTTCAAGGCAGCACGTTAGGCTTTGGACCTAAAGGACTTGGTTCGATTGGACACAAGTGGTAGGTCCATGCATCGGAAGAAACGAAAGGATAAACCTGGTACATTCGGAGCAGCATTATGTTACCGCCTGAACAAGCTTTTCTCAACAACACCTTGCTGAAGCGGCCTAGATTCGGAGCAACTATACTCTTTGGGACCATAGTTGTGACCGCGGTTTTATGCTTTTCCTCTCTTTTCCTGTTCCCCAATTCAGCTCTGGCTGACGAGGTCTACCTAAAAAATGGAGACCTGTTGACCGGCGAGATACTCAGCACCGAAGATGAGCAACTCATCGTCGAGACCAACTATGCCAAAAAGATCAAAGTGAAATTTGACAAGGTAGTTTGCGTCAGCAGTGATAAGGAGGTGACACTTCTCTTAAGAAACAACGAGAAACTAGTCGGCCACGTTACCTGCCCGGCTCTTGGCTCTATCCAATTGCTCGATCAAGAAACAGGAGAAACAACAGAGATTTCCTTTGCAGATCTCAAGGCAATCAACCCGCCCCCACCCCCACCCGCAGTAACGTATAAGGCACTCGTTGACGTGGGTGGAGCTATTAATAGCGGCAACACCCGGAGCAAGACTTTCAATTCATCCGCTAAGTTTCAGGCCCGGTCCAAGAATCAGCGCCTTTATTTGGAGGGTAAGTTCAACTATGGCGAGAGCGAGGGAGAAGAAGACCAGCGGAACTGGCTGACCGGCGCAAAATATGACTACTTCTGGACTGAAAAAGTCTACACTTACCTGCGGCCTTTTGCTGAATATGACAAATTCCAGGACCTTGACCTTCGTTTTATCACCTCTGCGGGGCCTGGTTACCAGTTTATCGACACCGAGACTGCCGGCCTGTTCGCCGAATTGGGTCCGGCCTATTTCTACGAGGACTATGACACTGAAGACGACAACGAGTACCTGGCCGCCAGGTGGGCTGCGGGAGGCAGGTTCCATATAATTCCACAGAAGTTAGTTTTTTTTCACCTGCACGAATTCTACTATGACCTGAGCTCGGATGTAGGTGCTTATCTCCGCACTGAGCAGGGTGTCCGCCTTGCCCTGGTGGAGAACTTCTTTCTCAATTTTCGGGTAGACTACAAATACAAGAGTGATCCGCCGGAGGGGAACAAGAGTTCCGACACGGCTCTTGTCCTCGGCATAGGCTATGAGTTGAATTTCTAGATTATGCGGAGGATTATAGTGAAGGAATGAAACCGATCTATGACCAACCGCTAGCCCGGATATTTCATGAATCACTTGCTGCGACCACGGATATGGCCGCCCTTCCAGGCGTCCTCGGGTGTTCCTTCGACAGGCTCAGGACAGGCGGTCCCTGCGACGTACCGTTCAGGTACGCCTCGGAACCAATCCCGCAGTACCGCGGGACGGTTGCCCGGCACGCGGCGCAAGCGCCTGCGCTGCGCGTGGCACGCCCATCCTCTTCGCGCTCGCTGCGCTCCGCTCAGTCCCGCAAGCGGGTTCCCAGTTTCGTGGTCTCGCGACAGCAATTCATGAAACATCCGGGCTAGAGTTTCAACCTGGAGCAGGTTAGTAGTGACGTCTCTGACTGGTAAGACATGTTTAAGGCTGCAGCATAATGACCGGGCCAAGATATGGTGGATTTTCTGAAGTCCTCTCCCTACGCAGCGATGCTATCGAATTTCGTGTTGCCAGGGATTTTTTACTAGACCGACAGGGGTCATCCATTATTGACTTAAATCGAGGCTGAAAGTTTATTCCACAGATAGAATTAGGGCATGTAGGACCGGCTTTGAGCCGCGACGGGGATGCCCAAGCCACTTTGAGCAAAAACCCATAGAGATCTGATTCCATCCATCTTTAAGGAGGCGAAAATCCATGTCTCTCTTTCTGAAAAAGAGTTCGAAGAAGGTCGGTCAGGCACCAGGAACTGTTGTTTTTGTGGGGGAAAAAAAAGTAGAGGAGATTAGGATCACACTTATTGATTACGATGAGAATCAATATGCGGAAAGAGAAATCAAGAACATTGAAGACTGTTTTCCCTACAAGGATACTCCATCTATTTCTTGGATCAACATAGATGGTGTTCATCAAGTCGACGTTATCGAAAAGCTCGGGGCTCATTTTGTTCTTCATCCTTTGCTTCAAGAAGATGTTGTGAACACTCATCAAAGGCCAAAATTTGATGAGTTTGACGATCATCTGTTTATTGTCTTGAGGATGTTTTTTTTTAATGAAGAGGAGAATGAGCTGGAGGGAGAACAAATTAGTTTAATTGTTGGAGCCAATTTCGTCATCTCCTTTCAGGAGAGACAAGGAGATGTTTTCGAGCAAGTCAGGGAAAGGTTGAGAAACGGTAAAGGCCGAATTAGAAAGAAAGGTAGCGATTATCTTGCCTATGCCCTGATTGATGCCATCGTGGATAGCTATTACACAATCCTGGAGGGACTTGGAGAACACATCGAATCATTGCAAGAAGAGTTGGTGTCTGAGCCCAAGCAAGAAGACCTGCAAATCATCCAGCACCTAAAAAGGGACATGCTTTTTTTCCGCAAGTCGGTTTGGCCTTTACGTGAAGTAATAGGCGGTTTGGCAAGGAGTGAGTCGCATTTGATTAAAGAAGACGTTTTCGTTTATGTAAGGGATGTATATGATCATGTAATTCAAGCAATTGATACCATAGAAACCTTTAGAGACATGCTATCCGCCATGCTGGATATCTATTTATCAAGTGTAGGGAATAGAATGAATCAAGTTATGAAAGTATTAACAATTATTGCAACTATATTTATTCCCATGACCTTCCTTGCCGGCATTTACGGAATGAATTTCAAGTATATGCCGGAGCTGGAATGGAGGTATGCTTATTTAGTTTTCTGGATTGTCGTGTCAGTGGTTTTGATCGCCATGATAGCCTATTTTAAAAGAAAGAAATGGTTCTAGCGAATACTGTCTTGAGACGATTCCAAATCGACAGGATCAGGTGCAAAGAATGTTATGTTTTCTGGGGACCTGAGAGCACAGTGATAGCCAAGGTAGAGGAAGGAAAAACCTCATGTCGTCAGATTTAGCCAAAATGATTGTCGTTGGTGTGGATGGTTCCGAAAATGCACTGAAGGCCCTAGACTACTTAGGGCTGATGTACGGGGCCAAGTCTAGTCTGGAGATCGTTCTCCTTCATGTATTGCCTACTTTGCCCCAGATCCTCGTTGCTGATGCTAACCGTCAGACGAAGCTAAGACTGCTTAACGTCGAAAAGAAGAGTATCCAGGTGGCTGAGCGCATTCTCTCTGAGGCAAAGGACGTCCTCCGCAAAAAAGGGTTCGAGGAGGAACAAATTAGGTCATTGCATCGGAAAAAGCAGAGTGGCATAGCCTTGGACATATGCAACTTGGCAGCGGACAAAAGAGCTGACAGTGTGCTCATCAGTGCGAAAGGTAGAAGTAGACTGGAGGCCTTTTTTGCCGGAGCAGTGGCGAACAAGATTCTGGAGTACTGCCGTGTGTGTCCGGTATGGGTAGTGGAAGGTGGAGTTAAGTCAAAACGGGTGCTCATTGCCATGGACGGTTCGGAGAATGCACTCAGGGCAGTGGATCATGCCGGGTTCATGCTTTCAGGAACCGACTGTCAGGTGACTCTTTTTCATTCCAAGCGGCACTTGAGACGCTTCGTCCCGCAGGAGGTAATCGAGGCTGCTCCGGAGCTCGAAGAGCTCTGGAGGAACAAAGCTGGAGAGCAGATAGGTCCGCAGATGAAAAAGGCAAAAGAAATGCTTCTTGAGGCCGGATTACGCGAGGATCAGATAACCACCAAGGTGGTGGATGGAAGCCGGAGTGCGGCAAGTGATATCGTCGAAGAGGCCCGGGGCGCAGGCTGTGGAACCGTAGTTCTCGGGAGGCGGGGCCGCTCAGGGGTGAAAGAGTTTTTTATGGGCAGTATTACAAGCAAGGTCCTGCAGGACTGTGCCGGGATGGCAGTTTGGGTTGTGCATTAGCGGATCTGTACAACGGAAGAATTGTGCGGGTGGCAAATAGCTTTATCTTTAAAGAGCCGGTGTTCAACTATACCAGTGACTTTCCTTTTGTGTGGGATGAGATTGTTCTGCCGGTGAAGTATGGAAGTGATATGCAAGTTGCGAGAGACGTATTGCAGCGCCTTGTCAAGGGCGTGGTGAGAGAGTATGCGATCTATGCGCAGAAGGCATGGGAAAAGATTATAGACAAATATATGATTGAAGCTGCAAAGGAAGAACCGGCAATAACTATCACTGCCAACGAAAATTGGGTGGAATTCACTATTCGATTTGTGGTTGATCATAAAGAACGGCGTGCTATTAAAAATAGAATCTTCAGCGCCTGACCCAAGCCCCAGCCTTTGATGTAAGGCTGGCAAAAGAGGTCTAATGCGTCCCTTGCTTCCGCAAAGCCACGTAGTCTTACGTATCATCGTGATCCTTGCCATCGCCGGAGGAGTACATCTCCTGGTGCGGCTCGTTCGTCGACTGGGCCAGCGGGTTATGGCCTCTCGGGTGAGCACCACGTTTTCTAAGGCCAGAACCGTTACCAGCCTGTCCGTGAGCATCGTCGTATTTGCCATGTACTTCATCGCCGTGGGGCTGGTGCTGAAGGAATTCGGCATATCACTCACCGCCTACCTTGCCAGTGCATCTATTATTGGTCTTGCTGTAGGTTTCGGTTCCCAGGGACTGGTCCAGGATGTGGTGACCGGACTCACGGTCATTTTCTCCGATCTCTGCGACGTGGGTGATATGGTGGAGATTGCGGGTCAAACGGGCATTGTGCAGAAGGTAGGAATCCGCTTTACCGTGCTGACCAATTTCATGGGAGCTGAGGTGTTTATCCCCAATAGAACTATTACAAACGTGGTCAGGTACGAGCGTGGTTATGTCCGCGCCATTGCGGATATCAATCTTCTTGGTGACAGCGTCAAAGTAAAACAGATCGAGGATCGAGTCCGCTCCATTGTCGAGGCCACCTATGAGCAGTTTCCGGGCATTCTCATAACTCCTCCAACAATTGAGGGGAGGTTTAAGACCAGCTCTGGCAAGGAATTCCTCCGGGTGAAATTTCGCATCTGGCCGGGGCAGGGTGGCCCCCTGGAAGGAGGTTTCAAAAGGGAGGTGGTGGAATCACTCAAAGAAATTGATTCCTCCTATTCAGACTGGATGGTGGTCCTGACTTACGAGGTAGAGAAAAAGCCGGTGTCTCTTCCGGGGACTTCGAAACATTCGATAAAGCTCAAACAATGAACCACACAACGGGGAGGCTTCTCATGAAACCTTTTGTTCTGATGAGTCTGATTGCCTGTGGTTGTCTAATGTGGGGAACGATGCTGTGGGCGGCTGATACGGGAGGTGAGGCGTCATTCCAGTCTTTGAGGTGTAATACCTGCCACAAACCGGACAGAAGATCCGCTGGCCCGTCGCTCCCCGAGATTGCCAAGGCCTATAATGGACAGCAGCAGCGGCTTGTTCAGTATCTTAAAGGCGAAACGGAGCCCCTGATGGATCTGGGCAAGCGGCAGGTGATGGAGAGCAAACTCGAAAAAACCAAGGAGATATCTGAGGCGGCACGGAAAGATCTGGCGGACTACATTCTTAGCTCTGGGGGGAAATAGCCTGGTTGCAACTACTCAAAGCTGAGCAAGCCCGGCATGGTGGTGAGGATAAGAGTTACGGCAGGAGAAGGATGGGGGGAGAACTTTATGGAACTTTCTGAATACATAACGGTTGATGAGGTGAAAAGGGTGTGCAAGGTATTGGGCCTCAGGGACTGGACTGCTTTAGAGAAAGTCGAAGTATTATCGGAAGAGGCAGAGATAATCCTCGCTGCAGTCAATATCCAGGGAATGAACATTGACATCGAGGACTTTCGCCAGGGTCTCGAAGTGGAACTCGAGCACGGAATAAGATTTGAAGATGCGAACGTTACCAATAATCATCCCATCTTGACGGGGAAAATCGTCCTCGCCCATCTCAAGGAGTCATTGGACTATTACAAGCGTCTTGAAGTGGCTGAAATCGAGGGGGATCTATTGAAGGCGGTAGATGCCGGTGATTCGGCCAAGGTGCAACGTCTTTATGAGAAATTGATAAGAGCAAGGCTTTTGCTTGCTCAAACGGAATCAAATATACTCGGTGATTGAAGGTAAAACCAAATCATAGCTCCCAAGTGCCCGCACCAGGAGCCATTTAGATCTCGAGCTGCAGCAGGTAGCTGAGCAGCTAGAGGCAATGTACCCGGGGGCAGAGACAATATTTTTGAGTAGGAGGCTGTAATGAGATCCTTGCGAGGAAAAGTAATGGTGATGGCCATTGCGGCCTTTGTTTTGGTGGCGTGCAGTACGGTTCCCATAACTGGCAGGAAGCAGCTGGATATAGTTCCCAACTCCACCATGCTCTCTACGAGCTTTCAAGAGTACGACAAGTTTCTTGGGGAGCATAAGTTGAGTACCAATCAAGAGCAGACCCAGATGGTGAAAAGGGTTGGAACTAGTATTCAAAAAGCAGTGGAGCAATATTTCCAGCAGAAAAACTTGTCAAACCAACTGAATGGTTATGCCTGGGAATTCAATCTTGTGGAGAGCGAGGAGGTAAATGCCTGGTGTATGCCTGGTGGGAAGGTTGTGGTGTACACGGGAATTCTGCCGATCACCAGGGATGAAGCCGGCTTGGCCACAGTCATGGGACACGAAATAGCCCACGCAGTGGCGAGACACGGCAACGAGAGAATGAGTCAGGGTCTGCTGACTCAGATGGGGGGTATGGCGCTGGCGGTGGCTCTCGAACAAAATCCGTCCCAAACCAGCCAACTGTGGATGGCTGTTTATGGCATGGGGTCGCAAGTCGGAATATTGCTGCCTTACAGCCGTTTGCACGAATCGGAAGCGGATCACCTCGGCCTGATATTTATGGCCATGGCCGGCTATGATCCCAATGAGGCAGTGGACTTCTGGCAGAGAATGGCGAAAATGAAAGGCGGCCAAGCACCACCGGAATTCCTGAGTACTCACCCATCGGACGAAACCAGGATAAGAAAAATCAAAGAACTACTTCCGGAGGCAACGCAGTATTACCGAAAGACGGGTTAGATCATTTCGACTGAGGAACTGGCTCAGAAGACTGCTAGGCATGGGGACCTCAAAAGCCCAACAGGGGCTTAGGGCGGACTTTGGCTTTACATTATCTACGGTAGGGGGTTGATTTTTGATGGCTTGCCTCCTCCAAAGAGCTGAAGTTCAGTGCGATTGCGGAACGTCGAAGTTGATGAAATAAGATTATCGCCCCATTCCAACCATCATTCCCATACCGCCAAACAGCGCAACGGTTACCCACCATATGGCTGTCAGAATCACGAGTGCGGGAATGGCGGCGACGGCCCATTTCACCATAAAGACCACCATGGACCCGAACGGCATGCGAATGTCGGTTACCACAACGTCTTTGCTGTTTCCACTCACCATCTTTGCCCTCCCTTTTTCAACATTACTATATCCTATATGTGACACCAGCGTCCAAGGTTGCACAGCTGCGGTGTGGTTGTCCCCCCAATCGAGAGTTCCCACTTCATTCAACTGGAAAGCCGGTTCCAGGCATCCAGGGCAGCAACCTTAGTGTGGAAAAAACATACTGATATGAAAGGACTGCTGCCCGGGTTACCACCCTTTTCTCCCGTACTCTTGGTCTGTGCTTTGCCTGTAAACTAAATCACCATATGGACTCTATCCCTTCAGACATTTCACGGACTTTCCGAGGTTTTCCGCGTCACCTTCGACTCCCCGGGTTCCGTATCTTTTTCGAGGATCGGTCCCTCGAGGCTGACCAGGGTTATTCGATGACCGTCCATGCGCTCCACAGCGATTTTACATTTGGGAAGCTCTATAGAGTCTCCGAGTTCCGGCACCCGACCGAGGTGGTGGTAAATAAACCCTGCCAACGTATTGTACTCCCCCTCCGGGAAGGAGCACTCCATCATCTTCTCCAGATCGTCCAAGCGGATGCTGGGGTCGATCAGGGTCTTTCCATCCTTTCCCTTTGTCTTTATGAATGCGGGGATTGGCGAGAATTCGTCCTCATACTCTCCCACGATCTCCTCCAGGATGTCCTCCAGGGTGACGATGCCGGCGGTTCCCCCAAATTCGTCTATGACTATCGCCATTTGCTGCCGCGTTGTTTTAAACTCGGTGAGCAGGGTACTGAGTGGCTTGGACTCAGGGACCAGATAAGGAGGCAGCATAATCTCTCTGATCGACCTTTCGATCTCTTCCGCTCCCCCCTCAGGGTTGAAGCTGTTGAGCAGTTCCTTGATGGTGAGCATGCCGACGATATTGTCCATATTGGAGTCGTATACCGGATAACGATGGTGTCTTTCTTGGCGGAAAATCTTAAGGAATGCCCGAATGGTCATGTCCTTGCTCAGTCCGACGACCTTAGTGCGCGGAACCATAACTTCTCGCACCGTGTGTTCATCGAGATCGAAGACGCCCTGAATCATCGCTGTTTCCGCCGCGTCGAGGATGCCTTCTGATCCACTCGCCGCCAGAATTGAGCGCAGCTCCTCTTCCGAGATTGACAGGTGTCCCCCTTTGGGACCCACTAGATCTCGTTGTCCAAACAGTCTCAACAGAGCGTTGGAAGCATGGTTGAGCAGCCAGATACATGGGTAGAGCAACCGGTAGAGCAGGTTGATAGTTCGCGCCACAGCGAGGCTGCTCCGCACCGGCCTGTGGAAAGCATAGACTTTTGGGGCCAGCTCGCCACCGACAACGTGAAGCGAGGAGATGAAGAGAAAAGCAACAATGTGGGCAGTGGTTAGGGCGACGGGGTGGGCCTTGGTGGGAGGTACTAATAGGGAAAGATGTCCGACAATGAACGCTATAGATGGATTTATTATCGCGCTTACTGTGGAGATCCCAATCGCCCCTAGGGCCAACGACATCAGAGTGATACCAATCTGGGTTACCGAGTAGAAGCGCTCCGGTTCGGCGTGCAGAACCTGCACGACGTTTGCCGTCTTGTTTCCTTGCTCAACGAGGTGACGAATACGGCTGCGCCGCGCCGAAGTGAGGGCGATTTCAGAGCCCACAAAAAAGGCGTTTCCTGTGATGAGCAGGACTATGCCAACTAACTTTGCAAGAATAAGTGGATCCATTTAGATCTCCCAGGTAAAGGATAGACCTTCGAGCTTTCCCCGAATGGTTAACAATCAATAAACATGTTTCAGAGCAATCCGTGGCCAGGAAAATCCGGTGACTTTCAGAGGGATTATCTGCCAGCAGAAGATTAACATGAAATGAGGATCCACACAATTGTGCGAAGAGAAGGCACGGTCATGAAATTGCAACGTTCCATCACTAAAAATGCTGAGATGCTTTGGCAGGTTTCCGGACGGACGCTAACCAACCAAGAAACGGAATTGCTTCTTGGCTTAAGCCTGTTAACTTCAAAAGAGTTTACCTGTCTTATGTACATACGCGAATCACTTTGAGACAACCCCCTTGACACCTCCAGACATAAGGGTTCCAAGATTAGTGAAAATACAGTGGACCTACCCTGTACAGGGGTATTCACCTGAACGGGTAATGTTTTGAGACAAGCGCACTTTGCATCTCAAAACTTTACTTTTTGGTAAAAAATTCTGTTCGTAGTTCTTGCAAAGACGATATTCGCCACAACTGTCACTAACATGATCGCAATAAAACACGTAGGAACCTATGGGAGCACCAAGACCGTTAGAGGATAAAAACTAGATACACTGCTCCTGCTGGGTGAAAAAAGGCAGTCATATGGTCCCAAACGAGATCTTGAAAACAGTCCTATTATGAATTTTGCGATGACTGAGAAGAAGTTGTACGTTTCCTGCGCCGGTAGAAGTGTGAGATCCAGACTAATATTCCTATTATAGCAATGGCGAGCAAGGCTTCAACTTCGTAGCGTTTGACCTCTCCGATCACCACCTCCAGAGCCGAGCCGAACAGATAGCCACCCGTGCCCACCACGACCGCCCAGACCAATGCTCCAATGGCGTTGAGAGGGATGAACTGACGCGCTGGCACGGAGCTCATGCCAATCACGAAAGGAGATACCGTACGCAGTCCATACAAGAAACGAAAAATCAAAATGAAGGGCGTCCGGAAGCGTTCAAGCAGCCTATTGGCTTGGTCAGCCCGGGCCTTCCATGCGGGGCGCCTGGCCAGAACCGCCTGACTATGTCTGCGGCCCAGAAAGAAAAAGAGCTGGTCGCCGCAAAGGCTGCCAATGAAGGCGGCAAGGATAACCCCTGGCAGCGCCAGATAACCCCGATGGGCTGCGAAGCCTCCCAACACTAGAATGGTCTCGCCCTCGAGGAATGTACCAAGCAACACGGCCACATAACCATAGGTGTCAACAATAGATTCCAGTGTCATTGGAGGTAACGCTCCTCGCACTTGAGGTGTCACTGTTGATCTCGACGGGGCTCCGAATCTCCCGTGGGGCACTTAGGCTGGGGCAGACCTTTTCTCTATCAGTTGCTTCAGCTCATCTCCCAGGATGGTTTCCTTGTAAAGAATGGCTGTTATTAAGATTGCACCCGCGAGCATCCAGGTGGGACCAAAGAGCCAGAGGACGAATGGAACAGCAAGGTAATACGCTCTCATGCCCAGGGTGTAATGAGTGGTCCCGCGGTTAAGAACTTTGGTGAGGTAGGTAGATTGCACCCACTCCAGTCGCAGGTGGTTGGTGAGGCCTATGGAGGTTGTCATGGGTGCTGTGCGTAGTTGGTGAATAAGATGAACGTGGTATATAAGGAGGAGTAGAAATGCTGTTAAGGTAAGAATGATTTCTAGCCGGGACATGATGCACACGGTAATATCAACAAGTGGTAGGTTTTATCCTCGACCACTTGTCTGGTATGGATGGGTAGTAAATCATTTTTTCACTGGTGCGGCTTTTGCTGATAAAGTATCAGCCTGGGCCAAGTTAGCGCAGTTTTAGAATTCTATCAAACAATAATAATCAGATCCAGAGCAGCTTTGCCACTGCTCATTCATTAGGGTCCTGGAAACCTGGTCGTTTGGGCCAGTTCACAGTCAAATGGCTTTGCCGGTAGAGATGTCGAGCTGTTTTGGAGTACTGGAGTATTGGAGTGTTGAAAAAAGCTAAAGCCCGAATTTCAACTTGAATAAGTCTTTAATCATTACTCCATTACTCCACCACTCCATTACTCCAGCAGACTCGCGTATCAAATAAAGAACAGCTCTGGGGACAGCTCAAAGCCGGGTCCTCCGGACCTGGATTCTTTACTTTATACCGCTTTTGCTGCGGAAAGTTGGACGAGGGAGAAACCATGAAAAAACATACAGAAAAAACGGTTACCTGTAAGGTATGTAATCAAGCGAAAACCATGAACGAAGTCCTTCATGCTGAACTGGTTCGTCCCTCAGTGGTTGAAACCATTCGAAAAAAATTCCCTGACTGGTCTGACTCTGGCTATATTTGCCTCAATGACCTAAATCACTTCAGGGCAGAGTATGTTGAAGACGTTCTCGAGGCGGATAAAGGGGAACTATCTCTCCTCTAGTCTGAGGTGGTGAGAAGCATGACGGAGCACGAGTTACTTTCCCGGGACATAAACACCGATTTCAAAGAACAACTGACCCTCGGCCAGCGCATGGCGGACAGGGTGGCCGAGTTCGGTGGAAGCTGGAATTTCATCCTCTGCTTCGCCGCCGTTATGCTCTTTTGGATAGTTACGAACTCCATTGCCTTTATCTGGCGCCCATTCGATCCCTATCCATTCATCCTTCTCAACCTGGTACTCTCGTGCCTTGCGGCCATACAGGCTCCAGTCATTATGATGAGTCAGAACCGGCAGGAGGCCAAAGATCGCTTGCGCGCCGAACATGAGTATCGGGTAAATCTCAAAGCCGAACTCGAGATCCGCCATCTGAACGAGAAGATTGACCACCTGATTATCCACCAGTGGGAGAGGCTCCTGGAGATTCAACAAATTCAGATGGAACTCATGGAAGAACTTGTGCCCAAAACTAGATGAACAAGCTGATACAAAACTATCGTAGCAGGGACATAACCGCAACTGCTGTTCAGCAGGAAAGATGGAGGGTAAGCAAAAATTCTCACCATAGACCACGGGCTCGGCTCGACATCGGAACTATTGATTCTCATATCAAGAAAGCAAAATGGCATGGGAAATGGAAGAATCTATACGTCTGCCCCGTTATTAAGTCAAAGTAACTGGTATCAATGAATCCTCTTTTCATCGGGACGTAGAAGGGATAATTTTAGATGACAAGTCATATTCTGATGCTCAAGCTATACAGATTTTTTGCGGTTCTGATGTGCGTTGCGATAACGGCAGGTTGTGCCGGTTTTGAAAGGCAGAGTAGGCCTGCAGCGGTGCCGGAAATTCGACCGGGAATTTTGGCGGGATATTTACAGCCGGAGGCGCTTCCCAACAGCCTGGCGCTGCTCCCGCCGCCTCCTGCTGCCGGCTCGGCTGCGCTTGCACTCGACGAAGATGTGAGCCGAAAGAACATCACCTTGCGGGGCACGCCGCGCTGGAAGCTTGCCACCGAAGATGCGAACTTGATGTTTCCGCGGGCAGCAGGCACCTTCTCCTGTGCTCTCGGCGTTTCGATCACAGAGCAGGACAGTCCGCATCTCTACATTTTGCTACGCCGCACCCTTGCCGATGCGGGGCTTTCTACCTACACGTCGAAGAATCATTACCAGCGTAAGCGTCCATTCATGGTGAACAAGGAGCCCACCTGCACGCCGGATGAGGGAGAACTCCTGATGAAGGGTGGCTCCTACCCTTCCGGGCATGCCGCTATCGGCTGGGCCTGGGCGCTGATCCTGAGTGAGATCGCCCCCGACCGGGTTGATGCGATTCTGGGCCGCGGCCGGGCTTTCGGTGAAAGCCGTGTTATCTGCAACGTCCATTGGCACAGCGATGTTGTCGAAGGCCGTTTCATGGGGGCCGCCGCCGTTGCAAGGCTGCATGCCGACCCTGCTTTCCAAGCTGAGCTTGAGTCCGCAAAGGACGAACTCGAAGCCATTCGCGCCAAAGGCTTAAAACCTACGCGCGACTGCCAGGCCGAGGAGGGCTCACTGGAATATCGGAGAACAAGTTCCTAATGATCCTAACTAGTTATCAAGGAGGAAGTCATGGCGAATAATGACGGGCTTATTGCAGCTTACCTACTTGACGGAAAAGGCGGTGGGCAAAAAGTCGGGTGGAAGGAGATCCGGGAATGGACGCCATCAGACGGATTACTCTGGGTCCACCTTAACTTCGAAGGCCCTGAAGCGCAGCGGTGGATCAGGGAGGAAAGTCAACTCGAGGACGTAGTAGGGGATGCCTTATTAGCGGAAGAGAGTCGCCCCCGCGTCACCGCATTTGATGACGGACTGCTTAGCGCTTTTAGAGGGGTGAACCTCAACCCTGAAGCAGATCCGGAGGATATGGTATCGCTGCGCATGTGGGCGGAGAAAAACCGGATTATTACGACCTGTAGACGAAAGCTGCTGTCAGTGGCAGATCTGTGCAGTGCCATAGAAAAAGGGAAGGGACCCAGAACATCCGGCGAATTTCTGGAGGATGTGGCAGATCGGCTCATGGTCCGCATGGGTGGTGTGATTGATGAACTTGAGGACAAGGCGGCGGAGCTGGAAGAAGCAGTGCTGACGGAAGAGAGCCACGAATTACGCCCCAAGCTCGCCGCGATCCGGCGAGACGCAATTAACCTCCGGCGTTATATGGCACCGCAGCGGGAGGCCATGGCGCGATTGCAGAGTGAAAAGATATCTTGGCTTGCTGAAGAAGACAGGGTGCGTCTTCGAGAAACATATGACCGTTTAACTCGCTACATAGAAGATCTGGATGCAGCGCGGGAGCGTGCCGCTGTCACCCAAGAAGAGCTCGTTAGCCGTTTATCAGAACAAATGGATAATCGTATGTATGTTCTGTCTATAGTGGCTGCCATTTTTCTTCCACTTGGCTTTCTGACTGGTCTGTTGGGAATTAACGTGGGAGGCATTCCAGGTTCTGAGTATAAAGCCGGGTTCGCCATCTTTTGCCTATTCCTCGTTGGATTAATTATCGTTCAAGTAATTGTCTTTAAAAAGAAGAAATGGATGTAGCCTCACCACTTTCCATCGGACACCTGTTATTAAAGTCTAATAAGTCTGGGGATAAATGATTACACCTAGTGCTTTTTTCTGATGAAAACCAGAAGATGATGTGTATTAAATTGTTCGGTCTCGCCTTGCTCGCATGGCGGGCGGGGGGGATTTCATGGATTTTCCTTCAAGGAGGTTTACAATGAAAAGGTTATTAGTGGTTTTTCTCTCCTTCGTGCTGGTTGGTCTGTTCTCCTTTGCAAGCGCTGAGTCAAAAGAGTCGGCAAGACCATTCGGCTTTACCATCGGCAAAACCTCATATGAGGAAGCCCTGGGGATCGCGCAAACACACAAATGGAGATATCAGGAGTATGAGAAAAAGCAGTTAAGGGAAATCGACCAAAAAAGCCCGCTGCGGGGCAAGAACACCTTCGTCAAGGTGCTGCCGCGAGATTTGGAAGGGGTAAGAAGTCTCTTTATGTTTTTCAATACTGAATCTACCCTTGATGCTTTCATGGTGGTTATAGATCCGAAATTATTTGACAGCGTTTTGCAAGAACTGGATAGGAAATACCGTTCTGTGGAGAAAAGCTTGGCTGGAGAAAAATTATCCACTTCCTATCCATACGCTTTGTGGGAAGAGGGAAACATTTACATTGAACTGCAGAAAGTGAGTCACTTTCGGGTACGAGTGCTCTACGTGAACAAAACAGTATACACCAATTACAGAGAATTTCTCGGCAAGAGCTACGAGCGTTACCGCGGTAAGCTGGAGAGAAAGAACTGGATGGACGAACTCTAATCAGAGAGCAAGCAGCGGTTAGACAAATCTTTCAGAAGTAAACTTGCCAAGGCAATGGAGCAGAGGTCTACGCCTCTCCACATCTCGATCAATCTTCCCAGGACCTCCTGCTGAAACATTGAGTTCTTACTTTGCCGATCCCAAGGATGTGTACTAGTCAAATATCACCACAACATCAAGCTACCTG
>Ga0224509_10000207_pt1 | contig 15631 bp, 12 predicted proteins | sample SF_Jan12_sed_USG_5_FD_170158 | JGI IMG/M metagenome (GOLD analysis project Ga0224509, IMG submission 170158) | Sediment microbial communities from San Francisco Bay, California, United States - SF_Jan12_sed_USGS_24 | ecosystem: Environmental > Aquatic > Marine > Sediment | place: USA... | reverse complement strand
GCTTTCAGTCATGGCGCCCGGCGCGGTTGTCAGTTTTTCCGCATAGCGGACGATATTGCTCAATCTCGGCTCAAGCGTTTCGAGGCCATCCGCCGTCATCAGCATGTTCAGCGCGTCCTGATCGTCGATGAAGTGGCGCAGAGCCTCGGTATGGTGATTGACGCAGTAGTCACATTCATTGGTGGCGGATACGACAACAGCAACGGCCTCACGCTCCATCCGGCTGAGCCCCGACTTGCCGAACATCAGTGTCATGTAGAGGTCAAGATGATTGCCCAGCGCGGCCGGATTCAGGCTGTGGACCTTGAGAATGTTGGAAATCTTGCCGCGCTTTTTTGTCAGCTCGGCATACATCTCTCCCAGTGTACCGTCGGCTTCGCCAACCTCAATTTCTTGGATCCAGGACATGCGAGGACGTTACCACGGATATCAGGTGGCGAATAGTTGCCCCGGCTTAGCCATCACCGTCTCCGAGCCAGTCGCGCGGGCGCAAATAGTCGGTGTAGAGCTTCTCCTCGGGCGACCCCGGTTCGGGACTCCAGTTGTATGCCCAGCGAACCTGTGGCGGCAGGGACATCAGGATCGACTCGGTGCGTCCACCCGACTGCAGGCCAAACAGCGTACCCCGGTCATAGAGGAGGTTGAATTCCACGTATCGACCGCGTCGATACAGCTGGAAGTCGCGCTGTCGGTCACCATAGCGGTGGGACACGCGTCGTTCCACGATCGGCTTGTAACCCGTCAGAAAACCGTCACCCGCAGCGCGCACGAACTCGAAGCTTTTGTCGAAGCCAAGCTCGTTGACATCATCAAAAAACAGGCCGCCCACACCGCGAGTTTCATTGCGATGCTTGAGGTAGAAATACTCATCGCACCACTGTTTGTATCGTGGATACAGGTCCTCGCCGAACGGATCACATACGCCCTTTGCGTTCTTGTGCCAGTGCACAATGTCATCGTGAAACGGGTAATACGGCGTCAGGTCGAAGCCGCCACCAAACCACCAGACTGGTTTGCGCTGGCCAGCGGTAAAAAAGCGGAAGTTGGCATGGGTTGTCGGCACATAGGGGTTGCGAGGATGAAGGACCAGGGAAACGCCCACGGCCTGGAAGGCCTTGCCGGCGAGCTCGGGCCGGTTCTTTGTTGCTGATGGTGGCATTTGCTTGCCGAAAACATGCGAAAAACCGACGCCGGCCTGTTCAAATACTCCGCCGTCCGACATGACGCGACTTTCACCACCGCCACCACCCGGGCGCTCCCAGGTATCCCTCGCAAACGTCGCCTTACCGTCGAGCGCTTCGAGCTCGGCGCAGATACGATTCTGTAAGCTGGCGAGGTGCGCCTTTACATCGTCGATGTTGCTCATTTCGATCCTGGTCGCAAAACTTTTCCGCTGTCGAAGTCCCGGATTTCGGATGGACCGGATGCCGGGCCACAGTCACCGGGGACGACGTAGTCTACAACGTTGGCGAATTGGCGACGCAGCACATAGCGGTTTCTGGCCGTTGGTTTACCGCTCAGGTTGGCGCTCGTCGAAACCAGCGGTGACTCTGCGGCGAGGCAAAGTGCTCTCGCCACCGGATTGCTCGTGATGCGGACGGCGAGGCTGGCATGTTCACCGCGCAGCATCGGTGAGGCTTTCACGCCGGGTGCGATGATCCACGTGATCGGGTGGTCGGGGTCCGGTTCAGGAAGTGACCGTCCAGCAGGCAATTCAATCCAGTCCTCTAACTGCTCGGCATTGGCAGCGATTACTATCAACCCCTTGGCGGCGTCGCGGCGCTTGATGTCGAGCAGCCGCCGCAGGGCTTGCTGGTCGTCAGGCAGGCAGCCCAGACCGAATACGCCTTCGGTTGGATACGCGATGATGCCACCGCGCAGCAAGACATTGGCGGCATGCAACACGGAGATCATGATTTATTCCTTGCTGCTCTTCTTCTTGGCCGCCTTCGTGGCCTTCTTCTTTTTCTTTGTCTTTTTCTTGGTGGCCTTCTTCTTCGCGGCTGGCTTCTTCGCGACCTTCTTCTTGCCGCGGCGACCACGCTCAGGCGCTGCAGCGAGCAACTCCTTGCATTCCTCGAGCGTCAGAGACTTCGGCTCGCGATCCTTGGGGACGCGAGCATTCTTGGCCTTGTCCGTAATGTACGGGCCGTAACGGCCATTGAGGACCTGGATGCCATCTTTTTCGAAATCGAGAATGATGCGGTTTGCATCTTCGATTTTCTTCTCTTCGATGAGCTCGAGGGCGCGCGGCAGCTCAATCGTGTACGGATCATCGCCCTTGATGGAAACGTACTTGTCGCCATAGCGGACGTAGGGGCCAAAACGACCGACGCTTGCCGAAACGGACAGGCCATCGGGCGTCTCGCCGAGCTTGCGTGGCAGTTTGAACAGTTCGAGTGCGGTTGTGAGGTCGATCTCGTTCATCTTCTGTCCGGGACGCAGGCCGGCGAACTTCGGTTTTTCCTCGTCGTCCTTGGTTCCGATCTGTACGAACGGTCCATAGCGGCCCATGCGAACCGTGACGGGCTTGCCGCTCTTCGGGTCGGTGCCGAGCTCGCGAGCCTGTGCTACCTGCTCACGGGTGACGGAGCTTTCTTTCTCTTCACAGAGCTTGTTGAACGGGCGCCAGAAATCGTCAAGCAGCGGGACCCAGTCCTTGTGGCCGAGGGACACTTCATCCAGATCGTCCTCGAGCCTTGCCGTGAAATCGTAATCGACGTACTGCGTGAAATGTTCCGTTAGAAAGCCGTTGACGATACGTCCAATGTCCGTCGGAATAAAACGCTTGGCGTCCATCTCGACGTACTCACGGTTCTTGAGCGTTGCAATGATGCTCGCGTAGGTCGACGGGCGTCCGATACCGTATTCCTCGAGTGTTTTAACGAGGCTCGCCTCCGTGAAGCGGGGCGGTGGCTCCGTGAAGTGCTGCTCGGGCCGCAGCTCATCGAGCTTGATCGTGTCGCCCTCGTCGATCTCGGGCAGGAGCCGATCGCTGTCGTCGTCTTTTGAATCGTCCTTCCCTTCCTGGTAGACGGCCATGAAGCCCGGCTCGACGAGGACGGAACCATTGGCCCGCATACGGTGCCCGAGTTGCTCATCGCCGGCGGCCATCTCGATGGCAACCGTATCGAATAAGGCCGGGACCATCTGGCAGGCCATCGTCCGCTTCCAGATAAGCGAATAGAGTTTGTACTGATCCTCGTCGAGCGAACCGCGGATTTCATCCGGGATGTGCGCAACAGATGTCGGACGAATGGCCTCATGCGCTTCCTGCGCATTCTTTGATTTCGTTTTGAATACGCGCGGCTCGTCGGGCACGTTTTTCTTGCCGTAGCGCTCAGCGATCATGTCGCGGATTTCGGCAACAGCAACATCAGCCAGCGTCACGGAGTCGGTACGCATGTAGGAAATCAGGCCTACCAGCCCCTCGCCGGGCAGCTCGATGCCTTCGTAGAGTTTTTGCGCAACGCGCATCGTGCGCTGGGTGTTGAAACCCAGTTTCCGCGATGCTTCCTGTTGCAGTGTCGAGGTCGTGAAGGGTGCGGTGGGGTTGCGGCGGCGCTGGCGCTTGTTGACGCTGAGAACCGTGAACTCACCGCCAGCGGCCTCGAGCAGTGTCTTTTCAACCTCACGCGCGGATGCTTCGTTCTCGAAGCTGAATTGTTCGACCTTTTCGCCCTTGTAACTGACGAGGCGCGAGACGAAGGGTTGCTCGTTCTTGCTGACGTCGGCTTCGATCGTCCAGTATTCGCGCGCTTTGAACGCTTCGATCTCGAGTTCGCGCTCGACGATCATGCGGAGCGCCGGGCTTTGCACGCGGCCGGCTGACAGGCCTGGCTGTACCTTTTTCCAGAGCAGTGGCGACAAATTGAAGCCGACAAGGTAGTCGAGTGCACGGCGCGCCTGTTGCGCACCGACCAGGTCCTCGGATAGTTCGCGAGGATGATCTACAGCATCCTGCACGGCCTGCTTGGTTATTTCATGGAAAACGACGCGACGTACGTCCTTGCCGTCCAGCGCGCCGCGTTCCTTGAGAAGCTCAATCAGATGCCAGGATATGGCCTCGCCTTCACGATCGGGATCAGTCGCGAGGTACAGTGCATCGGCTTTCTTGAGTGCACGAATAATGGCTTTGACGTGCTTTTCATTGCGTTCGATCACCTGGTACTTCATCTTGAAGTTGTTGTCAGGGTCAACGGCGCCTTCCTTGGGCACGAGGTCCCGGACATGGCCATAAGAGGCCATGACATCGAAGTCCTTGCCAAGGTACTTGCTGATCGTCTTCGACTTTGCGGGCGACTCGACAATTACGAGATTCTTAGACATCTGCTCCGTTCGGCCCCTCGCAGGGGCTCAAAAAATGAAAAACCGCGGTTTCTGCCGCGGTTGAATTACAGGCTTGACGGCTACGTGTCAAGAAATTCGGGCTTTCGCGTCAGTGAATCAGGTCTGATGCTTCCTCAAAAACAAGGTCTTCCATGCGGGCATAAGCAAGCTCCTGCCCGGGCTGGCTGAACAAGACCATCAGTACGACCCACTTGATCTGTTCGACATCGATATCAGTCGTTTCGAGCGCCAGAAGCCGGTCCACGAGGATCTCTCGCTGCAGTGGCGACAATATTCCGATCTGCTCGAGATACGTTATGTAGCCGCGGCAACTCGCGTCAAGCCGCTCATGCTCGAACTCGTTATATATGCGGGTGCCATGCGCCGTCTGGTTGCCGTAGTTCAGGCTTTCCTGTTGGTTGGTCAGCCCATCCAGCCACTCAAGTGCGCGCTCGATCTCGATATCGCCAAAGCCGGCGCGCGCGAGCTCGATACGCAATTCGTTCTGATCGGGTTCAGGGACTTCTTCTGCGTCGACGTAGGTTTCGAATAGGTACATGAGTACGTCGAGTACGTTTTCTTTCATGCCTGGAGCGGCTCCTTTAAGGCGTAACGTCCGCCGGACAATGACTCCACTTCTCCATGGAGCTCCAGGATCAGGAGCATGGAGGAAAGCTGATCAATCGTCAAACCCGATTGCTTTCCGAGCTCGTCGATATTGATCGGGTCGAAGCTCAGGTGTTTGCGCAACTCACCGTAGTCATCATCAACGGTGTCCAGCATATGTTTAGTCAGCGGCCTGAGTTCGGCGAGGATGTCCGCGGCTGTTTCTACGAGCTTGGCGCCCTGTCGAATCAGTTCGTGGCAGCCTCGGGCCAGCGGATTATGGATGGATCCGGGCAGTGCGAATACCTCGCGTCCCTGTTCGGCCGCGAGTCGTGCCGTTATCAGCGAACCGCTGCGGCGTGCGGCCTCGACAACCAGGGTGCCGAGGCTAAGGCCGCTGATCAGGCGGTTTCTTTCGGGAAAGTGCCATCGCTCCGGGGCCGCGCCGAGCGGATATTCGCTCACGAGCGCTCCGCTCTCGACAATCGAGTGGGCCAGCTTGCGGTTGCCTGCCGGATAAACGCGGTCAATGCCGTTACCGACAAACGCGACAGTCTTGCCGTCCGCATCGAGCGCGCCTTGATGCGCAGCACCATCGATGCCCTGTGCCAGGCCACTCACAATCGAAAAGCCGTGACTGGCGAGGTGTTTTGCAAAGTCGTGCGCATTGCGGACGCCGCCTTTGGTCGGGTTGCGACTGCCGATAATCGCAAGCGACGGCAGGTGCAGTGCGTCAAGATCGCCATTGACGTACAGCATGAGTGGTGGCCCCGGTATCTGGGCGAACATTTCCGGGTAGCTGTCCTCGCCCCACGCGACCAGGTGGTGGGTATCGTGATCGAGCCACGCCACGGCCTTATCGATGGCTTTTTCGTCCGGCGATGAAATCGCACTGCACTTTTCGTCGGACAGGCCGGCCCCTGCGAGCCGGCCACGCGGCTGGGCGGCGATGGACGCTACATCGCCGAAGACGTCAAGCAGTTGCTGCAGCTCGCTAACACGCAGGTAGGCATGCGCGAGGATCAGCCAGGACCGGTGCTGTTGTTGCATGGCAAAATAATACCGCGTCGGCGCATCGCGCCGCGCGGTATTATTTATGAGAAACGTGTCTTTTTAGTTCGGGTTACGAACCGCATCGTGAATGTGAATGGCATCCGTGGCTTCCATCACGAGACCGTAGCTGATGCGGTCGTAGGTCTTGAAGACCATCAACGTGCCGGCTTCCTCTTCAGGCAGCGTTACGGTGCCACCGCCAAAGCGGTCCTCTACGCGCTTGCCGGCCTGAAAAACGGTCAGAACGTCTCCGACCGACAGGCCGTCGTTGGAACCGCGGTTCAGAACAACAACCATGTACTGGCCAATCTGGGTGACGCCACCGACAACCGATATAATGCGGCCATCAATCTGGCTACTCGGGGCCTGTGGGAAGAAGTTCAGCGGAATGTCGACTGACGCGGGAAGCAGGCGGTCACCAGGTACCGCCTCTTGTGACGTATCGGTCAGCGCGACTGTCGCCGGGTCGCCGGTGCGACGCAGGACGCCTTCACCAACCGGGATGCCCTGGTATCCAATCAGGCGATTATCGTCAGGATCATAGAGCGGGTCACCGACATGCACGACATTGTAGCGAGTCCCCAATGCGTCCCGGGCGGCGCCGCGGACATAAATCTGGTTACCCGCAGAGGCAATCAGATGATCCCCTTTCGTCGCCAGCAGGTACGGCAATGAATCGGCTTGTCCCTTCTCGAGAACAACGCCGGAACTCAGGAATGCCTGCACGTCTTCATACGGGATGCTCGTGACGGCCTCTGTCAGCGGCGTGACGCGTGCCTGCGGCGACAGGCGGTATGTCGAGCCACGAACGTTCGTAATCCGCGGCTGGCCAGCGATATAAACGAGGCCGAGGACGTCACCCGGGTATATAAGGTGCGGATTTTCGATGTCCGGGTTGACATACCAGATTTCGGGCCAATACCAGGGATCTTTGAGGAAGGTGGCGGCGATGTCCCAAAGGGTGTCACCGACCTGGACGACATATTCGTTCGGATGTCCCTCGGCCAGAGGCACCGGCTCGTTGATGAGCTCGAGTTTCGGCTCGTAGGCCGCGGGTTCGGAGTAACTGCTCTGCGCTGGTGCGGTGTACGAGGTACCCGACGAGGACGCGGTAGCGGTCTGGCTCGCGGACTCGTAGGCAGGCGGATTGCCCCCGCATCCGGCCAACGAAAGGGCCAGTGTGGCAGCGGTCAGCCGAAGGCTGGGTTTCAGGCTAATCTTGCTGAGTGACATGTCGCGAGGACTCCCTGCTAACAATTCGGTTTAGGCCTGTACTATCAAGGCGTTGCTATACTATGTCGTGCCGGTACTGCCGGGGCTGCTAATTACGTCACATTTCCGGCCCCAAATACGGCTCGGAAGGGTGTTTTTCTGGCGGCATTGTCTGACATCTTATTCAATAAAGTCAAACATTTAGGTCGTTTTTATAGGAACTTACACGAAAATGGCGCCTCTATAGGCGTCCAAAATTATGGCAAAACTCAAGATTCTCGAATTCCCTGATCCCAGGCTCAGGAAGAAGGCAACCCCGGTCGAAAGCGTGGATGACGACGTGCGCACGCTCATCGGAGACATGTTCGAAACAATGTACGACGCGCCCGGCATTGGCCTGGCGGCAACCCAGGTCGACGTTCACCGGCGCCTGCTGGTGACCGATGTTTCGAGCGACAAATCCGAGCCCTATGCATTGATCAATCCCGAAATCGTCGAAAAGGATGGCGTGACGGTCACGGAAGAAGGGTGCCTGTCGGTACCTGGTTACTACGACACCGTCGAACGGGCGGACCACATTCGTGTGCGTTTTCTCGATCGCGATGGCAAGGAGACAGAGATGGAGGCAGAGGGTCTCCTCGCCGTGTGCATTCAGCATGAAATTGATCATCTCGATGGCAAGCTGTTCGTCGACTACCTGTCCGAGGCCAAGCGCCAGCGCGTTCGTAAGAAACTGGAAAAGGAACGCCGTCACGCGGCGGTGAGCGCGATGTGACCAGGCTGGTGTTTGCCGGCACGCCGGAGTTCGCACAAACAACCTTGCAGGCGCTCGTGGAATCCGGACGTGCGCCCGTGGCAGTGCTGACTCAACCGGACCGGCCCGCTGGTCGCGGCAAGAAGATGACCGCAAGCCCGGTCAAGCAGTATGCAGCGTCGCAGGACATTCCTGTGCTGCAGCCCAGTACGTTACGCGACGAGGCCGTGGTTACAGAGCTTCGGGCTCTGTGTCCGGACGTTTTCATCGTTGCGGCCTACGGACTGATACTGCCGCAGAACGTGCTCGATATTCCGACACATGGCTGCCTCAATGTGCATGCGTCGGTGCTGCCGCGCTGGCGGGGGGCCGCACCCATCCAGGCGGCTATTCTCGCGGGCGATGAAACCACGGGTATCAGTCTGATGGCCATGACGGCCGGTCTCGACTGTGGTCCCGTTTATCATATTGATGAAGTCTCGATTGGCGCAGCCGAAACGGCGGGCGAGCTGCATGACCGGCTTGCGGAGCTTGGCGGTCGCAGCCTGGTTGCACATCTTGATGCGATCGTCATGGGCGACATGGCTGCGACGGCACAGGATGAATCGCTGGCAACCTACGCACCGAAGATCGAGAAGAACGATGCCGCGCTGGACTGGTCGTTGCCAGCCGAAGAGTTGGCCCGGCGAGTTCGTGCTTATAACCCGTTCCCGGGAGCATTCTGCTTCGCGGGCGATACACGAATAAAGGTCTGGCGCGCAACGGCTGTCGAGGGCAGCGATGAGCCCGGAAAGGTCCTGCAAAGCGATCGTGATGGGGTAATCGTCGCCTGTGGTGCCGGCCTGTTGCAGCTCGATGAGTTGCAATTGCCTGGCAAGCGTCGCGTTGCTGCGCAGGAGTTTGCGGGCCAGATCGATCTTGCTGGCCAGCGGCTGGAATAATCATGGCGAATGCGGGGGCAAGAACACGGGCAGTTGCTGCAGAGATTGTCGATGCGGTCGTCACGGGAGGGCAGTCTCTTGATGCTGCAATCGCCCGCAACGAGTCACGAGTTGCCCCTGATGACCGGTCGTTGTTGCGCATGCTTTGTTTTGGCACTTTGCGTAATCACTGGCGCCTGCAATCGTGGATTAGTGAACTCGTAAGCCGGCCGCTGAAGCGACGGGATAGCGTGATAAATGCGCTGCTTGCGATTGGCCTGTTTCAGCTTGTCGATACCCGCATTCCGGATCACGCGGCGGTATCCCAGACTGTCGAAGCGGCGCGCCAACTGCGCAAACCAAAGCTCGCAAATCTGCTCAATGCATGTCTGCGACGTTTCCAGCGCGAGGGGCTCTCCGCCAAACCAAGTGACGATGAAGAGGTACAGTGGAACCATCCGCGCTGGCTGATCGAAAAAATTCGGTATGACTGGCCCGACGATGCCGACGCGATATTAGAAGCGAATAACGAGCGGGCGCCGATGTGGCTGCGTAGCAATAGCGCTCGCCAGTCGGCGGCGCAGTACCGCGATCGTCTTGCGGGTGCGGGCATCGCATCCACCTGCCTGGAGGGTGTGCCGGATGCCGTGCGGCTTGTCGAGCCCATGGCCGTCGACGAGCTGCCCGGTTTCGCGGATGGCGACGTATCCGTGCAGGATGCGGCCGCTCAGATCGCGGCTCGCTGGGTCATGGCCGACAATCCCGCGCGGGTACTCGATGCCTGTGCAGCGCCCGGGGGCAAAAGCGGCCACATGCTCGAGCTCGGTAATGAAGGCCTGGACCTGGTCGCGATCGACAGCGATCCTGGCCGCATTGACCGCATTCGGGAAAACCACGATCGCCTGGGCGTAGACGCAAGGATTAGTCTTGCAGACGCATCGAAAACAGCAGAGTGGTGGGATGGCACGCCGTTCGACGCAATCCTGCTCGATGCGCCGTGTTCGGCGACAGGCGTGATCAGGCGCCATCCGGACATCAAATTGCTGCGGCGAGCAAGCGACATCGAGAGTCTCAGTGCCTTGCAGGGAACGATTCTCAGCGCGTTGTGGCCCGTGCTGGTAGCGGGTGGCCGGCTTCTGTATGCCACCTGTTCGGTACTCGCAGAGGAGAATAACGACGTCGTGCAACGGTTTCTCGAGGCTAATGATGACGCGGTAGAGAGCGCCGTGTTGCCAAATAACAACATCCGCGATCTAATGCGCAGGAAGGCGTGCGGCTACCAGATTCTGCCGGGGACGGCCGATATGGATGGTTTCTATTACGCATGCCTCGTCAAGAAGGTTTCCTGAAGAAGACGATGTCACCAAAACCCAAACCCACAGGTACCAGGACCAGGAAGCACGCACTGCTCGTGCTACTCGCCTCGTTCATCCTGGGTACGGGTCTTGCGCAGGATAATGTTGATCGAGAAGGCTATTTTGAAGTCCGTTCCGCTTCGACCCGGCCTGTTGACGGCGTACACTCTCTCGATGCGCGCCTGCAACTCGTGCTTTCCTCCGAGGCGCTCGCTGCACTTGAAAGTGGCGTTACGCTGACGATTGAACTGCAGTTGCAGGTCATCCGCACGCGCCGCTTCTACATTGATGATGTCGAGGCGGAACTCGCGGTTCGGTATGAGCTTCAGTATTCACCCGTCAGTCAACGATACATCGTCCGAAATCTGAACAGTGGAGATCAGGATTCCTTCGCGACGCTCTACTCCGCGCTGAACAGCCTGGGCCGCGTCCAGGGATTGCCCGTTATTGATGATGCTTTGCTGGTTGATGGCCGGAGTTACCGGGTCAGGCTCAGAGCCATGTTGAACACGGAAAGCTATCCCGCCGCACTGCGTGTCCTGTTTTTCTGGCGTGGCCAGTGGCAGCTACAAAGCGAATGGTTTGAATGGTCGTTAGAACGCTAAAACGAACACTCTATTTCCTGGTAGCGGCGTCTGGCGTCGCTCTGGCGCTAGCTGCGCTTTTCCTGCTGACACAGACCGTACAGAAGTCGGACGATTTCGATCGCCTCCAGGATGTCATTCTTGCGATCAATATTGCCGGCGGCATGTTGTTGATAGCGTTGCTTATCGGCAACCTGGCGCGCCTCGCGCGCGACTACCGGCAAAATGTGCCGGGTGCGAAGCTCAAAGCCCGCATGGTCGGCATGTTCGTTGGTCTCGCGGTGCTTCCACTCCTGCTGGTTTTCTATTTCTCGATGCAGTTCATCAATCGCGGCATTGACAGCTGGTTCAATGTTCAGGTTGAAGAGGGGCTCGACAACGCGCTGACATTGAGTCGTGCTGCACTCGAATCACAGAAGCGTAGCAACCTGCAAGCGACGCAGGCGGTCGCGCGCAGGCTTGCCGTCGCGAGTGATCGACAAATCGTTTCCCGACTCAGCATGCTGCGCCGGGAAAGCGGCGCCAGCGAAATGACACTCTATGGCAATAACAACACGGTGCTGGCAACAAGTTCGGACAGTGCGACGGCGAGCCTGCCCAAACTGCTGAGTGAAGAGGTTATTCTGCAGATGCAACAAGGGCGGCCGTTCGTCAGTCTCGAGTCGCTCACCTCGGGCAGCGTCGAGATTCGGACGGCCGTTGTGTATACACATCGCGTCGGACGCATGCAGGAAGCACGCGTCGTGCAGGCCCACTACCCGGTTGCGGACCGGCTGGCAGAAATGATCAATAGTGTCGAGCGGTCCTACCAGGAGTATCAGCAGCTCGTATTCTTCCGCGAGGATCTGAAGGACCTTCTCACGCTCACCCTCGCATTCGTGCTGCTGCTCAGCCTGCTGGCCGCTATTTATGGTGCGTTCGTATTGTCGCGGCGCCTGGTCGCGCCCATTCAGGATCTCGTCGCCGGTACGCGCGCGGTTGCCGCCGGCGATTTCGACACGCGTCTGCCGACGCCGTCGCGTGATGAGATTGGTTTCCTGATCAGCTCGTTCAATGACATGACGCAACGCCTGGCAACGGCGCGGCGAGAGGCCAGCCGCAGCCAGGCACTCGTTGAAGCGGAACGCACCAATCTCGAAGTCATTCTGGCGCGCCTGTCGACCGGTGTGCTTGCGCTGGAGGTGGACCTGACCATTCGTACGGCAAACCAGGCTGCGGGTTCCATCCTGGGTGTCGATCTGGAGCACCGCTCCGGCGAAGCGTTGTTCGACGTCGCCAAGGGAAATCCGTTGCTGGAACAGTTCGTTGATGTAGCGCGCGTACACCTCGATGAGGGAGAGACGGAATGGCGTGAACAAATTGTATTGCGCGGCGAGGTCGGCAAACGCGTTCTTACGTGCGCCTGCACGACCTTGCCGGGTGATAAGAGTCATGCGGCTGGTTATGTGGTGGTGTTTGATGACATCACCGCGTTGCTGCAAGCGCAGCGAGATGCAGCCTGGGGTGAAGTCGCGCGTCGCCTCGCACACGAAATCAAGAACCCGCTGACGCCCATTCAGCTGTCCGCGGAACGCATGCGGCGAAAATACCTGCATACCATGCCGGACGAAGAAGCCCAGATTCTCGACCGGGCGACGCACACGATCGTGCAGCAGGTTGAGGCCATGAAGGCAATGGTCAACGCATTCAGCGACTATGCGCGGGCGCCCGACATGGAGATTGCGCTGTTCGATCTGGACAAGCTCGTTCATGAAGTCGTCGACCTGTACCGTGCACAGGAAAGTGGGGTCAATATCGTGCTGATTTCAGACCCCACAATGCCCATGATCGAGGGCGACATGGGTCGTGTGCGGCAAATGCTGCACAACCTGATTCGAAATGCGGTCGAGGCGCTCGAGAACACTCCGGATGGACAAATTGACGTGCACGTGAGTGCTGCAGAGATCGATGGCGTCGATATCGTGCAGATCAAGGTGGAAGACAACGGTCCGGGATTCCAGGCCGGGACCGTAAGCCAGATTTTCGATCCCTATGTCACGACCAAGCCCAAAGGCACCGGTCTTGGACTCGCGATCGTCAAGAAACTGGTCGAAGAACATATGGGCTCGATTCGGGCCGAGAATCGCAAAGACGGGGGAGCGATGATCAGTATCCGGTTGCCGCTTAACGAGGCAGCAAGAGAACTGATGATTGCCAAGGCGCCAGGACGCGCCGAGAAGAGGAGGGAACAAGCATGAAAAAACTTCATGTACTGGTCGTCGATGACGAGGCTGATATCTGTGCCTTGATAAAGGACATTCTTTCGGACGAAGGCTACAGCGTAGCCGCGGCGGCCAATGCGAACGAGGCTCGAGCCGCGCGCGCCAGCCGTAAATTCGATCTGATCCTCCTGGACATCTGGATGCCTGATACCGATGGCATCACATTGCTGCGCGAATGGTCGGATGCGGGCGAAATGAATTGTCCGGTTGTGATCATGTCGGGCCATGGTACGGTCGATACAGCCGTGGAGGCCACGCGCCTGGGCGCATTTGATTTCGTCGAAAAACCACTGTCGCTGGCCAAGCTCCTGCGCACGGTTGAGGCTGCGCTCGAGTCAGCTGGAAAGCAGACCAAGGCCGCGCACAGCCTGCTTCCTGCGCTGCTCGCACCGGTTGGGCGCAGCAATTTGATGCAGGGGCTGCGCGAGCGCGCACAACAGTACGCGCGGCATGATGGTCCGGTGCTAATAAGTGGCGAGCCCGGCACTGGACGCGGCGCGTTTGCACGTTACATGCATGGCCTCAGCCGGCGCGCCGATGAGCCGTTGACGACGCTGTCCGCTGCGTCACTCACAGAGTCGAATTACGAAGAGCAACTGCTTGGCAGCGTAAGCGATGACGAGGTGATTGCCGGCGCTTTTGAACGCGCATCAGGCGGAACGCTTGTGATTGACGAACTGACTGACCTGTCTGCGGCTGCGCAGAGAGTCCTGTTTGGCGTACTCGAAAGCGGCAGCTTTACGCCGATCAGTGGCACGTCGCGGGTGAAGCTCGATGTGCGTATTGTTGCTACGGTCACGCCCGATTACGAGTCGCGCATCGAAGCAGGTGAGCTTCGCCGCGACCTCGTTTCACACCTGGGTGAGTTGATGCTGCGTGTACCGCCACTGCGTGAGTACGCGGAGGATGTCCCGGAATTACTAACCTACTACGTCGACAAGCTTGTCGATGCAGAAGGCCTGACCTTCCGGCGCTTTAGTGTCGCTGCCCAGAACCGACTGCGTCACTACCCATGGCCGGACAATGTGCGCGAACTCAAGAACCTCGTTCGCCGTCTGCTGCTTTCGGGGAAGAGTTCGGACATTGCCCTGGACGAGGTTGAAGCGGAGATCAGCGCGGCCGGCCCGGCGGGCGAGCCATTGGTGAAGCAGGATCTTCTGGCGCTGCCCCTGAGAGAGGCGCGCGAGCAATTCGAACGTGCGTACCTGCAGCAGCAACTCGAACTATGTGGCGGAAAAGTAGGGCAGCTGGCGAAACGTGTGGGCATGGAGCGGACACATCTATACCGGAAGCTCAGGTTGCTCGGCGTTGATTTCAAGTCCGTTGGTGGCGACGACTGAGCTCTTGCGGATGGTTGTCGTAATCGCCGCAATCTCGCGGCAGTGCGGCTCACCCGTCATCAGGTTGCGACAAAACATGAGCCGGTACCGATGAGCGGTCTGCCGGCAAAATCCGACCGTCCGGCAGGAACGTGAGGCCGGGCTCCCCGAAGTCCTCGATCGATAATCCTCTTATCAGGTTCAGGGCCCGCTGTTTCGGATCGATGCTCGGGCCGGCCGGGCGCAGCTGAACGGTCGACACAATCTCTCCTTCGACGAACCTGCCGTCGCCATCGAGCGTTGTCGTCAGGATAGGTGCGACGCCCTTGATGCCCGCAACGCTGATGCCGTAGTAGGTTGCAAAGTTGCCGAGGCTGTATGCGATAAGTCGGTCTTTGTATCTCTCCATGCCGCGTACGACATGCGGGCCATGGCCGATCACGAGGTCCGCGCCGGCGTCAACAACCCCACGGGCAAACCAGACGACGTCGCCGCGCGGCTCGCCGTAATATTCTTCATCAGCGAATGGCACATGTGTAACGTCAGCACCCTCTGCACCGCCGTGAAACGAGACGACGACGATGTCATGTGTCTTCGCGAAATCGGCCACCGTTGTGAACGCGAGTTCGTAGTCGAGCAGCATGTTGGAATTCTTTGTAACCGCATACGCGAGCACGGCAATGCGGAGGTCGCCATGCTCGAAGCTGGCGAAATCATCAACACGCCCGCTGTGACGCATGCCCGCTGCAGCTATGGCATTCATGCTGCTGGTGCGGCCCTCCTCGCCGAAGTCGCGTGCATGATTGTTGGCCAGGCTCAGGACATCGAAGCCCGCATTGCGGTAGTGCTCTGCGTAGCGGGTCGGTGAACGAAACAGGTAGCAAGCGTTCGGGTTGCTGCATTTCTTGCCCGGTTCGCCTCCGTCGATAAGCACGCCCTCGAGATTCCCGAAAGTGATATCGGCAGCCGACAGTATTGGAGCTACGTCGGCCAGAAAGCTCACGCCATCATCGTCGGGCAGGTGATTACGCGGGTAGTCGGTGCCTATCATCATGTCGCCAACCGATGCGATGCTGATACGCATGGCAGACTTGTCCGGCTCGGGCGGTGGGGGCGGAGGCGGTTCGGGCGCTTCGACGATGGCAGGTTCTGGCGGAAGTTTTGGCGCGGACTCCGGCTCCGGCTCAGGTGGCGTGGCGCATGCTGCAAGCAGCGTCAGCGCACAAAGGCCGAGAAGT
>Ga0224509_10000203_pt1 | contig 15690 bp, 14 predicted proteins | sample SF_Jan12_sed_USG_5_FD_170158 | JGI IMG/M metagenome (GOLD analysis project Ga0224509, IMG submission 170158) | Sediment microbial communities from San Francisco Bay, California, United States - SF_Jan12_sed_USGS_24 | ecosystem: Environmental > Aquatic > Marine > Sediment | place: USA... | reverse complement strand
GCCCTGGTCCTTGGACGCGGACTGCTGGAACCGCGAGGTCATCTACCCCTTCTCCAGCCCGTTCAAGGACCAGGGCGGCATCGCGGTGCTGCGCGGCAACCTGGCGCCCGACGGCGCGGTGCTCAAGCCCTCGGCGGCGACACCGGAGCTGATGCGCCACCGGGGCCGCGCCGTCGTGTTCGAGGACATCGACGACTACAAGGCGCGGGTCGACGACCCGGCGCTCGAGATCGACGAGACCTCGGTCATGGTAATGAAGAACTGCGGACCCAAGGGCTATCCCGGCATGGCCGAGGTCGGCAACATGGCGCTGCCGGCCAAGCTGCTGAAGCGCGGCGTGACCGACGTGGTGCGCATCTCCGACGCGCGCATGAGCGGTACGGCCTACGGCACGGTCGTGCTGCATACCGCGCCCGAGGCCGCGGTCGGCGGGCCCTTGGCCCTGGTCCAGAACGGCGACACGATCGAGCTGGACGTCGAGGCGCGGCGCCTGCACCTGGACGTGAGCGAGGCCGAGCTCGCCGCCCGGCGCGAGGCCTGGACGCCGCCCGAGGAGCCGACCGGACGCGGCTGGGCCCGCCTGCACGACCTGCACGTCAACCAGGCCGACAAAGGTTGCGACCTCGACTTCCTGGTCGGCGCCAGCGGCGCGCCGGTGCCGCGCGAGAGCCACTGATGGCCGGCAGGCTAACCGGTAAGCGGGCGCTCGTCACCGCCGCCGCCCAAGGCATCGGCCGGGCCACGGCGCTCGCCTTCGCCGCCGAGGGCGCAGAGGTCCTGGCGACCGATGTCGACGAGGCCAGGCTGGCGGAGATCGCGGGAACGCCGGGGCTTCGCGTGCGCCCCCTGGACGTGACCGACGGCACGGCGATTGCCACGCTGGCCGCCGAGCTGGGGGTGATCGACGTGCTGGCCAACGTGGCCGGCTTCGTACACCACGGCACCATTCTGGACTGCGCCGAAGAAGACTGGGACTTCTCCTTCGACCTCAACGTCACCTCCATGTACCGCGCGACCCGCGCCTTCCTGCCGGCCATGCTCGAGGCCGGAGGCGGCTCGATCGTCAACATGGCCTCGGTCGCCTCCTCGATCCGCGGGCTGCCCAACCGCTTCGTCTACGGCACCACCAAGGCGGCGGTGATCGGGTTGACCAAGGCGGTCGCCGCCGACTTCATCCGCCAGGGCATACGCTGCAACGCGATCTGCCCCGGCACCGTGCAATCGCCGTCGCTGGACGCGCGGATCGCCGCCTTCGACGACCCGGCGGCGGCGCGCGAGGCCTTCATCGCCCGTCAGCCCCTGGACCGCCTCGGCACGCCCGAGGAGATCGCCGCGCTCGCCGTCTATCTGGCGAGCGACGAATCGGCCTACACCACGGGTAGCGTGATCGTCGCCGACGGCGGGCTCACTCTGTAGTCCGCCGCGGCCCTTTCGACTCGCGGCGCTCCAGGCATTCCAATTCAGTGTATGAAACGATCCCGGGGTGCGAACCAAGATCGGGGGCAGGAAACAGAAGACCGTTCGCCGGCACCATCGAGACTGAATTCTCCCGAAGGCGCCGGCGAACAGGTGGACTTGGCAAGCTCCGAGACGGTCGGGTGACCGCTCGGTGAGACTATCGGCTGTCTACAGCTGTCTCAGGCGTCGCTCTGCGCCATGGCATCCGGCGCCCAGTCGCTGGTGGTGGCCAGGGGATCCGGGCCGAAGCGGTTGGCGCCATCCGTGCCCTTCAGACAGCCAAGGAAGATGAACCACCAGATCAGGTTGACGATCGGGACCAGGTAGATCAGCTGGAACCACCCCGACTGGTCACGATCGTGCAACCGCTTGGCACCGGCGGCGATCATCGGCCAGAGCAGAATTATGCTCACGGCGGTGTTGATGATGCCGAGCGGCACCTCGGGAGCGATGTAAAAGAAGGTGCCGGTGATCGCGTCCACGAACGAAAAGGCGATGCTGATAACGAGCACGGGCAAGAAATACCAGAGCCAGTAAGTCGACCGGCTAATTCGTCCTTCGAAAGAAAACCAGACATATCCCAATGAGACTTTACGTTCGGCCATTTTCCCTCTCCGATATAGTGCGATTCCGGCCGCAGTCTGCTCTTCAATATTTAACAAAACACTGTCGGAACGTTAACCGAATCTGACCGTGGAGTCTCCAGCAGGCAGTTGGCCTGCGCCTTGCGGTCCGCCCCGGCTGGCTTCATTCCGGCGTCTCGAGGACCGGCAGGCCGCACCGGCCGAACTACCGTCGGCGGGCCGATGGAGAGACCGCGAACCATCTAGACGTGCGTCGAGCTAACGGCTACCGTAGGCGCATAAGAACCAGCGCCGGCGCCCGCCCCGGGTGAATCGGCCCTGATGGGGAGGTTTCATGGCGTCCGTCGAAATCCGCGGCGCGCGCAAGTCGTTCGGATCCGTCGAGGTTCTGCACGGCATCGATATCGAAGTTCCGGACAAGTCCTTCACGGTCCTGGTCGGCCCTTCGGGCTGCGGCAAATCGACACTGCTACGCATGATCGCCGGATTGGAGGAGATCACCGCCGGCGAGATCGCCATCGGCGGCCGCATGGTCAACGGCGTGCCGCCCAAGCAGCGCGACATCGCCATGGTGTTCCAGAACTACGCGCTCTACCCGCACATGAAGGTCTATGACAACATGGCCTTCAGCCTGAAGCTGGCCAAGGTCGAGCCGGCGCGGATCGACGAATTGGTCCAGCGCGCCGCCGAGATCCTCAACCTGGACGAACTCCTCGAGCGCTATCCGAGACAGCTCTCGGGCGGCCAGCGGCAGCGCGTCGCCATGGGCCGGGCCATCGTGCGCGACCCGCAGGTCTTCCTGTTCGACGAGCCGCTTTCCAACCTGGACGCCAAGCTGCGCGTCCAGATGCGCACCGAGATCAGGGAGCTGCACCAGCGCCTACAAAGCACCTCGGTCTACGTGACCCATGACCAGATCGAGGCCATGACCATGGCCGACCAGATCGTCGTCATGCGCGACGGCCACGTCGAGCAGAGCGGCGCACCGCTCGAGCTCTACGATCGTCCCGTCAACACCTTCGTGGCAGGCTTCATCGGCTCGCCGGCCATGAACCTGATTGAGGGAACCGTTCAGAAGGCCAACGGCAGCGCGGCGGTGATGACCGACGACGACGTCTCGCTGCCCCTGGCGCGGGATACGGGCGTGCCGGCGGGATCGCGCGTTTACTACGGCATCCGGCCCGAGCACTGGAGCCTCGCCGAAGGGGAACACGGCGTGGCGGTCGAAGTCAGCGTGGTCGAGCCGACTGGAGCCGAGATGCTCGTGGTCTGCCGAATGGCCGGGGTCGAGGTACAGGCCTCGTTCCACGAGCGTCACGCCCTCGAACCGGGACAGCATGTCCGTCTGCGACCGAGGCCGGAGCTCGTGCATTTGTTCGATACCAAGACCAGCCATCGCCTCGGATGAGGAGGTGGCGGCATTGACCCGGCGGTCAATGCCGGAACGGTGCCGTCGTCAAGAACTGGGACCAAGAAGGTGAAAACGGAGGAGGACGCTATGAGGAAAATTACCAGGCGTGACGCATTCAAGCTTGGAGCCGGCGCGGCAGCGCTCGCCGCGAGCAGCGGTTTGGCCAAGCCCGGCCAGGCGCAGTCGCTGTCGTTTACCCCGGAAAAGGGCGCCAAGCTGCGCGTGCTGCGCTGGAAGCGCTTCGTCCAGGGAGACGAGGACCTCTGGATGGCGAACACCAGGAAGTTCACCGAGCAGACCGGCGTGGAGGTCGTCACCGAGCATGAGTCATGGGAGGATGTTCGGCCGAAGGCCGCGGTGGCCGCCAACATCGGCAGCGGCCCCGACATCATCGTCGGCTGGTACGACGACCCGCACCAGTATCCGGACAAGCTGGTCGACCTCACCGACCTGGCCGAATATCTCGGCGACAAATACGGCGGCTGGTACCCGGTGGCACGCGAGTACGGCACGCGCCAGGGCCGCTGGATTTCCCTGCCGCTGGGCGCGGCCGGCAACTGCATCGTCTACCGGAAGTCCTGGATGAACGAGGCCGGTTTCGACAGCTTCCCGAAGGATACCGACGGCCTGCTCAGGCTGTGCCAGGAGCTCAAGAAGAACGGCCATCCGCCGGGCTTTGCGCTCGGCAATGCCGTGGGCGACGGCAACGTCTGGACCCACTGGCTGCTGTGGTCGTTCGGTGGCAAGATGGTCGACAGCAGCAATCAGGTGGTGATCAACAGTCCGGAGACCATCAACGCCCTCGAATACGCGCGCGAACTCTACGATACCTTCATTCCGGGCACCGTCTCCTGGCTCGATGCCCATAACAACAAGGCCTTCCTATCCGGCCAGATCGGGCTGACCGCCAACGGCATTTCCGTCTACTACGCGGCCAAAACGCAGGGCAGCGCATTCGTGGACGACATTCATCACGCCAACATGCCGGTCGGCCCGGTCGGCAAGCCAACCGAGCTCAATCTCTTCACCCAGGCGATGCTGTTCAGCCACAGCAAGCACCCCAACGCGGCCAAGGAGTTCCTGCGCTTCATGTGGGAAAAGGAGCAGTACGAGCCGTGGCAGCAGGCGGCGATCGGCTATATCACGCAGCCGCTCAAGGCCTACGAGAGCAACCCAGTGTGGACCGCCGATCCCAAGCACACGCCCTACCGCGACACGGTGGGGAACATGCTGACCAACGGCCACGCCGGCACGCTGGGCTATTCCTCCGCGGCGGCGATGGCGGACTTCATCGTCGTCAACATGGTGGCCGAGGCAGCCGCCGGCAGGGAGGCAGCGAAAGATGCGGCGGCGCGCGCCGAGAAGCGCGCCCTGAGGTACTACAAGGTCTGATCAGGCTCGGGCCCTGCCCCCGTCCGCCCGAGGCAGGCGGGGGCAGGCCTGGGAGACCTGCAAGGCAAGAGCTTCCGGCGGGAGGAGCAAAGCGTGGCCGAGGCGACGATAGGCCGGCCGACACCTCAGCGGCTCTCGCTGTGGGCGCGCATCGACAACAACCGGACCGTTCTCGGCCTGTGCATGATGCTGCCGGCGGGCGCGTTGCTGCTTGTCTTTCTAAGCTATCCCCTGGGGCTGGGTGTCTGGCTCGGGCTCACCGATACCACGATCGGCCGCAAGGGCGGCTTCATCGGCCTCGAGAACTACGCGCTCTTGTTCGATGACAGCGTCTTCTGGCTGTCGGTGTTCAACACCTTCCTCTACACGGTGGTGGCCAGCGCGTTCAAATTCGCGCTCGGCCTGTGGCTGGCGCTGATCCTCAACAACCGCCTCCCCTTCAAGGCCCTGCTCCGCGCCATCGTGCTGCTGCCGTGGATCGTGCCGACGGTACTCTCGGCGATCGCCTTCTGGTGGATCTACGACTCCCAGTTCTCGATCATCTCGTGGTCGTTGCAGAGGCTGGGGCTGATCGACCAATACGTCAACTTCCTCGGCGACGCGAACAACGCCCGCGCGGCGGTGATTGCGGCTAACGTCTGGCGCGGAATCCCCTTCGTGGCCATATGCCTGCTGGCCGGCCTGCAGACCATCCCGCAGTCGCTCTACGAGGCGGCGGTGCTCGACGGCGCCAGCGAATGGCAGCGGTTTCGCTGCGTGACCTTTCCGCTGCTCACGCCGATCATCGCGGTGGTCATGACTTTTTCCGTGCTGTTCACCTTCACCGACTTCCAGCTGATCTACGTGCTGACCCGCGGCGGGCCGTTCAATGCCACGCACCTCATGGCGACGCTGTCCTTCCAGCGGGCGATTCCGGGCGGACAGCTGGGCGAAGGCGCGGCTATCGCGACGGCCATGGTTCCCTTCCTGCTGGCCGCCATCATTTTCAGCTACTTCGGCCTGCAGCGCCGCCGCTGGCAGCAGGGGGCGGCCAATGATTAGACTCCGCCGCCCCGCCGACGAAGGCGGAATGCACCACCTGTCGACCTTGCCGCAGCGCGTGGTCACCATCTATCTGCCGCTGGCGGTCTTTCTGATCGTGCTGCTGTTTCCCTTCTATTGGATGGGACTGACCACGCTGAAGCCGAACGAGGAGATGTTGAACCTCCAGGACTTCAACCCGTTCTGGGTGGAGAACCCAACCCTCGCGCATATCAAGAAGTTGCTGTTCGAGACCGCCTATCCCGCCTGGCTGTGGAACACCATGCTGGTCGCGGTGGTCTCCACTTTCATCTCCCTGTTCTGCGCCGTGCTCGCCGCCTATGCCATCGAGCGCCTGCGCTTCAAGGGGGCGCGGGCCACCGGCATGGCGATCTTCTTGGCCTATCTGGTGCCGCCGTCGATCTTGTTCATTCCGCTCGCAACCATGGTGTTCAAATTGGGCATCTTCGACACGAAGCTGGCGCTTATCCTGACCTATCCGACTTTCCTGATTCCGTTCTGCACCTGGCTGCTGATGGGCTATTTCCGGTCGATCCCCTACGAGCTGGAAGAGTGCGCGCTGATTGACGGCGCGACCCGGCTGCAGATCCTGGTGAAGATCATGCTGCCGCTCGCGGTGCCCGGGCTGATCTCGGCCGGCATCTTTGCCTTTACCTTGTCTTGGAACGAGTTCATCTACGCGCTGACTTTCATCTCCGCCTCGCAGAACAAGACCGTGCCGGTCGGTGTGATCACCGAACTTGTCGAAGGCGACGTCTATCACTGGGGATCGCTGATGGCGGGCGCGTTGCTGGGATCCTTACCCGTCGCTATCTTCTATTCCTTCTTCGTCGAGCACTACGTGTCGTCGATGACCGGCGCGGTGAAGGAATAGCGTCGAAGTCGTCCTTGCGCCCTCGCCGCCCTACTCGCCGAACTTGCGGCCGATCGCCGCTTCGTAGAGATGGGCGACGGCCGAGAAGTCCTCGCCTCCCCAGTCTTCTTGGCCGGCCTGCATGAAGGTCCCCACGATGTGATCGAGCAGCGGAGTCTCGACCTCCGCGCTGCGGGCGAGGCCCTGGGAAAGCATGATGTCCTTGGTCATTAGGCCCAGGGTGAAGAGCGGCGTGAAATCGCCCGCGCGCATGCGCGGAACCCGCTTCTCGAAATATCGGGAATAGGCGAATCCGCCGCCGCCGCAGACGACGTCGTAGAAGGAGTCGAGATCGGTCCCCGTGGCCAGGCAGAGCGCGACGGCCTCCGCGACGGCTACCGCGTTGACGGCGACCAGCATCTGGTGGATCAGCTTGATCTGGTGGCCCGAGCCCGTCGGGCCGGCGTACTTGCGGAAGCGCCCCAGGATGTCCAGGAGCGGCGCGATCTCTTCGAAGGCGTTCGGGTCCCCGCCCACGACGAAGCCGATCTCGCCGGTCTCGGCCTGCGGCAGCGAGCCCAGCATCGCCGCATCCATGTGGCGTACGCCCGCCTCGGCCAGGGCCGCGTGGGTCTGGCGGGTGATCGCGGGGCTGACGGTGGAGCAGTCGACCGTGATCGCGCCGGAGGTCAGCGCCTGGGCCATCCCGTTCTCGCCGAGGTAGACCTCGCGGACGATCCGGTCGTTCGGCAGGCAGGTAAACAGAACGCCGGTCCCGGCGGCGATCTCCGAAAGCGAGTGGGCAACCCGCACGCCGGCAATCTTTTCGGCGCGCTCGCAGGCGGCCCAGTCGGCGTCATAGGCCAAGACGGAAACCCCATGCTCGGCAAGAACCCTGGTCATGGGAAATCCCATCGTTCCAAGTCCGACAAAACCCACTTTGCTCTGCATAGCATCCCCTCCCTGCCGAGGCCTCGCGGCCAAGATGTCGCGAATTGATGCTTACGTTATTTGCGCGGGATTCTAAACTGTATAAGCGCGGAACGGAGGGGGCAGGGTCGATCGCTGTCCGGCTTCACCGGGCATCGGGCCGGCGACTGGCGTCATGGCCCTGAAGACAGACATTTCGGGGAGTTCCGCTTGACCAACCAACGAACCTTTCGGATCGCCGTGCTGCCCGGCGACGGGATCGGCAGCGAGGTCATGGCAGCCTGCCTGCGGGTGCTCGACGCGCTGAGCCCGAGCCTCGACGGTATCGAGCTCGCGACCGAGACCCTGAAGGCCGGCGCCGAACTCTACCGGCGCAGCGGCGAGGCCTTCCCCGAGGCGGCGTTCGAGCGGGCCAGGCAGGCCGACGCCATCCTGCTGGGCGCCATGGGACTGCCGGACGTGCGCGGCCCCGACGGCCGGGAGATGGCGCCGCAGCTCGATCTGCGCGAACGCCTCCAGCTCTTCGCCGGGGTGCGGCCGATACGAACCCTGCCCGGCTTGGCGCTGCCGCTCGCCGATCCCCGGGCGAGCCGACTAGACCTGGTGCTGGTCCGAGAATCGACCGAGGGCCTTTTCGCAGGCCGCGCCGGCGGCCGCATCGAAGGCGACGAGACCGCCCGCGACACCCTGACGATAACGCGGAGCGCCTCGGAGCGCCTGTTCGACTTCGCCTTCGAGCTCGCGCGCCGGCGCAAGGCGGCCAGCCGGCCCGGCCGGGTCACCTGCGTCGACAAGGCGAATGTGCTGCGCTCCTTCGGTTTCTTCCGGGGGATCTTCGATGAGCGCGCCCGGCTCTTTCCCGACATTCAAGCCGAGCACTGCTACGTCGACGCCATGGCGCTCAATCTGGTCCGGCAGCCCTGGAGCTACGACGTGATCGTCACCGAGAACATGTTCGGCGACATCCTCTCGGACCTGGGCGCGGGCCTCATGGGCGGCATGGGCATGGCGCCTTCGGCAGACATCGGTGAAAGCCACGCGGTGTTCCAGCCGTGCCACGGCAGCGCGCCGGACATCGCCGGCCAAGGCAAGGCCAATCCGACCGCGATGCTCCTCTCGGCGGCCATGATGCTCGAATGGCTCGGCGACAAGCACGACGTCGCGGCCTGCGGGCGGGCGGGACGGCGCCTGACCGCGGCCGTGACGGCCGCCTTCGCCGAAGGCTCGCTGCGGCCCTTCGAACTGGGTGGCCAAGACGGCACGGCCGAGATCACCGAGGCCGTCCTGCGCGCCCTGGAGCAAACGCCGTGAGCGACGGCCTGCGGGTCGCGGTCGCGGGCAGCGGCTATTTTAGCCGGTTCCACTACGACGCCTGGAACCGGATCGCGGAGGCCAGGATCGTGGCGCTCGCCTCCCCGGACCGGGAGAGCGCGGCGGCGCAGGCCGAAGCCTTCGGAGTCCCCAAGACCTACGGCGATGTGGCCGAGATGCTGGACCAAGAGCGGCCCGACCTGCTCGACATCGTCACGCCGCCCGAGACCCATCTCGCCCTGGTGCGCGCGGCCGCCGAGCGGGGCATCGCGGCGATCTGCCAGAAGCCGCTGGCCCCCTCCCTGGCCGAGGCCGAGGAGTTGGTCGCGGCGGCGGAAGGCGCCGGGATCACGCTGGCGGTGCACGAGAATTTCCGCTTCATGCCCTGGTTCCGCCACGCCAGGGACCTGATCGAGGCCGGGCGGCTGGGCGCGCTCCATGGGGTGCAGTTCCGGCTCAGGCCGGGCGACGGCCAGGGGCCGGAGGCCTACCTGGCGCGCCAGCCCTATTTCCAGACGATGGAGCGCTTCCTGATCCACGAGACCGGTGTTCACTTCATCGACGTCTTCCGCTTTCTCCTGGGTGAGGTCACGGCGGTCACGGCGCGGCTCAGGCGGATCAATCCGGCGATCGCCGGCGAGGACGCCGGATATGTGATCTTCGAATTCGAGGGCGACGCCACCGGCCTGTTCGACGCCAATCGCCTCAACGACCACGTGGCCGAGGATTGCCGGCTCACCATGGGCGAGATGCATCTCGAAGGCGCGGCCGGCGTACTGCGTCTGGACGGCCTGGGCCGGCTGTGGTGGAAGCCCCACGGCGGGGCCGAGGCCATGGAGCCCTACGACTGGCAGGAGCGCGGCTTCGCGGGCGACTGCGTGCACAGCCTGCAGCAGCATGTCGTGGACCATCTGCTGCACGGCAGGCCGCTCGCCAATACCGCGCGCGACTACCTGGCCAATCTCCGCATCGAGGATGCGATCTACGAATCGCACCGCACCGGGCGTCGGGTCGAAGTCTCAACGACTCAGTAAGTCGCCCGTCCGCCGGAGATGTCGAAGACGGCGCCGGTCGTGAACGAGCAGTCCTCCGAGGCCAGCCAGGCGATCAGGGCGGCGATCTCCTGGACCGTGACGAAGCGGCCGCGCGGGATCTTGGACAGCATGTAGTCGATGTGCTCCTGGCTTATCTGGTCGAAGATGCTGGTCTTGGCGGCGGCCGGGGTGACACAGTTGACCGCGATCTCGTAGCCGGCCAGCTCCTTGCCCAGCGACTTGGTGAGCGCGATCACCCCGGCCTTGGCCGCGCTGTAGGCCGAGGCGGTGGGGTTGCCCTCCTTGCCGGCGATCGAGGCGACGTTGACGATGCGCCCGTAGTTCCGCTCGATCATTCCCGGCACCACCGCCCGGCAACAGAGGAATACGCCGGTCAGGTCGGTCTCCAGCACCCTTTGCCATTCCGCCACCGGGTAATGCCAGGTCACCGTGGTCACGCCGGCGATGCCGGCATTGTTGACCAGGATGTCGATCGGGCCCAAGGCCGCCTGCGTGCCCTCGACTGCCGTCTCCAGGGCCTCGGGATCGGTCACGTCCGCTTCGATGGCGTGCACCTCGCCCCATTCCGCAAGCTGGGCCCTGGCGAGCTCGAGCAGCTTGGCGTCCCGGTCCCACAGGCAGACCTTGGCGCCGCTCTTCACGAAGCGCTGCGCGACCGCCTGGCCGATGCCCTGGGCCGCGCCGGTCACCACCGCGCAGCGGCCGCCCAAATCGATCTGGTTCATGCCAACTCCCGTCGCACCTTGGGATACCTGCTTCAAGTGCCCGAGGGCGCGCCTGCCGGTCAAGACCATTCCTGCCGGTGTGACGGCCGCAGCAACCACAATCGCCGCGTGATTGGCCGGCGGATCGGCGAAATCGGTTCTGCCCGCAAACCTCCGTTCAGGTCGTCGCCAATGGGCTCCGTGCTTACTTTTTCTTCATATAGCTGCTGTTACCTCACCCTAGCGAAGCTCCGCCGCAGGTTTGCCGGAACCCAGATGAACCTCAAGGCGATCCTTTCCCTGATCCGTCCCAAGCAGTGGGCCAAGAACGCTTTCGTTGCCGCCCCGCTGTTCTTTACGCCCGCGGCCCTGACGGCCATGAACGTCAAGGCAGTGGCCGGGGGCATCGGGAGCTTCTGCGCCTTGGCCAGCGCGCTCTACATCCTGAACGACTTCGCCGACCGCGAGGCCGACCGCAAGCATCCGAAAAAGCGCCATCGGCCGCTGGCGGCCGGAACGGTTTCGGTGCCGGTAGCCTTCGTCTTGTTTCTGGTGCTGCTCGCGGCAGGCTTAGGCCTTGCGATCGCCCTGCCCGGGGGCGTCGTCACGGTGATCGGCCTGTACCTCGCCATGATCGCCGCCTACTCGTTCGGCCTCAAGCGCATCGCGATCCTCGACGTCATGATCATCGCGTTCGGCTTCGTGCTGCGGGTCGAGGCCGGGGCGATCCTGATCGACGTGCAACCGAGCGCCTGGATCCTGATTATCACCGGCCTGCTGGCCCTGTTCCTCGCACTCGCCAAGCGGCGCGACGATCTCATTCTCCGGCTCGACGACGAGCACCGGCAGAGCTTGAACGGCTATTCGAAGCCGTTTCTCGATGTGGCCGTATCCGCAGTCCTGGGGGCGCTGCTCGTCGCCTATCTGATATACACGACCGACCCCAGCGTGATGGAGCGGCTGGGCACCCAGCAGATCTTCTACACCGCCCCCTTCGTCGTGATGGGCATCCTCCGCTATTTGCAGATCATGCTGATCGAGGAGCGCTCCGGGTCGCCGACTGCGATCCTGTTCACCGATCCCTTCACGATCCTCACGGTTCTCGGCTGGATCTTGACTTTCGGCTGGTTGATCTATGTCTGATTACGCATGATCTGGAAGCAGCTAGAGCTGACCGGTTGGGGCAGATCGAGCCGTGCGGCCTGCCGCGTTGCGCGGCCCGAACGTCAGCGCGATGCCGCGGCCGCCGTCGTGCAGGCCGATGAGCGCAGCGTGCTCGCCTTCGGCGCGGGCCGCAGTTACGCCGACACCGGGCTCAACACCGGCGGCGCCGCCGTGTTGACCGAGCGGCTGAACCGGATCCTCGCCTTCGATCAAACGACGGGCGAGATCGTGGTCGAGCCCGGCGTCACCTTTCGCGACCTGCTCGAAGTCTTTCTGCCCCGGGGATTCCTCGTCCCCGTCAGCCCCGGAACGGCCTACGCGACGATTGGCGGCGCCGTGGCGAACGACGTGCACGGCAAGAATCACGAGGCGGTCGGCAGCTTCGGCCATCATGTCCGCTGGGTCGAATTGCTTCTGCCGTCCGGCGATATCGTCCGGGCCTCGCCCGAAGAGCGCCCCGACCTCTTCGCCGCGACGATCGGCGGTATCGGCCTGACCGGGATCCTCCTGGCAATCAGTTTCTCGATGACTCGTGTGCCGTCCAACGCCGTGGCGCTGCGCGAGCAGCGCGTGCGCAATCTGGATGCCTTCCTCGACGCCTTGAAGAACGAGGGCGAAAAGGCGCACTTTTCGGTCGGATGGATCGACGCCCTGGCGGGCGGCCGGTCGCTCGGCCGGGGTATTCTGGAGACGGCGGAGCCATCGAACGAAGAGATCGCCGAGCGCCGAAGAAAGACCCACGCCGTGCCGATGGACTGCCCGGGCTTTCTCCTGAACCGCTGGTCGGTCAAGGCCTTCAACGCCCTCTATTACCGCCGGTTCGCGCGCCGAGAGCGCCGGCGCCGGCTCGCCTACGGGCGATTTCTCTATCCGCTCGACGCCCTGTTGGACTGGAACCGCCTCTATGGGGCCCGCGGCTTTCATCAGTTCCAGTGCGTGGTGCCCTTCGAGGCCGGCGCTTTGGCCTTGCGTCAGCTGCTCGATGCCGTACGGGCCGGTAGGAACGCCTCACCCCTGGCGGTTCTCAAGACCCTAGGGGCGGCCGGCCTGGGGCATTTGTCCTTTCCGATGCCCGGCTATACGCTGGCCGTGGACCTGCCGCGCAAGCGAGGCGTGGAGGATCTCCTGGCGAAACTCGAAGCGATCACCCTCGATCACGGCGGCCGCATCTACCTGGCAAAGGACAGCTCTCTCTCGGCCGAGGGCTTCGCCAGGATGTATCCCAAGCTGGAGCCGTTCCGCGCCGTTCTGGCGGACATCGACCCTGATGGGCGCATGGCCTCGGACATGGCGCGGCGCCTGCAAATCCGGGATGGATCATGACCGGTGACACCTGGCTGATCCTCGGGGGCTCCTCCTCGGTCGCCCGGGCCTTCGCCTTCGAGGTGGCGCTGCAGGGCGCAGACGTGCTGCTTGCGGGCCGCGACACGGAGGATCTGGCACGCACGGCCGCCGACCTGACCATCCGCACGGGACGCGAGGCAAGGGCCCTCGAATTCGACGCGACCGCCTATGACACCCATGCGCAGTTCGTCGAAACCTGTCGCGGCATGGCGGAACGGCTCGACATCTTCCTGGCCTTTGGCATCATGCCGAGCCAGGAGGAGACGGACCGGGACTTCGGGCTCGCCAAGGCGATGGTCGAGACGAACTATCTGGGCGCGGTCTCGATCCTCGACCGGCTCGCCCCGGTGATGGAGGCCCAAGGCCGCGGTCACGTTGTGGTCCTCGGCTCGGTCGCGGGCGACCGCGGGCGTCTGCGGAACTACCTCTACGGCTCGACCAAGGCGGCCCTGCACACCTACCTGGAAGGCCTGCGCGCGCGCCTCTACCGATCGGGGGTCCAAGTGCTCACGATCAAGCCCGGCGTCCTCGATACCGCCATGACCTGGGGCTTGCCGCGCCTGCCGTTTCCCGCCACGCCCGAGGTCTTCGCGCGCGCGACGCTGGCCCACGTCAAGCGCGGCCGCGAGATCGCCTACGTGCCGGGGATCTGGCGGCTGATCATGCTCGTCATTCGCTCGATACCCGAGCGGTTTTTCAAGAGAACCGACATCTGAAGGTCGTGGTCCAGCCGGCTCAGCCCAGCTCGTCGCGATAGCCGTACCACTGGAAGATCAGCCGCTGTGCCAGGCGCCGGAAGGCGCCGAAGGGGATGCGCGGCAGTGGGCTGTCGAGCAGCGGGATGACCTCGGCCCCACCGGCGATCCTCTCGGCCAGGCGGCGGCCGGCGTGCAACCCGGCGGCCACGCCGCTGCCGCAATAGCCGAGCGCGTAATGCACCGAGGGGTCGCCCTCGGCCTGGTGGACATGGGGCATGAAATCCCGGGTGACCGCCACCCAGCCGCCCCAGAAGTAGTCGGCCGTAATGTCTTTTAGTGGCGGGAACTTGCGCTTCAGGTTGGCGAGCAGCACGTCGCGATGCGCCGCAAGGACGGCGGGATCGGCGGTGATCGGCCCACGGTTGCCGAGCAGCATGCGGTCGTCGGGCAGCCGCCGATAGTAGTTCAGCATGCGCCGCGTGTCATACATCACGTCGGTGGTGACGAGGTTGCAGGCCGCCTTCTCCTCGGCGGTCATGGGGCGGGTCACGACGATGTTCGAGAGCACCGGCAGGAGGCGGCTGCGCAGCACCGAATGCAGGTGCTCGGGCCCGTAGCCGTTGGTCGCCAGCACCACGATCCCGGCCCGAACCTCGCCGCCGGGCGTCTTCAGGACGTGGCGGACGCCGTCCTTCCGCCAGGCCGTGACCGGGCTGCCGCCGTGCACGACGGCGCCGGCGGCGCGCGCCATTTCGAGTACGCCGCGGGCCAGTTTCAAGGGATGCAGCGCGAAGGAGTCCGGCAGGCGCAGGGCGGCAAATGCCTCCTCGCCCTTGAAATGGCAAGCTTCGAGGGCCCCACCGTCGAGCAATTCGGCCGGGTAGCCGAAGGTCTCGACCAACACCCGGTGGTCCCGTTCCAACGCCGGTACGGCGCCCGGCCGGTGGGCGATCTTCAGGCTGCCGTCGGGTTGCACGTCGCACGCGATCCCGCCGTCGCGGATCAGCCCACGCACGGTCTCCAGCGCCTCCAGGGACTCGGCGAAGAGCGCGCGCGCCCTGGCCTCGCCCCACTTCTCGATCCAGTCCGTATATTTCAGGCGGCCGAGGGCGGGCCGGGCGAAGCTGCCGTTGCGCCCGCTGCAGCCCCAGCCGCAGCGATTGGCTTCGAGGACCACGGGGCGGGCCCCGAAGGTCCGCGCCAGATGATAGGCGCAACTCAGGCCCGTGTAGCCGCCGCCAATGATCGCGATATCCGAGTCCTGGTCGCCAGCCACCGGGCCGTCGTCGCCGGGCTCCGCCCCGGCCGTAGCGGTCCAATAGCTCTCCTCGTGCGCCAGTCCCCGGCCTGGATGGTGCGCCTTCAAGGGGTCGTAGATCACCGGCAGATCCTCCCTCCCCTCGCCGGACAGGTTACAAGATCTTGACGGGAATACTACGGAATTGTTCTTGATTTGATGGGCCTTTTACCGGATTCTCTTATGGGGGCTACAGACTGCCGTGTATGAGGGAGGCTTAGGTGTTCTCTACTGACAGATCCGTGGCCCCGGGTGGACTCGTCGTCCATGCACCCTGGGACAAACGATTGGCGCGCGCGCTGGTGCGGCCCCTGGTGGGGACGCCGGTCACGCCCAACCACATCACCGGCTTGTGCCTGGTCACTGGCCTGACGGGCGCCTTGTTGATCGCCAAGGGCGGAACGGCAATGCACTGGGGCGCGCTGCTGTTCATGGTTTCGGCCCTGCT
>Ga0224509_10000202_pt1 | contig 15723 bp, 11 predicted proteins | sample SF_Jan12_sed_USG_5_FD_170158 | JGI IMG/M metagenome (GOLD analysis project Ga0224509, IMG submission 170158) | Sediment microbial communities from San Francisco Bay, California, United States - SF_Jan12_sed_USGS_24 | ecosystem: Environmental > Aquatic > Marine > Sediment | place: USA... | reverse complement strand
GGCCGAGCGTTGCGGAGATATCAGGGACGCGCGCGAGTACTCTGCGATGGCGCGCCGCCAGGCCACCAGGAACCAGCCGGTGCTCATCATCATGTGCGGCCTCTCCGGCTCGGGGAAGACCTGGCTGGCCGAACGGCTCATGGCGGCGCTGCCGGCGATCCGCGTGCGCTCCGACATCGAGCGCAAGCGACTGTTCGGCCTCGAGGAAACAGCCGGGAGCGGATCCGGCATCGGCGAGGGAATCTATTCAGCGGCAGCCAGTGAGGCCACGTACAAGCGCCTGTTCAAGCTGGCGCGCAGCCTGCTCAAAGCTCGGCACCATGTTGTGCTCGACGCCGCTTTTCTGAAGAAAGACCTGCGCCAGGCGGCACGGGAACTCGCCGCCGATACCGGCCGCCGCTCAGTACTCGTGCATGCCGACGCGCCGGCCAATGTGCTGAAACAGCGCATCGACCGGCGCGTGGCCCTGAAGGATGAGGCGTCGGAAGCCGACATTGCCGTACTCGACCATCAGCTCGAAACGTCTGACGAATTGACCGAGGACGAGGCACGGATAAACGTCGACACGAGTCGCGACATCGACATCGATGCTCTTGCAGCAACAATTCTCGAGTGTCGCAACCGCTGATTACGACATTTTTCAGGCGAGCAGCAAATGCTGCATCCCTATTCGCGATTCACTTTCCGATGCAGGTGTACTCGTAATCGAGGGAGTCCATCACAACGTTGCCGTCTTCGTCCAGCTTCAACCGAAGCAGCGCGTGGAACTGGATGCGCGGAGCACCGGGTGTAATCGGTTGCAGGATACTGTTCTCGATGAAGACTTCTTTGAACGGCAAACCATCCTCAGGACCGATGCCATTGTTGGGGTCGACGTCGTCAGAGGGAGTGAACTTGATCGAATCCTTACCGCCACCGGACGTCTCCCACATGTAGCCGGTTGAGAGCCCCGTGACCATTGCCGTCCAACGAAAATGACTGACGATGTGGAACTTCTGGTTATCGCCGTTGCCGGACACGTGCCAGAAATCGAACGCAGTCAGAACGGCGTTCCACTGAATAAACTCGTTGGTGCAGTGATTGAAATCGTCGACCACGAAGGGCTCGATCACGGTAACTGCGGGCCCGAATATCACTTCATTCTTGGCGACCGCGGTACCGCTCACCCCGAGCAGCAACAGACAGCTCAACAAGACCACTGTGATTCTTTGAATGATTTTCGACATCGCGTAACTCCCACTGTTATTCAGGCTCGTTGCGAGCCGCATTATTTTCATCCCTGGGAAGATATAAGGTCGTCCGTGTCCCCCGATCGCCGGGAAATAAACGATGCAAAAAGCACCGCGCAGGATTGATCGAACTGCGCGAAAAACTGCGGCAGGTTTTTTTCTCGTCCCCCTTGTCACCGCCCCCGATAATCGAACACTAATTTTCCCATCAGGAAACGATCCCCTGTCAATACGGTACATTACCTATGACTGCCGGCCGGATTGCGTGTGACCCGCGCCGGGGTCACGACGCAACGCGCCGGTGCGCGGGATAGCGATTGTCACCACGCCTCACTGCCGGGACGAAAGCGGTACACTCTCTATCCCGATCCGACACCCGGCCCGACAGGGCACCGAGGACTGCTGATGCATTTACCTGATCGCATGCGAATCGATCTTTGTTTTGTTGCCGCAGCCTGCCTGCTTGCGGCCTGCTCCGGAGCGGACGATCAGGCGAGCACGGTCGAACCGACGATGGACACGCTCGTGAGCGCCGCCTGGCTCGAGGAACACCTCGACGATCCGGATCTCGTGGTGCTTGACTGCACCGTCGTCATCGAGCCGGATGGCAGCGGCGGGCTTCTCTCCGTCAACGGCAGGGCGAGCTACGAGTCGGGCCACATTCGGACGGCGGGGTTTGCCGATCTTCTCGGCAACCTGTCCGACGCAGATAGCCCGATGGATTTCGCAATGCCGTCGCCGGAGCAGTTTGCGGCCGCCATGGAGGAACTCGGCGTCAGCGACAGTTCGCGCGTGGTGCTGTACGACGCCAGCGGCTCGGTCTGGGCTGCCCGCGTGTGGTGGATGTTGCGCTGGATCGGATTCGACCGGGCAGCGCTGCTCGATGGCGGGCTGAACGCCTGGACCGCCGGGGAGCGCCCGCTGTCGACGGAGCCTGCCAGCCGTCCGGCCGGACAGCTCACCGTCAATCTCCGCCCCGAGCTGATCGCCGACCGCGACGAGGTGCTGGCATCGATCGAGGGCGAGTCAGTGACTCTTATAGATTCGCTGCCCGCTGCTCACTACCGCGGCGAGACCACAATGTACGACCGGCCCGGGCACATACCCGGCGCCGTGAACGTGCCGGTATTTTCTGCTCTCGACGAGACCGGGCGCTACCGCTCACTCGATGAGCTGGCGTCGATATTCGAAGGCGATCGTGACGGCCGGACGATCACCTATTGCGGGGGCGGAATAGCCGCGTCGTCCAGCGCGTTCGTCATGACGCGGCTCGGCTTTACCGACGTTGCCGTGTATGCCGCATCACTCCAGGAATGGACGGCCGACCCGGACCTCCCGCTGGAGATCGATCTCGAGTCGTTCGACAGCGAGGACTAGCGCAGCTTCTTACCGAAAGCGTCCCAGACTTCCACGTCGCCGTAGCCGAGCGAGCGAACCTTTTCCTCGATCTGCGTGAGGTCGCCGACGACCACCCAGGTCAGTTTGCCGGGATCGAGCATGCTGCGCGCACGTTCGTTAACGGCCTCGGTCGTGACGGCATCGATTCGCGCCGCGCGCGTCTCTGCGTAGTCGAAGGGCAGGCCGAAACTGTCGGAGGTCACGATGCTTGCCAGGAACCCCCGGTTCGTCGAGAAGGTGCCCGGGAGCGAGCGCATCCGGTTAATCTTTACGCGTGATACCTCGGTTTCCGTGGCCGGCCGGGTCGTCACGAATTCCTCATATTCCTTCATGATTTCCTGCATGCTTTCCATCGTCTTGTCAGCCTGCACGCTGCCGCTCACGGCGATGTACTGATCGCCGCTGGTGTTCTGCTGGACGCCGGAACTCATGCCGTAAGACCAGTGCTTGTCCTCGCGCAGGTTCATGTTGATGCGTGCCTCGAAACCGCCACCGAACACGCCGTTCATGATGTATAGCTCGGTGGAGGTGTCGGAATCGTAGGGCGGCAGCGCGTGCCCGGCAAAGATCGTGCTTTGCGGAGCCTCGGGGTGATCGACCAGGATGACGCGCGCTTCCGCAGGCAAGGCAGCGCCAATCGGCTTGCGCGCTGATTCCGCGCCGATCCGCCACTTGCCGAAGGAACGTTCCACTACCCGGGTCGCCTCCTCGATGCCGATATCGCCGATCATGAAGACCGTCATGTTATCCGGTGCAATCTCGCGGCGGTGAAACCCGACCAGCATGTCGCGATCCACCTGCGCGACGAGCTCGGGCGTCCATACCGACCCCATCGGGCTGTCGCTGCCGTACACCGCGCGCTCGAACAGGCTGCTCGCAGCGCTCGATGGTGACTTCTCGAGTGTCGCGAGCCAGGCCGAGATCTGCTGCTTGCGCTTCACGAGTTCGTCGTCCGGGTACGTAGGATTGCGTAGCACCTCGGCTGCGAGCTCCATGGACTCTTCAAATTTGCTGTGCAGGATGCGGTAGCCGAAGGAGCTTTCCTCGGTGCCGGCCTGCGGCTGGCCGCTCATCGCGATCGCGTCTTTTGCCGCAGCGAGTTCGTGTGCGTCGTATTTCTTCGTGCCCTTGTCCATGAGCGCCATGGCAAAGTTCGCGAGGCCCGGCGCCTGCGGCGGGCTGGCCGTGCTGCCGGCGCCGATGCGGAACGACACGTCAACGATCGGCAGCGTGTCCCGCGTCGCGACGACGATGCGCATACCGTTGTCGAGTATCGCCGTTTCGATAGCGGGGAACGAGACGTTCGCATCGGCCGTTACCTCGGGGATCTTCGAGCGATCGACGCTGGCTTGTGTCGCCTGGTACTCGGGGAACGGCAGCACGGTCAGCTCGTAGTAACCGCGGGTCAACCAGCGGTTTGCGGTTTCCCTGAGCTCGGACGGGGTCGCCGCGTTCAGCCACTCGAGTTCCTTGTTGATGTACAGCGGATCATCCGAATACAGGTAGCCTTCGGCCAGCACCCGTCCGATTGCCGAGCTGCGCTCCAGCGCGCCGATCATGTACATATTCACGCCGAGCTTGGCGTTCTCCACGATTCGTTTGTCGGGACCGGACTCGAGGTATTCCACGATGATACGGTCGACGATCGGCAGCACTTCTTCCGACGTGACACCCGGTTTGAGATCGATCGTCAACGTGAATTCGCCGCTCAACACGCGACCGTACGCGCTGCCGCGCACACTTGTCGCGAGCTGCAGGTCGTCGACCAGCGCTTTCCTGAGCGGTGAGTTCTTGTTGCCGACGAGTGATTCGGTCACGAGATACATCAGTGTCGTGTCGCGGTCGTTCAGGTCCGGTAGCGCCCAGACGCGTGCGATGCGCGTCTGCCCTACGCGGTCGTACATCGATTCCTTGCGGTTCTCGGTGAGGTTGGGGATCCATTTCTTCGGGTACACGAGCGGCACGCCCGCCGGCGCCTCGCTGAAGTAGTGCGTCACTTTTTCCTTCGCGGTTTCGAGATCGATGTCGCCTGCGAGCACGAGCACGACATTCGAGGCCCCGTAATACGTGTTGAACCATTCGTGCACGTCTTCCACCGACGCATCATCGAGGTCCGCCATGGAACCGATGATCGAATGGCGGTAGGGATGATCGACCGGGTACAGTCCGGCACGAATGCGGTCGCTCATCTGCGCATACGGGCGATTCTCGCGCTGCCGTTTTTCGTTCTGCACGACACCGCGCTGCTCGTCGAGCGCGTCCTGCGTGACGGCACCGAGCAGGTAGCTCATTCGATCGCTTTCCATCCACAGCGCCATGTCGAGGCCGCCGGTCGGCACGGTAGCGTAGTAATTCGTGCGATCTTCGGAGGTCGTGCCGTTCATCCCGGTCGCGCCGGCATCCATGAACGGTGAAAAATACTCGCCCTCGCGATTTTCGGTGCCCTGGAACATCAGGTGTTCGAACAGGTGCGCGAAGCCGGTCTTGCCCTCGGGTTCGTCCTTGGAGCCCACGCCGTACCACATGCCGACGAACACGGTCGGCGTGGACCGGTCCTCGTGCACGAGCACGGTGAGGCCGTTTTCCAGCCGGAACATGTCGTAAGGGATATTGACCTGGGTTGAGACTTCGTCGTCGGCGGCGTAGGCAACCGCGGACAGCGCAATCAGGACCAGCCATGAGGCCAGAATTTTTCGTATCAGCTCCACCTGGGGCTCCTGTCAATCAGCATAATCGGGGCAAATTACGTCCTTTTCGACGCAAATGACTACAAATTGGTAGATTTTTCTGCACAATCGCTGGGTGGCGCGGGCCATCGCGAACTTGCGGCCGGCCAGTGGTCAGACACTATACAGGGCACCAGGTTTCATGATGAACCGTATTTTGATCACCGCCATCGCGTTGCTGGCGACAACCACAGGCTGTTTCGCGGACGAAGTGCCGCCGGAGCCGCTCGACCTGGACGAGGCGCTTGCCCGGCAGTACGCGAGCGACCTGGTTTCGGGAGCAGCATCCGCCTACGACTGCGACACGATGCTGCACTCCTTCCGCCGGCTGGGAACCGGGAAGAGCCCGGTCTACATGGCCGAGGTGAAAATGCACGGGCAGGAGTGCAACGAGGCATTGCTGCTGCTTTCCCGTCACGGCTCGGAAAAGAATATCGTGTTCCGCCGCTGGGAGCCGGCCCCGGATATCCACGAGATTGCCCCGGAGGAGGCAAGCGACTGACGGGCCGCAGTCCTGCTCAGACCGCTTTAGAGTATGACCGCTGCGCGCCGACCTCATCCAGGGCGTCGCGAAGCTGCTGCCAGCGCTGCTCCAGCGTGCCGGTATAGCCCACCGACATACGCACGAGCCCGGGGCTAATGCCCGCGGACACCTTGTCTTCGTCACTCATCTCGCTCGAGGTACTGGAGCCGGAGCAGGACATCAGCGTATCGAAGTAGCCGAGGCTCACGGCCATGAAGCCGAAGCCGTACTTGTTCTGCAGCTTCGACATCAGCGTATTGGCTGCCGCCTCGGTGCCCATGTCGAGGGTCATGACGCCGCCGTAGCCGTAGTCCGGGCACCGCAGTTCGTCGAGCATGTCATGGTCGGGATGGTCGTCGAGTCCCGGGTAGCAGACCATCGCCCCCGAATCTCGCAGCCGCTGTGCCAGGGCCAGGGCACGTTCGCCGTGCGCGGCCATGCGCAGCGGCAGATGCGGGATACGCAGGCTGATGTTCGCGGCGACCTTCGCGTCCATGGTCGGGCCGAGCAGCATGAGCGGGCCCTCGTGCAGGTCCATCAACGACTCGATGAATTCCTTCGACCCGCACACGGCGCCCGCGATCACGTCCGACATGCCGCTGATGAACTTCGTGATGCTGTGAACGACGACATCTGCGCCGAGGTCGACCGGGCTCAGTATCAGCGGGCTGAAGGTATTGTCGACGACCAGCGGGACGCCGGCTTCGTGCGCTATGGCCGAGAGTTTCGGAATATCGGCAATGCGCAGCGTCGGATTCGACAGGCTTTCCGTGTAGACAAGCCGGGTCTTGTCCGAGACGGCATTGCGCACGGCCTCGAGATCGGTGATGTCGACGAAGGTCGTGGTTATGCCCGCCTTTTCCGGCAGGAAGTCGTGCATCAGCGCGTAGGTGCCACCATAGACGGTATTCGACGCGACGATATGATCGCCCGCCTTGCACACGGCGAGGAGCGTCGCGGAGATTGCTCCCATGCCGCTTGCTGTGCAGTAGGCGGCTTCCGTGCCCTCGATCGCCGCAAGCTGCAGGCCGAGATGATAGACGGTGGGATTGAAATGCCGCCCGTACAGATAGCAGCCGGCGTCATGACCCTTGAGCCCCTGGAACATCGCCGGCATCGTGCCGGGCTCCATCACGGTGAACGTCGAACTTGCCTCAATGGACATGTTGACGCCGCCGTGCTCGCCGAATTCGTGGCGCAGGCGCGCCAGCGCTTCGATCGGATTGCGACCAGACATCCTGTTACTCCCGGGTTCCGAAAGATGCGGTTCTACACGTTCTTTCTAGCCGATTTCGGCCCCGGCTTTAATGCGTAGAACTACGCAGGGATTATGTCGTGAGAATCGCGGTTGATTACTGCGAGTTCGATACCTGTGCACGATATTCATGCAGGCGCGCGGTGAGCCATTCACCGCTGGGAACGGTTTCGCTGTCTGGACATTCCATCGTATAAAGCTTGCCGCTCATCGAGCTCTTGCTCGCCAGGCGCTCGATGAACAACTCCGCCGAGGTCGCATAGCGCTTGCCGCGCCGGTATTTCATGCGCAGGTGATCTTCCGCATCTTCCGCGTCGTGACGCGACCCGTTGCGCACGAACGTGCAGTTGCTGTCACCGATCGACGCGATGAGATACTCGATCTCGGACTCCGTGTTGCCGGCGAGCACCGCCGCGGGCGACAGCAAAGCCAGCATTGTAAGCAGGCACCGCAGTCTCATCGTGCCGCCCTCACGCGCAGCGGCTCTTCAGACAGTCGCAGTCGCACGGTCATCGGATTATGGTCCGAGGCGTCGGACTGCAGCGTCGTCGCGTTTTCGGAGTACAGGCCGCGCACGTAAATATGATCGAGCGCCCAGCCGAAGAATCGTTTGCGATGGTCGACGTCGAAATCGAGCGCGGTCAGGCCGAGCGATTCGAGCATTTCTTCCAGCACCCTGGCGCGCTGGCTCCGCCAGGTGTTGAAGTCGCCAGAGAACACGATGGGTCCGTCGTGCTCGACGATCACGGCCCTGGCCTGGGCAAACTGGTCTTCGAGATCACTGATGCCGAGCGCAAAATTGATGCCGTGTATGTTCACGACGAGCAGGGTCTCGTCCGTATCGGACAACGCGTATTCGGTAATCAGGGTTGCCTTGCGCGTGCCGAACCAGGGCTCGTGGGCGACGAGTTCGCACTCGGTCAGCGGTTCGGCGGCGCTCACGGTCATGACCCCGCTCGGCGACCAGTCCGGGCCGAAACCCTCGGCGAACGACGAGTGGTGTTCGGGAACGAGATCGCGCCAGACATTCGTCTTGACCGACGCCTCCTGCAGGATCAGCAGGTCCGGCCGCGAACCAATCTCGTGGAGATCCTGCACCCACTCCGTGTTCCGGCCCTTCTGGATGTTCCAGTTGACGACACTGATATTGCCGGAGTCTAGCGCCCGCGACGCCGGGCTGCGACTGCTGTCGAGGTCGGCAATACACGCCGCGGTATCCGCAGCGGGCTCGGCCGTCACGCGCACCGGTGCCGAAGGCTGCGTGCTGCAGCTCGCGAGCATCAGCAGTGTGCTGTAGGCGGCCAGGTTGCGGAGAATCGACGGCATCAGGGTCCTCATCGTCGGGCGGTCGGCGGATTTTACAGGGAAATTCTAGTGAATTGCGGCTAAATGGCTCATATCCCGGCGGGTCAGCGGCTGGTCAAAAGACCTCATTCACGCGCGCGGCATCGTCGGGGAGAGTTGTATTGACCGCCGATGCGGCCAAAAGCTCCCTTTTTCAGTCAAATTCGGCGGGAATCGGCCTGTTTTGGCCGCCCCGGCGCTAGCACGTTAGGCTGGCAGCGGCATTCGTAGAACTCCTGATGCTGCTGCGATCGTTGCCGCATACTATGCTTTGTACCAATGACTAACTCCGATCTGACACAGCGCGCGGACCTTACGCGCCACGATAAAGGTACAGGCGCGCTGCGTAGCCAGCGGCCCGAGTACATCGACTACCTGCCGCCCTGCAACAACGCGTGCCCGGCCGGCGAAAACATCCAGGCGTGGCTGGCGCTGGCGCAGGCCGGCGACTTCGAGGGCGCCTGGCGCGAGCTCGTGCGGAACAATCCGCTGCCATCCATCCACGGCCGCGTCTGCTACCACCCCTGCGAAGACGTCTGTAACCGCGCATTCACGGACAGCGCTGTCAGTATTCATGCCGTCGAGCGCTACCTCGGCGACCTCGCCCTCGAGAAGGGCTGGCAGTTCGAGACACCGAAGACGACCAGCGGCAGGAAGATCCTCATCATCGGCGCGGGCCCCAGCGGGCTGTCGGCCGCCTACCACCTGAGGCGACTCGGCCACGAGGTCGAGATACGCGAGGCCGGTCCGGTCGCCGGCGGCATGATCCATTTCGGCATCCCGGCCTATCGCATGCCGCGCAAGGAACTCCAGGCGGAGATTGATCGCATCGAGAACATGGGCGTCACGATCACACTCAACCACCGCGTCGAGGACGTGCTCACGGAAAAGGAAGACGGCGGCTTCGATGCCCTATTCGTCGCGGTCGGCGCACACATCAGCAAGAAGATCGACATTCCCAATCGCGACGCCGGCAAGATCCTCGACGCGGTCAGCTTCCTCTCCAGCACCAAGCAGGGCGAAGCACCGAAGCTCGGCCGCCGCGTAGCCATCTATGGCGGCGGCAACACCGCGATGGACGCCGCACGCACCGCGAAACGCCTCGGCGTCGACGAAGCGATGATCATCTACCGCCGCGACCGCAGCAGCATGCCGGCGCACGACTTCGAGGCCGACGAGGCAATCGAGGAAGGCGTCGTCATCAACTGGCTGCGCACGATCAAGGAGATCGACCGCTCGACGTTCAAGGTCGAGATCATGGAGCTCGACGAAACGGGACGGCCGCAGCCGACCGGCAAGTTCGAGGAACTCGAAGCGGACTCACTGATCCTCGCACTGGGCCAGGACACCGACACGGCTTTCCTCGAGAAGGTGCCGGGTATCGCATTCGAGTGGGACCATACTGTCATCGTCGACGACAACATGATGACCGGTCACGACGGCATCTTCGCGGGGGGCGACATGGTGCCGAGCGAGCGCTCGGTAACGATCGCGGTCGGCCACGGCAAGCATGCCGCCAGACACATCGACGCGTATCTCCGCGGCACCAAGTACCGGCGCGGGCCGCGACACCCGGTCATTGGTCACGAGCGTCTGCATCTCTGGTACCGCACCCATGCGCCCAAGGTCGAGCAGGAGCGCCTGCCGGTCGTGAATCGGCAAACCAATTTCGACGAGATCATGCAGAACCTGTCGGAGACGGACGCATTGTTCGAGTCGCAGCGATGCCTGTCCTGCGGCAACTGCTTCGAATGCGACGGCTGCTACGGCGCCTGCCCCGAGGGCGCAGTGATCAAGCTGGGACCCGGCAGGCGCTATCGCTTCGATTACGCCCTGTGCACGGGCTGCGCCGTGTGTTACGAGCAGTGCCCCTGCCATGCAATCGAGATGATCGACGAGCAGCAGGTCGGCGGGATGTCTGCGCTATGACCGAGGTGCGCGCACTCGAAGGCAACGAGGCGGTTGCCCGCGTCGCTTACGCGGTCAGCGAGATCTGTTCCATCTACCCGATCACGCCGTCGTCGCCGATGGCAGAGATGGCCGACGTCTGGTCGGCCAGCGGCAAACCCAACATCTGGGGCCAGGTGCCCGACATTATCGAGATGCAGAGCGAGGGCGGCGCCGCCGGCACTGCGCACGGCGCGCTGCAGACCGGGGCGCTGACGACCACGTTTACCGCGTCGCAGGGCCTGATGCTCATGCTGCCGAATATGTACAAGATCGCTGGCGAACTGACCTCGGCCGTGTTTCACGTCGCATCGCGGTCGCTGGCCGCGCAGGCATTGTCGATCTTCGGCGACCACCAGGACGTCATGGCGGCGCGCACCACCGGCTTCGGCCTGCTGGCCGCCTCGTCCGTGCAGGCTGCACAGGACCTGGCGCTGATCAGCCATGCGGCCACGCTCGAAGCGCGCCTGCCCTTCATCCACTTCTTCGACGGCTTCCGCACGTCACACGAAGTCAGCAAGATCGAGCTCGTGTCCGAGGAGCAGATGCACGCGATGATGGATGACGATCTCATCTACCAGCATCGCAACCGCGCGCTCAACCCGGACAACCCGTTCATCCGCGGCACGGCGCAAAATCCCGACGTGTATTTCCAGGGACGCGAGACGGTCAATCCCTATTACAACGCCACCCCGGGCATCGTGCAGAAAACCATGGATCGCTTCGGCGAGATCACGGGCCGCCATTACGGGCTGTTCGACTACCACGGCGACCCAAACGCCGAGCGTGCAATCATCCTGATGGGGTCCGGTGCCGACACGGTGATGCATACGATCGACGCCCTGCACCCGCAAGGTGTCGGGGTACTAAACGTGCGCCTTTACCGGCCGTTCTCGGCCGAGCACCTGCTGGCGGCGCTACCGGATAGCGTGCGGACGATTGCCGTGCTCGACCGCACCAAGGAAGCGGGCGCCAGCGGCGAGCCGCTGTACCAGGACGTCGTCACCGCGCTCGCAGAAGCGGTGGGCAACGGCGCGCGCAAGTCGATGCCGCGCGTCATCGGCGGCCGCTACGGCCTCTCGTCGAAGGAGTTCACGCCGGCAATGGTGATGTCCGTGTATGCCGAGATGGACAAAGCAGACCCGAAGCAACACTTCACGGTCGGCATACTCGACGACGTGACCCACACGAGTCTGGACTACGACCCTGCGATGCACATCGAGAACGAGAGTGCGACGCGCGCCGTCTTCTATGGCATGGGTTCCGACGGCACCGTGGGCGCGAACAAGAACAGCATCAAGATTATCGGCGAAAACACGGACCTCTGGGCCCAGGGTTACTTCGTTTACGACTCGAAAAAATCCGGGTCGCGAACGATCTCGCACCTGCGCTTCGGGCCCGAGCCGATCCATGCGCCCTACCTGATCCAGAGCGCCAACTTCATCGCGTGCCACAAATTCGAACTCGTCAACAAGATCGAGTTGCTCACCAACGCCTGCGAAGGCGCCGTCTTCCTGCTCAACAGCCCCTACCCGGCCGACGAGGTATGGGACCGGCTGCCGCGCCCCGTGCAGGGAATTATCATCGACCGCGGCATTCACCTGCACGTGATCGATGCCTCTCGCGTGGCTCGCAATGCCGGCATGGGCAAGCGCATTAATACCGTCATGCAGGCCTGCTTCTTCGCACTGTCCGGCGTCCTGCCGCGCGACGAAGCAATTGCGCAGATCAAGGCGGCCATCGAGAAGACCTACAAGTCGAAGGGCCAGTCGGTCATCGACAAGAACTTCGCTGCCGTCGATGCCGCGCTCGACCACCTGCACGAAGTCGAGATCCCGGCGAGCCGGCGCAGCGAACATGACATGGAAGCCGTGGTTCCCGACCATGCCCCCGAGTTCGTGCGCGAGGTCACCGCGCAGATGATGCGCGGTCACGGCGACGAGCTGCCGGTCAGCAAGCTGCCCGCCGACGGCACCTACCCCAGCGGCACGACGCGCTGGGAGAAGTCCAACGTGTCCGACGACGTGCCGCTGTGGCGCGAGGATCTCTGCATCCAGTGCGGCAACTGCAGCTTCGTTTGCCCGCACAGCGTCATCCGCGCGAAGTTCTTTCACGAAAGCGAGCTGAAGGACGCGCCCGGGAACTTTCCATCGGCGCCGATCAGTGCACGCGGCTTTCCCGAGACGCGCTACTCGCTGCAGGTCTACCTCGAAGACTGCACGGGCTGCGGCCTCTGCGTGGAAGCCTGCCCCGTGAAGAGCCCGGACGAACCCGGCGTGCGCGCCATCAACATGGCGGACAAGGCGCCCATCCTCGACGACGGCCGCAGGAACATAGAATTCTTCGAGTCCATCCCTTTCAGCGACCGCGCCAAGGTCGACTTCTCCTCGGTGCGCGGCTCGCAGTTCCTCGAACCGCTGTTCGAGTTTGCCGGCGCCTGTGCCGGCTGCGGCGAGACACCTTATATTCGACTGCTGTCGCAGCTGTTCGGGCCGCGGCTCATGGTCGCCAACGCCACCGGCTGCTCGTCGATCTACGGCGGCAACCTGCCGACGACGCCGTGGGCGATAAACCAGGAGGGCAGCGGACCGGCCTGGTCGAACTCTCTTTTCGAGGACAACGCCGAGTTCGGTCTCGGCATGCGCATTGCCGCAGACCACCACATGGCCCTCGCAAAAGACCTGGTCACCGCCCTGGCGCCGAAAGTCGACGAGGAGCTGGCCGACAAACTGGTCAATTCACGGCAACGCGTCGGCAGTGAATTACGCGCGCAGCGCCAACGGGTATCGGTGCTCAAGGACAAGCTCATGCGCCTGCGGGACGACGAGGGTGACGAAAAAGCCGCCGCGCTGCTGTCGATTGTCGACCACCTTGTCCGCCGCAGCATCTGGCTCGTCGGCGGTGACGGCTGGGCCTACGACATTGGTTCCGGCGGCCTCGACCATGTGCTTGCCAGCGGCCGCAACGTCAACGTGCTGGTGCTCGACACCGAGGTCTACTCGAACACCGGCGGGCAGATGTCCAAGGCAACACCGCTGGGCGCGTCCGCCCGCTTCGCGTCCGCGGGCAAACGCATCGGCAAGAAGGACCTGGCCCTGCAGGCAATCTCTTACGGCAACGTGTACGTGGCGCAGGTCGCGATGGGCGCCAACCCGCAGCAGACGCTGCTGGCCATGCGCGAAGCCGAGGAATACAACGGGCCGGCGCTGATTCTTGCCTACAGCCACTGCATCGCGCACGGCTACGACATGTCCGACGGGCTGAAGCAGCAGAAGCTCGCAACCCAGAGCGGTTACTGGCCGCTGATTCGCTTCAATCCCGCGCTGCGCGACGTCGGCAAGAAGCCCTTCGTTCTGGATTCACCGCGGCCCAGCATCCCGCTCGAGGACTACGCGTACAACGAGATGCGCTACCGGTCCCTGCTGAAAACTCACCCGGATGCCGCCGCCAAGCTCATGAAGAGCGCGCAGGAACTCGTGGATATGCGCTGGGCGACTTACGAACACATGGCAAACCAGAAGCCGGCGAAGTTCCAGATGCAGGTCAGGGCCGACCCGCGCCGGAGCTGAACGGGCGAGCGCTTTCAGACACCGATGGCGTCTGCGAGATCACGCAGGCTCGTCACCGTCACCGTCGGCTCGATCCCCCAGGGATCGAATATCGAATCCTCGGAGCGTCGCACCCAAGCGGCGCGCATGCCGGCCGAGATCGCCCCGATGACGTCGAACGGGTTGCCCGAGATCAGCCATGCTTCATCGCCCGTGGCATCGGCTCTGCTCAGGAAATGAGCGTATACCGCCGGGTTCGGCTTGAAGGATTTGACGTCGTCGCAGCTCACGACACCGAGAAAGTGTTCCCTGATCCCGGCAGCGGACAACAGGGTTTCGACGGCCGCGGCAGCACCGTTGGAGAATGCAAAAAGTCGACAGTCGCGGGCCCGCAAATCTGTCAACGCCGGTTCGGCGTCATCGAACGCAGGCAGCTCGCGATAGGTTTCGAGCAGCGCCCGTTTTTGGTCCGGCGGGATATCGACCGCAAAGCGACTGCAGGTGTAATCGAGGGCATCCCGGGTGCAGACGGCGAAATTCTCGTAGTTCTGCATCAAGCCGCGGCGGAAAGAATACTCGAGCTGCTTGTCGCGCCAGGTCGATGAAAAGTCCCGCGCACGATCTCCGAGCAACTCCTCCAGCTTCGTGACGACACCGTGCGTGTCGATCAGCGTTCCGTAGACGTCAAATGCAAGCGTAATCGCCATACGGATACTCTAGCAGATCGAAGAACCTACCCCGGTCCCACAATTAGGGGACAGTGACTTTAAGTGCCAGGCAAATTAGCTGCCTGGCACTTAAAGTCACTGTCCCCAAACTATGCCTGGCACTTAAAGTCACTGTCCCCAGTGGATTCAGGCCGTTCAGTCGGCTACGGTGGATCATGACGGTTGCGGGATCGAGGAAGACGATCATGTCCAACGAAGTTTTCGACAGCGAACAGGCCGCTGCCTATTACGATAACGCGGCCATATCCCGGTTTTACGAAGAGTGCTGGGGAGGCGCTGATATCCACATCGGCCGTTATGTGACGGGGCGGGAAACCGTAGCGGAAGCATCCACGGCCGTGACGCAGTACCTGGTCGACCGGGCCGGGTTCACAGCCGGCCAACGCGTGCTCGATATCGCCTGCGGCTTCGGTGGCACGCTGCGAACCCTGGCGCGGATGGGCTGCACGGCCAAAGGCATCGACATCTCACAGAACTGTGTCGACCATGCCCGCGCAGCGGCCAATGAAGCCGGGGTCGGCGACCATATCGACGTGGCGGTTGGTGACTTCCACAACATCGACAGTGAACCGGAACTCTGGGACGCCGTTATCTGCCAGGAAGCGATTATTCATTCCCCGGACCGCCCCAGGGTCTTTGCCGAGGTCTTCAGGGTACTCAAGCCGGGCGGTACATTTGCTCTTTCGGATATCCTGACCGGCGAGAACGCGGACGCGGCCGCCGTGGCAGCAGCCTTCGCGCGCATCGGCGCGAGCGTGGGCGCGACCGTCGGCGACTACGAGGCAATGGCTCGTGCCGCCGGTTTTGAAATATCCTTCGTCGAGGAACGATCGGGCGATATCACGGCGCACTACGACAAGCTTGCGGAGCAGCTGGCCCGTCCGATCGCCGGTCTCGACGCTGATGCGCTAGCGTCCATTTCGCAAAGCATCGCCCGGTGGCAGGCCGCCCTTGCCGGCGGTCACATTACGTGGGCATGTTTCGTGGCACGTAAGCCAGTTTAGGATCGGGCAAGAAAAAAACGG
>Ga0224509_10000199_pt1 | contig 15810 bp, 16 predicted proteins | sample SF_Jan12_sed_USG_5_FD_170158 | JGI IMG/M metagenome (GOLD analysis project Ga0224509, IMG submission 170158) | Sediment microbial communities from San Francisco Bay, California, United States - SF_Jan12_sed_USGS_24 | ecosystem: Environmental > Aquatic > Marine > Sediment | place: USA... | reverse complement strand
TAGTACAATAAAGAGAAGTAGACATTGTACCTAAACCGGAGCTACGGGGGTACCACCCTGTTTAGCCGCCCATTTGACATCTAGATTCCAAGACTTATCTTCCCTTCACTTAATTGATTCCGCTCAATTAATGGGATTGCGCTGGAGCGTTTAAGATAAGGAATTAGATATGGATTTCAGGGGTGTTACCCAATTGCGGAGAAAATCTATCCGGATCGATCTGGCGCTGTTTTTCTTTATTGCCATGAATCTAAGTTGGTTCGGAGCCGAAGCAAATGGCGAAACATTTGTGGGAAAAGCAGTAAATGAAAAAGGTATCTTGGAGTATGTTGAATACCACACGGTCATATACGAAAACGGCAACGTCAGTGAAAGTCAAACCATTTATTACGATGCCAATAATACTAAGATCGGAGAGTTAATTTCAGAATACTCTTTCGGTCCCCAGTTCGGAAGCTACGATTTCAGAGATATCCGGGCCCAACACCAAGACGGTGCAAAAGTGGCAGTGGATAGGATTCGGCTCTATCGCAAGCAAAGCCGTGAAGCTGATATTGAAGAAACATATCTTGCGAAAGAAGAGGATCAAATAGTCGGCCAAGGTTTTCATCAATTTATTGTCCACAATCTCGAGCAAATAGCCCAGGGGGAAATTTTCCAGATACAACTCGTCTTGCCATCGAGGTTGGACCAATACGAATTTCGGATTCGCAAACGAAAGATCAATGGTGACACCCTGTATATCCGGCTTGAAATTGACAACTGGCTTCTCAGGATGTTCGCGCCCCATGTTGACGCCGAGTATGACCTGAAAACTCGCCATCTGCTGCGCTATGAGGGAATTTCTAACCTGGAAGACGCTGCAGGAAAACATAAAAAAGTTACCATAACCTATTCTTATGAAAGTTAATTAGTCTCTATGCGGAAACCTTGTTTTCGGATGTCATTCTGAAAAGTCCTGCCGTTGGCGGGACGACGAAGAATCACGAGATCCTTCGCTGCGCTCAGGATGACACTGCCAAAACACCAAGAGTGAAAGGGTAACCAATGGTTGCAGCAAAACTTGTTCAGCTCTACGTGGTAACGGCTGTTTTCTTTTTCGCCATCGATATTCTCTGGTTGGGTGTGATTGCCAAAAATTTTTACAATAGACATTTAGGCCGCTTTTTTAGAGAGCGGGTCAATTGGACTGCTGCCAGCATCTTCTATTCCCTTTACATTCTTGGCATAATGATCTTCGCCATCCTGCCGGGTATCAGTTCTGCTTCATTGGCCCGCACTGTTATCCTGGGTGTGCTTTACGGTCTGTTCACCTACGCCACCTATGATCTCACCAATCTGGCCACCCTCAAAGATTGGCCGGTGAAAATTGTAGTGGTTGATATTCTCTGGGGAATGGTGCTTTGTGGCCTTGTTTCAGCCGGCGGGTTTCTCGTTGCCACGCGCTTCCTCTGAAAAGGGAGAGTAAACAATCCAGGCCTAGACATTCTTAGAGAAGGTGTCAGGTGTCAGGTTTCAGCAAAAAGAAACATAAAACCTGAAACCCAAACACTGGGACCTTAGTCATTGTGATTTGTTATTTACAGAGTATTTTTTTCCGCTGTTAAAAGGACTTCCCCCTTCTCACTTCTTCAGGCGATAGTGCGATACCAACCATTCCTCGCCATTTGCATAGCCCCACAGTTCTGAGCAGGCAAGAAAGAAAATGCGCCAGCGCTGGAACCAGCGTTCAGCCTGGTCCGAGCCGTAGGTTTCTGCCAATATTGGCAAGATCTGGTCAACTCTTCTGTCGAGGTTGCTCAGCCAAGCGTCGGCTGTTTCCTTGTAGTGCATGCCGTTCAGCCGCCAGTGATCTTCCACAGTAAGATCTTTCTGGAAATGGAATAACAGGTCATGGGAGGCCATCAGCCCCGCTGTAAAGAAGTAGCGCCCCAGCCAGTTGTCCTCTCCCCCATCCTCAAAAATGTAAGCGAATTCTCTGTGGGTGAAAATATGGAGAAAGAGTTTCCCTCCCGATTTGAGCCAGGTGGATATGCGGGCCAGAAGCTTCTCCCAGTTGCGCATGTGTTCAAACATCTCAACAGATACGATGCGATGGAAGGTTTGATCAGTGTCGAAATCATTCATATCAGCACTTATCACTTCTACATTATCGAGCTTCAAGGCTGCGCATCTCGCCTTGATGAACTCCCCTTGCGGCCGGGAATTGGACACCGTTACTACCCGGCTGTTCGGGTATTGCTCTGCCATCCACCGAGAAAGAGAGCCCCAGCCACTACCGAGCTCCAGGATTTCCATGCCATCTTCTAGCTGGGCCCGCTCGCAGGTCAGCTCCAACATAGCCTCTTCTGCCTGGTCGAGGGAGTCGACCCCCTGGGGCCAATAGCAACTGCTGTATTTCATCCATTTGCCCAAGACTTTCTCAAAAAAAGGTGGTGGGAGTTCGTAATGTTGTTCCTTGGGTTTGTGTATTTGCACGGCAACGGGACTATTCCTCAGTTCCTCAACGAATCTTTCCAAGGCCTGACGCTGTTTTTCACGATCGCCCAGATCTTCCAACCGCAATCTTTTCTTGTCCAGTTCACGGATCCCCCAGCGGATAAGGCTGTCTGGAAGGAGACCACGTTCTGCTAGTTCAATGGCAAATCTCATGGCTTCTCCTTTCTCGGAAACCATGGAATGAAACTACTCGTGCTCTTTATGTAGTCCGCATATTCAGGCCGACTATCTACTATTGTTTTTTCCAACAGAGCAACGCCAGAGACTTTCACCAGGAGAAAAGTAATAAGCAGGGGGCTTATCACCACCCATGTGCTTCCTGGTGTGGCCAAAGTGATGATAAACAGACCCCACCAAACCAGAGATTCACCAAAATAATTGGGGTGTCGGCTGTAAGCCCACAGCCCCTTGTTCATCACCTTGCCTTTGTTCTCTGGTACCGCCTTGAAGCGGTACAATTGCCAATCGGCCACCGCCTCGAATATGAAACCAACAGCCCAAATGATCATCCCTAAAAGGTCGAGCATCACTAACTTCGCAGGAATTGCTGAAATCTGCCCAACCTGTAGGGTGAGGGAGATGGTCCATAAGAGCACTCCTTGCAGCCCGAATACGGTAAATAAACTAACCCACCAGAAACGGGCGCCGTATTGGGCTCTCCAGGCTTGATAGCGGCTATCCTCACCGTGACCCCAATTTCGGATGCAGATGTAGAGCGCTAGACGGAGCCCCCATAGGGTGGTGAGCACGGTAATCAGCACTTTTCGACCCAGGTAACCATCTGCCTTGAGGAAAGTAAGCCAGGCAACAACAACGAACCCCAGGCCCCAGAACACGTCCACGATGCTTGCATCCCTTTTGAGGAGACTAAACAGCCAGACTGCAAACATCATGGCCATTACAGCGGCGAGGTTAGCGATGAAAATGGACAATGCATACTCCATTCATTTCTCCTGTAAACATGGATATATAAATCCTAAGTAACAACTATTAACCCAGTTCCGCGAGAATCTCCTCTCCCCTTGAAACTGCGGCACAATCGCCAAACCCGTCATTCCGGACGAGTCCGCCTAGGCGGGCGAGATCCGGAATCCAGTGAAGGTTCAATATGGTCAAATTCTTTCTGGATCCCGGCTCGCGTCCCGCTTTGCGGGACTTGGCCGGGATGACAAATTTTGACACATTCTCTGGAGGAGTGAGAGAACATGTTGTTGCTGTGCGGAACTAGATAAATGTGCTTCTTTCAAAATATAACGCCAACCCCGAACTTTCTTTTGCTAATTCTTCCTGCGCCTACCATCCGTTATGTGAGTATTCGGCCTGGACGGAGAGGGTCTTGAACAGACTGTCCCGCTCGCCTCTCAACAATGGCCTTCAAAATATCTTTGTGGACTCTGCGACTGATTGGATAAGCCAGTGCTATGACGAAAGCTGCAATATTACAAAGAGAAGGCACCAGGGCGTAGAGAACCCTGAGAGTGAACTGCACCTGTTCTGATTGCTCGACATTGGGCGTGTAGCCAACAGCTCCCAAAATCGATAGTGCCAAGCCAACCCCTAGAGCCGCGGCAAGCTTCTTGGTAATAGACCATATGCCAATGTATTCACCCTCTCGTCTTTGGCCTGAGAGAAGCTCATCGTAATCAATAACATCAGCCTGCATGGCAGAGGGTATGGCCAGGGTTGCACCGAGCCCAATACCAGAGAGAAACACCAAGACCCCGTAGATGGTTGCATCCCCCGGCCCCAGAAAATAAACACCGGTAAAGGCTCCGGTGTTTATTACCATGGCTGCGAGCCAGGCAACCTTTTTCTCCAGCCTCCGTGCCATGTAGATCCAGGCAGGCAGAAAAAGGACCGCGGTGGCGAAGTAAATGAGAAGGAAAAGATCTGCCAGCTTCGACTGGAGCACGTATTCCACATAATAGAGAATTAAAGTGGCCGGGAGATTGCTGCCAAAGGCAGCGACAATATACGAGATCACCAATATGATAAATGGCCGGTTTTGTGACACATGCCTGAGACCCTGCATCAGGCTCTGTTTGTCCCCGTAAATATTTTGTGGCCTTTCACGAATGGAGAGGACGCACCACCAACAGAAAGCAATGAGGAGAGGCGCATAGAGCACAGCGATCCAGAAGAATTTGGCCCGCTCCCCTGCCGCAGTTGGCGACAGACCAAAGGCCCAGGCCACAGCCGCCGGGGAGCTTGCTGCCGCCAGAGTGCCGGCGATCAGGGCTCCATCTCTCATGCCCAGTAAGGTAGTTCGTTCGTCATAATCAAAAGTGATCTCAGGCCCCAGGGACTCGTAGGGCACTACCACTACTGTCCAGAAAAAAAACAAACAAAAAACCGTTATGCCGAACCAGACAGTCTCGAAGAACGGAGAACCTTGGGGTGGATGAAAGAGAAAATACATGGACAGGGAGAGAAGAATTGCCCCTCCGGCAATGTAAGGTCTACGTCTACCGAACCGCGTTCGTGTGCGGTCGGATAGATAGCCGATTGCTGGATCGGTTACGGCGTCAAAGAGCCTTACTGCCAATAACAAGTAACCCAGCATGGCAATGTTGACGCCCACCACGTCTGTGTAGAATTTGGGGATATAGACGTATACTGGAATGCCCACAATAGCAAGGGCAAAAGCCGGAGCAGCATAGGCGATTTTTTTGCCTGTTGGCACTTTCTCTGCATTGCGATTCTTCATTCTTTCCCGCAAGTCCTTCCGCCGATTTACAGTATTCGGATGAGTTGGAAAGCATTATTTCCAATTGACTTCCTGGCTTGGGCCAAAATAATCACTGCACCGTTCATGTCAAGAAAATCGGAGATTTAAAGACATGCGGGATCTTCTCTTCGCAAGATTTGGCAGAGCAAGTACAGCATCCCCCCGGCTTGGCCGGTGGCTTTGGTCCATGAACCAACCCGAAGGGAGGGGCATCAAGGGGACCATTTCACATGTAAACAATCCATCTTCCCCCTTTGCCAAAGGGGGACCGAGGGGGATTTTGCTGAGCGTTCGTCTTCCTGAAGATCATCACAGCATATTGACTCTACGAGCAAAGCTTAACTATACCACCAGCAGAACAGGTGGGTTTTGAAAGTACTAAGGCATGGGATTACTAGAGGTTGGAGGAAAGATTTAGGTAAAGAAAAAAGAAAGGTGAGTGGCAATTCACTCACCTTTTTTGGGATAAAAGCTTTTATCCAAATTATTCGTTTCTGGTAAACGCCATCCCATCCAGATCAGTACAACTAGCTTTCTCATCATCGCTTACAGCTTTAGCATCTCTTAGATCGTCGATGTCACAGATGTAAGCATTGCCCTCTTTGTCGTACACATACACCATTGAAGTTTTCGTTGCCTCAGCCATTTCTACTCCCCTCCTTCCATTTTGGTTTTCTTTAATTGACTTTAAGTTTAGGATTGCGAGTGTTCCATACCGCTCACTGGCCATTAAACTAAGTACTCGGCTTAGGCCAGTCAAGGGTGGGGGTTTTTTTTACTGTCAAGAATTATCACACCACCTCCCCTCCCGCGTCAACCTTAATTTTTTTTATTCTGCCAACTAACTCTAAGGGGGCCATTGTAAGTTACGAAGATTAGCACTATATTTTTAAGGCTTGTTTTAAAAAGTGAAACAGCTGGGGACTGCTATGAAAATTGGATACCCGTGCATAAATCGTGGAATCGGTTGCACAGCCAATTCCACCTTCAGGCTTGCCTCCTATTCTGAGGAGCGGCTGATTCAGAAAGTGGAAAACAATTTAGACTGCCTCTTTCAGATTTTGCAGTACAATGTTCAGAATGGTTTCTACTTTTTTAGAATCAGCTCGGACCTGGTCCCTTTTGCCTCACACCCCGTTTGCACCTTCGACTGGGCCAGCCATTTTAGGGGGCAGTTCAGAAAAGTCGGCGAGTTCATAAGAAAGCATGACATTAGAATTTCCATGCATCCTGATCAGTTTGTAGTCATCAATTCGCTCAAAGACGATGTTGTGGAGCGAAGTGTATGGGAACTAGAATATCATTGTGCCGTCCTCGACGAAATGGCCTTGGACAGCACCGCCAAGATTCAGATTCATGTAGGTGGGGTGTACGGCGACAAGCGCTCCGCCACCAATAGGTTTATTGAGAGATACCGCTCTTTGAGCAAGTCCCTGAGAAGCAGGCTGGTTATCGAGAACGACGACAGATCGTATAGATTGGAGGATTGTTTGTCGGTACACGAAAAAATTGGAATTCCAATACTATTCGACACCTTTCACCACCAATGCCTCAACAACGGTGAAACACTGCGACAAGGTTTGCAACTTTCCGCGAGTACCTGGAAAGAAACAGATGGCATTCCCATGGTAGACTACAGTAGTCAGCAGAGAGGTCAGCGGCCTGGATCCCACGCAAAAACGCTGAACATAGCAATCTTCATAAAGTTTCTCCATGAGACCAGAGGATTGGACTTTGATTTAATGCTGGAGATAAAGGACAAGGAAACCAGCGCTTTTAAGGCCCTCAAGATTTTGAAAGAATATCAGAACGGAAAGGAATTACCGTAGTTTCATGAAACCCACTCCATTTAATTCTGAGACCGACCTACCTCCCATTCCTTTTGACCTGCGACACTGCCAGGCTGCTGCCCAACTCAAAGAAAGGGGCCTGCCCTGGACCCCGCACGTGGGCTGCTTTGTCTGGGACCCTGATGAAATTATGGAGGTGACCTCTCCTTTCCCAGGTCGCATATATTTCATTTTAAACCTAGGCCATTTTCTTAGGATCTTTGGCTCTCTGGAGGAAATCTCCAGAAAGTTGGTCTGGCTGCCGACTTACCATCAGACCCGTTTGCTCTGTGACCAGGTTGGCGTGGACCAAGAGGAAGTTTTAGCGGTATTGGCTTCGGCAGATAATATCCGCACCGGGAATGAGCTCCTGGTTCTCTACAAAATGATTCTTAGCAGACTAGAGGTAAGTAAAAATCTATAGTGGAGGTGAGCAGTGGAACAAATTACTGGTTCTGGTTCTAGGAGGGAGACCCTTTTGAGCGAGGAATCGGAGCTTGAACACCTCATAAGAGAATTGTTTGAGTCGCAAAAACTCGCAGTCTTGGGCACCCAAAACGAGGGCCAGCCCTATGCCAACCTCGTAGCTTTTGCCCCGAGCCACGACCTGAAGTGCTTGTACTTTGTCACAGCTCGCGCCACCAGGAAGTACGCCAACATCGAGGCTGATGCCAGAGTAACAGTGTTGATTGACAATCGTTCGAATCAGGACTCTGATTTTTCTCAAGCTGCGGCTGTCACCGCAACCGGCACCGCTCAAGAGGTGGTGGATGCAAAGCGAGATGAAGTCCTCGCCATCTATCTGGCCAAACATCCGATGCTGGAAGACTTTGTTCGATCTCCGAGTTGCGCCCTCCTGCAAATAAGAGTTGAAACATATTATCTGGTGAGAAGATTTCAAAATGTCATGGAGCTTCATGTAAAGTGATGGAACTGGTCCTTAGCCTTGATCAGATCGGTAGTGATGACCGCGAAAGTGTCGGCGGCAAGAGCTTGGCGCTGGCGACCATGGTCAAAAACGGCATGAAGGTGCCCGAGGCCTTGTGTCTCAAAGCGGATGCTTATCATCGTTACCTGGAAACAACAGGTTTGGGCGCACGCATCTTAATGGAGTTCAACCGCAAGGACTTTGCTGAAGTACGATGGGAAGAGATGTGGGATGCGGCGCTCAGAATTCGCAACTTGTTCATTCACACCCCCATGCCAAGCGATCTCCGCACCTCTCTTCAGAGTGTCTTTGCATCCAGACTTCCAGGAGAGTCGGTGGTGGTGCGTTCCTCCGCCCCCGGCGAAGATTCTTTGCACGCCTCTTTCGCTGGTCTGCATGAGTCTTACGTAAATGTACAAGGTGTAGACTCCATCCTCGAACACATTCGGCTGGTTTGGGCTTCACTCTGGTCGGATCGGGCCCTGCTTTACCGGCAAGAACTGGGCTTGGATGTGGAAAAAAGTTCCATGGCTGTGGTGGTTCAGAAACTAGTCTCAGGGGATCGCTCCGGGGTCGCTTTCGGCAAGAATCCCAATGCCCCACACCAAGCTGTGATCGAAAGTGTCTACGGTCTGAACCAGGGACTGGTCGACGGCAGCATCGAACCTGATCGATGGCTTTTGGATCGCAAAAACGGGACGATCGTCAGTCATTTCCCAGCAAACCGAGAAAAAGAGATGGTTGCCGGGCCTGACTCCACTCGTTTACAGACACTTTCAGCTGAACAACAGGCAAATCCCCCACTGAGTGAGGATGAGGTGGCCAGAGTGTTTCGGCTCGCTCTCCAGGCGGAAGAGTTGTTCGGCTCTCCCCAGGATGTGGAATGGACTTTTGTCGGGGGTGAGCTCTACGTTTTACAGTCCAGACCCATCACCTCTATTGGAGCCGAGCAGGAACAAGACAGTCGGGCCTGGTACTTCACCCTCAGGAGGAGTTTTGAGAATTTACGCAGCCTGCGCACCAGGGTCGAGAGCGAGCTCATCCCCGAAATGGAACGGGAAGCCAGATTTTTTGCCCAGCGGGACCTTTCCAATCTGGCCGATAATGAACTGGCCCAAGAGCTAGCCAGCAGACAACAGGCGCATGACAGATGGAAGGACATCTACTGGAGTGAGTTTATCCCTCTGGCGCACGGAATCAGGTTGTTCGGGCAGGTGTATAACGATGCTGTGAGACCCTCCGATCCTTACGAGTTTATGGATCTTTTGGGGGCAACTGAGATGATGAGCCTGGAGAGGAATCGGCGGCTCGAGAATATGGCCGCCATGATCCGAGGGGATTCAAATCTTTCTGATAGTTTGAGTAATCTAAGTAACCCTCAACCTGATCATCCGTTCTCATTGGCATTAGAGGATTTCACTGACAAGTTTGGCGACCTCTCCTGCTCTGAAGAGCTCTGCACCCAGGGGGGCGATGCCATTGTCAGGTTGTTGCTGGAAATGGCCTCCCGTCCTGCAGCAAAAGAACGGTTCCGTGCCGGAGATGTTGAAGCCTTAGTTGAAAGCTTTCTCTCCCGCTTCGAAGGTGAGAAAAGGGAAAAGATGGAAGAGCTTTTGGATCTGGGCCGCGCCAGCTACAGGCTGCGAGACGATGACAACATCTATTTTGGTATGATCGAGAATCAATTACGTCTGGCCATAGAGGAAAGCAAGGGTCGTCTGGCGCATCGAGGAAACATTGAAGTGGATGGGCTGGATCCCATGGAAGTGATCAATGCTCTCAATGACCCTGATTACCTGCCGAAGACAGCAACGGTCACAAAAGTAGATGAGACCAATTTCGAAGTCAGACCAAGGCAGCTCGTGGGGCAACCAGCAAGCCCGGGTGTGGTTCGGGGACGCGCGCGGGTCATTGACAGTCCCTCGAACCTCTTCGAGTTTAAGGCCGGGGAAATTCTGGTCTGCGACGCCGTTGATCCAAACATGACTTTTGTTGTGCCTCTGGCTGCGGGAATCGTGGAGCGCAGGGGTGGTATGCTCATTCACGGCGCCATTATCGCCAGAGAATACGGCCTGCCCTGTGTTACCGGCATTCCCAACGCCGCCTCCCTAATTCACACCGGCGATGAGCTTACCGTTGATGGCTACCTGGGTATCGTCGTCAAACATTCCTAAGCCTCTTCCTCCCAAGGTTGGCATAACCCCCTTAGTTTTATGTACTCCCAAATATGCAAATAAGTATAAGAAAATGAGCTTAGGCAGTGCTGAAAGAGTTCCTAAAAACTAATGCCTAATTTTTTGTGCAAAAGCCCAGAGCGAACTGTCCGGTAAACCAGCATAGTCGCAGCCATTAATTGTGAAGCTTCGAGCCGGTTGGCCTAAGTTCGTGCCGACGCGGATGATAGTCGTTGTAAGCAGCGGAAGTCCCACAGCGGTTGCTCCTATGCTGTTTACCCCGCAGCCAACTGTGTCCTTGCCTGTGACTGGTTGTTGCTTAGGGGAACTCCTTCCAAGGATGGAGCAAAATCCCTCTTGCGAAACCAAGTCGGCATCACTATATACTTAGGACTACAATCAAAATGTTGAGAACCGCCAGTAATAGCAGTCGTTTTGAATGGTCAGCGGGAGGATTTGAGTAATGGCAGGAAACACCGGCAAGATATTAGTAACAGGCGCTACTGGTTTTATTGGCTATGAAGTGGCAAAACAACTTGCCCATAAAGGCTATAAGCCCAGACTCTTGGTCAGAAGACCGCTCCGCGGCCTCTTGTTGAAATCACTTGACGTCGAATTAATACAGGGAGATCTAGGGCAAGCCAAAAGTCTGAAACGAGCGCTTAAGACCGTTAAAATGGTAATTCACCTTGGCGCTAGGGCCACCTTTGAGCCATATAAAGCACTGCACCCATCAATAGTCGAAGGCTCCATCAATCTTATGAGAACAGCAATAGATGAGGGTGTTAAAACCTTTGTGTATGGAGGTAGCCTCTTGGTATATGGCTAGCAACCAAAACCGATCACCCAGAATACAGCTGCGACACCAAATATTGATTACAGCAGAGCGAAGCTAGAAGCAGAAGGCATCTTGTCAAAAATGGCAGAAAATGCCGGCGTCCGTTTTACATCTATCCTTTTACCGCACATTTATGGGGTGAATAGCCTCCTTTTTAACCAGATGCGGCGTGGAACCGTCATATTTCCCGGAAAGGGAAATAATCTCTTTGCTCATCTCCACGTAGTCGATGCAGCTCGAGCGTTAATCAAGGCTGCTGAGAATGGTAAGCCGGGCGTTTCAGTAATAGCGGATAATAAATCATGCAGCTGGAACGATTTTTTTGCCATAACCCAGCATTATTATCCTAGACTCCGTGTCATCCGAGTTCCCAAATGGGCAGCACTTTCTGGGACAGGTGCACTGGATGTGCTCTATCGTTTCACACCCTACTGGAACAGATTCTCTGTAGGTGCAGTCAGAAGCTGGACTTCAAACCTACCGGTGGAGCCCAATACTTTAAAGGATGCATTGGGCATCGAGCCAATGTACCCAACTATAGAACAAGGTATACCCGCAGCCCTTGACGATTGTATCTCTTATTATTGGCTCCACTCATTGGAAGACAATGACTAATCGACGACTTAGATATGCAGGCTCACCATTGGGTATTTCAATGGACAAATATCGCGCAGGGCGATGAAGAGATTTCGGTTAGACAAGATAATTTGATTGCGCGCAATTTTCAATTCAGTCAGGTGGGCGGATATAACGCCATGTTAATCAGAGAAGAGATTGAGATCGCGGCTCCCATGTCCGTTGTTTGGGCTGTGTTTTCCGCCCTGGAAGAATATGACGACTGGAATACCGCCTGTCAGAGCTGTCACCTGATCGAAGGCGAGGAGATGGAGGCTGGGGCCTGTTTCTCCTTCGTGGTTAGGCCATTTACTTTGCCGATAAAAGTAACGCCGCGCATTACCGAGTGCGATCCGGGACAGAAGGTCGTCTGGGAGGGAGAGCGTCTCGGGATTCACGCGGTTCACACCTGGACGTTTCGAGAGATAAATGGCAGGGTGATTCTCATCAGCCACGAAGAGTTTAGCGGCCCCCTTATCTGGCTGGCGAGATTGATCCTGGTTCCTCGACGTCTTCACAGTCTCACCAGACAGCTCCTTGCCTCCGTCAAGCAAGAGGCTGAGGCCCGTTACCAAGCGCAAAAGGTATCCTGACCAAGATTTTTAGGTGGCAAAGCCACCGGAGCCGGATTATTTTAACTCGTCTTTGCTCTTGCCGGCTTGTTTGCTCGGCGTGTAGGTGGGAGCATTGGGGGGCGATTTGCCTTTAAGGGACTCCCGATAATACTGATATGTTAATGGGCGGCTTTCTCTAAGCACCTCTGAGTTGACGGCATTGCCAACGAAAATGGTATGGGTCCCGAGATCGATTTGATCAAAAACCTCTGCCTCCAGCAAGGAGACGGCGTGCTCGGTCACAAGAGGGCAGCCAGTTACACCCTCTGTAAATTGCACTTCTGAAAATTTATCTACATCCCTTCCTGACCTGAAACCAAAGGGTCCCAAGAACTTCATCGGAGTGGCCTCATCCAAAACAGTAACTCCAAATACCCTGCTGTTGGAGATGAAGTCGTGGGTCAAATTTTTCTTGTTGATTATCACCGCCACTCGGGGTGGATCAGAAGTAACCTGGATCACGGTGTTTACAATCTGACCATTCATTTGGTCTCCATCGCGGGAAGTTACGATATACAAGCCATAACTCAAGTCGCCAAACACCCTGCGATCTAAATCGGGATTCATACCATCACTCCTTGCTGTCATCTTTTAGTCAACAACTTTAATGTCCCCGGCGTATCTTCCCACTGTGGCATCATCGACACAACTGTTCAGCTCTTCATCACTGGCATCCTTGGGATCCATCAAGGCATCCAAGGGACACAGCCAATCGTTACCAGCCGCATCCTTCACCTTTACGAAATGTTTTCCCCGAACTGATTCATCTGACATTTTTTCTCCTCCTTCATGAAATTGAATAATCCAATAATTAGCTCACGTCCTTCTTTGATCCGTAGAAAAAGCTTGTTCGATAGTCTTTCAATAACCCAACATCAATTATGTCGGCCAAATTAAAAGTTCATCTCTGTGATTAAGTTAGGGTTAAGCTAAGTCGCGAGATCTTTGCTGTCAATATATCCTGAGTAACCCAGTATAGGAGTTATCTGACCAAATTCGATATAAAACTCCTGCTATCTATGTGGACTCCGCTGTAGTATCAATACGTCAAGATTTGCAGTTCTTGTGTTGACCCTGCCTAGAGGACGATAACGGCTCTGACACTGTTCGAATTCTGGCACCTGCAAATCGGTTGTTTTAGCCCATTTACCGACTCATAAACCTTTTTCTGATTTCCTCAACTCTCTTGCGATTTACTCCAAGGTCTGAATATCCCGTCCTTGATGCAGACCTCACGTGGATAATTTTTCTGTCATCATCGAAGTAAAACTCCACGTCGTCCACAAAGCGAAAAAGAAAAGAGACAAAGGTCGCGTGTAGGTAATTGTCCTCAGCCGTAACTATCTCGGAACGCTTCATTGAACTGATCACACCGATGAGTTTCTGTTTTGCCTTCTCAACTGTAACCTCATAGGCTAAAGGCTTGACGTAATGCGATTCATCTTCGCTCAGGGAAGAAACGCAGTTTGGAGACTTGGGACATGGCAATAGTTCCCTACCTGTACCTCCATGCTTCATCTTAGGAACTGTCGAACACTGCATAAACATAATGTTAAAGGTCAACATAAACACGTAAATCCATCTCATCCTTCACCTTTTTTTGCTTTTCCTCTCATCTCTCGCTGCCGCTCAAAGCGGAATCCTGGTAATACTTATCTCATCCTCTCTAATCCCGACCCCGCAAGGATAGCACGTCTTTTCCAGCACCTACGCGAATCTCCTCCGAGGGTAAAAATGGAGACGTCCCCTAGGACAATAGGCTGTCGCTGGCTAATCACTTACGGAGTAATAGCATTGGTCAAGAAAAGGGGTCAAGTCTCCGTTTGACGTTTATATGTATTTTTGCTCATGATGGCATATACTCCCTTTTTTAGCCAAACGTCAAACGGAGACTTGACCCCTTTCCTGTTGTATCAAGAGGTGAACACTTCTCCTAGTGGTTGCACACGTGGTGTCAAATATTCATGCAATTTACCAGTGTTCGATGGGCAGGATCAGTCAGGGTAGGTAAAGTTATGATTTTATGATGTGAAGTTTTCCTGAATATCAGGAACTAAACATCTATAGCAATTGTCTCCGGGTTTGTCTTAACCCATTGACCACAGGATGCTGTGGATGATCATGCTTACGAAATGTATGGTTGATTCTTAGGAGCGACTGAAAATCGTGTATAGGATAATTATCCTTGAAGGTGCGCCTGGAGCAACGCGGAAGGTATCACCCTTGAGGCGCTTGTTATATGTTTTTGGCTCCGATTCTGTGACCAGCAGACTGTAAGGGCCTAAAGAAAGGGCGGCGTTTCAGATTGTATTGAAACGCCGCCCTCATATGTTGCTAATAGCCTCCGTGAGCGTTCAAGACATCCGTCAGTTCGTGGCGGTTATCGCTTCTTGATCATCCGATTTGCAGTTCGGAATACGCTTCAGAAGCCCTCGAAGACGTTTATGCTGCGATCAGGCAACGTCGAAGCGGTCAAGGTTCATTACCTTGTTCCACACCGCTACAAAGTCGTGCAGGAACTTCTCCTGGGAGTCCTCACTTCCATAGACTTCCGCCAAGGCCCGGAGTTGGGAGTTCGAACCGAAGATGAGGTCGACACGGGTGCCGGTCCACTTGGTTTCGCCCGTTGCGCGATCACGACCCTCGAACAGGTCTTCGTCTTCCGAGGTTGCCTTCCACTCCGTGCTCATGTCGAGCAGATTCACGAAAAAGTCATTGGTGAGCGTCTCTGGCCGCTTGGTGAAGACGCCGTGCTGGGACTGTCCGAAGTTAGCATTCAAGACGCGCATACCGCCAACGAGAACCGTCATCTCAGGAGCAGTCAGTGTCAGCAGTTGCGCCCGATCAACCAGCATTTCCTCTGCCGAGACGGCGTATTTTTTCTTTTGGTAGTTGCGGAATCCGTCTGCAGACGGTTCGAGTACGTAGAACGATACCACGTCGGTTTGTTCCTGCGACGCATCCGTGCGCCCCGGCGTGAAGGGTACGGTAACATCGTGACCACCATTCTTCGCAGCTTGCTCGACACCTGCGTAACCACCCAGCACGATCAGATCGGCGAGCGAGATCTTCTTGCCGCCGGACTGCGCGCTGTTGAACTCCTGTTGGATTCCCTCGAGGATACCCAGCACTTTGGCCAGTTGATCAGGCTGGTTGACTTCCCAACCCTTCTGCGGTGCAAGACGAATGCGCGCCCCGTTCGCCCCACCGCGCTTGTCGGAGCCGCGGAACGTGGATGCCGACGCCCAGGCAGTGGAGACCAGTTGGGAGACAGACAGTCCCGAGGCAAGGATCTTGCCCTTGAGGTCCGCGATATCCTTCTCGTCGATCAGCTCATGATCGACTGCTGGCACCGGGTCTTGCCAGACCAGTTCCTCCTCCGGAACCTCCGGGCCGAGATAGCGCGAGCGGGGGCCCATGTCGCGGTGGGTCAGTTTGAACCAGGCCCGGGCAAAGGCATCCTTGAATTCCTCGGGGTTCTTCAGGTAGCGCCGCGCGATCGGCTCGTAGATCGGGTCGAACTTCAGCGAGAGGTCCGCCGTGGTCATCATCGGCCGATGCTTCTTCGACGGATCGTGCGCGTCA
>Ga0224509_10000198_pt1 | contig 15814 bp, 12 predicted proteins | sample SF_Jan12_sed_USG_5_FD_170158 | JGI IMG/M metagenome (GOLD analysis project Ga0224509, IMG submission 170158) | Sediment microbial communities from San Francisco Bay, California, United States - SF_Jan12_sed_USGS_24 | ecosystem: Environmental > Aquatic > Marine > Sediment | place: USA... | reverse complement strand
GTCTGGTTGACCCGGTAACGGCCGATCATCCGATACCAGGCGCCGTAGCCGAGGCCGTAGACTAGGACCGACTGATAGACCACCGAGGCATAGGCGCGCCAATCGGCGGCGGCCAGCGCCTCCAGCTGGCCGCCTTCCAGCGCCAGCGAGGCGAGCAGGAGCTGCGGCGTGGCGAAGATCGCGACCCAGGCATTCAGCGTCATGCCGTCGATCTCGCCCAGCAGCTTGATCTGGATGTTGGCGACCGACCAGATGCAGGCGGCCAGGACGACCAGGGCGAGGGAAAAATAACGGCCCTCGAGACGCGGCTCGCCGGCGATCAGCATCACACCGCCGAAGGCGATCGCCATGCCCAGCGCGCGGCGCCAGCCGATCATGTCCTTGAAGAAGATCGCGGCCAGCAGGGCGGCGAAGGGCACCTGAAGCTGGATTGCGATGGCGGCCGTGGCCGCGTCGATCCCGCTGAGCCCGGTGAACATCAGCGAGAAGTGCAGCAGGCCGAGGGTGACCGAAATTAGGAAGACCGGGCGCCAGCGGCCGCTGGGCGGCTTCGCGAAGGGACCCAGCAGCAGCGCCACCAGGCCGAAACGCAGGGCCACCATCAGGATCGGCGGGAGCTGCTGCAGGCCGATCTTGGCTACCGCGAAGTTCAGTCCCCAGATCGCCATCACGCCGACGATGACGGCGATGTGCAGGGGCCGCAGCTCGAGGGTCATGCGCGTTCCCGCGGCGCTTCGGCCAGCGCTTCGCGCTTTTCCTCCAGCTCCAGCCACCGCGCCTCGGCGGTCTCGCGCTCGCTGCGGGCCGCCTCGAGCCGAGCAGCCGCCGCCTCGAAGGCGGCGGGGTCTCGGCCGTAGAGGCCGGAGTCGGCCAGGCGCCCCTCCAGCTCCGTGGTCTCGGCGGTCAGCCGGTCGATCCGGCCGGGCAGGCGTTCCAGCTCGCGCTGCTCGCGGTAGCTCAGCTTGCCGCCGCCGGCGCGCGGCCGCTCCGCCTTCGGCGCCGCAGGCCTGCCCTTGGCCGTACCCGGCGCCGCGGCGCTCTCCAACAGCTTCAGGTAATCGCCATAGCCGCCGACCGCCTCCTGCACCTGCCCGTCGCCCTCCAGCGCGATCACCCCGGTCACCAGGCGGTCGAGGAAGTCACGGTCGTGGCTGACCAGCAAGAGCGTGCCCTTGTACCCGTCCAGCACCTCGAGCAGCAGGTCGAGGGTCTCCAGGTCCAGGTCGTTGGTCGGCTCGTCGAGCACCAGCAGGTTGCTCGGCCTGGCGAAAAGGCGGGCCAGCAGCAGGCGGTTCTTCTCGCCGCCGGACAGGCTCTTCACCGGCTGGCGCGCCTGGGCGTCCTCGAACAGAAAATCGCGCAGGTAGGCGACCACGTGGCGTTGGCGCTCGCCGACCATGAGGGAGTCGCCGCCGCCCGGCACCAGGGTATGCCAAAGGGTGGCCTCGGGATCCAGGCTCTCCCGGCGCTGGTCGAAATAGAGCGGCGCAAGGTTGCTGCCGAGCTTCAGCGTTCCTGCGTCCGGTTCCAGCTCGCCGGTCAGCAGGCGCACCAGCGTGGTCTTGCCGGCGCCGTTGGGGCCGATGATGCCGATCCGGTCGCCGCGCCGGATCCGCGTCGAGAAGTCGCGCACGATGACGCTCTCGCCGCCGCCGTCGGCCCGCGGGAAGGACTTGGCCAGGTGCTTGGCCTCGATGACCATGCCGCCGCTCCGGTCGGCTTGCAGCGCGCTCAGCTTCGCTTGGCCGGGCGCCTTCAGCCATTCGGCGCGCTTCCGGCGCAGCTCGTCGAGCCGGGCCCGACGGCCCTGGTTGCGCTTGCGCCGGGCGGTCACGCCGCGCGCCAGCCAGCGCTGCTCGCGTACGATCTTTCGGTCCAGCCGGTGCAACTCGCCCGCCTCGCGCTCGGCTTCGGCCTCGGCCCAGTCCTCGAAGTGGGCATAGCCCTTGTCGAGCCGCCGGATGCCTCCGCGGTCGAGCCAATAGGTGATCCGCGAGACCCTGGCCAGGAAGGCGCGGTCATGGCTGACCACCAGGAGCGCGCCGGCAAAGCGCGCCAGCTCCCGCTCCAGCCACTCGATGGTCGGCAGGTCGAGATGGTTGGTCGGCTCGTCGAGCAGCAGCACTTGGGGCTCGCTGACCAGGGCCCGGGCCAGCGCCGCGCGCCGCCCCTCGCCGCCCGAGAGCGTGCCGAGGTCGCGAGCGCCTTCGAGATCGAGGCGGGCCAGTACCGCCGCCGTCCGGTGGCGCCGGTCCGCCTCGTCCGCCGGCAGGCCGCCGGCGACGTAGTCGGCGACGCTCTGGCCGGCCGTCAGGACCGGGTCCTGCGGCAGGTAGGCCACGGCGGTGCCGGGCTGCAAGAAGCGATCCCCTGCGTCCAGTGCCAGGGCGCCGGCCAGCGCCTTCATGAGGCTCGATTTGCCGCTGCCGTTGCGGCCCACCAGACAGGCCTTCTCGCCGCGCGTCAGGCCGAGCGAGAGGTCCTCGAACAGCGGATGCCCGCCGAAACCGAGCGCTGCCTCGCGCAGCGCGACGAGAGGGGCCGGCAGCGCCATGGGTCAGTCGAGGCCACGCGCTTTGCGGATCTGGTCATGGGCGGCGTTGATCGTCGCCAGCCTTTCGTTGGCCAGCTCGACGAACTCCGGCGGCATGCCTTGCGCGACCAGCTTGTCCGGGTGATTCTCGAGCACGAGCTTGCGGTGCGCGGCCTTGATCTCGGCATCGCTGGCGTCCCGCGGCACGCCCAGAACGCCATAAGGATCGCCATCGCCCGGTTCGAGGTTCTCGGCGCGCAGGCGTTCCCAGCGCTCCGGGTCCAGGCCGAAGATTCGGGCCAGTTGGTGGAGGTAGTCCAGCTCATCGGCGGTCACCTTGCCGTCGGCCCGGGCGATGTGGAACAGGCCCTCGAGCAGCTCTTCCAGGACCGCCGGATTGTTCCGGAACATGCGGCCGAGCTGGCGCGCATAGGGCTCGAAGCCGCGGACGTCCTTGCGGGCCTGGTCGAACAGCCGCCCGACGTTCTTCATCTCCTCCCGCGGAATGCGGAAGACTTCCTTGAAGGCGCCGATCTCGTCGCGGGTCACCACGCCGTCGGCCTTGGCCATCTTGGCGCCGAGGACGATCACCCCGATGGTGAATGCGACCTTCTTTGTGGCGTCGTCGGGTTCCTGGCCTTGCGTGCTTTCGCGCATCTTGTCGACCGCATGGCCGGCCAGGCCGCCCAGGAGCGCGCCCAGCGGCCCGCCGAGCGCGAAACCGGCCGCACCGCCGACGACTTTGCCCCAAATGCTCATGTCATGCGCCTGGTGGAAGCTTTGGTTGTTCCCGCTTATTTCACGTCGCTGCACCGGCGGCAAGTGCGCCGCCGGCCCCGGCCTATCTGGCGCCGGGCGCGAGGCGTCCGATGCCCGGCAGCTTGAGCGCCAGGTCGAGGGGATCGATGCCCAGGGTGAGGCCTAGAAGGTTGAGCTCGACGCCCTCCTCGACCGCGGCCAGAAGGCCCAGGGCGCCGAACAGAGAGACCTGGTACCCGGTGCCGCTGGGGCTGGGGCCGGCGAAGGTGGTATCGCCTAGATAGTCCTTGCCGATGGCGGTGGGCGGCAGGTCGAGACGCAGATCGGGTACCGCCCGGCCGACATAGGCCGTGAAGGTGTTGGAGTTGGGGCCCGGCCAGGTGCGGTAGACGTCCTGGTAGGGATAGCCGGCGACCACTGCCTCGATTCGGTCGATCAAGGCCTCGACCCCCTCGCCGCGCCGCTCCAGGTAGACCTCGGGCCGGGCGCCGTACCACTGCCGATCCGGGTGCCGGTCGCGGCGCTGGACGAGTGGGTTCTGCCCGTGCCAATGGCGCCAGCCGATCACCTCGTAGATCGTGTAGGCCTCGGCGTTCCGGCGCTTGACCGCGATCCAGGTATGAACGGCCAAGGCGCCGCGCCAGCCGAAGGCACGCGCGCCGTAGACCTGCACCAAGGGCTCGCGCAGCTTGGCCGGATCGGGCGCGGTCCCGGCGCTGGCCCGGCTGGCGGTGCGCCAGTCGCCGCCGAGATTGGCCATGCCGGTAAGGGCCGCCACGACCGGACCTGCCAGCAGGATCAGCAGGGTGATCAGCAGAAGCTTCGTCAGGATCGCCATGGGCCGTAGCTTACCACTCCGGGGCTGACGCGGGGTAAACGCGTCCCTGTGGCGCCGATCTGTCGCTATGGGTCGGGCCGCGAGTATTCCATATGGGGTTACTGCCGGGGCAGGCAAGGATGCGGCTTTGCCCGGCGGCCCCGGGTGGCTGCCACGAACGGGTCCGTTGTTCGTATCTTAACCAACAACGTGCTATCGCTGGGCGCGTTGCAACTTCGCCTAAGAGCATGCGGGCTGTCGGGCCTCGGTGCGAGCGCGGGAGTCCAAAGCCATGCCTATCATCTTCCTTGTCACCGTCGGCCTGCAGGTCCTCTGCGCGGTTCATGTGATCAGAACCGGTCGGCCCATGATGTGGCTCTATCTCATCGTGCTGCTGCCGCTGGCGGGCAGTGCCGCCTACTTTCTTGTCGAGATCATGCCGGACCTGCGCCACAGCCGGGCCGCGAAGCAGGCGGTCAGGGACGTCGGCGCGGTCATCGATCCGGACAGGGACTTTCGCGAACTGGTCGACAACCTCGACCGGGTGGAGAGCGTCGAGAACAAACTGGCCCTGGCCAAGGAATGCCTGCGCCGGGAGCGCTACGACGAGGCCAGGCGGCTGCTCGAAAGCTGCCTGACCGGGGTCCACGAGGACGACCCGACCCTTATGCTCGCGCTGGCTCGGGCCCGGTTCGGCACGAAGGATTTCGCCGGCACCCGCGAGATCCTCGACCGGCTGCGCGAGGCCCATCCGGATCTGAGGTCGCCCGAAGGCCACATGCTCTATGGGCGGGCATTGGAAGGCCAGGGAAATGTCGAGCGGGCCCTCTTCGAGTACGAGGCCCTCGCGGGCTACTTCGCCGGTGAGGAAGCGCGCTGCCGATACGCCCTGTTGCTCCAGAAAACCGGCCGGGTCGACGGGGCCAAGGCGGCCTTCCGCGAGGTCGTGAAGTCGGTCGAACGGGCGAGCAGGACCTATTTCCGAAGCCAGCGGGACTGGTACGAGGTCGCGCGCCGAAACCTGGAGGAGTGAGCGGGCCTCTGCTCGTTCCAAGCGGCGTCAATCAGGCTCGATTGCCGTCGCAGACAAAGTGTCACTGAAGACAGCACTTCTTGAATTTCCTGCCGCTGCCGCAGGGGCAGGGGTCGTTTCGGCCCACGTCGCGAATCGGGTTCACGTGGGGCTCGTCCGTCAGAAACTCCGAAATGGCCGGTTCCCAAGGCTCGCGTTCGAGGCGGTCCGAAGGCTCGTCGGAGAATGCCGCCCAGGATTCCATCTCGCCGATCGTGTCGTCGAAGTATCCGAGCGGCACCCATGCCGAGTCCTTATAGCTCTCCGGGTCCCTGACGGCCGCCTGCACATCCTTCTGAAAGTGGCGGTATCGCATGTTTCCAGGATGGATCCTTCCCGACGCGAAGGCCTTGCGGACCAGGTCGGAAAACTCGGTCAGGCCGAGCAGGGATATCGCGCTCTGCCAGCCGACCCACACATGGCTCTCGCCCTGGGGCCGCAACTCGGCATAGGCCCGAAGCAGATACTTCTTGAAATCCTCGAGATCGACCCGGCCCTCCTTGACCAGGAAGGCCAGGGCCTGGAACAGGCCGGACCTAACGAATTCGTCGGCGTCCTTGTCTTCGATGACCTCCTGCATGGGCCCTGGATCGCCGTCGAAGACGCTAATCGCGATTCTCGACAGCGTCTCGGTCTTGGCTTCGCCCAAGATGCGGTGGAGCCGGGCCGAATCGAGCGAGAAAAGCCGCATCAAGAGCCGATACGCCCGCTTTTCGCGAAACTGGGCCAAAAGGTGGACGATGAAGAAGAGAGCGTCCTCGTCCGCCCCGTCGAGGCCGGGGCCGTTCAAATAGGCTTCGATCCTTTCGAGGAAATCCGGTGTGACGGCATCCCGGTTTGCGATGGCCCGCTCCAGGGCCTTTCGCGGAAAGCCGTCATGTTCGGCAAACTCGAACACGATTTCATCGGTCTCGAAATCGAGCGCTTCGGTAATTGCCATGGTCGTTGACCCTCGATGAACAGTCGTTGAAAAATGCCCCGATTCGCTGATGAGGCGCAATCGAAAGGCGCGACCGCGCTGCCGAAATTCATTGACAAACTGCCGATAATTTATCAATAAAATATCTTCGTACGGATAATCCTTCGAGGTTTGGAGGCGGAGATGCCGGAAGAATTTGGTGCGTCTGCGAGTTCCGGTGGTGGCTGGCAGTTCTGGGTCGACCGGGGCGGCACCTTCACCGACGTGGTGGCCCGGCGGCCGGATGGCAGTCTGGTCACACACAAGCTGCTCTCGGAGAACCCCGAGCGCTACCCGGACGCGGCGCTTCAGGGTATCCGGGACCTGCTGGGCCTGGGGAGCGGTGACGTGATTCCGGCCGGGGCCGCCGAGGCGGTCAAGATGGGCACCACGGTGGCGACCAACGCGCTGCTCGAGCGCAAGGGCGAGCGCACGGTCCTGGTCGTCACCAAGGGGTTTCGAGACGCGCTCCGGATCGCCTATCAGAACCGGCCCGAGCTCTTCGTCCGCCGGATCGAACTGCCGGAGCTCCTCTACGAGCGCGTGGTCGAGGTGCGTGAGCGCGTGGGCGCCGGGGGCGAGGTGCTGGAGGCGCCCGACCTGGCGGCCGCGCGGCGGGACTTGGCGGCAGCTTTCGAGGCCGGCATCCGCTCGGCGGCGGTCGTCTTCATGCACGGCTACCGCTATCCCGCGCACGAGCGCCGGGTGGCGGCCCTGGCGCGCGATCTCGGCTTCACCCAGGTTTCAGTCAGCCACGAGGTCAGCCCGCTCATGAAACTGGTTTCGCGCGGCGACACCACCGTGGTCGACGCCTACCTCTCGCCGATCCTGCGGCGTTACGTGGATCAGGTGGCCGGCCAGCTGGGCGATACGCGCCTGATGTTCATGCAGTCCAACGGCGGACTGACCGACGCCCGGCGCTTCCAGGGCAAGGACTCGATCCTGTCCGGACCGGCCGGCGGCATCGTCGGGGCCGTACGTACGTCAGCTATGGGCGGCTTCGACAGGATCATCACCTTCGACATGGGCGGCACCTCGACAGACGTGGCACATTACGATGGCGCGTACGAGCGCGCCTTCGAGACCCAAGTCGCAGGTGTACGTATGCGCGCGCCGATGATGCGGATCCACACCGTGGCCGCGGGCGGCGGTTCGATCCTGCATTTCGACGGTGCGCGCTACCGGGTTGGGCCGGACTCGGCCGGCGCCAATCCGGGGCCGGCGTGCTATCGGCGCGGCGGCCCCCTGGCGGTGACCGACGCCAACGTCATGCTGGGCCGCATCGTGCCGGACTTCTTCCCCCGCGTGTTCGGCCCGGGCGGCGACGCGCCGCTCGACGCCGGCACCGTGCGTGACAAATTTGCCACACTGGCCCGGGAGATCCGGGCGACGACGGGCGACACACGCACATCCGAAGAGGTCGCCGAGGGGTTCCGCCGGATTGCGATCGAGAACATGGCCAACGCGATCAAGAAGATCTCGACCCAGCGCGGCTACGATGTGACGGAGTACACGCTCTGCTGCTTCGGTGGGGCCGGCGGCCAGCACGCCTGCGACATCGCTGATACGTTGGGCATGACCCGGATCTTCCTGCATCCCTTCGCCGGCGTGCTTTCAGCCTACGGCATGGGGTTGGCCGATCTGCGGACGCTGCGCGAACGCGCGGTCGAAAGCCGCCTGGAAGCGAGCCTGATGGACGAGTTGGCCGCGGGCCTGGAAGAGATGGCCGAGGCGGGCCGGGCCGAGATGCGCGCCCAGGGGATCGCCGCGGAGCGGCTCGGCGTGGTCCGCAAGCTGCATCTGCGCTACGAGGGTACGGACACCGCCATGGAAGTCGATTTCGGCCCGCTGGAGCAGGTGGTCGCCGGATTCGAGGCGCTGCACGAGCAGCGCTACGGCTTCGTCATGGCCGGCAGGGGCCTTACGGTCGAGGCGATCTCCGCCGAGGTGATCGGCGGGACCGATTCCGTGGAGGATCGGCCGCTGGAGGCCGCGCCGCGCAGCGGCCCGCTCTCGCCTCGCGCCACTGTACGCATGTACGTTTCAGGCGGTTGGCGGGACACGCCGGTCTTCGACCGTGCCGACCTTCTGCCCGACGACAGGATCGACGGCCCGGCGATCGTGATCGAGCCAACGAGCACGACGGTGATCGAGCCCGGCTGGCGGGGGGAGTTGACCGTGCGCAATCACCTGGTACTCACGCGCGTCGTGCCCCTGGAACGTACGGCTGCCGTCGGCACCGAGGTCGACCCGGTCATGCTCGAGATTTTCAACAACCTGTTCATGTCGATCGCCGAGCAGATGGGCTCGACCCTGGAGAACACGGCCTATTCGGTCAACATAAAGGAACGGCTCGACTTTTCCTGCGCAATCTTCACCCCCGCAGGCAACCTGGTCGCCAACGCGCCACACATGCCCGTGCACCTCGGGTCCATGAGCGAGAGCATACGTACGGTGATCCGCGAACGGACCGGGACGATGGCGCCGGGCGACGTGTACGTATTGAACGCACCCTACAACGGCGGTACCCACCTGCCGGACATCACCGTGATCACGCCGGTCTTCGACGCGGCCGGCGAAGACATCCTATTCTTCGTGGCGAGCCGCGGCCACCACGCGGACATCGGCGGCATCACGCCCGGTTCCATGCCGCCGGACAGTACTACGGTAGAGGAGGAAGGCGTCCTGATCGACAACTTCGTCCTGGTCGACAAGGGTCGCTTTCGGGAGCGCGAGATCTTGGACCTCTTGGCGTCCGGTCCCTATCCGGCGCGCAACCCGGCCCAGAACTTGGCCGACCTCAAGGCGCAGATCGCCGCCAACGAGAAAGGCGTGCAGGAGCTGCGGCGCATGATCGCCCACTTCGGCCTGGACGTGGTCCACGCGTACATGGGACACGTACAGGACAACGCCGAGGAGCAGGTGCGCCGGGTTCTCGATGTCCTCAAGGACGGCAGCTTCACCTATGCCCTCGATAGCGGCGCCGAGGTTTCGGTGTCGATCCGCATCGACAAGGCGGAGCGCAGTGCGGTGGTTGATTTCGGCGCCACCTCGGCGCAGCAGCCGAACAACTTCAACGCTCCTTCCGCGGTTTGCCGGGCGGCCGTGCTCTATGTGTTTCGCACCTTGGTCGACGACGTAATCCCGATGAACGAGGGCTGCCTCAAGCCGCTCGAGATCCGTATTCCCGAAGGCTCCATGCTCAATCCGCGCTATCCGGCCGCAGTGGTCGCGGGCAACGTCGAGACCAGCCAGATCATCACCGACGCGCTCTATGGCGCGTTGGGCGTGCTGGCGGGCGCCCAGGGCACCATGAACAACCTGACCTTCGGCAACGATCGCTATCAGTACTACGAGACGATCTGCGGCGGCTCGGGCGCCGGGCCGGACTTCGACGGCACGGACGCAGTCCACACACATATGACCAACTCGCGCCTGACCGATCCCGAGGTGCTCGAATGGCGCTTCCCGGTGCTGCTCGAGAGCTTCGAGATCCGCAAGGGCTCGGGCGGCGAGGGCGGGCACCGGGGCGGGCACCGGGGCGGCGACGGCGCGCGCCGGCGGCTCCGGTTCCTCGAGCCCATGACCGCGGCGATCCTGTCCAGTCACCGCAAGGTCGCGCCTTTCGGCGTGGCCGGGGGCGCACCCGGCGCGCTAGGCCGGAACTGGGTGGAGCGGGTCGACGGCACGCGCGTCGACCTCACTGGCACCGACAAGGTCGAGATGGGCGCGGGCGACGTCTTCGTGGTCGAGACCCCGGGCGGCGGCGGCTACGGCGCGCCGGCGTCGGAGGACGCGACATGAGCGGCGACGGCAAGCCCGGCCGGCCCATCGTGTCCTCTGCTCACCTGGTTTCGGAGCGGGCGGCCGAGCTGAGCGCCTTGGAGTTCGGCCTGATCATCGCCGGCAACGCCTTCGCGCGCTGGACCGTGCGCTGCATGGCGGCGGCCGGCGAGGGCGACCTGGGGGCGCTCGACGTGCTAGTGTTGCATTCGGTCAATCACCGCGGGCGCGACAAGAAGCTGGCGGACATCTGTTTCGTGCTCAACGTGGAGGATAGCCACACCGTCACCTACGCGCTCAAAAAGCTGCTGCGCCTGGGCCTGGTGAGCGCGGCCAAAAGCGGCAAGGAAACCCTTTATGCCCCCAGCCCGGCCGGGCGCGCGGCCTGCGAGCGCTACCGACGGGTGCGCGAGGACTGCCTGACCGCCGCCTACGAGGCCTTTTCGGGCGGCCGGCGCGACCAGCTCAACCAGGAGATCGGCGCGGCCGCCGACCTGCTGCGCGCCCTCTCAGGCCTCTACGACCAGGCCGCCCGGGCCGCGGCGTCGCTGTAATCGGCCCCCGGTACCGGGCCGAATTTGACACAAGTCAATGAACCGATACCCTCGCCCTGGTAGCGAAGTAAAGTCATGCGGGGGGCAGGGGCAGGAAGGCGGTCACAATGGAGAAGATTCTGGTTCCCACGGACGGCTCGGGGCCGGCCGACAAGGCGATCGACTTGGCCTGCGACCTGGCGACGAGACATAACGCCCGGGTCTGTCTTCTGCACGTGCTGCTGCGTGACAAGGAACCCGAGGACCTGCGCAGGCTGGCGGCCGTGGCCGACCTCGATGCCGAGATGCAGGACGCCTTGGCGCGCGCCGAGGCGACACCCCCCAATTCCTCGGTGCCGGCCGCCGTCTTCGCCATGGATCCGGCCGCCGTGGAACACCCCGTTCCCGTCGAGGTCCTGCGGGCGCTCGGCGGCAAGGTGCTCGAGGCGGCCCGGCGCGCGGTCGAAGCCAAGGGCATCGACAGCGTGACCCAGACGCTCGAGGACGGAGAAGCGGCCCAATGCATCGTCGAGGCCGCGGCCCGCGAGCGGGCCGACACCATCGTCATGGGCCACCGCGGCCTCGGCGACATCGAGGGGATCACCTTGGGCAGCGTATCCAACAAGGTGAGCCACCTCGCGGACTGCACGGTCATCATGATCAGGTAGATTGCATCCGGCGCGCCCTTCGGCCGCCGCGATCAGCGACACCCGCCAGCCGGGCGGCGCGAAGGCGCCCGCCCAGCCGTCGCCCGCGTTACCCTTTAACAAATTTGTTACAATTTAAGCACGAAAAATTAAGTTTCGTTTACAAATCATTAGTTGTGTCACTGTTAGCATAGGAACTGTTCGGGTCTGTGCGGTTGGCTTGCCGCTGGAACCGTCCCGCCGAGGGGTGGCGGGGATAGCCGGGTCCAACAGCACAGTGTTGGCCGACCCGGCAAACCGGGGACCGACGGTCCCGATCTGTTCGACGGAGGGGGCGAGAAACAAAATAAAACATAAAAATACATAAAACCAAAAAATAAAATGGAGATGACAATGCAAGCGCGCGAATGCGGGAGAACCAATACTCCCCGAAATACATGCAGGGCTCTGGCCCTCATATCCGCGGTTTTCCTGATACCTCTGGCCCAAGCCCAGGCCGCTTCAGGAGACCTTGCCACGCGGATGAAAAAGCCCCATCAAGACGGTGGTGGTTCCGGCGATGCCACCCAGCTCGGTGAAGGGCTGGGGGGAACCCGCGGGGACTTCGATGGAGATGGCCGATCGGACCTCCTGTGGCGCAATGCCGCCACCGGTGGCAACGTCATCTGGGAGATGGACGGATTCGTCCGCAAGGCCGCGGGCTTGGTCGGCGTCCAACATTTGCCCTGGGAGGTCGGCGGCACCGCGGACTTCAACGGCGACAGCCGGGCCGATATCCTTTGGCGCAATGCCGACACCGGTCGCCTTGCGATCTGGCAAATGGATGGCCTTACCGTCGAGTTGGAGCAGGGCGCCAAGCCCGTCTCCGCGGAGTGGCAGGTCGGGGGCCTCGGCGATTTCAACGGCGACGGCACGGCCGACATCCTGTGGCGCAACGGCAGCAGCAAGAAAGTCTTCATCTGGCAGATGAACGGCCTGTCCTTGGAAGTCCAGGCCCCGATCGGCGCCATTTCCGTCGACTGGATGATCGACGGGGTCGACGACTTCGATGGCGACGGCAAGGCCGATATTGTGTGGCGCAACGTCAACACCGGTAACACGGTCGTCTGGCAGATGGACGGATTCACCCAGCTGGCCGCGGAGTCCATCGGGGCGCCGAGCACCGTCTGGCAGATCGCCGGCACGGGCGACTTCGACGGTGACGGGAGGGCCGACATCCTGTGGCGCAACGTCAGCACCGGCGTCGCAGTGATCTGGCTGATGGACGGCCTCAACCGCTTGGCCGAGGACTCGATCGGGACCGTCAACTCTTCGTGGGCGATCGAGCGGACCCGGGATTATAACGGTGACGGCCTGACCGACATTCTGTGGCGCAACGTCAGTACCGGCGCCGTCGTGATCTGGCAGATGGACGGCTTCACCAAGGTGGCTGCGGACATGATAGGCACCATCAATTCGGCCTGGCAGGTGGAGTAGGCGGCGAAGTAGAAACGGCGGTCCCACCAGGCGGAGCTCGCACGCCCAAGAGCGGGCGCAGCTCCGCCTCTGTTCGGCCATACCTTCCGGTTACAGCTACTCGCGCGGAAAGCGGCTCCAGCCGGCGAGGATCGCCTCGTCGTCGCTGCAGAACACGCGCTCGCCCTTGTCCGGGTCGATCGTGACGTCCCCGTAGGTCTCGTCCGACGGGACGTAGAAGATCCGCTGGTCCTTTTCGTTGATCGCGCCTTTGACCACGCAGAAGACCGTGTCGCTGGTTTCACCGGGCAGGCGCGCGCCCTGGCGCCATTCCCCCGGTGGGATGAAGTCGCCGCGCCACAGGCCGAGCTTGGCGTCCCGGGCCGCGTCCTGAGTGCTCTGATAGCTCGGCACGGCGCCGGGCAGGGCGACTGCGTAGCCTTGTCCGACCATGACCTCGCTCAAATCCTTGCCGTCAATCTGGCAGGCGCCGGTGACCGTGGGCGCGTCGTTCTCGCTGGTGCAGCTGACCGCGCCGAAGGCGGCCAGCTTGCGCAGCGCCAAGGCGGCCTCCAGGCCGCAGCGCCAGCTCTTCTCCTCGATCAGGCAGCGCTGGCCCAGTTCCGGTGCGTCGATGCCCGCAAGGTGAACGATCCGGTCGCCGATCTGCAGCGTGTCGCCGTCGATGATCGACACCTCGCCGACGATCTCGCCGGCCAGGGCGGGTTTGGGCCCGGAGCCGGCGGTCAGCACGGCCGCGGTCAGCAGGAACAAAGCAAAGCGCATGGAAAAATCCTGTTCGGTCCTTCGGTGGCGGTCCAGAAGACTGGAATACCGCACAAAGATATAAAGATATAATGTCGCCCCAACCGCCTTCCGGACAGTGCCCTGGGAACCTCTGGCTAACATAGCTGAGGTTCCGGGCAAGGTCATCCACCCGATCTTGCATTTTCGGAGGGGCGTCGACGGCGAAGAGCAGTCGGCGCGCGGACCCGGGGCGCCGCACGACTTCCGGCGATAGCGGCACCCTCCGCGGTTGTCCTCGCCTGGCCCGTTGACAGGATCGCTGACGACTCTGTACTGTCGTTCTGGTATACCAAATCCCAACTTCGGAAGGGATGGGGAGCGGGGGATGGCCCAAGGGCTCAGATCGCCCATGGTCACGGTTGTAGGAGCAGGCCTGTTTTGCTACGCTCGATAATCTGCTACACAGTAGCATGACCAAGAGGGTCCGCCATGAGAGGCGCGGCAGATATCACAAGAAACGAGCTGGGAGAGATCAAAATGAGAAATATCGCTAGGAGGCTTTTCGGTTTCGGTTTGGTGGCGGGCCTCGGCCTCGCCTTCATGGCCGCGCCGCATAACGCGGCCGTGGCTTGGGAGCCCAAGAAACCAGTCGAATTCGTGATCATGGCGGGCAAGGGCGGCGGTGCCGACAAGATGGCCCGCCTCATGCAGAGCGTGATCCAGAAGCACGGGTTGGCGTCGAAACCGTTCACGCCGATCAACAAGCCGGGCGGGTCGGGCGCCGAATCGCTCGTGTATCTCAAACAAAAAACGGGCGACGACTACGTCATCATGGTCACGCTCAACAGCTTCTACACCACGCCCTTGCGCAACCCCGACCTGGACATCGACATCTCGACCTTCACGCCGGTCGGGCGCATGGCCGAGGACACCTTCCTTCTCTGGGTGAACTCGGACACCGCCATCAAGACCATCGACGACTTCGTCAAGGCGGCCAAAGCCAAAGGCAACGGCTGGGTGATGGCCGGTACAGGCAAAGGGCAGGAGGACCAGCTCCTCACCGACTTCCTGAACAAGGCCTACGGCCTCGACATGAAGTACGTGCCCTACAAGGGCGGCGGCCGGGTCGCCAAGGAGCTCGCCGGCAATAACGCCGATTCGACGGTCAACAACCCGTCCGAGCAACTCGGATTCTACCAGGCCGGCAAGACGCGCGCGCTGGCCGCGTTCACACCCGCGCGACTCGACCTGTTCCCGGAAGCGCCGACGTTCCAGGAGCTGGGCAAGGACTTCGTCTATTTCATGCAGCGCAGCGTCGTCGGCGCGCCCGGCATGAGCAAGGAGGCGGAGGCCTATTACCGGGATGTGTTCAAGAAGGTCTACGCCACCGACGAGTGGCAGGGCTACATGAAGAGCAAGAGCCTGCAGGGCGAATTCCTCACCGGAGACGCCCTCAAGGCCTATTGGGCCCGCGAGAAGGAAAACCATCGGGAGATGCTCACCAAGATGGGTGAGATCAAGTAAGATCCGCCGTCCGGGACCAAAGTAGACAGATAAGAGGGGGAGGCAGCGTTCATGCGCCGCGCCGAGTTCGTCATGGCCGTCGTGATGGCGCTCTTCTCCCTCTACCTCATGTGGAAGAGCGCGGAGCTGCCGGTCGGCTGGATCCCGGAGGAGGGACCGGGCGGCGGGGCGTTTCCATTCTGGCTCGGCGCGGGCATGCTGGTCTGCACGCTGTGGATCCTTTTGCGCTGGTTCCGGCGGACCAGCGAGGTGTCCCGCTCTATCGAGGCCTATTTCGACAGCCGGGCGCTCACCCTCTTCCTGATCGTCGGGGGGGCGCTCACGGTGATGATCGGCTCGATCCACCTGGTCGGCGTCTATGGGGCGGTGCCGCTGTTTCTTGCCTTCTACATGCGGTTCCTCGGCCGTCACGGCTGGCCGACGACGGGGGCCGTGGCGTTGTCCACCCCGATCGTAGCCTTCTTCTTTTTCGAGATCGCCCTGAACATCACCCTGCCGAAGGGCCTGACCGAGCCGCTGTTCTATCCGCTGTACGACATATTCCTTTGATGGCAGTCACGGCGCGCCGCCGCCTCGCGGGGCGGGCCCGCGTCTCGTCGAAAACGCTCCAAAGCCTGGACCTCGAGCAGATCTTGTACCCCTGAGCGGGATCGAAGATGGAAATTCTAAATCTACTGGCCGGCGGATTCGCCATCGTGTTCGAGCCGCTGAACCTCGCGCTCGTCGTCTTCGGCTGCGCCATCGGCCTGTTCGTCGGGGCGATGCCGGGCCTCGGCTCGGTCAACGGGGTGGCGATCCTGCTGCCGATGACCTTCCTCGTGCCGCCGGAATCGGCCATCATCTTCCTGGCCGCACTCTACTACGGCGCCATGTACGGCGGCGCCATCAGCTCGATCATGCTGGGGATACCGGGGGCGTCGACCGCGGTGGCGACCACATTCGACGGGCGGCCGCTGGCGCTCCAGGGCAAGGCGGACGTCGCGCTG
>Ga0224509_10000197_pt1 | contig 15888 bp, 16 predicted proteins | sample SF_Jan12_sed_USG_5_FD_170158 | JGI IMG/M metagenome (GOLD analysis project Ga0224509, IMG submission 170158) | Sediment microbial communities from San Francisco Bay, California, United States - SF_Jan12_sed_USGS_24 | ecosystem: Environmental > Aquatic > Marine > Sediment | place: USA... | reverse complement strand
CTCGGTCCGGCTGAACGGCCAGGGGGCGAACTGCCACCTGAACGGCGCCTACATGGTGCGCGGCAAGCAGCATTGCGACACCACCACGCTGGTCGAGCACCTGGTGCCGCGGACCTCCTGCCGCGAGGTCTTCAAGGGCGTGCTCGACGACGAGGCGCGCGCCGTGTTCCAGGGCCGCATCGTGGTCCACCCGGACGCGCAGCAGTCCGACGGCCATCAGCTCTCCAAGGCCATGCTGCTCTCCGAACGGGCCGAGATCGACATCAAGCCGGAGCTCGAGATCTATGCCGACGACGTCAAATGCAGCCACGGCGCCACGGCGGGCGACCTGGACCACGAGGCCCTCTTCTACCTGCGCTCGCGCGGGCTGCCCGAGGGTCCCGCCCGCAGGCTGCTGATCGAGGCCTTCCTGACCGAGAGCATCGAGGCGATCGCGGCCGAGGACCTTTGCCCGGCCTTCCTGGCGAGCATCGCCGACTGGCTCAAGACGTAGCGATGGGGGAGTTGTCATGAGCGATGTGAGCGAGGCCATGGATACCCGGCCGGGCGACCGCCCGGGCGCCACCTTCGACGTGGAAAGGGTGCGCGCCGACTTCCCGATCCTGAACGAGACGGTCCACGGACGGCCGCTCGTCTTCCTCGACAGCGCGGCCTCGGCACAGAAGCCGCGCCAGGTGATCGACACCGTGCGCCACGTCTACGAGCACGAGTACGCCAACGTGCACCGCGGCGCCTATCACCTGAGCGAGCGCGCGACCGCGCTCTACGAGGGCGCGCGCGACAAGGTGCGCGATTTCCTCAATGCGCGCGACCGCAAGGAGATCATCTTCACCAGCAACGTCACCGAGGCGATCAATCTGGTGGCCAAGAGCTGGGGCCGGGCGTTCCTCGAAGAGGGCGACGAAATCATCATCTCGGAGATGGAGCACCACTCCAACATCGTACCCTGGCAGATGCTGCGCGACGAGAAGGGACTGACCCTCAAGATCGCGCCGGTCAGCGACGACGGCGTCTTCCTGCTCGACGACTTCAAACGGCTGCTGACCGAGCGCACCAAGCTGGTGGCGATCACGCACGTTTCCAATGTGCTCGGCACCATCACCCCGGCCGAGGAGATCGTCCGTCTGGCCCACGACGCCGGAGCGAAGGTGCTGTTCGACGGCGCGCAGGCCGTCGTGCACATGCCGGTCGACGTGCAGGCGCTCGACTGCGACTTCTATGGCTTCACCGGACACAAGCTCTATGGGCCGTCGGGCATCGGCGTGCTCTACGGCAAGGCGGAGCTGCTCGACGCGATGCCGCCATTCCTCGGCGGCGGCGACATGATTCGCTCGGTGACCTTCGAGAAGACCACCTATGCGCCGCTGCCGGCCAAGTTCGAGGCGGGCACGCCGCCGATCGTCCAGGCGATCGGGCTGGGCGCCGCGATCGACTACGTCTCGGCGCTCGGCCTCGCGAATATTGCCGCGCACGAGCGGGACCTGCTGACCTACGCGACCCAACGCCTCGCCTCGGTCGAGGGCCTGCGGCTGATCGGCACGGCGCCCGACAAGGCGGCGGTCGCGTCCTTCACCATGGAGAGCGCCCATCCGCACGATATCAGCACGGTGATCGACCGCGCCGGCGTGGCCATCCGTGCCGGCCATCACTGCGCCGAGCCGCTGATGGCGCGGCTCGGGCTGGTGGCGACGGCGCGCGCCTCCTTCGGCATCTACAACAGGCGCGAGGACGCCGACGTGCTGGTCGACGCCCTCGAAACGGTACGGGAGATCTTCGGCTGATGTTCGACGAGCTGCGCGAGCTCTACCAAGAGGTCATTCTGGACCACGGCCGGAACCCGCGTAATTTCCGCCATCCGGAAGATGCCACCTGCACGGCCCACGGCAACAACCCGATGTGCGGCGACACCTTGACGGTCTATCTTGAGCTGGACGACGATGGGGTCATCCGGGACGCAGCCTTCGAAGGCAAAGGTTGCGCGATTTCAGTAGCTTCCGCGTCGATGATGACCGAGCTTCTCAAGGGTCGGACCGCCGCGGAGGCCAAGCGCCTGTTCGACAGCTTCCACGGCATGTGCACCGAGGACGACTTCGACATGGCGGCGGCCGAGGACGCGGACCCCGATGCGCTGGAGCGCCTCGGCGTGCTGGCAGGCGTGCGCGAGTTCCCGGTCCGCGTCAAGTGCGCGACCCTGGCCTGGCATACGATGAGCGCGGCCATGGCCGGCGAAACCGAAGTCACGACGGAGTAGCGGACCATGGCCGACCTCGACCGCCCCTCCCTGAACGACTTCATGCCCGGCCCCGACCCCGGCGAGGACTTCATGGCCACGGCCGGGGAACCCCTCGCGCCCGGCGCCACCGTCGCCTCGGAATCCGCGGTCATCGACGCCCTGCACACGGTGTACGATCCGGAGATCCCGGTCGACATCTACGAGCTCGGCCTGATCTACGAGCTGGACATCAAGGAGGACGGCGATGCCGCCGTCGTCATGTCGCTGACCGCGCCGGGCTGTCCGGTGGCCGGCGAGATGCCCGGCCAGGTGGCCGAGGCCGTCGCCCGGGTCGAAGGGATCGGCCGGGTCGAGGTGCGGCTCACCTGGGATCCGGCCTGGACGCCGGAGCGCATGTCGGAAGACGCCAGGCTCGCATTAGGCATGTTCTGAGCCTATATTTGTTTAACCAGGAGGGAGTATACTGGAACCCATGGTTGCCCCGATGATCAGCCTGACCGATGCCGCCGCCGAGCGGGTCAAGCGCCTGATGGCCAAGGCCGAAGGCGACAAGCCGGTGCTGGGCCTGCGCGTGGGCGTCAAGACGCGCGGCTGCTCGGGCCTCAGCTACTTCGTCGAGTACGCCAAGGACCAGAAGAAGTTCGAGGACGTGGTCGAGGACAAGGGGGTCAAGATCTTCATCGACCCGACCGCCACCATGTTCCTCATCGGCAGCGAGATGGACTACGTCGAAGAGCAGTTCCAGACCGGCTTCGTGTTCAGGAACCCCAACGAGGCGGGCCGCTGCGGCTGCGGCGAGAGCTTCCACGTCTGATCGCCGGACGCCCCCTGGCACAAATCGAAACGCCGCGCGGATTCAACGAAGAAATCCCGCATGGAACGTGACCGGCCATTCGAACGTCCGGCGTCGGGAACCATGGCATCCGAGGTTTGACCGGATTTCTTATTGCCGGTTGTTCATTATCGCATTCTTTTCGGCCTCGGTACTGAGTTGGCGGGTGAAGTCGCCCAATCCCTTTCCCAGGGCCTTGCCGAGGTCGGTAAATTCAAAGGACGGCCGGGTCTTGGCAAGCAATGTGAGGACCGAGTACATCGCCGCTTGATCCAGCATCCAGGCCAAGAACGGCGGCTCGTCCAGTTTCGATGAAACAAACCGCTGCAGCATCGAAATGAAATCAACGGTTTCCGACCGATTGGGAAAATACATGACGCTCGCCTGATAGACCGAGGCGGGTTCGTTCCGGCCCGTATCGAAACACGCGAAATCGGCGTCACCGGCACTTTCCACGAACACGCCGGGGGATATGCTCGGCAGGATGTCCGCGTCCACGGCCAAGACCGGCAGGCCGTATCCGGGAAGGAGGCTCCCAATCGCGAAGAACCGCGCACAGGTGTAGTAGACCGGATGCCGCCATGGACCAGGCGGCTCGAAGCTCAGCCCGAGATTCAAACCGGCGTGGTCGCTTTTCAACTTATCGAACAGGTTGAACGAGTCGGGCTCGGGGGCAACGACATGAAAATGAAGCGGCTCCCTCACCCCCAAATCCGCATAGCCTTGACAAAGAACCGGAGCGAAGCGGCGGAAGTATCGTGCGTCCACGCTGATCGCAATGACGAACGTCGAATCGTTTGTGGCCGCCTGCTCGGTGACGGTCAACTCCGGCGGCGTCTTATCAACCGGATGCGCCAAGATTCGTCCAGTCTTTTCCAGGCCTTCAACCAAAGTGCCTTGGCGGAAAATGACGTTGAAGTTCTTGTCCGTCTTAATGGGATACGAACCGTGGTTCGGGATGACCAACCGCTTGAATTCCTCGAAGAACTCGAGCGCCGCCTCATGGTCGCCGGCGTCGACCTTTTCACATCCCTGATAGTATACGGCAACCGCAGATTCTAGCCGGTGTTTCGGCATCTGCATCGAGAGCTTCCTGACCACCTCCCAGCGGCCAAGGGCGACGAAATGCAAGGCGATGTTCTGAATGAAGCGAACGCCACTGCCAAATTTCGGTGCCGCCCGATCGGTCAACGCCAACAACTCTTCAATATTGCCCGCCTCGGCAAGAGCACTCCCATACCGGTGCCAGTTCATGGGCACCTCGGGCGCGTCGCGCAGGGCCCGGGCGAGCTCTTCGAGCGTTGAAGCCACGGGCTCGGAACTGTCCAACGGCATTTTCGGCGGCCCCCCGGCCTAGCATCATCGCGAACCAGCGAGGGTGCCGGCGCCGTCAGCGAGAACTCAGGCGAGCAACGGCGAACCCCTCGCCCGGCAAATTGACCCATTAATCATGAAGCATATCTTAACGCATACTATCTAGCCTTTATAGGCTAAGTCGTATCACTAGATGGCATCGGACCCCGATCAATTCCAAGTGGGATGACGGCCGTAGTCTCGATCTCGACCTTCGCCCCGGGCTCGATCAAGGCCGACACCTCGACCAGGGTCATGGCCGGGTAGTGCTTGCCGACCACTTCCCAGTAGACTTGGCCGAGCTCTTTCAGCCGGCCGAGGTAGTCCTGCGTGTCGGTGACGTACCAAACTATCCGGACCAAGTGGTCTGGGCCGGCGCCGGCCTCGGCCAGTACCGCAAGGCTATTCTCCAGGGCCTGGCGGACCTGCTCGACGAAGTCGTCGGAACGAATGGTCTGCGTGGCGTCCCAGCCGACCTGGCCCGCCACGAAGACCATCCGGCCTTCGGCAACGACGCCATTCGAATAACCGCTCGGTCGAGGCCAGCCCTCGGGCAGCAGGATCCGCATCAAACAACCTCCCTGTTTCGGCCGTCATTGCAAAGGCGCACATCCTGCAAGATCAGGAAACCCACGTCGAGGACCCCTGCGAACCCGTCCTCCGTCAACGCGATGATCTGCTCGCCGATGTCCTGCATTTCCCTGGCCGGCTCCGGCGTGCCAGGGATGCCGGATTTAGGAATGACAAGGGTCTTGGCGATGTCGCACCGCTTGGGGCCGGAAAAGACAACCACCGTGCGGCCCAGCACCGCCTCGTGGCCGCTGCGCGGCACCGAAGCCGCACCACCAAGACGAAAATCCAAACCCCGCAACGCGACTCGGCAGCCGATAGCGCAGACCAAACGTCAACGCCCCTCACTTGCGGCGGGCGCGCAAAGCAACCTTGCCCTTGCATGCGGGGCGGCTAATTGGTGACCCTAAATACCGATCTATTTACTGTGCGGTCGAGGGAAACCGGCAGTCGACCTCCGCCGCCAGGTCCTTGAAGGGCGTCAGCTCTGACGTTTCAGCATCCTCAGGCAGGGGTGCCAAGTCGATCGAGCCGATCCTGGTCTCGACGTCGTATTCGCCCAGCGCGGTGTCCAGCAGGAGGTAGGCGGCGACGCGCAGGGTGGTCTCGTTCTCTTCGCTCAGGCCGCGAACGAACAGGGTCAGACCAAGCTTTTCACCCTGATCCTCCGATCGGTACCTGAGATCCGAATAGCTGAGGGTCAGCCCGCCGTATTCCAGTTTCTGCTTGCCTCCATCGACCGCCCGCGGCCGGAACGATATGATCCGCCAACCTTCGATCCTCGGCGCCGCCTTGGTCAGCCTGACGACCTCCGGAAACACCTCCTGGATGCCGTCGGCGCTGATGATGAAATCGAAGACCCCATCGCTGGCCTGGCCGATCTCGAAGGTCAGACCCTCGTGCACTTCGTGCAGCCGGCGCCCGATCTCGTCCAGCACCGGCTCGCGGTTCGTATCGTATTGTTTTAGGAAATCCGTGTTCTGTACGAACCAGGCCCAGAAGGCCTCTTGGGGCGCGGCCTGCGCGCTGGGAACTCGGCCGCCCGCCACCGCCGCCCCCTCAATCCGGCGGGCCGAAGGCCTGGACGTAGTGGTCCCAGATGATCTTCTCGTATTCGAGCGCGTAGTCCTCGGCGTAGGGCTCGCCGCGGGAACATTCCAGGCGCGATCTCGTGTTGATGCGGTCGTGATGGTGACCCAACTCGTGCAGCAGGATGTTCAGGAGCTGATAGGCCTTGGCCTGGCTCTCGGTAAACTTGCAGAGCACCCGTTCGCCGCGCGGCTCGCAGACAACACCCAGGCGATCGAAGACACCCTTGTTCTCCTCGTAGTAGTGTTTGGGGTGGCGGCGCCAGAGCTTGCGGTCCCAGGCGCAGATGCCGACCACGCCCTCGGTGTACCAGCCCTCCAGGTCCTCCTCGCCCTCGGCCAGGATGATGGCGTCGAGGTCCTTGGCCAGCTCGTCCCAGTTGGGAATCAACTCGATGAAGCGCAGGACGTCCCGCTTGCGCAACAGATGGCGAAAGCCGGCGCCGGGCCGCCGTTTGTCGACCACGGGCTCGGTTTGCTTGGTGTTCCAATAGGTCGGAGTGGGCTCGACCCGCTCCGCGCCGCGCAAAGTCTTGCCGGTGACCTTCCCGGACCTCCGCCAGTATACCCTCGACATACCCGTAACCTACATGGTTAACCCGAGCCCTCTTCGGCCGCCAGCCCCCACCGGTCGGCCGAGAGCTATCATACCAGATTTTCAGGCAAAATCAGAGCCCAAAAGATCGGCACCCTCGGAAAATCATGGTTAACGGCCGGCCGGGCCCGGTCCGCGAGGGCCCGGGCGCCAGATCCGATGCGGGGACGATCGGAGGGGCAGTGGGAGGACCGATCAGCCGGCGAAGAGCGCCGGCTCGCGGCCCGACCGGACGATCCTCCGGTCTTCGCGCGGCGGACGGCCGAACAGGCCGCGGTAGGCCCGCGAGAAGTAGGGCGCCGAGGCAAAGCCGCAGGCGGTCGACACCTGCAGCACGCTCATATGGGTCTGCTCCAAAAGGTGGCGCGCCCGGCGCAGGCGAAGCTTCAGGTAATAGCCACTCGGCGTGTCGCCGAGGTGGCCGCGGAACAGGCGCTCGAGCTGGCGCCGCGAGACGCCGCCCAGCTCGGCCAGCCGGTCCAGGCCGAGCGGCTCCTCCATGGCCTGCTCCATGGCCTCGACGATGGCGAGCAGTTTGGGGTGGCGCACGCCGAGCCGCACGCCCAGCGCCATGCGCTGGTGGTCGCCCGGGTTGCGGATCCGGTCGTGCAGCAGCTGCTCGGAGACCCCCACCGCGATATCCTGGCCGTAGCGCGCCCACGTCATGTGCAGCATCATGTCGATGGCCGCCGTGCCGCCGGCGCAGGTGACGCGCTTGCCGTCGATCTCGAACAGCTCTGCCGAAGCCTCGATGTCCGGAAACTCCTCGGTGAAGGCCGGCAGGTTCTCCCAGTGCAGGGTGGCCCGATGCCCGCCGAGCAGCCCGGCCCGGGCCAGGATGTGCGTGCCGGTGTCGAGGCCGCCCAGGACGGCGCCCTGGCGGCCCAGCCGGCGCAGCCAGTTGAGCAGGGCCTTGGTCTCGTAGCGCTGCGGGTCGAAGCTGGCGCAGACGATGACGAAGGGGAAGTGCTCGACCGCGCCCATCGGCGCCTCGGCCACCACGGTCATGCCGTTGCTCGCCTCGACCGGCCCGCCGTCCAGGGAGAAGATGTGCCAGCTGTACAGCTCTCGTCCGGCGACCCGGTTGGCGATACGCAACGGCTCCACCGCCGAAAAGAACGCCATCATGGAGAACTGCGGGACGAGCAGAAAGCCGATCCGCTCCGGCGCCTCGCGGCTGGACCCACTGATCATGCGGCCACCTTCCTCACCCTGTGCGACCGGGGCCGGTCTTCGCGCGAACCCAGGCGCCCGAGCATACGTTACGTCGCTTATTCGCGCTTTGTCGAGCGGGATCAGTCAGCCGCCAGCAGGCGGCGGGCCGCCGCGCAGAGGTTGTCGAAGGCCCGGCCGGCCGCCGCGCTGATGAAGCGGGCCCGCATGTAGCCGTGCACCAGGCCCGGCGCGACCTCGAGCTGCGCCGCCACGCCGGCTTCCGTCAGGCTCGCCGCATAGGCCTCGGCGTCGAGGCGCAGCGGATCGTACTCGACCGCTTGGACGTAGGCCGGTGGCAGCCCGGCAAAGTCTTCGGCCAGAAGCGGGGCGGCATAGGGATCGTCGGTCCTGCCCGATGGTCCCAGGTAGGCCCGGGCGTAGTAGTCCATCTCGTCCTGCGAAAGCAGCGGCGCGTCGCGGGCCTTGGTCCGGCCCGCTTCCGTCATGCCGTGGCCGAGTTCGGGATAGACCAGAACCTGCGCCCGCAGCGCCGGCCCGCCACGCGCGCGCGCGCGGAGGCAGAGCGCTGCCGCCAGGTTGCCGCCCGCCGAATCGCCGCCGACGCCGAGCCGCGCGCGGTCGATCCCGAAATTCTCCACGTCCGCCGCGACCCGGTCCAGCACGGCGGCGCTGTCCTCGAAGGCCGCCGGATAGGGATGCTCGGGCGCCAGGCGGTAGTCCACGGCGATCACCGTGATGCCCGCCTCCGCCGCCAGCTCGGCGGTCACCCCGTCGTGGCTGTCGAGGTCACCGAGCACCCAGCCGCCGCCGTGCATGTAGAGCAGACAGGCCTGCGGCGCCGGACCCTCGGGCCGGTAGATGCGTATCGGTACTTCGTGTCCTCCCGCCGGGACCGAGCGTTCCTCTATGGTCAGGCCGGCGGGCCGCGGCCGGTCGAAGGCCCGGCACAAGTCCCGGTACATCTCGCGCTGGCGCGCCGGTGGCTGGCTCAGGTAATCCGGCGGGAAGACCGCGTCCGCGCGGCGGATGAATTCGCGCAGGCCGCCGTCGAGGATCATCGCCGGGGCACGCCTGGACTCACCGGGTGATCCCGATCACCCGTCCGGCCTGCTCGGGGCGCGGCAGGTTCGCCTGGATCTCCTGGAGCCCGCGCAGCAGCTCCTGGACCTCCGGCGGAAAGGGCGCCGCACCGCGGCTCGTCATGTCGACGTGCAGCAGCATCAGTTCCTCCGTGGCGAGCAGGGTTCCCTCCTCGCCGTGGCGCATGGCGTGAAAGACGTGCGCGCGCTTGGCATCGAAGTCGAGCACCCGGGTCGCCACTTCGAGCGGCACCCCCTCGCCCACCTCGTTCAGGTAGCAGATGTGCGCCTCCAGGGTAAAGACGGAGCTCCGGCTCCGTTCCCGCGTGATCGCATCCAGTCCGATCTCGTCGTAGAAGGCATCGCTGGCGAGGCCGAACACCAGAACGTAGTAGGCCTCGCTCATGTGGCCGTTGTGATTGACCCACTCCGAGCTTACGCGGTCCAGATAGGGCGGAATCGGGGCCTCGAATGTCATGGCTCGCGCTGTCGGTCGTCGGTTGCGGTAATTATGGATGGTTGCCGCGCTTACCACGGACGGCCGCCGCGCGCCACGATTATTGCTCCATGGGTCTCCCCCTCCGGGCCTCCAGTCGATTTGGCCAAGCCCCGTGTGGCACAGCGGATGCCCAAGGCTCCTCGCGTTCGACTTTCTTATCGCATAGAATAATTTTTATTTCGAATCAATGGCTTACCAGCGTCTATTTCCGGATTGCATGAGCTGGCGCGGCAGCCTGATGTCGAAGTTCGCCCGTATCTCGGCGTCCAGCTCCTTGGTGATGTGGGCCGGATAGTGCCGCGCGAGGATCTCCTTGGTCGTGGCCCGGGCCCGCCGGTTGACATCGGCCGAGCCCAGCTCGATCCATTCCTTCGGACTGGTCCGGTCGCCGACCCGCGGATAGACGTAATCCGCCTGCATCCGGTCCAGGGTCTGCCTGTGACCGAGGAAATGTCCCGGCCCCTCCTCGCAGACCTCACGGATCGCCTCCATCGAGAGGCTGTCCTCGTTCACCTCGATGCCGCGCACCGTGCGCAGCACGCCGCCGATCATGTCGTTGTCGATGACGTAGCTCTCGAGGCAACAACCCAGCAGGCTGGCGTGCATGCCGGCGGATTCGTAAACCATGTTGGCGCCGGCGGCGCCGGCCAGCGCCAGCGTATAGCCCTTTTCGTAGCCCGACTGGGCGTCCGGCACCTTGGAGTCCGTCATGCCGGCGGGCAGACCCCCCGGCAGGTCGTAGAAATGGGCCATCTGGGCGCAGGCGGCCGTAAGCAGAGCCTGCTCGCCGCTGCCGCCGCTCATGGCGCCCGTGCGCAGGTCCGAAACAAAGGGCCAGGGGGCGAAAATCGCCGGGTGGCCCGGCTTGATCAGGTTGACGTAGACCAGTCCGGCCAGGACCTCGGCCACCTCCTGCACCACGGCTCCTGCCAGAGCGGCGGGACTGGTGGCCCCCGCCTGTCCGGCCGCCAGCAACAGCACCGGCATGCCGCCCCGGACGGCAGCCTCGAGGCAGAGGCAGGCGTCCTCGGCGAACTTCAGCGGCGGCACCACGAAACAGCAGGACATGCTGACGAAGGGCCGTGCGCGCCATTGGTCCTCGCCGCCGGCGATCGCGTGCAGCATGCGCAGGGATTCCTCCACGTGCTCGGGCAGCACGAAGCTGGTGCCGACGTGCTTGGTGGTCCCGGTAACGCAGGCGTAGCAGGTGTTGAGGTCGAGATCTCGCGGTTCGGCCATGTCTCGCGGAACGACGGAGCGCTGGAAGAAGTGTATGTGCTCGAGCGAGTCGACCAGCCGGGCGATGTCGTAGAGATCGGCCAGGGTCGAGTCGCGGTACTCCCCAGTCAGGCTGTCGACCATGTGAACCGCGGCCCCGGCGGTGCCGAAATGCACCCTCTTGCCCCAAGGCTTGAAATCGTGCACGGGGTCCTGACCGAACAGGGTGAACCGCCGGGCGCACTTGGCCAGGGTGTTCTCGACCAGACCGCGCGGAAACAACAGCCGGCCCTCGTCGGTCAGCCTGCCGCCGGCGGCGGTCACCAGCTCGACACAGGACGGGACCGCATCGGACAGCCCGATGTTTTCGAGAACGCCGAGCGCTGTTTCGTGGATGCGCTCCACCTCCCGGTCGCTGAGCGGCCGGTAGCGCCCGCCGGTCATGCCGGGCTGGACCGCCCGCTTTTCCTCCGGGACCGGCGCCGCGCGCTGTTCGCGGCGCGCCGTCCGGCCGCCCCTGCGTCTGCCGACTTCGACCTCGCTCATCGTCGACCTCCATCATCCGGGAGGATTTCCGGCCTCGCCCCGGTCTTCAACGCGCTGTATGAAGGAAACGGACGGACATGATCCTCGGAGGGTGCGCCCCCATGTACGAAAGCCTCGTTAACAAGCGCGTCGCCGTCACGGCGGCCGCCGCCGGGATCGGCCGCGCGATCGCCGAGGCCTTCCTGGCCGCGGGCGCCCGGGTTCACGTCTGCGACGTGGACGGTCAGCGTCTCGCGGAGTTCCGGGAGTCCGCGCCGGCGCTCGGCGCCACCCTGGCCGACGTGGCCGAGCCGACCCAGGTCGCGGACCTGTTCGACGAAGTGGAGGCGTATCTGGGCGGCCTCGACGTGCTGGTCAACAACGCCGGCATCGCCGGGCCTGCCGGGCCGGTCGAGGACTGCGCGCCGGAGGATTGGCGCCGCACGCTGGCGGTGGGCCTCGACGGCACCTTCTACTGCCTTCGCCGCGCCGTGCCTCTGCTGAAACGCGCCGGCGGCGGCTCCATCGTCAACATCTCCTCGACCGCCGGTCTGATGGGCTATCCGCTGCGCGCGCCTTACACCGCGGCCAAGTGGGCGGTCGTCGGCCTGACCAAAAGCCTTGCCGTCGAGCTCGGCCCCTTCGGCATCCGCGCCAACGCGATCTGCCCCGGCAGCGTCGACGGGCCGCGCATGGACCGGGTCATCGCCGCCGAGGCCGAGGCCCGTGGCCTCGCGCCCGAAGAGGTCCGCGAGAGTTACCAGCGCAACGTCTCGCTGCGCACCTTCATCGATGCAGCCGACATCGCCGACACGGCGCTGTTCCTCGCCTCCGACGCCGGGGCCAAGATCTCCGGCCAGGCGCTCGCCGTGGACGGCCACACCGAAAGCCTGGCGAATTGAGCGGTTCACCCGCGCGCCGCTCCTAGTTGCGCGGCCGCAGGCCCAGCGTCTCGCGCGCCTCGGCCGGGCCGACCGCGCGGGCGCCCAGGAGCTCGATGATCCTGATCGCCTTCTCGACCAGCTGGGCATTGCTGGCGAAGACGCCGCGCTCGAGGTAGAGGTTGTCTTCCAGGCCGACCCGCACGTGGCCGCCCAGAAGCACGGCCTGCGCCACCATCGGCATCTCCATGGCCGAGATCGCGAAAGCGGTCCAGTTGGCGCCGGGCGGCACCATCTCGACCATTGTCTTCATCGCCCCGGTGGTCGCCGGTGCGCCCCAGGGAATGCCGAGACAAATCTGGTAGAGCGGCGGGTCCTCGACCAGGCCGTCCTTGACCAGTTGGTTGGCGAACCACAAGTGGCCGGAATCGAAGCACTCCAGCTCGGGCTTGACGCCCAGCTCCTTGATCTTCGCGGCCATGGTTCGCAGCATCGGCGGCGTGCTGATATAAGTGCCGTCGCCGAAATTGAGCGTGCCGCAGTCGAGCGAGCAGATCTCGGGCCGCAGGGCCTCGACGTGGGCAAGGCGCTCCAAGGGCCCGACCAGGTCCGAGCCGGGGCCGGCCTCGGCCGGGTTGTCCTCCTTCGGGAAGAAGTCACCGCCCATGCCGGCGGTCAGGTTGATCACCGCGTCCACGCCGCTGTCGCGGATGCGCTCGACCACCTCGGCGTAGTACTCGATCTTGCGGCTCGGCTCCCCGGTCTCCGGCTCGCGCACATGGCAGTGGACGATAGCGGCGCCGGCCTTGGCGGCCCCGACCGCCGCCTCGGCGATCTGCTTGGGCGTGACCGGAAGATCCGGATGCTTGCCCGCCGTGTCGCCGGCCCCGGTGACGGCGCAGGTCACGATCACCTCGCGGTTCATCTCGCAGCTCCCCTTCGCACTGGCTCGGTTCTCTCATCCCCACCGACCGCAAGGCGCGTCGTCGGACCACGCTATACTAACCCGACCCGCGTTCTTGCAACAGATCGACGCGAACTTGACCGGATGCGCCCTCTCAGAGGACCGCTCCCTCGTTGTCCCGGCGCCTGAACCCGATCGGCCGGCTCGCGTCGGGCTTGGCCGCGCTCTCGGCCTCGAGCATGCGGACGAGCGCCGGCGCGTCGCCCGCCTGGCCGAGGATCGCCGCCTTCCTGCGCACCACGGCGAAGTCGCCGGGGGTCAGGTTGGCGAGCGTCCGCACCACTCCGGGCGCCGGCAGGCCGAAGAAGATCTCGAAGGCCAAGGCGACCTGGTCAGGGGTCAGGAAGTCGAACCTGACCTTGAAGGTGAAGCGCCTGAGCGAGGCCCGGTCGAGCCGCTCGACCAGGTTGGTCGTGCAGCAGAACGGCAGCGGGTGCGTCTCCATCCAGGTCAGCATCTCGGCCACCTGCGACAGCTCCCAGGACCGCTCAGCGCCGGCCCGCTCGGTCAGCAGCGCGTCGGCCTCGTCGAAGATCAGGAAGGCCTCGTCCTCGCGTGCCTCCTCGAAGGCCCGGGCGATTCGCTTCTCGGTCCCGCCGACCCACTTGCTCAGCAAGTCGGAAGCCCGCTTCTTCAAGGGCCGCAGGCCCATGGCCAGGGCCAGGTGACGGGCGAAGGCGGTCTTGCCGGTCCCCGGCGGGCCGTTGAGACAGAGCGAGAAAGCCCGAACCTCGTTGCCCCGGGTCACGCGCCGCACGAGGCCGTCCAGGTCCAGGTCCGCGTTGGCCAGGCGGAAGTCGAAGGCCCCGCCCTCGCTCCCGGCAGGCGCCAGGGACCGGCCGTAGACCGTCCGCGCCATGGCGTCGACGGCCCGCCGCACATCGGCGAGGCCGCCGCCGGCCAGCTCGGCGGCGCGCAGCGCACCCGCGGCGATGGCCGGCGCGATCTCGATCTCCTCGGCCAAGGACCTCAGCTCCTGCGGTGCGCAGTCGACCACGCTATCCCGCGCGAGGCGCTGCCACAGCCGAACACGCGCGCGGGTGCCCGGCAGCTTCATCTCGACCGCCAGAGTCATACGGCGCAGGATCGCCGGGTCGAAATCCCCGACGTTGTTGGCGGTCCAAAGCACGGGCACCGGGTTGGATTCCAACAGGCGGTTGAAGAAGACCTTGGAACGCGTGCGCGGCCCGCCGTAGGCGCCCATGTAGCCGGGCTGCAGGTCCTCCATCTCGTCGAACAGCAGGACTGTGTCGCGCCGGCCCGCCGCAAGGCGCTGCATCAACCGCAGGGCGCCGAGCCGCCCGTCGCGTTGCAGCTCGCCGCCGCGCGGGTCGACCTCGCCGGCCGGGAAAAGCGTCAGCCCAGCCCGGGCCGCGACTGTCTTACAGAACTCGGTCTTACCGCAGCCGGGCGGTCCGTGGAGCAGCAGGTTGACGCCCCGCGCGCGCGTCGCCGCCGCGCCGCCCAGGACGCGGGCGATTAGGTCGCGGTCGGCGCCGAGATGCGCGAAGTCCTGCCAGTCCAGGACGGCGGCCAGCGGACGCCCGAAGATGGCGTCCCGGAGGGCTTCCAGGCTGTCGAAGCTCGTCTGCAGGCTGTGCCTGATGGCCGGTGCGACCTCCAGAAGGTCGGTGTCGCCGCCGTCGAGGCTGGTCAGGTAGCGGCCCGCCGCGCTGACCGTGACCAGCCCGCTCTGTACCAGCGCGGCCTCGGACTGCAGGCGGCGCTGCAGTTCGGCGCGCCGGATCCCCAGCAGGTAGGCGAGCGCCTGCGGCACGCCCTTGAGCAGCCGGCTCAGCGTGTCCACCAGGTCTTCGAGCTGGTCGATCAGCGGGTAGCGCAGGGCGAGCTCCAGCACCTCGCGCTCGATCCCGTCGAGGCCGAGGTTCGCAGCCAGCCAGGCGACGTTCCGGGCAAGCGGATCGCCTTCCGGGTCGGCAGCGGCAATCGCGCCGAGGCCGGCCACAACTTCGTCCAGGTGACGCGTCACGGCCCGCCGGATCCGGGGGTCCGACCTGGGCTCGCTCTCCAGGGCCTGCACCAACTTCGCCGGCAGGGCGAGCGCCAACGCGCTCCGGTGCTTGCAAAGCGACGCCAGAACGCAACGGCAGGCGTGGTAATCCTGAGGGTCAGCGGACAGCGCCCGGGCGTAGAAGCGGGCGACGTAGACCCTCTCGATGGTTTCGCTCATGGCCTTTCCTGTCCGTGGTCGGCACGACGGCACGCTGCTGCCGCGCCGTCGCCGGCCGGGCTCCAAACATCACTGCACGACGGTCACGCGACGCTTCCCGTAGGAAGCCCCGGCGGTACCGGTCTGCGGCTGTCGCTAACCTGGGAGGTTTTGGAAGTCCGGCCTCAGCGGCCGGTCGACGACGCAACGACCCGTGGCGGCAAGAGCCGCGAGAGTTATTTTTCTGTGGGTCGTAATTGCCATCTCGTTCCCCTTCTTTCGGAACGGGCGTGCTTCTAGCACCCCCCGCGTAGGAACGCAACAATTTCCCGATATTAGATGGGGATCTGCACGCCGTAAGTGCCGCGACCCATACCGGCCGCCATTGCCCTTGATGTATTCCGGCACTACCTAATTATGAAAGGTCACTAGCGTTCCGGAGGGCAGGCCATGGCAGAGAAACGGGAGACGCCCAAGCGCGCGAAACCGCGCCCAAAGACCGAAGACCTTGCCGCGGCGATCGTCGAAGCCGCGCTCGACCTGGCCGAGGAGCTCGGCTGGGAGGCGGTGCGGCTGCACGATGTGGCGGCGCGCCTTAAGATCCCGATGAGCGAGCTGCTGGCGCACTACCGTGACAAGGACGCGATCGCCGACGCCTGGATCCGGCGCGCCGCAGCCGCGATGCTGGCCGCGCCGCCCAGCGGC
>Ga0224509_10000196_pt1 | contig 15901 bp, 12 predicted proteins | sample SF_Jan12_sed_USG_5_FD_170158 | JGI IMG/M metagenome (GOLD analysis project Ga0224509, IMG submission 170158) | Sediment microbial communities from San Francisco Bay, California, United States - SF_Jan12_sed_USGS_24 | ecosystem: Environmental > Aquatic > Marine > Sediment | place: USA... | reverse complement strand
GATTTACATGCACTGCCTGCCGGCGGATCGCGGCTCCGAAGTAACCGACGCAGTTATCGACGGCCTGCAGTCGCGCGTATACCCGGAGGCCGAAAACCGACTGCATACGGCGAAGGCCTTGATGGCGTTGACGATGTAAAGCGGAGTGACCGACATGACGACGCCCAAACCCGATAACGCCGCCGATGCACCGCTCGTCGTCATCGCCATAGGCGGCAATTCCCTGATCACGGATCGTGAACACATGGACGTGCTCGACCAATACCGTGCAGCCGGTGAAACGAGTCAGTACATCGTGCCCATCGTTAAAAAAGGCTATCGCGTGCTGGTGACGCACGGTAACGGGCCGCAGGTCGGATTTGTATTGCTGCGCTCCGAACTGGCAAGGGACGTCATTCACCAGGTGCCCCTTGCTAACTGCGTCGCCGACACGCAAGGCTCGATCGGAATGCAGATTGCCCAAAGCCTGCAAAACGAATTCCTGCGCCAGGGCGTGGAGCAAGCGGTGGTTGCACTGGTAACCCAGTCCGTGGTCGACGAGCAGGATCCGAGTTTCGGCGCGCCCAGCAAGCCTATAGGCCCATTCATGACCGAAGAGGAAGCGCGCCTGCATGAGCGCGAAGATGGCTGGGTTGTCGGTGAAGACGCGGGCCGCGGCTGGCGCCGGCTGGTGGCGTCCCCAACACCGCTCGAGATTATCGAGTTATCCGCAATTCGCGCACTGCTTGACAACGGCACGCTGGTTATCGCGGCTGGCGGTGGCGGTGTTCCCGTCGTGTACAAACCCGACGGCACCTTGCGACCCCGCCCCGCGGTTATCGACAAGGACGCCGCATCCTGCCTGCTCGCCTGCGAGCTGGGCGCATCGGTTTTCATTATCTCCACCGACGTCGACAAGGTTTCTTTGAATTTCGGAACGCCCGGACAAGTCGACATTGACCGAATGAACGTGGCTGAGTGTCGGCGCTACCTCGAGGAAGGGCATTTTGCACCCGGCAGTATGCGGCCAAAAATAGAGAGTGCACTCAAGTTTCTCGAGCAAGGCGGTGAGGAAGTCATCATTACGCAGCCTCATCACCTTGAAGGGGCCTTGCAAGGAATCAGTGGCACGCACATCGTGCCTTGAAGGAGCGAAAGCATGAACGGTTACCGGTGTTTTTCCTGCAATGAAACGCAGAACGCCGAGTTCACGGGGTGCCTGTGTCCGTGTTGCGGCGGTAACCTCGATATCACCTACGACTATGACGCGGTCGTAAGTGACATTGAACGACTGGGTATTGATCGTGCCCGGTACATATTCACCTATGCACCGTTTCTTCCGGTGAAGAAGCCAGACACCCGTTTCCCATTGCGGATCGGCGCCACGCCACTGTACGCGGCCAACCGACTGGGACAATCCTTGGGCTTACGCAATCTTTACCTGAAGGACGATACGGTCAACCCCAGCGCATCCAGCAAGGACCGCGCGAGTGCGATAGCCGTGCGCAGGGCCATGGATATCGGCGCGACAGTCGTATCTGTCGCCAGCACAGGCAATGCGGGATCGTCCCTCGCGTGTGTTGGCGCGGCCGTGGGGATGAAAGCCATTGTGTTCGTTCCGCAGAACGCACCGAACGCAAAGCTCACTCAGGCGCTGTCGTTCGGAGCCACCGTTCTCGCGGTGCGCGGCAACTATGACGATGCCTTCGATCTTTGCCTGGCCGCCTCCGACGAATTCGGCTGGTTCAATCGCAGCACGGGTTACAACCCGTTCACGCGCGAAGGCAAGAAGATCTGTGCGTATGAAATCTGGGAGTCGCTGGGCGGGCGAGTTCCCGACCGAATCGTGGTGCCGAGCGGTGACGGCAACTTGCTGAGTGGGATGTGGAAAGGATGGCGCGATCTGAAAGGCGTCGGGCTCGTCGATCGGATGCCGAGAATCGACTGTGCCCAGTCGACGTCCAGCGCGGCAATCAGCAATACGGTTGCCGAGATTCGAGAGAGCAATGCCTCTGAGACGGACTGGTCGACCGTAGCTGTGCGTGAAGTCAAGGCAACTACGGTTGCCGATTCGATCGCCGTTGACCGGCCGCGCGATGGCCTGGCGGCGGTGAGAGCAGTCGTCGAGTCTGGCGGCGAGGCCGTCACTATTCCGGACGAAGAAATCCTGGCGGCCATACCGGAGATGGCCCGGCTGTCGGGTGTCTTCGCCGAACCAGCTGCCGCGGCACCCTGGGCAGCCGTGAAGCGGATGGTTCGGGACCGCAAGATCGAGGCTGACGAACTCGTCGTCTGTCTGGTGTCCGGCAGCGGACTCAAAGACATCAACGGCGCGCAAGCAGCCGTCGGCGGGCCGCTGGTGATCGACCTGTCGATCGATGCCGTCAGAAACGCCCTGAACTAAAGGGGACATTCTGCTTTTATTGCATTAAAAGCAGAATGTCCCCAATCATGAGAGGTGCACCCTGAACTCGCACTCTCGTTTCAAAGTGGCCGCCAGTTCCAGCCCCGCCTCTGCGGACATGGCTATCAAGGGCGGGCGCACATTAGCCCACCGCGCATCGCCTGAGGCAACGGCGAGCAGCCGCTTTTGCGCCGGAATCGGCGCGTAATCCTGCACGATTTTACGAAAGTGCTTCACCGCTTCATGCAAAGCGATCGCCGCGTCCACGTTTCTATCATCGTACAAGCTAACGACCCTGGCGATTGCGCCGGCGTTGAGATTGGCGGTCGCCGTAATACAGCCCGGCGCACCGAGTTCCAATGCATCAAGTAGCGGCAATTCCGACCCGGGAAATACAGTCAACCCGTCTATCTCGAGCAGGGCACGGGTGTTTTCCCAGTCACCGGAGCTGTCCTTGATACCGATGATCTGCTGCGGAAAATCAGCATGCAGCCGCGCCGCAAGCGCGGGCGGGATGCCGACGACTGCAATCGGTGGAATGTGGTAAAGGAAGATACGCGCGTCCGAACCTAGAGCTGCGACCAGTTGCGCAAAATAATCATACAGTCCGGCTTCGCTGACGGCCTTGTAATAGAACGGTGGCAGAGTCATAACTGCCGCACACCCCAGGTCGAGACACGCGCGCGACAATCGGGTGGTGTCTACAACATTGGAAAGCCCCGTGCCCGCGATCAATCTTGCCGGGTCGATGCCACCGTCAATCAACGCCCGAATCGCAGCAATGCGCTCGTCAATGCCCACCGACAGCGCTTCGCCCGTCGTGCCAAACGGCGCGATGCCCGCACAGCCCTGTTCGAACAGCCTTACCGCATGCGCCACGTACAGGTCGGTCGCCACCGATAGATCGTCATTGAACGGCGTCAATATTGGCGCGATTACTCCACGAATAGTCATCCGGCAATTGTCACTCAATTCGGCCAAAATTGTCAGTGCCAGCGAACTTTCACGTGGAACATACGTAGTTTCGTTGAGCTGCCGCGGACGTAAAGTTAGCCTGTATCGAGACAGACAGCGTGGGGTCGTAGCTCAGCTGGGAGAGCGTCGCGTTCGCAACGCGAAGGTCGGGAGTTCGATCCTCCTCGGCTCCACCAATCACGTCGCAGGTCTGTATGGCTATCAGTCGGCGAGTTCGAGGTTGTTTGACTCGATCTCGCCGTTCGGCAACAAGATGAAATGGTCCAGATCAAGACCGATATAAAAGCTCCCCGTTTCATCCGGGTTCTCGCTAATCCTGATCTCTTCGGGACTGACGCTGCGCCGCATGTACTCACTAAGCAGCTTGGCGATGCTGGGTTTCTCTGCTGCAATCACGATTTCCATGACAATCTCCTGATGCACATTCCTTTGTGTACGCTTGCAGAGTAGTACGCTGTGACTTAACGGAGGGTGAAAATAGTGTGAACGGCCCCTGAACCCGATAATCGCGATAAATACGAATGTAACTTTCCGGGCGCGTGGAGCATCTAAATATCGTGTAATCTCTGCTTCACGTACATGTACTGAGCCTCTGAATGTCCCTCGTAGCTGAACTCCGACGTCGCAGTGTTTTTCGCGTGGCCGCCGCATATCTCGTCGTCGGCTGGTTGCTGACAGAGGTATTGACGACTATCTTGCCCACTCTTGGCGCACCCGAGTGGGCGTCGCGCGCTGTAATCCTGAGCTTTGCATTTGGATTCATTCCAGCCGTCATCTTCTCCTGGTTCTATGAACTCACGCCGGATGGCATCAAGCTCGACCATGAGGTTGATCGCGACGACCTGGCCAGCAGAAAAACCGGCAAAAAACTGGACCACATGGCGGTCGTCGCAGCCGTGGTTCTCATCATTCTGATCGGCCTTTTCAGCGCACGCCAGACCTCGGACGACGCGGCGCCTGTTGATGTCGCTGTCAGCAGTGCGTCTGTGGCGGTTCTACCCTTCGTCAATATGTCCAATGACAAGGACAACGAGTATTTCTCGGATGGCCTGACCGAGACCTTGTTGCATATGCTGACCCAGTTCCCGGACCTGAAAGTAGCCGCGCGAACGTCGAGCTTCGCGTTCAAGGGAAAGGATATCGGCATCCGGGAAATCGCCCGTGCACTCGAAGTGGCCCACATCCTGGAGGGCAGCGTGCAACGCGTCGGGGACAACGTGCGCATCACGGCGCAGCTCATTCGAGCCAGCGACGGCTTTCATGTCTGGTCGGAGAGCTACGATCGACGACTGGACGACATCTTCGGCATCCAGGACGAGATTGCCGAAAAAGTCGGCTTCGCCTTGTCGGCGTCGTTGCTCGGTGAAGGCGGCGATACCAAAGTGGCCGGTGTGCAGACCACCGATCCGGACGCTTACGACCTTTACTTACAAGCGCGTAGAGAGCGGGCAACCAACTCGTACGGTGGGTTGGAGGCGGTCGAGGATCTGCTCAAAGGCGCGTTGCTGATCGATCCCGACTTTGTCGATGCAAAGACCGAGCTCGCATCGAGCTATATCCAGCAGGCCGAAACCGGATTGATGGATCGATCGGATGCTTTTGCGGAGGTGATCGCCATCACCGACCAGGTACTTGCCACTAATCCGGACAATGCCGTAGCAAGAGCGGTGTCTATCTACGCCAAGGCCGGGATGCGTGCAGCGAACGGCGATCTGAGTCTGGTTGCCAACCTGGCGCAGGAGTTGGAGGAGATTGTCGCCCAGGCTCCGGATGAAGTGCAGCCGCGAATCCTGCTGATACGTGCCTACCAGGGCCTGCAGCGCGAGGATCAGGCCATACCCGTCCTTGAAGATGCGTTGCAGCAGGATCCATTCAACCCCTCACTTCATTACGAGCTCGGTACAACATTCTTGAGGCTCGAACGATGGGACGATGCGCGCGCTTCGCTCGAAGAATCGCTGGAGATCGAGCCTTCGCAGCCCAACGCCTATACGAACCTGGGAACGCTGAGCCTGCAGTCGGGCGACGGCGTCGGCTTCGTCACTCAATTTCTCAACTCGCTCAAAGTCGATCCGCGAGATCATGAACTTCCGGGCATCCTGGCTGCTTTTCTGTACCGGCTGGGGCTGATTGACGAGGCGGATGATTTCCGCGATCGGGTCCAGACGCTCGCGCCGACCAGCGGTATCGCTTACCGCCTGGAATTACTGCGAGCGATCAGTATCGGCGATACGGAGGCCAGCATCGCCAGCGCGCGCCGCGCGATAGAGGATGACGTCGAGAATCGGAGTTTCGCTTTCGGGGGCGCGGTTCGGCACTTGATGAGAACCGCGGCGCGGAACGGGACGGTCGAGGAAGAAAGCGCCTGGATTGACGAGCGCGCATCGGGAATCTTCGACCTTGAGGCGGAGTTGGTTCCTCAGAAGTATCGGCTCGCACAGGGCGTTGCGTTCGATGCCTGGTACGTCTCATTGCCGCGAGAAGAGGTCCTGAGGCGCCTCGATATCATTCTCGAGATCGGGGCCTCCCTTGGTCTCGATCTGACCCAGGAGCCAAATACGTACCTCAACGTGCTGGCGATACGTGGCGAAGTCGAAGAAGCAATCGAGGTCGCGCTTGAGCAGGTGTTTAGCCAGTCCGTTGCTAGGAACCTGGGCTGGCGAGAAAATTTTGCGCAAGCGCAGTTTGCGAAAATCGTCGCGGATCCACGCGTCCAGGCCGCTATGCGGCGCTGGGAAGAAGAGGAAGCTGCACTGCGCGGGGAAGTCCAATCGTACTTTTCGGATTTGCACGCCACGCTATAAGTGACCGACGTTCTATACTGAAGACCGCGACAGTTAACTCAGAACCCCCCTGACAGCCTCCGTCAATGCGCCATCGCCGGCAGGCAAACCGTAGCTTATACGCATGTATGGTTTATCGATATCGATGAGTCGTGTGAGGTCTATGGGCGTTGCCACCAGCACAAGGTCGCAGTCGACGTCGTTGACGGTCGCCTCGAGATCAGAAATCTGCGCATCGCCATAACCCATGGCCGGCAGCAGGTCCCCAATATCGGGGTACTGTTTGAACGTCGCGGCAATCTCACCAACGGCCCACGGCCTCGGATCGACGAGCTCCGCGGCATGATTCTCCATCGCGGCCAGCACGCCGGCGCCGAACGGCATGCCACCGTGTGTGGTGGTCGGTCCGTCTTCGATAACCAGTACGCGCTTGTCCACGATGGCATCGGGATCCGGAACGTGTAACGGCGATTTGCGCCGCAGTATCCTGGCGCCAGGATTCAGCTTTTTCGCATTCGCTTCGATGACCTTGATCTTGTCTTCGTCCGCGTAGCCGACCTTGCTGATCAGGATGATGTCTGCCCGCCTGAAGTTTACGGTTCCAGGGAAGTACTCGAGCTCGTGGCCCGCACGATGCGGATCGGCGACGGTGATCCACAGGTCTGGCTTGTAGAATGGTGTGTCATTATTGCCGCCATCCCAGACGATAACGTCTGCCTCCTTTGCCGCTTCGGCCAGGATCGCTGCATAGTCGGCCCCGGCATAAACAATGGCGCCGTTGTTGATGTGCGGTTCGTACTCTTCCCGTTCCTCGATCGTGCAATCATGCAGTTCAAGGTCCCTGTATGTTTCGAAGCGCTGCACAGCCTGTTTCGCGAGATCGCCGTAGGGCATAGGATGCCTGATGACCACCGTCTTCTTGCCCATTTCCCTCAGGATATCCGTGATGCGACGCGATACCTGGCTCTTGCCACAGCCCGTCCTTACCGCCGTGACCGCGATAACCGGTTTCTCCGATCGAAGCATCGAAGCGTCCACATCAAACGTAGAGAATGTGACGCCATGCGCTTCCACGCGCTCACGACATTGCTCGACATACGACAGGTGCACGTCCGAATACGCGAATATCACCTCGTCGATGTGATTGCCTGCCAACAGTTCGTCGAGGTCTTCTTCCTGATGAATCGAAATACCGTCCGGATAGAGCGACCCCGCCAGCGCGGTCGGGTAGCGGCGATCGTCGATGTGCGGAATCTGCGTCGCGGTGAAAGCGACAACGTCGAAATCCGGATTATCCCGGTAACAGCAATTGAATAAATGGAAGTCACGACCCGCGGCTCCCATGATAATAACCCTGTGACTCATGGCGGTCTCTCAGAAATCTGTGACACGCTAACGATGCTACGTACACCGTCCTGCAAATCCGATACGCGCTTCTACGTAGCACGCCCCTACGTGAATTCCGTCATATGAAAGTCCACCAAAAAGAGTAATTTGCACATTGCCGATGACCATCGGAGCATCGCTTGTGGACACCAGAAATCAAGGAACAGACGTGACCAGTCAACCATTCCCCGATCTGTATTCGGGCGTTAAGATTCTCCACGATCCCGTACGTAACAAAGGAACCGCTTACACCGACGCCGAGCGCGATGCCTTGAAATTAAGGGGGTTATTGCCGCCACGCGTCCACTCAATGGCCGAGCAGGAACTACGAGTGCTCGGCAATATCCGCGCGAAGCCCACAGACCTCGAGCGCTACCTCTACCTGATCGCGCTACAAGACCGCAACGAGAACCTTTTCTATCGCGTCATCATGAACCACATCGAAGAAATGATGCCGATTATCTACACGCCCACGGTCGGCAAGGCGTGCCAGGAGTTTCAGCACATCTACCGGACTCCACGAGGATTCTATGTATCGTTGCAGGACAAAGGCCATATCAAGGAGATACTGCAGAACTGGCCTCACAAGGGAGCTCGAATCATCGTCGTAACCGATGGCGAACGCATCCTCGGGCTGGGCGACCTCGGCGCCGACGGCATGGGAATTCCCATTGGCAAACTCTCGCTCTATACCGCTTGCGCCGGCATCCACCCCACCCAATGTCTGCCCGTAATGCTGGATGTTGGCACCAACAATGAGAAACTGTTGAACGACCCGCTGTACAACGGGCTCGAGCGACGCCGGGCCAGCGGCAAAGATTACGATGAGCTATTCGACGAATTCGTAACAGCCGCAAAGGAAGTGTTTCCCGGAATCTTGATCCAGATCGAAGACTTCGGCAATACCAACGCATTTAGACTGCTGAAAAAATACCGCTCCGATACCTGTCTTTTCGACGATGACATCCAGGGAACGGGCGCCGTTGCGGTCGCGGGGATCATTGCCGCAACGCGCATCACGGGTAGCACACTCTCTGAGCAGAAATTACTGTTCCTCGGTGCCGGCGAGGCGGGAATCGGCACCGCTGATGTCTTTGTCGCGGCGCTAAAAGAAGAAGGCATGAGCACAGAAGACGCTCGCAAGCATTGCTGGTTCTTCGACAGCAAAGGTCTGTTGGTCGCCGGCCGCGACAATATCGCGGTGCATAAGAAGCCCTATGCACAAGAGCATGAACACATCGCCGAGTTCCTGGACGCGGTAAACGCACTGCAGCCGACCGCTATCCTTGGCCTTTCCGGTCAACCTGGCAAATTTACCAAGGACGTGCTCGAAGCCATGGCGAAGATCAACGCGCGTCCAATTATCTTCGCACTGTCGAACCCTACGTCAAAAGCGGAATGCACAGCAGAGCAAGCCTATACCTGGACCGACGGACGAGCGGTCTTCGCGAGCGGCAGCCCATTCGACCCTGTGAAGCTCGACAATCAGACCTTCGTACCCGGACAGGGCAACAACGCTTATATCTTCCCCGGCGTCGGATTGGGTGTGATCGTCAGCCGTTCCCGCGTTGTCACCGACGAGATGTTCCTGGCCGCTGCGCATTCGTTGGCCAACCAGGTCACCGAATCAGACCTCGAGAGAGGCCGGGTTTACCCGGCGCTGTCACTCATCCGCCAAGTCTCGGCGTTGATTGCGCGAGACGTCGCCAAAATGGCGTACGACAACGGCTTCACGGACCGGGAGGAGCCCGAAGATATTTTGGCCGATATTCACGAGCACATGTACCAGCCCGTGTACCCGCATTACGCGTAGGCCGGCCCCATCATCAGAACAGGGACATTCTGATCTAGTACACTAATTGCGCGAGATCGGGATGTCCCCAACTGCATAGTATAATGGCCGCTGCTTTCCGCAGAGAGGGCTCGTATCATGGCCAACGGCATGACGACCGTACAAAGAATGTCTCCAAAGAGATTTGTCGCAGCGTTTCTGGCATTTCTGTTGATCGCAGGCAATGCAAGCGCATCGGCGGGATGGTTGGACAAACTGAAGGAAATGGTTTCCGGCGACGAGGAAGAACAACGATCGTTAAGCACCGATGAAATCGGCGGAGGTCTTAAAGAGGCGCTAAGGGTAGGAACAGAAAACGTGGTGAGCAATCTCGGTGTCACCGATGGATTCAATCTCGATCCACAGATTCATATACCGCTCCCCGAGCAACTTGGTCAGGTCAAGAAAGTACTGGGAAAAATCGGTATGGACTCAATGCTGGTCGATCTCGAGACGCGGCTGAACCGAGCAGCGGAAGTTGCTACGCCAAAAGCCAAGCAGTTGTTCTTAGGGGCCATCCGTGACATGACCCTGGACGATGTCATGGCTATTTACAACGGCCCCGAAGATTCCGCGACGCAATATTTCAAATCCAGGATGTCGGGGCCACTGGCGGTCGAGATGAAACCCGTTGTCGATGCGAGCCTGGCGGACGTCGGCGCCGCCAAGTCCTATGAGGCGGCCATGGATCGCTACAATTCCGTGCCATTCGTGCCGCAAGTTGATGCTGATTTGAGTGACTATGTCGTCGAGAAAGGTATGGATGGAATCTTCTACTATCTCGCCAGGGAAGAGGCTGCAATCCGACAGGATCCGGCGAAGCGCACCACGGACCTGTTGAAACGCGTTTTCGCAAGATAGGCGCTGCGACCTCAGCGGACAACGTGGCGAATAATATAGCCACCCGAACGTTCGTCGAGTTCCAGGTCCAGTTGCCCTCTTGCCTGGGCTTCCTCCAGCAACTTGCTGAACGACTCAAACCCGTAATAGCCCTCATTGAAACTCGGTTTCACCCGCTTCAACGCCTGTTTGACCATCGAGCCCCAGAGCTTGTCCTGATCGCCACGTTCGGCATCCAGCGCAGTCGCAACTTCAAGCGCCAGGTCGATACCTTCTTGCTTGTTGTCCTTCGGCTTCGCCTTGGCTGTCTTGCGTTTTGTTCCGGGTCCTTTGACCCGCTTCGGTTTCTTACTCTTCTTCGCCTGTTCGCGAACGATATCATCGTAAAAAATGAACTCATCGCAATTGCTGATGAGCAGGTCAGACGTCGAGTTCTTGACGCCAACGCCAATAACGGTCTTTGCATTCTCGCGTAGCTTGCTGACGAGCGGTGAAAAATCCGAGTCGCCACTGATGATGACGAACGTATTGACGTGAGACTTCGTATAACACAGGTCAAGGGCATCAACGACCATGCGGATATCCGCTGAGTTTTTGCCGGATTGCCGTACATGCGGAATGTCGATGAGTTCGAACGCAGCCTCATGCATGGTTGCTTTGAATTGCTTGTAGCGTCCCCAGTCGCAATACGCCTTCTTTACGACAATGCTTCCCTTGACCAGCAATCGCTCGAGAACCCAATTGATGTCAAATTTCGCTTGTTTTTCGTCGCGGACACCAAGTGCAATATTCTCGAAGTCGCAAAACAGCGCCAGGTTATTGTCAGACGCGTTGGACATGGGCCCAGTTAACTCCGATCAAGACTTCTTTTCCGTGGCAATCACGAGTTGGGCGCGAGCGCGCTTCCCCATCCGCCTTTCGTTCAATTGGGCGACAATGACCTCAGCGGCTTTTGTTACCGATCTCAAGTTACCTTCCCGGTAGCCACGAATCGTATTCTCGCCCTGGGTAATGACGTAGCAGTGCCATTCGGATGCATCCGAATCTTGCGGAGGCTCCATCGGCAGTACTGAGGTAACTTCGAAGTCGTGTTGAATCATCGGGAACGGCATTTGCGGTGAGGAATACGGAACGGATTATCAGAGGGCGCTTCAAACTATACAGTGATTGCGCGAAATAGTCACCGCAACAGATGCCCCGCCACGCGAACCCGCTTATCGCTTATACCGTTTGGAAGACAACGGCCTGACTGCTCGTAAGGCCGAAATTCAGCTCTTGCCAATATCTTCATTCCATAATGAAGGATGCGCGGCGATAAAGTCGCGCATCATTCCCTTGCATTGCTCGTCGTCCAGGATCTCCAGCTGCACGCCGCGAGAACGCAAGTGTTCCTCCGGGCCCCGAAAGGTCTGATTCTCGCCAACAACTACTTTGGGAATCCCGTAGAGCAGAACGGCTCCGCTACACATGTCGCAGGGTGACAACGTCGAATACAGCACGGCATTTTGGTACTCCGCCGCTTTCAAGCGGCCCGCGTTTTCGAGGCAATCCATTTCGGCATGCAGTACCGAGCTGCCTTTCTGTATTCGCTGGTTGTGCCCCCGCCCAACGATCCGATTATTAATCACCAGAACGGAACCAATGGGAATGCCACCTGCACGCAGCCCTTTTCGGGCTTCATCGATCGCGACTGCCAGGTATTTGTCCATGCCTTTGTCCTACTCTTCCCGGAAGACCTGATCGATCTCATTCATAACGTCCGGAGTAAAACAGTCTACGAACTCCAGTGCCTTCATATTCTCGTGCACCTGTTCCACTCGGCTGGCGCCAGTCAAGACCGTACTTACCTGCGGATTCTGGAGACACCACGCCAAGGAGAACTGAGCAAGCGTTGCGCCCATATCTCCGGCAATAGGTTCTAACATCGCCACTTTGGCGAGCCTTTGTTTGTCGGTAAGTTCTTTAAGCAGCCAATCATAGCCCTCAAGGGCGCCGCGACTGTCGCTCGGAACTCCCGCATTGTATTTGCCCGTCAGCAGACCAGATGCGAGCGGGCTCCACGTCGTCGAACCGTAACCGCGGTCCCGATATACGCGCTCGTATTCCGACCCGAAGCGATGTCGCTGGAACAGGTTGTATACGGGCTGCTCTACGATCGGCTTGTGCAGGTGATGATGCTCGGCGATATCAATCGCGCTCAGAATGTCCGCCGCCTCCCATTCGGATGTGCCCCAGTACAACGCCTTGCCCCGTTCGATGATGTTGTGCATGGCCCATACGGTTTCCTCAATGGGCGTCGTCGGATCCGCACGGTGGCAAAAGAGCAGATCCACGTAATCCATGTCCAGGCGTTTTAGCGAGCCATCGATGCTCTCGATAAGATACTTGCGATTCAACGTATTCTGTTCGTTCGGACCGGCGTACAAACCCCAAAACAGTTTTGTTGACACGAGGTAGCTGCCACGTCGCCAGCCGAGTTTCTTTAGCGCGGCTCCCATCACCTCTTCCGACTTGCCATCTGCGTAACCCTCGGCGTTGTCAAAAAAGTTAACGCCGGCGTCATAGGCAGCCGCCATCATCGTGACCGTGGACTCAATGCCGGCCTGAGTATGAAACGTCACCCACGAACCAAACGACAGTTCGCTGACCTGGATTCCTGCCTTGCCGAGATGGCGATACTTCATGGATTCTCCTGCTGCTCTGCAACCAAATACCGGACGGAAACATTCAGAATTCAGCGTACTAATACGCCAACACAAGAATATCTCCAAGCAAAAACAGCCGCCCATGTTACATAAGTACGCTCGCTCGTCTCTGTCACATGTGATCCGGAGCACGACCAGCCGCTTCATTTCCGGCATGTCCCACGCCGCGCAAAAGGCCGTGAATTACCGCGTTCATGGCGATATTTAGGACAAAATAATCTTTATTTTCAGAATGTTAGCGTTAATGTCTCAATTCTTTTCGAAATAGGCTTTCATACTCGCCGGAATTTGTATAAAAATAGGTGCTGCGCCTGCGTGGGGACGGGCGTGCAAGGGAAGCCGTACAACAGTCTGGGCACTTCGGAATTCACGTGCCCGCCGATGAGAATAATTATAAGTATGGGAGTTGGTGCGTGGCACGAGCGCTGAAGAACCCTGACGCTGTTCCAACGTATCTCGAATTCTTCGGGATGAGTCGGCCGCCTTTTTCCAAGCTGACCGGACCGACCCCGATCTTTCACTCCGAGCAATATTCCCTGCTCATGTCGCATCTGGCGAGCGGGACAGAGCGATCCGATAGCCTGATCGTCGTTTGCGGAGCCGACGGGTCGGGAAAAACCACATTACTGAATCGTTATATCGCCGGCCTTAATGAGGACGTCTGTTACGCGGCCTTCGATGAAACCTGCGCTGACGGAACACAATTCTACCTCGCATTCTTGAGGCAGCTCGGTTTCAGCGATATTGCCGGCAAGTTGCGGGAGCTGCGGCGTATCACCCGAGAGTTCGTCATCCACCGCGCGATAGCCGGCGACCCTGTCCTGGTCATCATCGATAACGCGCACCTGATCAGTCCGGCAGTACTGGAGCAACTGCGGTGGATCTGCGAGACCAAGGTCGACGACCGTCGCGTGCTGAGCGTCGTCCTGGCCGGTAATAACGATCTTCCTCGCATCATGGAATCTCCGGCCATGAGATTGCTGAAGTTCCGCACTCATATCAGTTTCAATATTCGTGTCTTTACGGAAGCGGAAACAGAGGATTACATCAGGCACCGGCTGAGGCTGGCCGGTGGGGTTAACGCCGTCAAATTCTCGAGTGAGGCGCACCCGCTCATTTACCGGTTTACAGGTGGTGTTCCTAACACCATCAATATGCTCTGCAACGCGGTCTTTACAGAAGCCTGCGCTCTGGAAACGCGCGTCATTACGGAGGAGCTCATTCGCGCAGTTGCGGACCGACACCAACTGTTACCGCACGTGGTGCCACTGCAGGGCAAAGGGCGGCGTAAAACTGACCCTGACATCGACATTTCATCGGCCCAGCGGCAAGCAGAGGAACGCATAACCGCCCGCGAGACTCCTCCCACCGCGCCAATCGATAGCTCGGCAACGGCCACAAAGTTGCCTGATATCGACGTCGAGAGTCTGCTGGAGAAAATTTCCCAGCTCTCCGAGCAACTCGGCGAATCCCGATCTTTGGCTAAGCAGGCGCAGTTGGACGTCGGGGCGCGTGACGAGGAAATCAGCAACCTTCGCGAGAAGCTGGAGGCCCGAACGGCAGATATTGAGCGATCCGTGGCCGCCGACGACCGCGTGGATGAAATCTCGCGACTGAATCAGGCGTTATCGGACAGCGCAAAACAGCTTCAGGAAAGCGAAGACGCTTCGAAGAAACTCGCCGACGATCTGACAAAAGAAAAAAGTGCCGCGAAAAACGCGGCAGCCGAAGCTGCCAAAGCCGAGGCGAAAATAGCAGAGCAGGACCGCGTGAAGTCGGAATCGCAGGCGACCGTAAGGCAACTCAAGACCGATTTGAAGCTTGCAAACAAGCGAGTTGCGAGCTTGGATCACCTCGAGAAGGATGCCGCTGCCCTCAAGGACGACATTGAGGAAAAATCGGCGCAGCTGACGTCTCGAGACGATAAACTCGCGGAGCTCGAAAAGTCGCTCCAGGAATCCCGGGACGAATGCGCATCGCTGCGATCCAGCGCCGACGCGCTGAAGAACCGCGACGATTCCGAAATGGCAAAACACATCAGCGAACTCAACGAGCAGCTCAAAGCACAGAAAAAGCAAAGCGAACAGCTGGCGGCAACCGTTGGTGGCAACGCGGACGAAATCCAGCGACTGAACGAAGCGCTCGCCGAGAGCGAGAAGGCTCTGGCTAACAAGGAGAAAGCGCTATCCGACAGTGAGAAGGTCCTGGCCGACAAGGAGAAAGCGCTATCCGACGGCGAGAAGACCCTGGCGGACAAGGAGAAAGCGTTATCCGACAGTGAGAAGGCCCTGGCCGACAAGGAGAAAGCGCTATCCGACAGTGAGAAGGCCCTGGCCGACAAGGAGAAAGCGCTCGCCGACAGCGAGAAAACTCTGGCTGACAAGGAGAAAGCGCTCGCGGAGAGCGAGATAGTTCTGGCTGACAAGGAGAAAGCGCTGTCCGAGAGCAAGAAAGCATTGACCGACAAAGACAATGCTCTGCAGAAAAGTGACGACGCCGCGTCCGAACTTGCCGACGCGCTCAAAAAAGAAAAAAGTGCGACGACGAGCGCGGAGTCCAATGCCGCCAAAGCCAACACCAGAGTCGATAAGCTGGAGCGCACAAAGTCAGAACTTCAAAAGTCTGTCAGCGACCTCACAAGCGAGCTCAGGGAGCTCAGGGAACGTTCCGAGAAGATAAATTCTCTGGAAAAAGCGACAGCGACCCTGAAGGAGGAGGTTGAAGAAAATGAGAAACAGCTGAGATCACGGGACGAAATGCTCGCTAGCCTCAAAACATCGCTCCAGGAATCGCAGAATGACTGCGAGGCGTTGCGGTCCAGCGTCGGTGCTGTGCAGGAACTGGAGAAAACATTATCAGAAAGAGACGCGCGCATTGCGAATCTGGAAGCAGACCTGGCCTCTTACAGCAATTTGGACACTTCGATTCAGCCGCAGCTGCTGGAGGACACGGCATCTCATCCAGAGACGCCCAAACCCGACGTTCCGGCCGCGCGACC
>Ga0224509_10000190_pt1 | contig 16084 bp, 11 predicted proteins | sample SF_Jan12_sed_USG_5_FD_170158 | JGI IMG/M metagenome (GOLD analysis project Ga0224509, IMG submission 170158) | Sediment microbial communities from San Francisco Bay, California, United States - SF_Jan12_sed_USGS_24 | ecosystem: Environmental > Aquatic > Marine > Sediment | place: USA... | reverse complement strand
ATCTCGCCCGAGCCGTGCTTCTCCGCCATCACCTTCGTCAACGCCGCCGTCAACGTCGTCTTGCCGTGGTCAACGTGACCGATCGTGCCTACGTTTACGTGCGGTTTTGTTCTTTCAAATTTTTCTTTGGACATGGTTCCAATCCCAGATTCATCAATCGCGCTTCAGGAAGCGCTGCTACGACGCCTTATCAAGTCTATCAACTTGCTTTTCTCATCACAGTATCCGCAACGTTCTGCGGCACTTCCGAATATTTATTGAACTCCATGGAATAAACAGCCCGCCCCTGGCTCATGGAGCGCAGGTCGGTTGCATAACCGAACATCTCGGCCAGCGGTACATCGGCACGAATGACCTTTCCTGACGGCGAATCCTCCATACCCTGCGGGAGACCTCGACGACGATTCAGGTCGCCCATAACGTCACCCATGTAGTCTTCGGGCGTTACCACCTCGACTTTCATCACCGGCTCGAGCAGTACCGGGTCGGCTTTCTGCGCTCCATCCTTGAACGCAATCGATCCCGCTATTTTGAACGCCATTTCGCTCGAATCAACATCATGGTACGAGCCGTCGTAAAGCGTGACCTTGCAATCGACAAGCGGATAGCCGGCTATCACGCCATTTTCCATCTGCTCCCGCACGCCCTTGTCGACAGCCGGAATGTACTCTTTCGGCACGACACCGCCAACGATCGCATTTTCGAACTCGTACCCGCTGCCGGGCTCCGTCGGCTCGATGCGAATGTAGACGTGTCCGTACTGGCCGCGGCCACCGGACTGCCTGACGAATTTGCCTTCCTGCTTGACCATCCGGCGGATCGTCTCACGATACGCCACCTGGGGCTTGCCGACGTTTGCCTCGACCCTGAACTCGCGCTTCATGCGATCCACGATTATGTCGAGGTGCAGTTCGCCCATACCCGAGATGATCGTCTGGCCGGACTCCTCGTCGGTGTGCACGCGGAACGAGGGATCTTCCTTCGCGAGCTTCGAGAGCGCGATGCCCATCTTCTCCTGGTCCGCCTTCGTTCTCGGCTCCACGGCAACCGATATGACCGGCTCCGGGAACTCCATGCGCTCGAGCGTGATGACGTTCTTGAGGTCGCAGAGCGTATCGCCCGTCGTCACATCTTTCAGTCCCACTGCAGCGGCGATATCGCCTGCGCACACTTCCTTGATCTCTTTACGGTCATTTGAATGCATCTGCAATACGCGACCGATGCGTTCTTTCTTCCCCTTGATGGGGTTGTAAATCGTGTCACCCGAATTCAGCACGCCGGAATAGACCCGGAAGAACGTCAGGTTGCCGACAAACGGATCGGTTGCGATCTTGAATGCCAGTGCCGCAAAAGGCTCGTCGTCGTTGGCGGCGCGCTTGCCCTCGGATTCGTCCTCAAGGATACCCCTGATCGAGGGCACGTCGATCGGCGCCGGCATGTAATCGACCACTGCATCCAGCAATGCCTGCACGCCCTTGTTCTTGAACGCCGAGCCGCACATCGCAACGACGATCTCGTTGGCCAGGGTCCGCTTGCGCAAGCCCCTGCGGATATCCGCCTCGTCGAGGTTGCCGTCTTCGAGAAACTTCTCGAGAAGCTCTTCATCGGCCTCTGCCGCGGCCTCTATCATTTTCTCGCGCCACAACTCGGCCTCGGCACGCAGATCCTCGGGAATCTCGACTTCCTCGTAAGTCGTCCCCATGTTGGACTCGTCCCAGTAGATCGCCCGCATGCCGATCAGGTCGATTACGCCGGCAAACGTCTCCTCGGCGCCGATGGGCAACTGAACAATGACCGGGTTTGCGCCAAGCCGCTCGCGAACCTGGTTTACGACGCGCAGGAAATCGGCCCCCGCACGGTCCATCTTGTTGACGAAAACCATGCGCGGCACTTTGTACTTGTTGCCCTGCCGCCAGACCGTTTCCGTCTGTGGCTCTACGCCACCCACCGAACACAGCACCGTGATGGCGCCGTCCAGCACGCGAAGGCTGCGTTCGACCTCGATCGTGAAATCGACGTGCCCGGGCGTATCAATGATGTTTATGCGGTGCTCAGCATACTGCTGGTCCATGCCCTTCCAGAAGCATGTCGTGGCAGCCGACGTAATCGTAATGCCACGCTCCTGTTCCTGCTCCATCCAGTCCATGACGGCCGCACCGTCATGGACCTCGCCTATCTTGTGCGAGACACCGGTATAGAACAGCACGCGCTCCGTAGTGGTTGTCTTGCCCGCATCAATATGGGCCATGATGCCGATATTGCGGTAGCGCTCGATAGGAGTTGTGCGGGACACGGAAAGATACTCGGATACTCGGCCACGTACACCGATTACCAGCGATAGTGGGAGAACGCCTTGTTGGCTTCCGCCATGCGGTGCGTGTCTTCCTTCTTCTTGACGGCCGTGCCGCGGTTTTCTGCGGCGTCAAGCAGTTCATGTGCCAGTCGATAAGCCATCGATTTTTCACTGCGCTTGCGGGCAGCGTCGATCACCCAGCGCATGGCCAGTGTCTGGCGGCGTGCGGGACGTACTTCGATAGGCACCTGGTAGGTCGCACCACCAACGCGCCGGGACTTCACCTCGACGACCGGCTTTACGTTCTCGAGCGCCTGCTCGAGAAGCTCAAGCGCCTTGTCGTCAGTGTGCGTCTCCCGCTCGGCAATACGATCCAGCGCGCCATAGATAATGCGCTCCGCCACAGACTTCTTGCCGTCGTTCATGATCATGTTCATGAACTTCGCGAGAAGCTGGCTGTGGTACTTCGGGTCGGGAAGAATCTGGCGCTTGGGCGCCTGTGTACGTCTGGACATGGGTGGTTCCTGAATTCGATTGTCGCGCGCCGAGGCGCACTCCTACGATACCTCTGCGTTTCTATTTATGATTTCGGGCGCTTTGTGCCGTACTTGGAGCGGCCCTGCTTGCGATCGGATACGCCGGAACAATCGAGCGTCCCGCGAACTGTGTGGTAGCGCACGCCGGGCAGGTCCTTCACTCGGCCGCCGCGAATCAGCACAACCGAGTGCTCCTGCAGGTTGTGACCCTCGCCACCGATGTACGACGTCACCTCGAAACCGTTCGTGAGGCGGACACGTGCAACCTTGCGCATGGCCGAATTCGGCTTCTTCGGTGTCGTCGTATAAACGCGTGTGCATACGCCTCTGCGCTGTGGACATGCCTCGAGCGCGGGGACGGTGCTCTTCTCACGCTTGGACTGGCGTGGTTTTCGTACTAGCTGGTTCACTGTGGCCATAGGCCTGATTCTCTTTGTCTGATTATCAAAATATTCAAGTCGCGCAGCGAAAAAACGCGCGCACCCGACTGACGAACCTCAACAGGCTCGTTGTCGGGCAGTGGGACGAAGCCGCAAGTGTTTAACTCGCCTGGAATTTTCCAGTCTTCGTCCCCTAATGTCAGGGCCCGCCAAATAGCGGGCCCTCGTCATGAGGCCGGGCATTGTATTGACGCGCCGTACAGCGTGTCAAGCAAGCTGAATTCAGGACCGCGCCCGGAATTCGATGCCGTCGCCGGATAATCGGAGTTGCTGGCCGAAACGGGGTCATTGTTCCCACGTGTTCGGCCGCTAAGCCATTGATTATCAGGCCTCCGACCTGGTTTCCTCGCTCTCGTCAGTAGCGACGTCTGCTGCTTCGGCCGCTTCGGCCGCTTCGGCTGCTTCGGCTGCTTCGGCCGCTTCGGCCGCTTCGGCCGCTTCGGCTGACTCCGCCTCCGCCGCTGCTTCAGCCCGCTGCGCTTCGTCGAGTTCCTTCAGCTGGTCGGCAAGATCCTGTTCGCGCGTACGCCGGCGTTCCGCGTGATGCGCAAATCCGGTGCCCGCCGGAATCAGGCGGCCGACGATTACATTTTCCTTGAGACCGCGAAGCTCGTCCTTCAGTCCGCGAACGGCGGCCTCCGTCAGGACCCGCGTGGTCTCCTGGAATGACGCGGCCGAGATGAACGATTCCGTCGCGAGCGACGCCTTGGTAATGCCCAGCAGAACCGGCTCTATTGTGAGCGGCTCCTTGCCCTGAGCTTCGAGCTGCTCGGCAACCTCGAGATAGCGCGCCTTGTCAATCTGCTCTCCGCGCAGGTACACGCTGTCGCCCGCCGCCGCAACATGAACCTTGCGAAGCATCTGACGAATGATGACCTCGATGTGCTTGTCGTTGATCTTCACGCCCTGCAGGCGATACACGTCCTGGATCTCACGAACCAGATAGTCGGCAAGCTCCTCGACACCCTGCAGGCGCAGGATATCGTGCGGATTCGGCTCACCGTCGGCGATGACTTCACCCTTCACGACCTGCTCACCCTCGAAGACGTTGAGGTGACGCCACTTCGGAATCAGCTCCTCATGACTCTCGCCACCCTCGTCGGTAATTACCAGGCGGCGCTTGCCCTTTGTCTCCTTGCCGAAGCTGACGGTACCCGTGTACTCAGCCATGATCGCCGGATCCTTCGGCTTGCGGGCCTCGAACAGGTCTGCCACGCGTGGCAGACCACCGGTGATGTCACGAGTCTTCGACGATTCCTGCGGAATACGGGCGATAACGTCACCGACAGCGACCTGTGCGCCATCCGACATGCTGATGATTGCCCCGACAGGCAACGCGTACACTGCCGGAATGTCCGTATTCGCGAAGCAGATATCCTTGTCGTCTGCATCGACGAGTCGTGCAACCGGGCGCAGATCCTTGCCGGCACCGCCACGGCTCTTGGGGTCGAGCACCACGATGGACGTCAGGCCGGTGAACTCATCGACCTGCTCGGTAACGGTTACACCGTCGACGAAATCCTGGAACTTCAGCTTGCCGGCCACCTCGGTCACAACCGGGTGGGTATGCGGATCCCAGTTGGCAACGATCTGGCCCTGCTTGACCTGGGCGCTGTCTTCGACGGTGATCGTCGCTCCGTAAGGCACTTTGTAGCGCTCGCGCTCACGACCCAGGTCGTCGGTGACCGAGATCTCGCCGGAACGCGATACCGCGACGAGGTAGCCCTTGTGGTGCGCAACTGTCTTGATGTTGTTCAGCTTCGCGATACCGTTCGACTTGATCTCGATGTTGTTCACGGCCGCCGAACGCGACGCAGCACCGCCGATGTGGAAGGTGCGCATCGTAAGCTGCGTGCCCGGCTCACCGATTGACTGCGCGGCGATGACGCCAACCGCTTCACCGATGTTGATGCGCTGACCTCTTGCGAGGTCACGACCGTAGCACTGCGAGCACACGCCGTAACGCACTTCACAGGTAATCGGCGATCGCACCATGACGTGGTCGATGGAATAGTCTTCAAGCTGCTGAACGGTGGCTTCATCGAGCATCGTTCCCGCGTCGAACGCGACCTTGTCCGTGCCGGGAATCAGCACGGCCTCGGCAAGCACGCGACCAAGCACGCGCTCGCGCAGCGGCTCGACGACATCGCCACCTTCGACGAGCGGCGCCATGGAAACACCGTTCTTGGTTTCGCAATCCACCTCGGTAACCACCAGGTCCTGCGCAACGTCGACCAGGCGACGCGTGAGGTACCCGGAGTTCGCTGTCTTCAGCGCCGTGTCGGCGAGACCCTTGCGGGCGCCGTGAGTCGAGATGAAGTACTGCAGTACGTCGAGGCCCTCGCGGAAGTTCGCGGTAATCGGCGTCTCGATGATCGAGCCGTCCGGCTTCGCCATCAGGCCACGCATACCGGCCAGCTGACGAATCTGCGCGGCAGAACCACGAGCGCCTGAGTCGGCCATCATGTAAATCGAGTTAAACGACTCCTGGTCGACTTCTTTGCCGCCAGCGTCCTTGACCTTCTCCGTGCCGAGCTTGTCCATCATCGCCTTGGCAACCTGGTCGTTGGTGCGTGACCAGATATCGACGACCTTGTTGTAGCGCTCACCGTCGGTCACGAGACCCGAACCGTACTGATCCTGGATCTCCTTAACCTCGGCCTCGGCTACCGCGAGAATGTCGGGCTTTCCTTCCGGCACGACCATGTCGTTCACGCCGATCGAGATGCCCGCCGTCGTGGCAAGACGGAAGCCGGTATACATCAGGCGGTCCGCGAAAACGACGGTCTTCTTCAGTCCGAGCGTGCGGTAACACGCGTTGATGACGTTGGAAATGGCTTTCTTCGTCATCGCCTGATTGACGAGATCGAAACCGAGCCCGGGCGGCAGGATACCGGACAGCAGGGCGCGGCCAATGGTCGTTTCGACGAGTTGCGGAACCCGCCGGGTCTCGCCATCCTCATCGGTTACGTCCATGGGGACGCGAATCCTGACCTTGGCCTGCAGCTCCGCGACGCCGTTTTCATAGGCACGACGCGCCTCGTCGAGGTCCGCCAGGATCATCCCTTCGCCTTTCGCATTTACGCGGGTACGGGTCATGTAGTAGAGACCGAGTACCACGTCCTGCGACGGCACGATGATCGGGTCGCCGTTCGCCGGCGACAGGATGTTGTTCGACGACATCATCAGGGCGCGGGCTTCGAGCTGCGCCTCGATAGAAAGCGGCACGTGTACAGCCATCTGGTCGCCGTCGAAGTCGGCATTGAACGCCGTGCAGACGAGCGGGTGCAGCTGGATCGCCTTGCCCTCGATCAGCACGGGCTCGAACGCCTGGATGCCGAGACGGTGCAGCGTCGGCGCACGGTTCAGGAGAACCGGGTGCTCACGAATGACCTCTTCGAGAATATCCCAGACTTCCGGTCCCTCGCGCTCGACGAGACGCTTGGCGGCCTTGATCGTCGTGGCCTCACCACGCAGCTGCAGCTTCGAGAAAATGAACGGCTTGAACAGCTCGAGCGCCATCTTCTTGGGCAGTCCACACTGGTGCAGCTTCAACGTCGGGCCGACCACGATTACCGAGCGGCCTGAATAGTCGACACGCTTGCCGAGCAGGTTCTGGCGGAAGCGGCCCTGCTTGCCCTTGATCATATCGGCCAGCGACTTCAGCGGGCGCTTGTTGGTGCCCGTGATTGCGCGACCGCGGCGGCCGTTGTCGAGCAGTGCATCCACCGACTCCTGCAGCATGCGCTTTTCATTGCGCACGATGATGTCGGGCGCGTTCAGCTCGAGCAGTCGGCGCAGGCGATTGTTGCGGTTGATGACGCGACGGTACAGATCGTTCAGGTCCGAGGTCGCGAAGCGGCCACCGTCGAGCGGCACGAGCGGGCGCAAGTCCGGCGGCAGGACCGGCAGGACTGTCAGAACCATCCACTCGGGCTTGTTGCCGGACTCGATAAAGGACTCCAGCAGCTTCAGACGCTTGGACAGGCGCTTGATCTTCGTCTCGGAACGCGTGGCGTCGATATCCTCGCGCACCGACAGCACTTCGCGCTGCAGGTCGATGGTCATGAGCATGTCACGGACGGCTTCGGCGCCCATGCGAGCATCGAACTCGTCACCGTATTGCTCCAGCGCCTCGAGGTACATCTCATCCGTGAGCAGCTGGCCGCGCTCGAGCTCGGTCATGCCGGGCTCGACGACGACAAACGCCTCGAAGTACAGCACGCGCTCGATCTCCCTGAGCGTCATGTCGAGCATCAGGCCGATGCGCGATGGCAACGACTTCAGGAACCAGATGTGCGCAACCGGGCTCGCGAGCTCGATATGCGCCATGCGCTCGCGGCGCACCTTCGTCTGGGTTACTTCAACGCCGCACTTCTCGCACACGACGCCGCGGTGCTTCAGGCGCTTGTACTTGCCGCAGAGGCACTCGTAGTCCTTGATGGGTCCGAATATCTTTGCGCAGAACAGGCCGTCACGCTCAGGCTTGAACGTGCGGTAGTTGATCGTTTCCGGCTTCTTGACCTCACCGAACGACCACGACCGGACCATGTCCGGCGAGGCCAGGCCGATGCGAATCGCGTCGAAATCATCAACGGGGTTCTGGTATTTGAAAAGCTTCAGCAGATCTTTCATTAGTCTGTCTCCAGCTCAATATTGATGCCGAGAGATCGAATCTCCTTGACCAGCACATTGAACGATTCCGGCATGCCAGCATCCATTTCATGCTCGCCGTCGACGATGTTCTTGTACATCTTGGTGCGGCCCTGCACATCGTCCGACTTGACTGTCAGCATTTCCTGCAGCGTGTAGGCAGCGCCGTAGGCTTCGAGCGCCCAGACCTCCATCTCGCCGAAGCGCTGGCCGCCGAACTGCGCCTTGCCGCCCAGCGGCTGCTGCGTGACGAGACTGTACGGCCCGGTTGAGCGTGCATGCATCTTGTCGTCGACGAGATGGTTCAGCTTGAGCATGTACATGTAGCCAACGGTGACCTCACGATCGAATTGCTCTCCCGTACGCCCGTCGAACAGCGTCGACTGGCCGGACTGATTGAGATCGGCCAGCTCCAGCAACCCCTTGATCTCGGCCTCGGTCGCACCGTCGAATACCGGTGTAGCCGTTGGTACGCCGTTCGTCAGATTGCCGGCAAGCTCGAGTACTTCCTTGTCGGTGAGCGACTTGATGTTCTCTTCCTTGCCGCCGGTCTTGTTGTAGATCGTCTCCAGCAGCTGACGAACCTTCGCCGTCGACTCCTGCGCCTTCAGCATTTCATCGATCTTCCTGCCGAGCCCCTTTGCGGCCCAACCCAGGTGAGTCTCGAGTACCTGACCGACGTTCATGCGCGAGGGCACGCCGAGCGGGTTCAGAACGATATCAACGGGTGATCCGTCTTCGAGGTAAGGCATGTCCTCGACGGGCACGATCGTGGAAATCACGCCTTTGTTGCCGTGGCGGCCGGCCATCTTGTCGCCCGGCTGAATGCGGCGCTTGACGGCCAGGTAAACCTTGACCATCTTAAGAACGCCAGGGGCAAGATCATCGCCTGCGGTGATCTTCGCCTTCTTCTCGTCGAAACGGCGATCGAACTCTTCCCGCTGAGCCTTCAGGCGCTCGTAGGCTTTCTCGAGCTGCTCGTTGGCCTCGTCGTTCTTCAGACGAATCTCGAACCATTGTTCGCGCGGCACGTCATCGAGGTAGGCCTTGGTGATCTTCGAGCCGGATTTCAGCTTGTTCGGACCGCCCTGTGCGACCTTGTTCGTGAGCATACGCTCGACGCGCTCGTAGATGTCCTCTTCGAGGATGCGCAGCGTGTCGTCGAGGTCCTTGCGAACGCTCTCGAGTTCCGATTTCTCGATCGAGAGCGCGCGGGCGTCCTTTTCGACGCCGTCGCGCGTGAACACGCGCACGTCGATAACGGTGCCATCCATGCCCGGCGGTACTCGCAGCGAGGTGTCTTTAACGTCCGACGCTTTCTCGCCGAAAATCGCACGCAGCAGCTTCTCTTCCGGGGTCAGCTGAGTTTCGCCCTTGGGCGTCACCTTGCCGACCAGGATGTCCCCGGCTTTTACCTCGGCGCCGATGAACGCGATACCGGACTCGTCGAGCTTCGCCAGTGCCGCATCACCCACGTTCGGGATATCCGACGTAATATCTTCGGGGCCCAGCTTCGTGTCGCGCGCGACACACTGCAGCTCCTCGATATGGATGGTCGTGAAGCGATCTTCCTCGACGACCCGTTCCGAGATCAGGATGGAGTCCTCGAAGTTGTAGCCGTTCCAGGGCATGAAGGCTACAAGGAGATTCTGACCGAGCGCCAGTTCACCCATGTTCGTCGACGGGCCGTCGGCGAGTACATCACCCCCAGCGATCGCGTCGCCGGCGGAAACCAGCGGACGCTGATTGATGCAGGTATTCTGGTTGGAGCGCGTGTACTTCGTCAGGTTGTAAATATCGACACCGGGCTCCGCCGCGCTGGTTTCGTTATCGTTGACACGAACGACGATTCGCGACGCGTCCACGGAATCGACCGTGCCGCCGCGGCGCGCGACCACGGTTACGCCCGAGTCAACCGCCACGGCGCGCTCGATACCCGTTCCCACCAGGGGGGCCTCCGAGCGCAGCGTCGGCACAGCCTGCCTCTGCATGTTCGAACCCATCAGCGCACGGTTTGCGTCGTCGTGCTCCAGGAACGGAATCAATGCCGCCGCTACGGACACGATCTGGCGGGGGCTCACGTCCATGTAGTTCACGTCCATCGGACCTGCAAGCGTGAACTCGTTCTTGTGCCGGACAGACACGAGGTCATCCACGAACTTGCCGCTGGCGTCCAGCTCGGAGTTTGCCTGCGCAATAATGTATTGGCTTTCCTCGATGGCCGAGAGGTATTCGATATCCGCAGTCGCCTTGCTGTTCACGACCTTGCGGTACGGCGTCTCGAGGAAACCATACGCGTTGGTGCGCGAGTAAACGGCGAGCGAATTGATCAGCCCGATGTTCGGGCCTTCCGGCGTTTCGATCGGGCAGACACGGCCGTAATGGGTCGGGTGCACGTCGCGAACCTCGAAGCCGGCGCGTTCGCGCGTCAGGCCGCCCGGGCCGAGCGCCGATACGCGCCGCTTGTGCGTGACTTCCGACAGCGGGTTGTTCTGATCCATGAATTGGGAAAGCTGGCTCGAGCCGAAGAACTCCTTCACCGCGGCCGCCACCGGCTTCGCGTTGATCATTTCCTGCGGCATGAGGCCTTCGGTTTCCGCCTGAGTCAGGCGTTCCTTCACGGCGCGCTCCACGCGCACGAGGCCGACGCGGAACGCGTTCTCCGCCATCTCCCCGACGCTGCGCACGCGGCGGTTGCCGAGGTGGTCGATGTCGTCAACCGTGCCGTATCCGTTGCGAATATCGATGAGCGTCTTCAGAACATCGAGGATGTCTTGCTTCTCCAGGACCCCCTCGCCTTCCGATGTGTCGCGACCGACACGGCGATTGAACTTCATGCGGCCCACGGCCGAAAGGTCGTAACGGTCTGCGTTGAAAAACAGGTTCTGGAACAGGTTCTCGGCAGCCTCCTTGGTGGGCGGCTCGCCCGGACGCATCATGCGGTATATCTCGACGAGCGCCTCGAGGCGGGTCGTCGACGGATCGATATTGAGCGTGTTCGAAATGAACGGCCCGCGATCGAGATCGTTTACGTAGAGCGTGCGAATGTGGTCCACGCCGTTTTCAATCAGCGTCTCGATAAGCTCGGCGGTCAACTCGGAGTTGGCGGCTGCCAGCAGTTCGCCCGTCTCGGTATCGACGATATCGTGAGCAAGGATCTTGCCATCGAGATAATCGGGGGGCACTGCCAGCTTGTCGACCGTTGACTTCTCCATGTCCCGGACGTGCTTCGCCGTGATGCGCCGGCCTTCTTCGACAATCACTTTTCGGCCCAGCTTGATATCGAACGTGGCGGTCTCACCGCGCAGGCGCTCGGGCACGAGCCCCATCTTGATCTCTTTATCGGAAAGATAGAAATCGTTGGTCTCGAAGAACAGGTCGAGCATTTCTTCGTTCGTCATCTCGAGTGCGCGCAGGATAATTGTCACCGGCAATTTGCGGCGACGATCGATCCTGGCGAACACGCTGTCCTTCGGGTCGAATTCGAAATCAAGCCAGGATCCGCGGTACGGGATAATGCGCGCCGAGAACAGCAGCTTGCCCGAGCTGTGCGTCTTGCCCTTGTCGTGGTCGAAGAACACACCCGGAGAGCGATGCAGCTGCGAAACGATGACGCGCTCCGTACCGTTGATTACGAAGGTGCCGTGGTCGGTCATCAGCGGCATCTCGCCGAGATACACTTCCTGTTCGCGAATGTCCTTGACCGGTTTCGGGGTGCCGCTGGCTTCCTTGTCGTATATCACCAGGCGCACGTTGACGCGGATCGGTGCCGCGTAGGTCAGGCCACGCATCTGGCATTCCTTGACGTCGAACACCGGCTCGCCGAGCCGGTAGCTGACGTACTCGAGCGCCGCGTTGCCCGAATAACTGACTATCGGGAAAACGGACTGGAACGCCGCGTGCAGACCGATGTCGTGGCGCTCCTCGACCGTCTTGTCCGTTTGCAGGAACTTCTGGTAGGAGTCGACCTGGATCGACAGCAGGTAAGGAACATCCAGAATCGTCGGTCGCTTGCCGAAATTCTTGCGGATGCGCTTTTTCTCAGTGAACGAATAAGCCATTCGGGATCACCCTCGTTTAATTCAGATGCGCGCAAGCAGCCAGCCGCTGAACGGCTGGCTGCTTGCCCGACTTGCGGACCGCCGGGTCCAGTAACAAAAGCGAAATATCAAGTGACTACTTGAGCTCAACCGTCGCGCCGGCTTCTTCAAGCGTCTTCTTGATCTCTTCTGCTTCGTCTTTTGCTACAGCTTCCTTGATCGTCGAAGGGGCACCCTCAACTGTGTCCTTGGCCTCCTTGAGGCCGAGACCGGTGATCGTGCGGACGGCCTTGATGACCGAAACCTTGTTACCACCAAAGCTCGCGAGAACGACATCGAACTCGTCCTTCTCCGCAGCTGCCTCGCCGGCATCACCACCGGCCGCCGGACCCGCAGCAACAGCTACCGGAGCAGCTGCCGATACGCCCCACTCGTCTTCGAGCATCTTGACGAGTTCAACGACTTCCATGATCGGCTTTGCGCTCAATTCCTTGAGCAGGTCTTCGTTTGACATTGCCATGTTGTTAGTTCCTCTAAGTTCTGTTTCCTGAGTCAGGTGAAACGTTTAAATGGTGCATCAGGCCGATTCCTCGCTGCTGCGTGCACTAAGCGTGCGCGCAAGCATCGCGGAAGGCTCGGCCAACGTGCGTGCCAGTTTGGTCATCGGAGCCATCATCACGCCGAGCAACATTGCCCGCGCCTGATCCAGCGTCGGCAAGTCTGCCAACGTCGCCAGATCCGACCCAGGCAGCAATTGCCCGCCGGCTGAAAGCGAAACCGCCTGCAGAGCATGGTGCTCCTTGGCGAAATTCTTGATAACCCTGGCAGCGGCACCTGGATCGTCCTTGGCAAACGCGAGCAGAATCGGCCCCTTGAGTGTTTCTTGCATACACTCGAATTCAGTGCCCTCGACGGCGCGGCGCGCCAGCGTATTTTTTACGACACGCATGTACACGCCGGCATTGCGCGCTTCTTTGCGCAACTCCGTCATCTCTGCAACCGAGAGCCCCCGATACTCGGCCGCAACGGCCGTAACGGAGTCTCCCGCAACCGCGTTCACCTCTTTGACAAGCGTTTTCTTGTCTTCGAGTCTCAGTGCCATATCTACTCCTGGCCTACGGTTACTCTTTACCCAACAGGTGAACCAAGCGTCGGGCACTCCACCAGAAAAAATCTCCTGGCGGATAGCCATTGCTTTTTTCACCCACCCATCGGAAGCTTCTTGCTCCCTGTCGGATGGCAACCGTTGCCAGTCATTGCTGACTCGGGTAACACCATCTGCGTAGGCGGCGATTAAGATCGAATCTCACTTCGATCACCTACGGTCTTCGACGATCGCCGCGTCCCTGCGGCTATCCACCGTCCGGCCCGGAGGCCGCCCGGCAAATACATTGTCTGCCTCGCGCCTCGATCAGGCGTCTACTGAACTCCGGTTCACGGGCGGTCTCGCGCAATACTCGCTAGACATCCACCGAACCCCGGTCAATAGCCAGTCCGGGACCCATGGTCGAGGAGACGGTCAATTTCTTTACGTACTGTCCTTTCGACGCTGCCGGCTTCGCCTTCTTCAGGTCGCCCAGCAGGGCCTCGAGGTTTTCCTTAAGTGCCGGCACTTCAAAATCGGCGCGGCCGATCGGGCAGTGAATGATGCCCGCCTTGTCGGTGCGATAGCGCACCTGGCCGGCTTTCGCATTCTTCACTGCGCCCTCGACATCTGCCGTTACCGTACCCACCTTTGGGTTCGGCATAAGGCCGCGCGGGCCGAGGATCTGTCCCAGCTGGCCGACGACCCGCATCGCATCCGGCGTCGCAATGACGACGTCGAAGTTGAGGTCACCACCCTTGACGGACTCGGCGAGATCTTCGAAACCGACCACATCGGCACCCGCCGCTTTCGCCTTGTCGGCGTTCTCGCCCTGAGCGAATACGGCAACGCGAACGGTCTTGCCCGTCCCGTTCGGCAAGACCGTCGATCCGCGGACGACCTGATCCGACTTACGCGGATCGACGCCGAGATTCACCGATACATCGATGCTCTCCGGAAATTTGGCCGTGGCAAACTCCTTGACCAGGGACAGCGCCTCGTCAATGACGTAGGTCTTTGTCGAATCGACCTTTTCCCTTGCAGCCTTCCGGCGCTTCGTTACAGCGGCCATTACTTCACTCCCTCTACTTCGATACCCATGCTGCGCGCCGTACCGGCAACCGTGCGGACGGCCGCGTCCATATCGGCGGCGGTCAGGTCCGGCATCTTCGTGGTCGCGATGTCCTCGAGCTGCGCACGCGTCACCCTGCCGACCTTGGTGGTGTTCGGTTCGCCCGAACCCTTCTTTATGCCGGCGGCCTTGCACAGCAACACTGCGGCAGGCGGAGTCTTCGAGATAAACGTGAAGCTGCGGTCTGCGTAGACCGTAATAATCACGGGAATGGGCAGGCCCGGCTCGACACCCTGGGTCTGCGCGTTAAACGCCTTGCAGAACTCCATGATATTGACACCATGCTGGCCCAGCGCCGGTCCGACCGGCGGTGACGGGTTCGCCTGGCCGGCAGGAACCTGCAGCTTGATGTAACCAGCTACTTTTTTAGCCATTTTCGTCTCCCGAGTTCAAACGCCCTGTCAGGGCTCCTCGTCGTTTGCGGGGGCGCTTCATTGCACCCCTGCTAAAATCTGTTCGTAGGAGCGCCTCTCGAGACGCGCTTCGAATTTCGATCGCGCGCCCTGGCGCGCTCCTACAATTCGCGGTTCGAAAACCGCTCTTACAATTCCTCGACCCGGTCAATCGATCCGAAAACCGAAACGACCACCATCAACTCTTTTCTACTTGCCCGAAATCCAGCTCCACCGGGGTTGACCGGCCCAAAATCTGAACCGCAACCTGCAGGCGGCTCTTTTCGTAATTCACCGCTTCGACGACACCGCTAAAATCGTTGAACGGCCCATCGGTAACGCGAACGACCTCACCCGGCTCGAACAGTACTTTCGGCCGCGGCTTGTCCACTCCCTCACGGACGCGCTGCAGAATCTGGTCTGCCTCTTTGTCCGAGATCGGTGCCGGCCTGTCGCTCGAACCACCGATGAAGCCGAGCACCTTCGGCACTTCTTTCACGAGGTGCCAGGTCTCGTCATCCATCTCCATCTGCACGAGCACGTATCCCGGGAAGAACTTGCGCTCGCTACGGCGCTTGCTCCCCTCCTTCATCTCGACCACCTCTTCGGTCGGGACGAGAATTTCGCCGAACTTGTCCTGCAGGCCCATGCGCTCGATGCGCTCTTCAAGGGACTGCTTCACCTTATGTTCGAAATTCGAATAGGCGTGAACGATGTACCACCGTAAGGCCACTTGGTGTACCTCCATGTGTCGCCGCAGGTGCCTAGCCGACCAGGCGCCGCGTCAGCCAAAGCAGGCCGGAGTCCAGCGCCCAGAAGAACAGGGCCAAGATGAGCGTAAAAACGAAAACGGCAATCGCCGTCTGGGTCGTCTCGGTACGAGTCGGCCAGATGACCTTGCGAATCTCCACTCGCGAACCCTGGATGAAGTGCCACAGGCGTTGCCCCTGGGCGCTCGTCATCGCGATGGCGATACCTGCCGCCGTGCCACCCAGAACCATGAGGACGCGCAGCGGCAACGCCAGGTCGTTCTCATAGAAGTAGTAGCCGTAAAGGCCACCCACGAGAGCGCCAGCCGCAATAAGCAGCTTGAGAATGTCCAGAACACCGCTCTGGCTTGTCTCTGTCTGTGTGCTCATGATTTCAAGTCTTCCGCCCTGGGGCTCAAGTGGCAGGCCAGGAGGGAATCGAACCCCCAACCTGCGGTTTTGGAGACCGCCGCTCTGCCAATTGAGCTACTGGCCTTTTTCCGCTTGACTACTTCGAGAAGAACGACTTCGGTGATCGCGGAAAAACGCCCACTCCAGCCAATCTTCGCGCTCCTCGAACTCCGTAATTCGTTACTCAACGTATCGATAAGGCTGACCACCCGACAAGCTGGGCGTGGTCAGCTATCGGTACCCCTTCCTTACTCGATGATCTTGGCGACCACGCCGGCACCGACGGTACGGCCACCCTCGCGAATCGCGAAACGCAGCCCGTCTTCCATCGCAATCGGCGCAATCAGCTCAACC
>Ga0224509_10000189_pt1 | contig 16092 bp, 15 predicted proteins | sample SF_Jan12_sed_USG_5_FD_170158 | JGI IMG/M metagenome (GOLD analysis project Ga0224509, IMG submission 170158) | Sediment microbial communities from San Francisco Bay, California, United States - SF_Jan12_sed_USGS_24 | ecosystem: Environmental > Aquatic > Marine > Sediment | place: USA... | reverse complement strand
AGTCGCGCACGATCTTGCCGGCCAGTTCCTCGCCCATCCGCAGGCGTGCCTTGTAAACGGAAATTTCGTCCAGGATCGAATCGGGTCGCGCGAAGTACACGTACTCGAAAATACACGGCGTGTGGCGGATTTCACCCTTGTGTTCCCTGCTGTGCAAAATGCCGTTGTTCTCGATGTAGATCGTCTCGCCCGGCTTCAGGTCGCGCATGCGTTCGTACTGCAGCACATCGAGCGCGACGCTCTCGGACGCCACCATGTAGTCATTTCCGCCGTCGACCGCACGCCGGCCGAGCACGAGCGGACGAATGCCATTCGGGTCGCGAAATGCGACGATGCCATGGCCGACGATCAGCGCGACGACCGCGTAGCCGCCCGAACAGCGCCTGTGCAGCGCCTCGACTGCATCGAAGACCTGGTCGGCCGTCGGATGGCCGTTGGCACGGATCTGCAGTTCGTGCGCGAATACGTTGAGCAGGACTTCGGAGTCCGAGTCGGTGCTCAGGTGACGGCGATCTTCGCGGATCAGCAGATCAGCAAGTTCATCGTGGTTCGTGAGATTGCCGTTGTGTGCGAGGCAAATGCCGTACGGCGAATTCACATAGAAGGGTTGCGCTTCGGCGGATTTCGAGCCACCGGCTGTCGGGTAACGAACATGGCCGATGCCCACGTTGCCGGACAAGCGCAACATGTGACGCGTACGGAACACATCACGAACGAGTCCGTTGGCCTTGCGCTGCTTGAGCCCTTCCTCGCCCCAGGTAACGATGCCCGCCGCATCCTGGCCGCGGTGCTGCATCACCGTCAGGCCGTCATAAAGGGCCTGGTTGACCGGGTTCCTGCTAACAATTCCGATAACGCCGCACATGCATTACTCCCTGTTCACTGTCCGCCCGGCAATCTTAGCTGCTCCGGAAGTTCAACCGGCAGCGTGTCCGCCGGCACATCCGGCGTCAGCAGTTCATACCCCTGCGGCGCCATCACCTTGATCCAATCTGCCACGACCTCGAGGTGCGGAATCAGCATCGAATTCTGCCACCAGGGATCGTTCGAGAAACCTGCATACTCTCCGACAATGATCGCGACCGCGATGAGCAACAGGCCGCGGCAAATGCCGAACAACGAGCCGAGAAAACGGTCCATGCCGGACAGGATCGACAGGCGCACGAGCTTCGACAGCCCCCAGCTCAACAATCCGCCGATGGACAGGATAACGGCAAACAGGAAGATGCGGCCGAACCACATCTGCAGCTCCTCGGAGTCTAGCCAGCCCGCCATCGCCATGCCGACCGCCGGTCCGAAATAGAGCGCCGCCCAGATTGCCAGCAACAGTGCCACGATCGAGATCGCTTCCTTGACGAAGCCGCGCACCATGCCGACGGCCACCGAAACGACGATGGCAACCAGGATAATTATGTCGATAACCGGCATCAGCGATGTCGAGGGATTCGGGCGCAGCTCGAAGCGGGATGGGAGGAAATTCTAACAGAACGTTAGCACGGCGCACCCTTAATCATGGATGCGGTACGACCTGCCCTTTGTGGCCGGCCTTTGCGAGCCGTTCCGCCATCGCCTCGGCACTCTCGCGGTCCTTCTGCGGCCCGATGCGGACGCGATGAAGCTGGCCCGAATCCTTGGACAGCTGGCTGAGGAAGGCTGCAAATCCTTGTTTTCGAAGGTCCGCCGCGAGCCGCTCGGCGTTTTGCTCGTTGCCGAAACTGCCGAGCTGTACCGCCCACATGCCGGTCGGCGATTCGGCCGCCGGTTGCGTTGCCGGCTTCGCGGGCGCGGGCTGCGGCTCGGTTTCTGGCGCAGGATCCGGTTCGGGCTTCGACTCCGGTTGCTCCGCAGCGCCGGTCTGCGCCGGTTGTGGCCGCCGGGTTTCCGGCTCGACAGCTGCCGCCGGCACCGGCTCGTCCCTGTCCCGCTCCAGCACTACCGTACGCGTTTCGCCCTCTGCAGCCTGTCCCGGGAGGGGCACACGCTCACTCACGATCTCGCCATTATCCGGCGGCCCATCGAGGAAAACCGGCACGACGAGCACGACGAAGACGACGAGCACGGCCGCGCCAATGATGCGTTCTTTCAAAGCTCGATCCATTATTGGCAGGTCATTTCCCAGGCGGGGGGCAGTATATATCAGTCATGCGCGGAGAGGCGCTCGAGAATCGGACCGACGGTATAGAACGATCCCGTAACGAGCGTCCGGCCGCCAGGCCCGGCGACGGCGACGGCATTTTCGATGGCCAGGTCGAAACTGTCCGCGACCAGGCAGGCCTTGCCGGTCTCGTTCGCAACCCGCCGCGCGAGTCCGGCTGCATCGATCGCGCGCGGGCTCGCCGCGGTCACTGCGATCCAGATGTCGACCTGCGCGGCAATCGGCCCGACAACGCCTTCCACGATCTTGTCGTCGAGGATGCCGACGATCGCGACCGCGGCACGCAGTTCGTGCTGCCTGAGGCTCGCCGCCAGGGCTTCAGCCGCGGCGGGATTGTGGGCGACGTCGAATAGCCACTCCTGCTCATGCTCGATTGTCTGCATGCGGCCGGGCAGGCGCAGGCCGGCAAGCGCACGATTGACGTTGTCTGTCACGAGTTCCTGCTCCAGCCCCAACGCCTCGACGAGTGCGAGCGCGCCCGCGGCATTCTGCAGTTGCATCGGCCCGCGCAGCGACGGCACCGTAAGACCCGGGAGTTCAAGGCCCTGGCCGCGCCAGTCCCAACGGTCATCTTCGACCGGGGTCCAGGAGTAATCGTGCCCGGCGCTTATGAGCCGCGCGCCGAGCTTCTCCGCGTGCGCTGCCACTGCAGCCGGCATGTCGGTGTCTCCAAATACGACCGGCTTGCCGGCACGCATGATGCCGGCCTTCTCGTAGCCGATGCTCTCGACATCGTTTCCCAGCCAGTCGCAATGGTCGAGCGATACGTTGGTGATCAACGACGCGTCGGGTTCGACGACATTGACCGCATCGAGGCGGCCTCCCAATCCGACCTCGAGGATCGCCGTGTCGACGCTCGCGGCCTCGAACGCGACAAGCGCCGCGAGCGTGCCGAATTCGAAGTAGGTCAACGGAACATCGGCACGCGCCGCCTCGACCCGCTCGAACGCGGTGACGATTTTCTCGTCCGTCGCAGGCTCGCCATTGACCGCTATGCGTTCGTTGTAGCGGATAACGTGCGGCGACGTGTAAGCGCCGACAACACGTCCCGGGGACAATAATGCACGCAGCATCTCGACGCTCGAGCCCTTACCGTTGGTCCCGCCGACAAGGATGACCCGTGCAGGCGGCTCGAGCGCCAGGCGGCCGAGCACCTCGGCCACGCGCTCGAGGCCGAGATCGATTTCCCTGGGGGATAATGTCTCGAGACGACGCAGCCAGTCAGACAGCGGCAATCTAGCCGGTGACATTGCCGTCAGTCTGTCTCGAGCGGGCTCGGACGGTGTTCGAACTTGGCCAGCAGATCGGCAATCTGCCCGCGCATTTCACGGCGATCCAAAATCATGTCGATCGCGCCGTGATCGAGCAGAAATTCGCTGCGCTGAAAGCCTTCCGGCAGGGTCTGGCGCACGGTCTGTTCGATCACGCGCGGGCCCGCGAAACCGATCAGCGCGTCGGGCTCGGCGATGTTTACATCGCCCAGCATCGCGAGACTGGCAGAGACACCGCCCGTCGTCGGGTCCGTAAGGACCGATATGTACGGCACGCTCTTTTGCCCGAGCTGCGCGAGTGCCGCCGAAGTCTTTGCCATCTGCAACAACGAGAACAATGCCTCCTGCATGCGTGCACCGCCGCTCGCCGCAAACGAAACGAGCGGCATGCCATTATCCGCAGCATGTCTTGCGGCGCGTGCAAAGCGCTCGCCGACCACCGAGCCCATTGAACCGCCCATGAATGCGAACTCGAAGGCGCAGACGACGACCGGGCGACCGAGCAAGGTTCCCGCCGCCGCAATCAGGGCGTCTTTTTCACCCGTTTTTCTCTGGGCCTGCGTAAGGCGATCGCGGTAGCGCTTGCTGTCGCGGAACTTCAGCGGATCTTCCGGTTCCAGGTTGCCGAAAAGCTCCTGCCCGGAATCCGGGTCGAGAAATGTCTCCAGCCGTCGTCGCGCCCCGATGCGCATGTGGAAGTTGCACTTGGGGCAGACCTGCAGATTGCGCTCCAGCTCGTTGCGGTACAGCTGTGCATCACAACGTGCGCACTTGATCCACACACCTTCCGGCACCGAGCGCGTGCGCTTTTCCGTGCTGATGCGCGAAGGCATCAATTTCTCGAACCAGCTCATGCTCGCATCATATCCAAATTCCGCTACCTCCCCAATTCGAACGGCGCAGGAATTGCGAAAGCATCGGGATAAAAGATCTGTACCAGCGTGAGCCCGTGAGGCGGCGCCGCCACGCCCGCCCGGGTCCGGTCGCGGCCATCCAGCACCCGCGCCGCCCAGGCGACTTCTTCCTCGCCGCTGCCGATGGCAACGAGTGTCCCGGTGATATTGCGCACCATGTGTTGCAAGAAGGCGTCGGCCATGACGTCGAGTACGATCCAGTCGCCATGGCGCGCAACGCGGATGTCGGTGACCTCCCTTACTGCATTCGACGCCTGGCAGCCTGCCGCACGAAATGCCGAAAAATCGTGCTTGCCAAGGAGCGCCTGCGCCGCATCGTGCATGCGCCGATGATCGAGGTCCTGGTATAGCCACCAGGCACGATGACGATACAGCGCTGAACGAACCAGGCGACTGAGTATACGGTAGCGGTAACGCCTCGCTGTGGCCGAGAAACGGGCGTGAAAGTCATCGCCGACGGGCTTCACCCAGGTTACACAGATGTCGTCGGGAAGGTGTGTGTTTGCGCCCAGCAGCCAACCGCGTTCGCTACGCTCGGCCGCAGTATCGAAATGCGCCACCTGGCCGCTCGCGTGTACGCCGGCATCCGTGCGTCCGGCACATGTCACTGCGACAGGCTCGTCCGCGACTTCCCCCAGTGCCTGCTCGAGCCGTTCCTGCACACCGAGGCCGTTGCGCTGGCGCTGCCAGCCGCTGTACGAAGTACCGTCGTACTCGATGCCGATCGCGATTCGCATCCGGGGAAGTGCCGTCGCGCCGCTTGCGCGCGGCGCGATTGCTCAACCAGGCAGAGATTCCAGCAACTGCTGCGCCTGCTGGCGCTGCGATTCATCACCCTCGTCGAGCACCTCCTCGAGGATGCTGCGCGCGCCGCCGGGATCGCCCATATCCACATAAGCGCGCGCGAGGTCGAGTTTCGTTCCCACCTCAGTCATGGTGCGTGCTTCGTGAAGATCATCGCTCATGTCGTCCGGCGACAGCGACATCGTCGGCACCTCGGCAGTCTCGTCGGACTCGTCGAAGCCCGGGCGGACGTGCTCCACGGTTGCGTCGTCGCGCGGCATGTCCACCGTGTCCCCCATCTCACTGACTTTGAGCGCCGCAGTCAGGTCGTCCAGGTCGAGGTCGAAGTCTGTGCTCGCGACGGCAGGCATCTCGCCCGTCTCGTCCAGGTCCATGTTGCCGGTAAAGACATCCGGGGGCAGTGCTTCGGTCTTTGCGAAATCGAAATCGGCATCCTCATTGAGCGTGCGCGAGAGTATCGTCTCGTCGTCTTCGGCCCCGTCATCATCCTCGTCGTCCAGGGACGCGAGCAGCGTCTCCGCCTCGTCGGGGATCACGTCCGCACCTTCCTCGGCATCCGTAATCGTCTCGACCGCGAAATCCTCGGGCAGGATTTGTGTTCGGCCAGTGGCCTCCAGCAAGCTCTCGTCGAAATCGACGTCGGTGTCGTCGTCGACCTGCTGCATCAGAGGGTTCTGGCCCGTCTCGTCAGCAGCCAACCGCATCTCCGAGGTTCCCGATAGCATTTCATCAATATCGAGCTTCTCGTTGAGACCGGTGTCGTCGGAATCAAAGCTCTCATGCATCCCCGTCGTATCCGGATCGATTTCAGGGTTCCTGCCGGTCGCCTCGGCGGTGTCCTCCAGCGCCTCATTCAGACTCGTGTCGTCGAGTATTTTCTGGCTGGCCGTAACGTCGTCGTCATCTTCCGCTTCGCCGAAATCGTCGATGTCGTCCAGTGACGCGACTTCCGTCTCCGCGAGCGAGTCCACGTCCAGGCCGAGTTCGTCGAGGTTGATTTCGGCGGTTTCGTCCGGCGATGGTGCTGACTCGGCAACCGCTTCCTCCACTGCCTCCGGTATCGACGGCAGCTCGGAAGTCGCATCAAGCCCCGAAAACTGCTCCTCGATGGTCGGCGTCTCCGTGGCCGAATCGGTACCTGGTATTTCCGCGGTGCTGTCTTCCGCCGGCTCGTCGGCGGAAAAATCGAAGTCGACGTCGTCGCTTTCTACAGCGCTCATTTCCTCAGCCGGCTCTTCGTCGAATACAAAGTCCATACCGTCGTCATCACCGTCCGTCGACTCGGAACTTTCTTCGGCACCGCTCAGGTCGATAACTTCCTCGGCCGTATCATCGGTGACCGTGAACTCGAAGACGTCTTCGCCATCGTCGCCCCCGCCGAGGTCGATAACCTCGCCAGCATCCTCGTCGCCGGCACCGAAATCCATGTCGAGGGCACCGCCCCCGTCCGTATCGGCATCGAACGTAAGGTCGACGGCCTTTGTCGCGCCGGCGACGCCGGCCCCGGCGAACAACTCGTCATCGGCGGCGATTTGCTGTCCCATAATGACAATCTTGTCCCACTCACCGCCTTCGCCATCGCCCGCAACCTGCTTGACGCGGCGGGCCGCATCGACAAACGCGTCGCGGTTGCCCCATACGAAGTAGATTTCGCAGAGCTTGGTCAGCAAGTCGAGTTTGTCAGCCTCTGCCTCGAGGGCGCCGTTGATCAGGTCGGCCGCCTGGTCGTAGAGGCCATACGCCATGTGGAAATCGGCTTCGGCAATCGGGTCACTCTGGTCGAGGTTTACAGCAGTCTCGCTGCTGAAGGTATCCTCCATCGAGCCCAATCCGCCGATTTCCGTGGTCTGTCCGCCGATGCCCTGCTCCGGTCCCGGTGCGTCGAGCGTGTCCTCGTCCAGTGGCCGGATTCCCGACCCCTGCTCGACCACCACGATCGATTCGTCGTCGCGCGCCGGCGCTCGCAGCGCTTCGGTGGACGACAGAGCCGTTTCGTCGAGATCGGGCGCGGACATGCCGGCACTCATCCACTCTTCGTCGTCCTCAGCGCGACTGCGGCGCAGGAACCAGAACAGCAAGACACCGGCGAGGATGAGGGCGCCAGTAATAATGAGCACCCACGTATTCGTGGCAATGCCGATTATCTTGTCGAGCAGCGACGGTTCGGCGCGAATCGGCGACGAAATCACGTTGCTCGGCGGCTGTATCGGCGTGTCTGCCTCTTCCTCGGCCGCGGTGTCGGCCTCGTCGGGTTCGGCGAGCAGCTCATCCTCGGCAGCAAGATCGTCCTCGGCCACTTCGGGTTCGTAGCCCGAGGGCTCGAAGCCGTCCGGCTCGTAGAGTTCGCCGCGAATCTCGGCCAGCTCCTGGCGTAACGCGGCCAGCTCGTTGTCACGAATCTCGATGAGCGATTGCTGCTCGGGCACGTCTGCGGCTTCGAGTTGGGCGATACGATCGACCAACTCCTCTTCACGCATCGATACGTCTGCTTCATCGGCCGTCGATACCGTGTCTTCGGGCGCTTCCACCCCGGTATCCAGGCCAACGGGTTCCTCGTCGGGCGGCACCAGCTGCAGGCTCGGGCGCGTCGTCGTTGCAACGGGCTCTTCGGCCACAGGCGCAGGAGCGGGTGCGCCACTCCACTGCGCGTGGTGGCGCTTCGCTTCGTTCAGCGCATAGGCGCGATCGATACGATAGATGTCGTCGGCGCTGGGGATTCTGAGCCGGGCACCGGCGCGCAGAATATTGATGTTGCCGCCGAACGCCTCGGGATTAGCCTCGTAAATCGCGAGCATCGTCTGGTTCATCGTCAGACGGAAGTCCGGACGGAATCGCGACGTGATGCCCCACAGGGTCTCGCGCGGCTGCACGACGTAGTCTTCGCCGGACGTCGCGTCGTACGGAAGGTCCGGCTCGCCGGCCTGTGGCTTGGGCTCGGGCGCCGGTTCCGGCTCACTGCGTGGCGCCGGTGCCGGTGCCGGTATCGGCCGCGGGCGCGCCGCCGGCGTCTCGGCTGCAGGCATGGGCCGCGGCTCGGCCTGGCGTTCGATGCGGCCACTGTCCGCCGGCGCGCTGCGCTGCGGCGCCGTGACGGCCGGGCTTGTTTCCTCGGCCGGTAGCGGCGCGAAGGTCGGCGGATCCAGCAGGACCGTGTATTCGCGCAGCAGACGGCCACGCGACCACATTGCCTCGACCAGGAAAGTCAGGAACGGCTCGGTTATCGGCTTGCTGGAAGTGACACGTATGTAATTGCCCTGCGAGGAGCCCGACTCGACGATTTCGAAGCGGAGGTCCTGCAGGTAATAAGGTCTGTCCAGCCCATAACGCTCGAAGGTTTCCTGTGAGGCCAGCCCCACCTGCAGATTCTCGAGTTCCTCCGGCGTCGCCGACAACAATTCGATTTGTGCGCGCATGGGCGCGTTGAGCGCTGAATCCAGACGAATTTCACCCAGGCCCAGGGCCCAGGCGTTACCCGACAGCAATAAAACGAGCGCAAGCGATAAACGATTGCTTCGTCGCGGCATAATGATGGTCTCCAACTCCCCAAGTGCCTCTGCTGACGCCGCGCAGAGACGTACGCATGGCAGGCGATGCTGCCTCTCCGATTGCCTGCGAACTATAGCCTATAAATAGTTTTTCGCCAAAATTTCAGCAATTTGGACGCTATTTAGAGCCGCGCCCTTACGTATGTTGTCGGCGACCACCCACAGGTCTATGCCGCGCGGATGGGAGATGTCTTCACGCACCCGGCCGACGTAGACCGGATCGTTTCCGGACGCTTCCGTCACCGCCGTGGGGTACGCGCCGGTCTCGACGCCATCGACGAGTTCCACGCCCGGTGCATTGCGCAACAACTCGCAGACCTCCGCGGCCGAAATCTTGTCGCGGGTCTCGATGTGCACCGCCTCGGAATGGCCGTAGAACGCAGGGATTCGCACCGCGGTGGGATTCACGAGGATATCCGGGTCGCCGAATATCTTGCGCGTCTCCCAGACCATCTTCATCTCTTCCCTGGTGTAGCGGTTTTCCTGGAAGGTATCGATATGCGGCACCGCGTTGAATGCGATCTGCTTAGCGGCACCTTCGATGTCCAGCGGGCGGCCGTTCAGCATCATGGTCACCTGCCTGACCAGTTCCTCGATAGCGCTGCGTCCGGCGCCAGACACGGCCTGGTAGGTCGCGACGTTGATTCGTTCGATGCCGACCGCGTCGTAGATCGGCTTCAGCGCCACGACCATCTGGATCGTCGAGCAGTTCGGGTTAGCGATGATACCGCGCCTCGTGTAGCCACCGATCGCTTCGGCATTCACTTCGGGCACCACGAGCGGAATGTCGTCGTCGTAACGAAAGTGCGAGGTATTGTCGACGACGACGCAACCCGCCTCCGCGGCCCGCGGCGCGTATTCCGCCGAAATCGACCCGCCGGCCGAGAACAGGCCGATCTTTACCTGCGAAAAATCGAATCCGGCGAGGTCCTGGACGGTCAGCTCGCGGTTGCCGAACGCCACGTTCATACCAACGGAGCGCTCGCTTGCGAGCGCGTAAATGTCACCGACGGGGAATTTGCGCTCCGCCAGAATTTCGAGCATGGATTCACCGACGACACCCGTGGCGCCGACGATGGCTACATCAAATCGATCTGTCATTGTCCTGTCTACGTAATGGCTGGTGTTCCCGACTGAACGTCGGCGTTTTGTGCACGATTGCGCAAGAAGTGGTCCATGATGACGAGCGCGACCATTGCCTCGGCGATCGGCGTAGCGCGCAAGCCGACGCAGGGGTCGTGACGGCCTTTCGTTACGATCTCGGTCTCGCTGCCGCTCTTGTCGATCGTCTTGCCCGGCACCGAGATGCTCGACGTCGGCTTCAGCGCGATGCTGGCGAGCAGGTCCTGCCCGGACGAAATGCCGCCGAGGGTGCCGCCGGCATCGTTCTTGCTGAAGCCGGTGCCGGACATCTCGTCGCGGTGCTGGCTGCCGCGCTGCGTAACGGCCGCGAAACCGGCGCCGATCTCCACACCCTTCACCGCATTGATGCTCATGAGCCCGCGTGCGAGGTCTGCCTCGAGTTTGTCGAACACGGGTTCGCCGAGGCCGACCGGCATGTTACTCGCCAGTACGCTGATCTTCGCGCCAATCGAATCGCCCTGCTCGCGCAGCTCGTCCATGAACGCTTCGAGCTCCTCGACGCGAGAGGGGTCCGCGCAAAAAAACGGATTGTCGTCGATCGCTCCGAGATCGGCGGCGTCGAGTTCGATGGGGCCCAGCTGCGAGAGATAGCCGCGTATGTCGACGCCCAGCCGCTCCCGAAGGTACTTGCGTGCAATTGCGCCTGCCGCGACCCGCATCGTGGTCTCGCGCGCGGACGAACGACCTCCACCGCGGTAGTCGCGAATGCCGTACTTCTGCTGGTAGGTGTAGTCGGCATGTCCCGGACGGAACTTGTCCTTGATGTCGCCGTAGTCCTTCGAACGCTGGTCTTTGTTCTCGATAAGAAGGCCGATCGGCGTGCCCGTCGTGAGCCCCTCGAATACGCCGGACAGAATCTGCACCTGGTCCGGCTCGTTACGCTGCGTCGTATGGCGCGAACGGCCGGGACGGCGGCGGTCGAGATCCGCCTGGATATCCGCCTCATCGAGTGCCATGCCGGGAGGACAGCCGTCGACGACACAGCCCAGCGCGCGGCCGTGGCTTTCGCCAAACGTCGTCACAACGAACAGCGTTCCGAAACTGTTACCCGACACTCTTCAAATCTCCGGCGGTAAGCAGAAACACACCCTGCCCGCCATGCTCGAACGTTAGCCAGACAAATGCAACATCCGGATACGCGGCTTCGAGCGCCTGCTGGCTGTTGCCGACCTCGCAAACGAGTATTCCATCGTCGGACAGGAAACGCGACGCATCATGCAGGATGACTCTAACCGAATCCAGACCGTCATCACCTGCGGCAAGACCGAGCGGCGGCTCGTGCCGAAACTCGTCCGCCAGCGAGTTCATGTCCTCGCGATCCACATAGGGCGGATTGCTGACCATGAGATCGTAGCGCCTCCCATCGAGGGCATCGAAAAAGTTCGACTGGACAAGGCGCACACGGTCTCCAGCCCCGTGCTTGTCAATGTTGATTGCGGCTACCTCGAGCGCATCTGCAGAGACGTCCACCGCGTCCACGGCGGCTTGCGGAAACGCTTTTGCCAGCGCGATCGCGATGCAGCCGCTGCCTGTGCCGAGATCGACGATCGAGCGCACGTTGGCCGGCTCGAGCCACGGTACGAAGCGCTCGTGTATCAGTTCCGCGATTGGCGAGCGCGGAATGAGGACACGCTCGTCGACGTAAAACCGCATGCCCGCAAACCAGGCCTCGTTGACGAGGTAGGCGACCGGCACGTGCTCGCATATACGGCGCTCGACGAGCGCGGCAAACCCTTCGAGTTCATCGTCACCGACCGGGCGCGAATAGGCCCTGGGCACGTCGTCGTGAGACAGGCCGAGGTGGGCAAATACCAGCCACGCAGCCTCGTCGGTTGGATTGTCCGTGCCGTGGCCGTAACTCAGGCCTGCGTCTGCAAATCGATCGGCGGTCTGCCGGATCAGCTGCTCGACGGTCATGGCTTGTGGATCGCTCTCTGTCACTGTTGTGTTCTTGCTTGCAACGCCGATTATCGGACCCACCTTATAATCTCACACGGCTGCTGTAGAATCGCGCCCTCTGGATCGCTCTTTCCCGGAATCCATGCAAACTCGGAACCTCATAGCTGCTCTCGTACTCGGCACAGCGATCGCCGCGGGGCTTGCGCTCGCGCTGCGAAATGCAGGCGAGACCGCTGCGCCACTAACGGCAACGATACTCCCGGCCGGCAACGAACTGCCCGACTTCGCGCTGCTCGATCAGGACGGCGCACCGGTGGACCGGTCAGTGTTCGTCGGTCAATGGGACGTGGTGTTTTTCGGCTTTACCAACTGCCCGGACGTCTGCCCGGCGACGATGACCGTGCTCGGACAGGCAAAGCGCGAACTCGAGGCGCTGGGCCAGGATCCGCTGCCGCGGGTCGTGCTCGTAAGCGTTGATCCGGAGCGGGACACTCCGGAGGCGATGGCGCGCTATATCGGCTACTTCGGGAACGGCAATCTCGGCCTGACGGGCGAACTCGAGGAAATCAGCAAGCTGACCGATGCGCTGGGGATCTTCTTTCAGAAGGCCGGGACCGAAGACGGCATCTACGGCGTCGATCACTCCACTGTCGTACTGGTCATCGACCTGCAGGGCCGGTTCAAAGCCCTGTTCAGCGCGCCGCACCGCGTCGAGAATCTCGTTCACGACCTGCCCCTGATCATGGCAGGCGAATAATGCGGTTAATGCGGCGTCGTTTCATCATGTTCTGCATTCTTGCCGCGACCGGGGCCTGCAACAGCCACGACGGGCCGCCGGTGGTCGCCGCAAACGTCGTGGTGACTGCGCCAGCCCCCGGCATGCCGATGGCGGCCGGGTATCTCGACATCAGCAATCATTCGGGGACGAGCATTCACATCACCCGCGTCTCGAGCCCTGATTACGAGGCCGTCGAGATGCATGAAACGGTTGTCGAGGACGACGTCGCCAGGATGCGCGCGATTCCGGTACTCGAAATCGAGGACGGCGGCACCGTGGTCTTCGAACGCGGCGGCAAGCACCTGATGCTCATGCGGCCTGCAGGTACTCCCGAAACGATTACACTGAATTTTTATTCCGACGAGGAATTGCTCCTCAGCGTCAGCGCGGAATTCACGGCCCCGATGGATTGAAGCATGCTGTCACGATTGTTCGTATTGATGCAGTACCTGCTCCCGAAGTACTTGCTGACCGCGCTGGTATACCGGCTCGCGCGCGTCAATGTGCCGGCCGTCAAGAACGCCCTGATTCAGGGTTTTCTCAAGCTGTATCACGTCAACCTCGATGAAGTCCGGGCGCAGGTGCCCGACGACTTCAGGACATTCAACGACTTCTTTATTCGTGAACTCAAGGAAGGCGCCCGGCCGATCGACGCGAATCCCGGTGCGATCGTCTCGCCCGCGGACGGCACGCTAAGCCAGGCAGGCACGCTGCGCGGCAACCGTATCCTGCAGGCCAAAGGCATCGACTACACGCTGGAAGACCTGCTCGCAGCCGATCTCGATACAGCAAGGGAGTTTGCCGACGGCGCTTTCGCGACGATCTACCTCGCGCCTTATAATTATCACCGTGTGCACGCGCCCGTTGACGGCGAACTGGTGGCCGCACATTACGTGCCCGGCGACCTGTTCAGCGTGAACAACAAGACCGCGACACACGTGCACGGCCTTTTCAGCCGCAATGAACGCCTGAACCTGCATTTCCGCACCGCTTCCGGCCCGGTGGTAGTGGTACTGGTCGGCGCCCTGAACGTCGGCAGCATCTCGACGCCGTGGAGCGGCGAGATCCGGCCGCGCAAGAGCGGAGTCGTGGAAACCGTCGACCTGTCGGCCGCTCCACGCGACGTTAGTAAGGGCGACCTGCTCGGCTGGTTCAATATGGGATCGACGGTCATCCTGCTGCTTCCTGCTGACAGCTGCAGCTGGCGCGAGAACTTCGAGCCAGGTGTCACGACCGTCATGGGTGAGTCAATCGGCGAACTGGCGGCGCGCGCCGGGTGAACTGGAAGGCGTCATCCGACGTTGCCATGGTTCGGCAGCGCAACGCCATGCTCGAACGGGCAAGGTCATTCTTTCGCTCGCGCGACGTGCTCGAAGTCGATACGCCCGCATTGGGCCGCTGCACAACGAGCGACCCCAACATCGACAGCCTCCGCGTTGCCGGACCCGGTGGGGCCACGCTGTATCTCCAGACTTCGCCCGAGTCGTTCATGAAACGGCTGCTCGCCGACGGCTACCCTGACATCTATGCGATTTGCCGCGTGTTTCGGGAAGGCGAATCAGGAAGGCTGCACCAGCCGGAGTTCACGATGGTGGAATGGTATCGGCACGGCTTCGGCCTGGGCGCGATGATCGACGAGACGGTGGCATTCATCGCGGATCTCCTTCAACAGCCCGAGCTTGCGGATGCCGAGTGGCTCGAGTACGAAACGGCGTTCCGGCGCTTCGCCAATATCGAGCCGTTCGCGGCCTCGCTGGACGAACTCGCGGATGCCGCGAATGCTGACGCCAGCCTGCGTGAGAGTCTCGGAGACGATCGGGACGCGTGGCTGGACCTGCTGCTTGGTACGAGCGTCGCCCCGAACTTCGCTGGCGAGCGGCTCACGGTGTTGCGGCATTTCCCTGTGAGCCAGGCTGCACTGGCACGTGCCTGTCCGGCCGACGGCAGGGTGGCAGACCGCTTCGAGGTATTTCATGGCGCGGTGGAACTTGCCAATGGCTTCGTCGAGCTGCGCGACGCGAACGAGCAACGGCAACGCATGCATGCGGACCTCGCCAGGCGCCGCGCATCCGCGCGACGGCCGGTGCCGCTGGACGAACCGTTGCTGGCGGCGCTAGAGTCCGGCCTCCCGGAATGTGCGGGTGTCGCAGTGGGCTTCGAGCGCCTCCTGATGCTCGCAACCGGTGCGGCGGACATCCGCGACGTTTTGACATTTGCGCTCGACGACAAAGACGACTGACCAGGGCCTGCTGACACCATGACAGATTACAAGCTGCTGAACTCGCAGGCCGTAGCCCTGCTGCGCGACGAAGCGGACGCGCTGGCGAACGCTGCCAATTTCGTTGCGCTGTTGTACAACGCTCTCGAGGACGTGAACTGGCTGGGCATCTACGTGCTTCGCGGCGACGAGCTGGTGCTCGGCCCGTTCCAGGGACAGCCCGCGTGCGTTCACATTGATGTCGGCAGCGGCGTCTGCGGGACCGCGGCGGCCACGCTGGAGACGCAGCGCGTCCGCGACGTGCATGAATTCCCGGGACATATCGTCTGCGATGCGGCATCTCGTTCGGAGATCGTGGTTCCACTCATCGTCGACGGATCACTGATCGGCGTACTCGACATCGACAGCCCGGCGCTCGACCGTTTCAGCGAAGAAGACCAGGCCGGCATCGAGCGACTGTGCCAAACCTACTGCAGCCTGCAGTCGGGCCGCACGGAGTTCCTGTAGGCCGCGGCAGGCGTTCCGGGCGCAATCAGCCCTACTTCACGCGGCTGACGTACTCCTTCGAGCGCGTGTCGACCTTGATGACCTCGCCCTGGTCCACGAACAACGGCACGCGCACCACGGCACCCGTAGACAGCTTGGCCGGCTTGACGCCGCCGCTCGCCGTGTCGCCCTTGACGCCCGGATCGGTTTCGACGATCTCGAGTTCGACGAAGTTCGGGGGTTCAACGATCAGTGGCGAATTGTTCCACAGCGTGATCGGGCAGGTATCGCCGTCGCTCAGCCAGTCCTTCGCGTCGCCCACGGCATTTGCGTCCGCCGCATACTGCTCGAACGTATCGGGCACCATGAAGTGCCAGAATTCGCCATCCGCATAGAGAAATTGCATCTCGGTGTCCATGACGTCGGCCGCCTCGACGCTTTCCCCCGACTTGAAGGTCTTGTCGACGACCTTGCCGGTCTTGAGGTTCTTGATCCTGACGCGATTGAAGGCCTGGCCCTTGCCAGGCTTGACGAACTCGTTCTCGACAATAATGCAGGGGTCCTTGTCGATCAGGATCTTGAGCCCTGAGCGAAATTCATTGGTGCTGTAGCTTGCCATTGGGGTTTCCGGGGTTTTCGGCGAGGCGCCATTCTACAGAAAAAATCCCGGCTTGAACCGGCGCCCGGCAGGCGCTCGGGTCATTTGTCTCCCTCATGGCTCGCTGCGCTTCGCTTGCTGCGCTTTACTTCGGTCGACAAACGCCCCGGGGCGCCTGCCCGCCAGCAGCGGTCAGCTGGCGGCGCCGCTGCCGGTGTTTGTTCGAGCGTCGTGCGGAACGCAGCAAGCAAAGCGAGCCATGGATGGCGAGCGAGGTTAGG
>Ga0224509_10000186_pt1 | contig 16184 bp, 16 predicted proteins | sample SF_Jan12_sed_USG_5_FD_170158 | JGI IMG/M metagenome (GOLD analysis project Ga0224509, IMG submission 170158) | Sediment microbial communities from San Francisco Bay, California, United States - SF_Jan12_sed_USGS_24 | ecosystem: Environmental > Aquatic > Marine > Sediment | place: USA... | reverse complement strand
CACAGAGACCATGATCTCGCCGCCAGAGGGAACGGACAATGCGACCAGGCGCCACCTGACGCTTTTCGCCCGGGCGGCCCTGCGCGAAACCTTCGAGGAGACCGGCCTGCTGGTGGCCGAACGGCCAGGGTCAGGTCCCGCCGGGATCGATAGCGCCGCCGCGGGGCCGGCCGAGGTATGGCGGGCTTTCCGCCACGCCGGCCGCGCTCCGGCCTTTTCGGCGCTCGCGCTGGTCGCCCGGGCCGTCACGCCGACGCGCTCGCCGATCCGCTTCCATACGAGGTTCTTTCGCGCCGACGGCCAAGCCGCCTATGGCAACCTGGTGGGCGACGGGGAGTTGGAGGATCTGCGCTGGGTGCCGGTCGAGGAGGCCGGACTCCTGCCGATCGCCGAAGTGACCGCCCTGGTGCTTCGCGAGGCCCTGGCCCATGGTTCTACTGAAAGTGGCACAACCCGCCCGGCCGCCCTGTTCCGATGGGTCGGCGCCCGCGAGCGGCCACGCCACGCCCTCGGCCCCTAGGATCGGCGAGCTTGACTTGACCGGCGGTCCGACTATCCTCCCGGTCCGACCTAAGAATTCTTGCGCAACGAGGTGAACGCCATGGCCAAACCGACCACTCTGCAAATCAAGCTGGTCAGCACCGCCGACACCGGCTACTTCTACGTGGCCAAGAAGAACCCGCGGAATATGACCGAGAAGCTGAGCCTGCGCAAATACGACCCGGTCGCGCGCAAGCACGTGCTCTTCAAGGAATCGAAGATGAAATAATCCTTTGGGGGCTTCGTCGATGATAGCTGCGGTCGCCGTTCCCGGCGGCCGTTTTGCTTTTCGGGCCTTGGTTCTAACCGCCCACGGCGGCCGCCTGATCGCCCGCGGAGGGGTTCGGGAGCTCGGCCGAGCAGGAGCGGTTGCGCCCGGCGTGCTTGGCCTCGTAGAGCGAGGCGTCGGCCCGGGCCACAAGACTGGCCGCCTCTTCGGAAGGGTCGGTGGTCGTGGCCACGCCGATCGAGACCGTGACCTCCAGCGGCTCCTCTCGGCCGGGAATCGGAAAGGGCGTATCGGCGATGCGATTGCGCACGCGTTCGGCCACCATGAAAGCCGCTTCGGGGGGCGTGGTGGGCATGATGACGACGAACTCTTCGCCGCCATAGCGGGCCACCATGTCGAAATCGCGCACGTTGTCGGCGACCCGTGCAGCCAACTGCTTCAGAACCTCGTCGCCGGCGGCATGGCCGTAGGTATCGTTGACCGGCTTGAAGTGATCGATGTCGAACATCATCACCGATACCGGTTTGCCCGCCTCCGCGATCTCCAGGATCTTGCGATCCAGATGCGAGTTCATGTAGCGCCGGTTGTACACCCCGGTGAGCGCATCGGTGTAGGCCATGGACACGCTGCTCTGAAGCATGGCGCGCAACTTGTCGTGATAGCGGCGGCGACGGATCTGCGTGCGGGTGCGAGCCAGCAATTCGTTCCGGTCGATCGGCTTGACCAGGTAGTCGTTGACACCCAGCTCGAGGCCCTTGGCCAGCTTCGGAAGATCGACATCGTCCAGAACCAGGAGAATCGGGACGTGCCGGGTCTGTTCCTGAGAGCGAAACTGAGAACAAAGCCTCAATCCGTCCTCGCCGTCGATCCGAAGGCTGACGATGATCAGATCGTAGTCGTTCTCGTGGCCGAGGCCGAGCCCTTCTGCCGCCAGGCTTGCCCTATCCAGCGTGTGGCCGGCCTCGGTCAGGAACTCCACCAGCTTGTCCGCAGTGAACTGATTGTTCTCGACCAGGAGGATGCGCGCGTTCTCGGCTTCGCTTTCGCTGCCCAAGGACCCGGCCTCCAGCACGTCCGTGCTGCCCGAGGTCGCTTGGCGCAGGCGCAACTCGTCGATCATCATCTTGAGGCGTACGAGCGAACGCACCCGCGCGAACAGCGCGACATCGTTGACCGGCTTGGACAGGAAATCGTCGGCCCCCGCCTCCAGGCCGCGAACCCGGTCGCTCACATCGCTGAGCGCGGTCACCATGACCACCGGTATGTGACGGGTCTTGGGATCGGACCTGAGACGCTTGCAGACCTCGAAGCCGTCCATGCCCGGCATCATGACGTCGAGCAGGATCAGATCCGGCATCTCGTTGAGTGCGATTTCGACGGCAGAGGGCCCGTCGCCGGCCGTCAAAACGTCGAAATATTCCGCTGAAAGCTTGGCCTCGAGCAGCTTTACGTTCGGTAGAATATCGTCGACTACGAGGATCCGTGCTGTCATAGCCCCGATTCCAGCACCAGTTCCTCAGCTCAGGAAATGCGCCACGGTTTGCAGGAAGTTGGTAACCGAAATCGGCTTGGCGATATAGGCCTCGCATCCGCCCTCGCGAATCTTTTCCTCATCGCCCTTCATCGCAAATGCGGTGACGGCCACGACCGGGATCGACTTGAGGTTGTCGTCCTCCTTGATCCACTTGGTCACCTCGAGGCCCGAAACCTCGGGCAGCTGAATGTCCATGAGAATGAGGTCGGGCCGATGTTCCCGCGCCAACCTGAGGGCTTCCATTCCATCCTTCGTTTGAAGGATGTTGTAGCCGTGTGCCTCGAGCAGGTCGTGGAACAGCTTCATGTTGAGGTCGTTGTCTTCAACGACCATCACGGTCTTGGCCGACCCGTTCGTCTTCTTCGGCGCTTCCACCGTTTCGACGCTGGGCGCATCAGTCATTTCCAGCCCCCTTCGACATTTGTGTGTCCTGCCTGGACCTTCGAGACAAGGACGATCCGGCGGACCTTGGCACAGGCCGGCAAGCGAGCCATCTTCTCGTATCCAAGTTCTACCCTATAAACGGTATACTTAACCAAAGTTAATAATTCGTTAGCATTTTACAAAAGGTCCAATCAAGTGGGCATGGGCCGGAAGGACGCTTGGGAATCCGGGGTGCGTATGCGAATCGGCGTGGATCTCGGCGGCACCAAGATCGAGGCGGTCGCCTTGAGCGAGGCGGGCGAAGTCCTGGCTCGCCGGCGCCGGGCCAGCCCGCGCGGCGACTATGGGGGTACGGTCGCGGTTGTGGCCGAACTGGTCGCCTGCCTGGAGCGCGACTTGGGCCGTCCGGGCAGCGTCGGCGTCGGCATGCCGGGGGCCGTCTCCCCCGCCAGCGGATTGGTCAAGAACGCCAACTCGACCTGGCTCATCGGCCGGCCCTTCGACCGGGACCTCGCCGCCGCGCTGAACCGGCCCGTTCGGGTCGAAAACGACGCCAATTGCTTTACCCTTTCGGAGGCCATCGACGGCGCAGCCGGGGGGGCCGGGGTTGTCTTCGGGGTCATCCTGGGCACCGGTGTGGGGGGCGGGATCGTGGTCGACGGCCGCACGATTGTCGGCCGCAACGCGATCGCCGGCGAATGGGGGCACAACCCCTTGCCCTGGCCGCGCGACGAGGAACGGCCGGGAGCGCCCTGCTACTGCGGGCGGTTCGGCTGTATCGAGACCTTTCTCTCCGGCCCCGGCCTGGCCCGGGACCACGCCGCGGCCGGCGGGAAAAGCGTAGCCGCGGAAGAGATCGCAGCGCGCGCGGCAGAGGGCGATGCGGCGGCGGAGGCGGCCCTGCGGCGTTACGAGGACCGCCTCGCCCGGGCGCTTGCCTCGGTGATCAACCTGCTGGATCCCGACGCCGTGGTGCTGGGCGGCGGCCTCTCCAACCTGACGAGGCTTTACCAAGCGGTGCCCGAAAAGTTATCGGCCTTCGTCTTCTCCGACCGAGTCGACACCCCGATACTGGCGCCCAAGCACGGCGATTCGAGCGGCGTACGCGGCGCCGCATGGCTCTGGCCGCCGGAGGGAGCCGCCGCATCGGCAGACGGCGCGGAGCCGCCGTGACCACCGTGTGCCGCGACTGTCTGGCGCTGTTCCCGGCCTCACCGGGAGACCGGCGCTGCCCGGCGTGCGGCGGGCCGCGCCTGAGGAGCCACCCGGAGCTGGAGCAGCTCGCCATCGCCCACATCGACTGCGACGCGTTCTACGCCAGCGTGGAGAAACGGGACCGGCCCGAACTGCGCGACCGGCCGGTCTTGATCGGCGGCCGGCGGCGCGGTGTGGTCGCCGCGGCCTGCTACGTCGCACGGCTCTACGGCGTACATTCCGCCATGCCCATGTTCAAGGCGCTCAAGGCCTGCCCCGGGGCCGTGGTCCTGCCGCCCGACATGGCCAAGTACCGGCGCGTCGGCCATGAGATCCGGCGTATGATGCGCGCCCTGACGCCGCTGGTGGAGCCGCTCTCGATCGACGAGGCCTTCCTGGACCTCTCGGGCACCGAAGCCCTGCACGGGGGCCCGCCCGCCCACAGCCTGGCGGGTCTCGCCAAGCGGATAGAGCGGGACTGCGGGCTGACCGTCTCGATTGGTCTCAGCTACAACAAGTTCCTGGCCAAGGTCGCCTCGGATCTGGACAAGCCGCGCGGCTATGCCGTGATCGGCCGCGCCGAGGCCCGCGATTTTCTGGAAGACAAACCGGTCGGCATCGTCTGGGGCGTCGGCGCGGCCCTGCAGAAGGTCCTGGCGCGCGACGGGATCACCAAGGTCGGCGACCTCTGGGCCTGCGAGGAACCGGACCTGATAGCCCGCTATGGCGCCATGGGCCGGCGCCTGTACCGCTTCGCGCGCGGCAAGGACGGCCGGCGTGTCGAGCCCGACGCCCCGACGAAGAGCGTTTCGGCGGAAACCACGTTCGACGAGGATGTCGCGGGTCTGGACGCGCTGTCCGTACGGCTTTGGCCGCTCTGCGAAACGGTGTCCCGCCGCCTGAAACGCGCCGGTTTGGCCGGCCGGACTGTGACCCTGAAGCTCAAAACCGCGGAGTTCCGGCAGGTCACCCGAAGCCGGCGCCTGTCCGACCCGACGCGCCTGGCCGAGGAGCTGTACCGCACCGCCCGGCAGGTCCTGGCGCGCGAGGCCGACGGCCGCCGCTTCCGCCTAATCGGGGTCGGCGCGAGCGACCTGGTCGACGCGCTCCAGGCCGACCCGCCCGATCTGGCGGATCCGGACCGCGCCCGGCGGGCCAAGGTGGAAGGGGCGATCGACGCGGTGCGCGCCAAGCTGGGCGACGCGGCTATCGACAAGGGCCGCGCCCTCGCGAGGCGACCGCGCCGGAGGGATCGGAAAAAACCGCGCAGATCCCCCACGGGGCCATCGTGACGCGCCGGTCGTTTTACGGACAGTCCGGCGGAGGCAGCGCCTCCAGCTGTTCGAGCGAGGCCTTGAGCGCGAAATCCGTGTAGTCGAACTCCAGTTGATCGACCACGCCATTGGCATAGATTCGTAGCGCCTGCTCGTGGTCCGGCTCGGGCGACTGTTCCTCGGCATCGAAATAGGCCATTTGCATGCGCCAGGACGCGACACCCGTGATCAGCGGCGAGTCGAAAGACGGCGCCGTCCCGGCCGGGATCGTCCGCGCGACCGCGGCATTCACGCCGAACAGCCCCTCCCGGCCGGTGCCGTCGAAAACGGTCCGCCACAACAGAAGCTCCTTGCGCACCGCCGCCGCCAGAACCTCCTGACTGTGCCGTGTCGGAAAGACCGTTCCCACCGGCAGGATCAGCACCCGCTCTTCGGGGGCGCTGTAGTCGACCCGGCCTCCCAGGCCCGGACCCTCGAGCCGGGCCTTGCCGCGGGTCTCTTCCGGAGCCTCGCCATCGTCCGCCCGGCGTACGGCGAAGCGGTAGGATAGGCCGTCCTTGGATTCCCAGGCGTCCAGGGTCCAGCTGCTCTCGAAGTTATGCCCCTGGGAACTGGTCAGAACCATGCGCGTGCGCTGGTTGATCGTCCAGCCGTCGCAGCCCTCGATCCATTTGAACTCGATCCGGCCGCTGGCGTGGGTCACGCCGGGACTGCCGTGCGATTTGCCGAGACTCAGCTTGTAGACCGCGAAGTGCGGGGCGATGGCCGCCGCCGAAACCGGGGCACCACCGGCAGCCACCGACAAGGCCAGAATGGCGGCCAGACCGGGGAACGATTTGAAACCGAAAAACCCGCGGCGGTTGAACATTTGCGCAATCCTCTCACCAAAACGAAGCCGAGTCCGACTGGCCAGCCAAGCCTATCGGCCGTCCGTGTGATCTGGCCAGCACAGTAGCCGATTTCAAGCGCGCACCGAAATCGCGCCGACGCCTTTCGCCCGACGAGGATCGGACCCAGACCCGGCAAAGCCTGCCGCAGGGCAGGTCTTGCCGCCGTCGAAGAGGCGAAAAGCCCGTCAAATCCAGCCCCCGGTCTGGCACACCCCTTGCGTGGAGTTCCGCATTCGAAACTTCGGCCCGAACGACATGGGGATGAAAAGCCGCGATGCGGAGCACAGTGGTCCAATACAACGAAATCCGCCGCCCCGCGCGCCTCAGGCGCAGGATCGCCGATAACGCCTGGCGCCTCGACAAGGCGGGCCGCAAGCTGGTGGAGGACCTGCTGGAGGCCACAGCCGAGGCCGAGCGGCGTATCGCCGAGCAACGCGCGCGGATCCGCTACCTTGAAGACCTGTCGATCACCGACGAGTTGACCGGGCTCTTGAACCGGCGTGGCTTCCACGTGGAGCTGGACCGGGCGTTAGCACGGGCCCAAAGGCAGGGCGAAACCGGGGTCTTGCTCCTTTGCGACTTGAACAATTTCAAGCCGATCAACGACACCTTCGGCCACCCGGCCGGCGATGCCGTGCTGTGCGCGGTGGCCGGGCTCCTGTGCCGCCGAACCCGGCGCAGCGACTACGTGGCCCGGCTGGGCGGCGACGAGTTCGCCGTCCTGATGACCGACACCGCGCCGACGCGGGCCGGGTCGCGTGCCGCCAGACTGCAGGCGCAGCTGAACCAGCTTCGGATTGAGTGGGAGGACGCCAGGATCCCGGTATCCGCCGGCTTCGGCCTCGAAGCCTATGATGGCCTGAGCCGGCCGGACAGCCTGATGATCGCAGCCGACCAAGCGCTCTACCGCGGCAAGCAGCCGAGACTGGTCGAGGGCCGTTGATCCCGCGACGCGCGCGGCAGCCGGAAATCTGGAGGTACGGGCGGCCGATCGTTAGACTGCGCGGCCATGAAGTTCCCGCGCACCCTCCGCCTGGACACCTCGGACCTCTATGTCTTCCGCTTGGCGGCGGAACCTGGGGAATGGGCGGTGCCGGGCAGCTTCGCCTTCCTCGGACGCAACTCGGCCCAGTTCGACAACAAGGAGAAGCTGGCCTTTCGAAGCGGTTGGCTCGGTACCGAATCATTCGGCCGCGCCACGCTGAGCGAGGTCGCGGAGATCGGCGAGGCCGAGTTCTTCCAGGTGGTCGAGCGCCTCGCCCGGCACTTCGTCGAGCACTACGGCGCGCCCGATCTGGCCGCCGCCCTGCCGGCCGCGCGCGAGGAGGCCGACCTCGCCGCCTCGCTCTGCGATCACAAGACCAACACCCTGCTGGCCCTGGAGCGCGAGCACGGCCCGGCGGGCCTGGTCGAACGCTTCCGGGTGATCCGTCCGGACCGGGCGCGAGACCACGCCCGGATCTGGGAGGTCCTGCCTGACCCCGAAGATAGCGAGGGCGCGGGCTGAAACCCCGTACGATCGACCGACTGTAGTCGGCCACCCTGACCTTGAGCCCCCTCATCGGGGATTCGGGCCGCGTCCAGAAGATCCGCGCCCAAGCGTCCCTGCGGTAAGGTTGCCACCCGGTCCCCCAGGGTGATCGCTTGAAGCGCGCAGTTCGCCTCCTCCCCCCTTGCGGGGAGGATTGAGGAGGGGGGTGCGGTCAAGATCGGGCTTTCTTGTCGCAATGGATAGGTCCGAGTGCGGTGCACGTCGTTGTTCACCCCCATCCAAACCTTCCCCCATCAAGGGGGAAGGCCTTCTGCGCTTCAAGCGATTGCCCTTCACGGTCCCAAGCCGTCCATTGCAATCCAAGGGCACAGCGCCTATTTTAAGGTAAGACTGTAAGGGGGTCTTACTATTATGCTTCCTACCATGCTTGTAACAAAGCTGACCACCAAGGGCCAGACGACGATCCCAAGCCGCATACGCAAGGCACTGCGGATCGAGCCGGGCGACTCCGTGGTGTTCACCTTGGAGGACAACGGCAAGGTTTCCTTGAGACGAGCCGAAAAGTTCGATGCCGGCTTCCTTAAACTCGCTACCGAGAGTTTCACGGACTGGAGTACACCGGAAGCCGATGAAGCCTTCCGCGACCTATAAACGCTGGGACGTCGTCGCGGTCCCCTATCCTTTCCTCGAGGGCGAGGAGATCAAGCGCCGGCCTGCCCTGGTCGTCTCAGGCAACGAGCTCAACGCCAGGCACGGCGTTTATTGGCTGGCAATGATCACCACCGCCAAGGCCGGCAAGCAATTGGACGACATTCCGCTTACTGACCATCGCAAGGCTGGCCTGCCGCAAGACTGCGTGGTCAGGACCAAGCGCCTCGTCACCTTGGGCGATGCCCAAATCTCCCACCGGCTGGGCTCGATCACCGTCAAGGACCGCAACGCGGTGGCCGGGCTCCTCAGGAAATACCTGCCGTAACCGCACGTGTCCGAATCGGTCGGGGCCGTGTCGCTATCTGCTTGGCAGTACCTGGGCGATTGAAAAATGGCTAGATTTTTGGTCTGACAGTGCCCTCGTGATCCATTCCGGCGGTACCGATGGCACCCAATTGACGCCGCCACAGCGCGGTCAAGAATGCCACTTTATGTCCGCGGTTTCAGATTTTCCGGGTCATAGAGTGGTTCGTAACCAACGCCAGCCACCTCGACCGGGTAGGTTTCGCCGAAGTACTCCACCTGGAACCTCTTGCCTTTGACGGCGTGCTCGTGAGGCAGATAGCCGAGAGCGATGTTCTTGCCGATTGTCGGGCCGTAGGCGATAGATGTGGTGAAGGAACGGCGACCCTCTGAATCGACCAAGGTCTCGCCTGTTTCAGGATCTATCATGGGCAGAATGCCGACGGGATAACGCGCCACACCCTTGGAATCCCGATTATCGGTGATCACCAAGGTGCAGAGTATGGCCGGCTGGTGATCCCGGGCGCGGTGCTCTAGATAGGCAGTCTTGCCAATGAAGTCGGCGTCCTTGACTTTGGGGCGCGCTAGGTCGGCCTCCAGAAGATTGTACTCGGTCAAGAGGTCCGCGTTCTGCAAGCGCAAGCTCTTTTCCAACCGGCGGGAATTGGCATAGGTCTCCACACCGAAGGGCATGACGTCCTGGGCGCGGATGGCATCCCAAACGGCAAGGCCGTCTTCGTATTTCATGTGCAGTTCCCAGCCCTGCTCGCCGACATAGGAAATGCGGAAGGCCGCGACATCTTTGTCCGCAATCCTGATCTGCTTGATCGAGGCGAAGGGGAAGTTCTCATGGCTGAGGGCCTCGGGATCCTCCACCACCTTTTGCAGGGTCGTCCTGGCATTGGGACCCCAAAGCCCGATGGTGGTGAAGTCGGTCGACACATCGTTTATCTCGACGTCGTAATCCAGATCCTCCGCCATGCGTTTCATATAGACGAAATCACGATTACCCGCATCCGCGCCGTCGACGAAGCGAATGCGGTCCGCCATGCGAAAGACCGTGAAATCGGCCTTGACCATGCCCTTATCATCGAGAAAGTGGGTGTAGATGCCCTTGCCGACCTGATTGTCGCCGCCGACCTTGGCAACGCAGAGGTATTCCATGAATTTCACGTGATCCGGGCCGGTCACATCATAGATGGCGAAATGAGACAGATTGACCATACCGACGTTGGCACTCATTTCGAGGTGCTCGGCGTTTGAAACGCGCCAAAAATGGCGATTGTCCCATTCGTTTTCGCGGACCGGCACCTGATTGGCATACTTCTCCAGCAAATGTTCGTTGCTGGCATAGCCGTGGGCACGCTCCCACCCGCCGAGCTCCATGAAATGGCCGCCGAGCTCTTTCTCGCGCTCGTAAAACGGACTGCGGCGCACACCTCTGCCACCCGCAAAGGGTTCTCGCGGATGGACGGCCGGATTGTAGATTTTCATCGCGGTTTCGGTGCAGCGGGCATGGATGAAATCTTCGTTGGTTTGGAAGGGATAGAAGCGCGCATAGTCAATCGCGTGATGATCGATCTCCGTGCGTCCATCCGTAATCCAGTCAACCAGCAGCTTGGCCAGGCCGGGGCCGTCCTTGATCCAGATCGCAACGGCATACCAAAGACCGCGGACCTTCTGGCTTTCGCCGATCGAAGGACCGCCATCCGTTGTCACCTGGAGAAGGCCATTGAAGGAGCGTTTTTCGTCGTACCCCAGTTCCGCAAGGATCGGGGTCAATTCCATCGCGCGCTCCAGCGGCTCCATCACCTGGTCGATTTCCAGGTCACGCTGCGAGGGAGAGAGGCGCGCTTCGGTCTTCTCTAGGAGATCCCGCGGGTGGCAGAGACGCGGCTCCGTTTCCTCGTAGTAACCCCACTCGATCATACCGCCCTCGGTGGTCTTGGGGTCGCCCGTGTCACGCATGTAGGCGGAGTTGCCCTGATCACGGAGAAGCGGCCAACCGATCTCCTTGCCGGTTCCGGCAAATTCCTCGTAGGGACCGAACCACGAAAGCGGATGGTCGACCGGCATGACGGGCAGGTCCTCACCGGCCATGCCGGCGACGACACGTCCCCAAAGCCCGGCGCAGACGATGACATAGTCGGCCAAGATCCTGCCGCGCGGGGTTTCGACACCTTTGATGCGCCCCTTCTCAATAATCAGTCCGGTGGCGGGTGTGTTGGCGAAGGCCTTCAGCTTGCCGCTCTTCTCCGCATTCTCGACCAATATGCCGCAGACAATCTGAGAGCGGGGCACGACAAGCCCGGCATCGGGATCCCACATGCCCCCCTGCACCAGGTCTTCCTCGATCAGCGGAAACTTTTCCTTGATCTCTGCGGGGGTCACAAGCCGCACGCCGGTCCCGAAGGCCTTTCCGGAAGCAACCTTGCGCTTGATCTCGTCCATGCGGGCATCATCGCCGACCCGGGCAATTTCAAGCCCACCCACCTTGGCGTAGTGTCCCATCCTTTCGAAGAAGTCGATGGAGTAGTGTGTCGTCCAACAGGAGAGGAAATCATGGCTGGTCGCGTAACAGAAATCGGATGCATGCGAGGTCGAACCAATGTCCGTCGGGATCGCCGATTTGTCGATGCCAACGATATCGTCCCAGCCCCGCTCTATCAGGTGGTGGGCCACCGAGGATCCCACAATTCCACCCAAGCCAATGATGACGACTTTCGCCTTTTCCGGAAACTCTGCCAATTGTCTTCTCCCGAAACTGGGCCGACAAACTGGACCCCTTGAATCCATCCCCCCCTATTAGAAATGCCCTGGTGCCTAAATGCAATTACAGTGGACGGTGCAGGCGCGACATCGAGATAAGAGACGAGACCGTCACTCATTTTTTGCACATTAAGTCTGCTTTTGGCTGAGGCTGTCGAAAAAGTCGGACGCCCGCCGACTTTGCGCAACGATCGAAGCGAAAGCCCAGTCTCGTTGAATCGATCTTGCTAGTTCTGGGGGCTTTGTCAGACTAACGCCAAACAGGTTGAATTTGTGATTTGTGGCTTCCAATGAACCGCGCAGAATACCTGTGGTTTGCAACAACCACTGGGCGATTGATAAATGGCTAGATTCTTAGTCTGACAGTGCCCCCCTACGACTCGGAAAACACCCGCCTCAGGGCGTGACGTCTGCGCAGGCAGGGACAAGACCTTGTGGTGGTATGCAAGGCACGGGTAGGATGAGCTTGTCCAATTGAAAACGAGGCCCCTCAGGGTCCGCGAAACGGGAGGAAGACACCGATGGCCAAAGTGCAGATGTCGATAAACCTGGGCGTACCCGCCGAGCAGGTGTGGGAGTTGATCGGGAGCTTCAATGCCCTGCCCGACTGGCACCCGGCGGTCGAGAAGAGCGAGATCGAGGGCGAGGGCACCGGCTCGGTCCGGACGCTCCAACTGGCCGGCGGCGGGGGCACGATCCGCGAGCGCCTGGAGCAGATCGACGACGAAGGCAAGGTCTACAGCTATTCGATTCTCTCGAGCCCGCTTCCGGTGCTGAACTACAGCTCCACGCTGCGCCTGCGCGAGGCGGAGGACGGCTCGGGCTGTACCGTGGAGTGGGAGAGCGACTTCCAGCCGGCCGAGGTGGCCGAGAAGGACGCGGTCGAGGTCATCCAGGGCGTCTACCAGGCCGGCTTCGACAACCTCAAGAAGATCTTCGGCGGCTGACACCGGGCCCCCTGGCCCGGCACGGAAGACCGGGGCATGCCGGCGGCCGCCGGAACCGGCCTGCCGGCGACCCTGGCCGAGACCGCGCGCATCTACCTGCGGCCGGTCGGGTTGACTTGCGGCAATGCGGCCGAGAAGTTCCTGGGGGCCGGGCAGGCCAAGCGGCTTGCCGGAGGCCCCTGGGTCTTCGCCGCCTGCGAGGTCGCGCTCCGCGCCCCCGAGGGTATCCGGCGGGCGGTCGCAAGCCTCGCGGAGATCGAGGCCTGGGCCGATCGCCTGGCACCGCCGCTGCGCGACGGCATCTCGGCGCAGTTCGGCCGCTTGACCGTCCCGCGGCGCGCGCCCGGCGGCGGGCCGCTTGAGCGGCCCTTGATCATGGGTGTGGTCGACGCGTCTTCCGATCCGGAGGCCGCCGTGGTTCAGGGCCGGCATCTGACCGCCGCCGGCGCCGACATCCTGGAGATCGGCGGCGAGTCCGACCGGCCCGACGCGCCTTCCGTCGAAGCGGCACGGGTTCGTGCGGTCCTGCAAGGGCTTGCCGCGGACCCGTCGATCGGGCAGACGCTCCTGTCGGTCGAGACCCGGGACCCGGAGGTGACGGCCGAAGCGCTGGCCGCCGGAGCGGCCGTCATCAACGGCCTGCCCGCCCCGGCCGGCGACCCGAATAGCCTGGCATCCGCCGCCCGGAGCGGCGCGCAGGTCGTGCTCGCGCACGGACGGGGCGATCTGGGTGCGACGAGCCGCGATCCGGACTACACCGACGCGCCGCTCGACGTCTTCGACGGCCTCGAGGCCCAGGTCGACGCCTGCATCTCCGCCGGCATCGCGCGCGCGCGCCTGATCGTCGATCCGGGCCTCGGTTTCGCCAAGCGCGGAGAGGATAATCTGGCGGTCCTGCGCGCGCTCGCGCTCTACCAGGGGCTCGGCTGTCCGGTCCTGCTCGACGTGGCGCGCGAGGACGTAACCGGCGTGCTGGACCGCAGCTTCCCGCCGCGCGGGCACCTGCCCGGCTCGCTCGCCGCCGCGGTCCACGCCTTGGACCAGGGCGTGCAGATCCTTAAGGTGCGCGACGTGGCCGAGTTCCGGCAGGCGCTCGACCTCTGGCGGCGCCTCACCGGCCTCGCGTAGCCCGTCGGCCGGCTATTCGGCCGGCCGGTCGGCGGTCAGAACCGCAGGTGTCGCGGTCTTGGCCCTGTCCGGTTTGTTGCCGTAGTTCCGGTAGACGAAGTCCGGCGGCGCCTCACCGGTTTCCGACTTGGCCAAGTCGAGCATGACCTGGTGGTGCGGCGAGAGCTCGCAGGCCGGGTCCGTGTCGGCGGCGTTCCCGGTGATCGCGAAGGCCTGGCAGCGGCAGCCGCCCCAGTCGAGCTCGCGCCGCTCGCAGGACCGGCAGGGCTCCGGCATCCAGTCGGTGCCACGGAAGCGCAGGAAGGCCTCCGAGCTCTCCCAGATGTCCTCCAGGCTGCGCTCGAGCACGGTGTCGAAGGCGAGGCCGGTGATCGTTTCCGCCGCGTGGCAGGGCAGCACCTTGCCCGACGGTGAGACGTTCAGAAAGCGCCGCCCCCAGCCGCCCATGCAGGCCTTGGGCCGGCGCGCGTAGTAGTCCGGCACGACGTAGTCGATCGCGAAGCGGCCCTTGTATCGCTCGCGCGCCGCGTCGACGACTTCGATCGAGCGGTCGAGCTGGGCGCGGGTCGGCAGCAGCGCGGCCCGGTTCTCGTAGGCCCAGCCGTAGTACTGGACATGGGCAATCTCGATGCGGTGGGCGTCCAGCTCGACCGCCATGTCGAACATGGCCTCCAGGTGGTGCAGGTTCTGGCGGTGCACGACCATGTTGAGGGTGACCGGCAGGCCCGCGGCGCGCACCCTCCGCGCCGCATCGATCTTCTTCTCGTGCGCCCCCCGATACCCGCCGATGCGGTCGCCGCCGACCGCCTCGCTGTCCTGAAAGGAAACCTGCACGTGGTCGATGCCGGCCGCCACCAGGGCCTGCAGGCGGTCCTCGGTCAGCAGCACGGCCGAGGTGATGAGGTTGGCGTAGAGCCCGGCGTCGCGCGCCTCCTCGACGAGGCGCTCCAGGTCCTTGCGCACCAGGGGCTCGCCGCCCGAGAAATGGATCTGCAGCGCGCCCAGATCGGCGATCTCGCGGATCACCCGGCACCAGGTCTCCGTGTCCAGCTCGCCGGCTGCCCGCTCCAGCTCCAGGGGGTTCGAGCAGTAGGGGCACTGCAGCGGGCAGCGATGGGTCAGCTCCGCCAGCGCGGCCAGCGGCGGCTCCGGCGCGTTCATGCTGTCATCACTCCCTTGTCCGCAAGGTCCTGCAACAGGGCGTTCACGTCCTTTTCGATGACCGCGCGGTCGGCGTCGAAGGTCTTCGCCAGGTCGTCCACGATCGCCGAGACGCTGGCCGCGCCGTCGCAGCGCTTGATCACCTCCAGCGCGATCGGATCGGGGACGAAAAGCCGTTCGGGCGCGAGCACGATCCAGGAGTCGCGCCGCTTGTCGAAACGCAGCTTGACGCCCGGCGGCAGGCGCGGGACCGAGTCCGCCGAGATGGTGACCAGTTGGCTCATCGCCGGTCCTCCGGTACGAAGGCGCCCGGCGGGATGTGCCCCGGCGCGACGTAGGCGTGATAAAGCGCGTCGAGCTGGGCCCAAAGCACGTCGGTCTTGAAGCGCACCGCGTCCAGGATCGCCTCCTGCTCGGCGCGCGTCCCGGCCCTGTCGATCACGTGGGCCAGAGTGAACCTGACGTCCTTGGGGGCCTCGTTGAGCCGGCGCTTGAAGTAGGCGATGGAGCGCTCGTTGGCGAAATCGTAGTGCTCGAGCAGTCCGGCGATCCGCTCCTCGTGGATCTTCGGCGCGAAGAGCTCGGTCAGCGACGAGGCCAAGGCCTCCAGCAGCGAGCGGTCGCGCACGAAGCGGACGTAGGCGTCCACCGCGAAACGTGTCGCCGGCAGGATGCCGCGGGTCGACATGACATAGTCGCGATCCAGGCCGACCGCTTCGGCCAGCCTCAGCCAGCGCTCGATGCCGCCCTCGTTGTCGCCGGCGCCGTCGTGGTCCTCCATGCGGCTGCGCCACTCGCGGCGCAGCGCGGGATCCTCGGTGCGCGACATGAGCGCCGCGTCCTTCATGGGGATGCTGGCTTGGTAATAGTAGCGGTTCAGCACCCAGGCCTGCACCTGCCCATGATCGCACTGGCCGCCGTGAAGCAGCTTGTGGAAGGGGTGCAGGTTGTGATAGCGCGTCGCGCCGATCTCGCGCAGCGCCGCCTCCAGCTGTTCCGGGCTCATGAGCGCGTCCGGCGCCAGGTCCTGCACGTCGGGCTGTAGACTCACAGAACGATCTCCATGCCGTCGTAGCCGATCTCCCAGCCGGCGGCCTCGGCCTCGGCGCGCTCGGGGGAGTCGGCCAGGAGGACCGGGTTGGTGTTGTTGATGTGGAGGAAGACCTTGCGCCCGATCCCGAGGGCGGCGAAGGCGGCGATGGTGCCCTCGGACCCGGCCATGCTCAAATGGCCCATGCGCCGGCCGGTCTTGACGCCGGCCTGCTGCACCACCATCTCGTCGTCCCGCCAAAGCGTCCCGTCGAACATCACCAGCGGCGCTCCCTCCAGTCTCTCCCCCAACCCCGGCGGTATCGCTGCGCATCCGGGGATGTAGTAACAATAGGCCGTGCCACCGCGTTCGGCCAGCCCCAGACCTATCGTGTCCTCCTCGACCGTGCCGAAGTTGGCCCCGGCGCCGGCGTCTTCCAGATACAGGGCCACCTTGCCGGGAACCGAGAAGGGTTCGATCACGACGCCGCTCGGCCGGCCGTCCTTGGCCGCCGGCTCGAAGGCCTGATCCAGGGTGATCCGGCGGCGATCCACGAAGGCCGGGTTCAGCACGTTGAAGATGCTGTTCCCGTCAAGCACGGAAAGTACCCGGCCGGTGCCGTAGACCGCCAGCGGATGGCTCTCGCGCAGGGTCAGCA
>Ga0224509_10000181_pt1 | contig 16258 bp, 9 predicted proteins | sample SF_Jan12_sed_USG_5_FD_170158 | JGI IMG/M metagenome (GOLD analysis project Ga0224509, IMG submission 170158) | Sediment microbial communities from San Francisco Bay, California, United States - SF_Jan12_sed_USGS_24 | ecosystem: Environmental > Aquatic > Marine > Sediment | place: USA: California... | reverse complement strand
CGCCCATTAGCGCAAGCAGCCGGAACGCCGCGCCGCGGCCGCATGGCCGGGACACGTCCTGGCCGTGTCTCGGTTTGAAACCCTGCCGATACAAAGCCCGGATGTGACTTTATGTACCCGCCGCCCTTCGTGCTCTCCTAACCTTGTCTTCGCACAAAGATAGGAACAGGGGATGCTGCACAACCCACCGTTTCACATCGACGGATCGTCAGGGGGGAACATCTATGGGAATTGGAACGCGGCAAACTACGAAGCTGCGGTTCGCTGCGTTCTGACCCGCATCCGCTCGACCACGTCAGGCCGGGCGCTCGCCAATTCGATCCGCCACCGGATCGAGATCGTGCCCTACGACTTCCGGAACCGGCCGAACCAGTGTGACGCGGGGGCGAATATCCGGCCGCCCCGCACGGTGTTCAACGTGTCCCGGGCGATGGCCACGGACGTGTTCGCGCCGGCGACGCCCACCTGCGCCGCGATCGCGGGGCAGGGCACCGGCTCCGGCTCCCAGCTCCAGTATACGCCCGGCTTCTTTGTCCCCGGCAGCCGATTGCATTGCATCGATCCGGGCCCGGGTATGGCGGTCGACGAGGCGCTCTACCATGAGATCGTGCACGCGGCCATGAACAGCGCCGGAGCGGCCACGCCCCATCCCCTGCGCGGCTTCCTGCAGCACTTCCAATCTTTCGACGAGTACACCGCAGTCATCGTGACCAACGTCTTCTCCTCGGAGACCGGCCGGGACTTGCGCGGCAGCTATCCAGGCACCACGCCGCTGCACGACCCGGCTGGCTTCTATGCTCGCAACGACAACGCCTTCATGATCGGGCGGGTCTGCCGGCTGATGCCCGTTCTCACGCGGGAGCTCGCGCGTGTGCCCTGCAACTTCAACCCCTTCCGCGAGTTTTACCGCGCGAGCGCGGGACTGACGCCCCATTCCACTCGGGCGAACACAAGGGGCACATCGCTCCCATTCTGATCAGGATCAGCGCAACGGAACGATGACCGTATTCGGGCGATAGGCCGACATGAGAGCCCGCTTTGTGATTTCGCCACGTCCGAATTCAAACTGAGAGACCGCGCGCGCGTTTTCGAGCTTGGCTGGGCCGCTCGGCGGTCCTAGGCTGGCGAAAATTCCACACCCCGGAGAGCGACAATGACCACCTCGGCTCCGAGCTCCTTTCACAGCGCCAGCGCGGCCGGCCACGGCCACGCCGTCGGCATCTGGCTGCTGGTCTGCGCCGCCATGGTGCTGGCCATGGCGGTGATCGGCGCAATCACGCGGCTCACCGAATCCGGGCTCTCGATCATGGAGTGGGCGCCCCTGACCGGGGCTCTGCCGCCGCTGAGCGACGCCGAGTGGCAGCGCATCTTCGAGATCTACAAGCAGATCCCGGAGTACACCGAAGAGAACGCCGGAATGACCCTGGCCGAGTTCAAGACGATCTTCTGGTGGGAGTGGATCCACCGCCTCTGGGGCCGGCTGATCGGCGTGGTCTTCGCCGTGCCCTTCGTCTGGTTCCTGGTCACCAAGCGGGTCGCGCGCCGGCTGGTCCCGCATCTGGTCGCGATCTTCGTCCTGGGGGGGCTCCAGGGCGGCATGGGCTGGTACATGGTGGCGAGCGGCTTCGCGGACATCACGGATGTCAGCCAGTACCGCCTGGTCGCCCACCTGGTCCTGGCCGTCGCGATCTACGCCTACCTGCTCTGGGTCGCTTTCCTCCTGCTCGCCCCCGGGCCGCAGGCCGGCGCGGACCGGCGCGCCGCATCGCTGCGCCCGGGCCTCGCCGTCTTCGCCGCCCTGGTCGTCGTCGCGGTCGCCTCCGGCGGCTTCGTCGCCGGAATCAACGCCGGCTTCACCTACAACACCTTCCCGCTGATGGACGGCGACCTGGTGCCGGCGGGCTATGGCGACCTGCAACCCTGGCTGCTCAATCACTTCGAGAACGTCGGAGCGGTGCAGTTCAACCATCGTCTGCTGGGGGTCGTCACGCTGGCCCTGGCGGCGGGGCTGTGGCTGTGGTCGCGCCGCCTGACGCTGTCCGGCCCGGCGGCCCGGGCGGTCACCCTGGTCTTCGCCATGGCCTTGGCGCAGTTCGCGCTCGGCCTCTCGGCGCTGCTTCTCGTGGTGCCGGTCTGGCTCGGCGCGCTGCACCAGGGCGGCGCTCTCGTTCTGTTCGGGCTCGGCCTCTGGGCGCTCTACCAGCTGCGTCCCGCCGGCGCGGGATAGCATGAGCGGAACTGACGACCCCGCGGACCTGGCGATTCCGGACGAGCCCCTGCCCGTCTCCGTGCTGACCGGGTTCCTGGGCAGCGGCAAGACGACCGTGCTGCGCCGCCTGCTCGGCCACCCGGCGATGGACGAGACCGCGGTCGTCGTCAACGAGTTCGGCGAGGTCGGCCTCGACCACCTGCTGGTCGAGAAGGCCGACGAGGACACGGTGCTGCTGAACAGCGGCTGCCTCTGCTGCACGGTGCGCGGCGATCTGATCGACACCTTGCGCCGCCTTTTCAAGCGGCGGGTCCGCCGCGAGGTGCCGGCCTTCCAGCGCCTGGTGATCGAGACCACGGGCCTCGCCGACCCTGCGCCGATCCTGCATACCCTGATGACCGACCCGATGCTGGTCACCCGCTTCCGCCTGGACGGCGTGATCGCGACGGTCGACGCGGTGACGGGCGAGGCAACCCTCGACCGCCACGGCGAGGCGGTCAAGCAGGCGGCGGTGGCCGACCGCCTGCTGGTGACCAAGACCGACCTGGCGGAGCGGGCAGCGGTCGAGGCCCTGGCCGCGCGGCTCGCGGCCCTCAACCCGGCGGCCCCGGTCCACGAGGTGGTCCAAGGCGCGATCGAGCCCGTGCGCCTGTTCAATGCCGGGCTCTACGATCCCACGACCAAAAGCCTGGACGTGCGGCGCTGGCTCAAGGCCGAGGCCTACCAGGATGCAGGCCACGGCGACGGGCATGACCACGACATCAACCGCCACGACGACCGCATCCGCGCCTTCGTCGTCACGGCCGAGCGGCCGCTCGACTGGGACCGTCTGAACGGCTGGATCGAGATGCTGGTCGCCTGCTACGGCGCCGACATCCTGCGCCTAAAGGGCATCCTCAACGTCGCGGACATGGACCGGCCCCTGGTCGTCCACGGCGTGCAGCACCTGTTCCACCCGCCCGTGCCGCTCGAGCGCTGGCCCGACGGCGACCGCAGCTCGCGCCTGGTCTTCATCACCCGCGATCTGGACCGCGCGACCTTCGAACGGACGTTGAGGGAATTCACCGAAGACGGGCCGAGCACCGCAGTGAGATTGGCGAGGCACCCTTCGTCAAGATCGAGGCGGTAGATGCCGACGGCGACGGGACCATGACGCTCGACGAGTGTCTGGCATTCCGGCACCGGATGAACTAAAAGCCCAGCCAGACGCTGCTCGAGGGTCTTCGGCGCAAAGGCCATCGAGCTTTGCCGCGGCTGGCGGCAACGGCACGATTGCATGGGGGGCAACGGATGAGGACACAGTCGATCTTGGCGGCCCTGATCGCCGCCGTCGCGCCGATCGCGCTCGCGGCCTGCGAGAAGGAGCAGCCGGAGGTGGTGGAGCGGATCCGTGCGATCAAGACCGTCATCGTTTCCGAGCGCGGATCCGGACAGCTCACCCGTTATCCGGGGCTCATCGAGGCCGTGGACACCTCTATTCTGAGCTTCGAGGTGGCGGGCAACACGCGCGAAGTCAACGTCAACGTCGGCGACCGGGTAACCGAGGGTCAAGTGCTCGCCAACTTGGATAAAACGCCCTTTCAGCTGAACGTCGAGGCGGCGGAAGCCGAGGTCGGCCGGGCGAAGGCCGTGCTCGCGGAAAAGACCACCGAGTTCGACCGGCAGGAAACGCTGTACAAGAAGGAATGGGTCAGCAAGGCGGCCTTCGACCAGGCCACGGCGGCGCGGGACAGCGCCGCCAGCTCCCTGTCCTATGCCAACTCGAAGCTGAACCTGGCGCGCCGGGACCTGGAGAAGACCGTCCTCGTCGCACCCTTCAACGGGGTGATCGCGGCCAAGTACGCCGACCCCTTCCAGGAGGTCGCACGGGGCGAGAAGATCTTCGACATCTACATCGAGGGTGCGATGGAGGTGGTGCTCAGCGTCCCCGAAACCAGGATCGGCGATATCTACCTTGGACTGCCCGCGGAAGTCCAGTTTCCAGGAGAGCGGATACAGCCGCTGGGCGGTCGAATTTCCGAGATCGGCAGCGTCGCCTCGGAAGCCAATGCCTTCCCGGTGAAGGTGATTCTGATCGATGTGCCGCCGAGCGTGCTGCCCGGCATGACCGCCGAGGCCTCCCTGATTCTCGGAAGCGAAGACAACGCCACCTCGTTCCTTGTCCCCTTCTCCGCGATCGCGGCGGGCGACGAGCCCGGACGCGGTTACGTCTTCGTCTTCGATTCGGCGACCTCGACCGTGAGTCGAACGCCGATCCAGGGCAAGGGCGTGCGCGACAACCGCGTGATGATCACCGAAGGGCTGGAGCCTGGCGACGTCATCGCCGTAGCCGGCGTCTCCTTTCTGCGCGACGGCCAGAAAGTCCGGCTGATGTCACAGTAGGCAGGATCGGCCTTTGGAAAGGAATGGGGCTGGCCCATGCTGAACCTAACCGGATTCGCTCTCAGTACCTCGCGATTGACCATCGCCTTCATTCTCCTGGTGATTGCGGCGGGCATCAGCCAGTTCCTGACCTTCCCCCGGCAGGAGGACCCGCCCATCGTGATTCGCGAGGCGGTGGTCGCCGCGTTCTTCCCCGGCATGGTGCCCGAGCTCATGGAAGAACTGGTCACCCGCCGGATCGAAGAGCAGATCCGCACCATGCCGGAGATCGAAGAGATCACCTCGGACACCAAGACCGGCGTCACCGTGATCCATGCCGAGACGCGCGACCAGTACGACGACCTCCAGGAAATCTGGAAACGGCTGCGCAACAAGATGGCCGACGTGGAACCGGAATTGCCCGCGGGCACGATCGGCCCCGTCGTCTATGACGAATTCGGCCTGACCGCGGTCGCCACGATCGCTCTCTGGTCCGACGGCTTCTCCATGGCCGAGATGCGGCTGGTTGCACGGGACATTCGCGACCGCCTCTACGAGTTGGACGGGATCCGCAAGGTCGAGCTGTACGGCGTTCAGGACGAGCAGGTCTACCTGAAGTTCTCCAATGCCAAGCTGTCCCAGTTCGGCGTCACCGCCTGGGAGCTGGTCGAGACCCTGAGAGACCAGAACGTCATCGTTCCGGGCGGCTCGATCAACAGCGAGGGTCAGGACGTCGTCCTCTCGCCATCCGGCAACTTCCGCAGCGTCGAGGACATCGAGGCGGTCCTGATCTCGATCCCTGGAACCCAGCAGATGGTGCGGCTCACCGATCTGGTCACGGTCGAGCGGGGCTATGCCGATCCGCCCGACTCGCTGGCCTACTTCAACGGCCGGCCGACGATCGTGATCAGCCTGTCGATCGTGCCGGGCGTGAACAGCGTGGAATTCGGCGCGGGCCTGACCAGAAAGCTCGAGGAGTTCGAGGCCGACCTGCCGATCGGCTACGTGCTCGACTACGCCACCTTCCAGCCGGATCTCGTGGTGGCCGCCGTCGACGGCGCGTTGTCCTCGGTCTATCAGACCCTGGTCATCGTGCTCGTCGTGGTCATGCTCTTCCTCGGCTTGCGCTCGGGTTTGATCGTCGGCTCCTTCGTGCCCATCGCGATGCTGCTGGGGCTCATCGTCATGCGCCAGTTCGGCATCGAGCTGGAGCGCGTCTCGATCATCTCCGCGATCGTCGCGCTCGGCATGCTGGTCGACAACGCGATCGTCGTCACCGAGGACATCCGCAGCCGGCTCGAACGGGGAGAGGAGCGGCGCGAAGCCTGCATCGAGTCGGGCCGGACCCTGGCCATCCCGCTGCTCACATCGTCGCTGACCACGATCCTGGCCTTCATGCCCATGCTGCTGCTCCAGGGCCAGACCGGCGAATACGCCTACTCGCTTCCGGTCGTGGTGATCATTCTGCTGCTCGGGTCGTGGTTCCTCTCGATGTACATGACGCCGGCGGTGTGCTTCTGGTTCATCAAGGTCAAGCCGCCGAAAGGCGAGGACGGCGGCGCCCCGCCCAAGGACCCCTACGATTCACGCTTCTACCACATGTACCGTGGTGTCCTGCGGGCGGCCCTGAACGCCCGCTTGGTCGTCGTGGGCCTCACGCTGGCGCTGCTCGCGGGGGCCGCCCTGGGCTCGACCTTGATCGTGCGCGAATTCTTCGGACCGAGCGACCGCAACCAGTTTCTGGTCTACATCTACCTGCCCGCCGGCTCCCGCATCACGGCGACCGACGAGGTGGTGCGGCGGTTTACCGCCTGGCTGGAAGACGAAGAGATCAATCCCGAGGTCACCAGCAACATCGCCTATGTCGGAACCGGCGGTCCGCGCTTCTTCCTTTCCCTGTCGCCCATAGACCCGGACCCTCATGTCGCCTTCGCCGTGGTCAATACGGAAACGGCCGAGCAGACCCCGGCGGTCGTGGAGCGCGTGCGCAGCTATCTGATCGAGAATTTCCCGAACACGAACCCGCAGGTCAAGCGGATGTGGATGGGCTCCAACGAGCCCGGTTTCGTCGAGTTCCGCCTGGTCGGCCTCGACCCGGATTATCTCTACGCCAAGTCCCAGGAGCTGGAGAACGCCATTTGGGAGCTCGGGGGGATCGACTATGCGCGAACCGACTGGGAGAACAGGATTCTCCGGATCAACACCATAGTCGATCAGGCGCGCGCGCGGCGTGCCGGCGTCACCTCGCGCGAGGTCGCCCTCTCGCTCGAGGCCTTCCTCGACGGCAAGACCCTGACCGACTACCGGGAAGGTGATCTCTCGATCCCCGTCGTGCTGCAGGCCGTCGACGAGGAGCGCCAGGCGCTCGGCGATCTCTGGAACATCAACGTCTACTCCTCGTCGCGCGGGGTCAACGTGCCCCTGACCCAGATCGCCGATATCAAGGGCCAATGGCAGTTCAGCCGCATCGCCCGCAAGGACCAGGAAAGAACCGTTACGATCGAGACCAAGCACCAGTTCCTCAAGGCGCCGCAGTACGTCGCCGCCATGATGCCCGCGCTCGAGGCCCTCGATCTCAGGCCCGGCTACCGTTGGGAGATCGGCGGGGAAATCGAGGAAGCGACCGAGACCAACGAGAAGCTGTTCGCGCCGCTGCCGGCCTGCGCGCTGCTCATCGTCGTGCTGCTGATCTGGCAGTTCAACTCGTTCCGGCGGCCCTTCATCATCATGCTGACGATTCCCATGGCCTTCGCCGGCGCCCTGGTCGGCCTGTTCGTCATGCGCGCGCCCTTCGACTTCTTTGCGATCCTCGGGCTGCTGAGCCTGGCCGGCGTCATCATCAACAACGGCATCGTCCTGATCGACCGGATCGACAGCGAGTGCGCGGCCGGCACCCAGCCCTATCAGGCCGTGGTCCAGGCGACGATCTCGCGCTTCCGCCCGATCATGATGTCGGCGATCACGACCATGCTGGGCGTTCTGCCCTTGATCATATTCAGGGATCCGCTGTTCTACTCCCTGGCCTGCGTGATCGCCTTCGGGCTGGCGCTCGGCACCGCGCTCTCGCTGCTGGTCGTGCCGGTGCTCTACAGCCTCTTCATGCGCATCAAACCGGCCTGACCTCCCGGCAGCAACAGCGAAGATCGGCTCACGGACTAGGCCGCGGTCTCGCCTTTCGCGGCAGCCTCGGCCTCCTCCTCCTCGGCCAGGACCCCCAGCGCCGCCGCGGCGGCGACATCTTTGACAGCCTTGGCCTGCGCGTCGGACAGCGGCGGCGGCGCCGCCTCTGCGGGGGTCTCGCCGGGCTCGGCCTGGTCGGAAACGCCCGGGACGTGGACGGTCACCTCGCGGTGCGCGAACTTGATACCGTGCTCCTTGAAGGCCTCCTGGATACGCCGGTAGACCTCCTTGCGGATGGTGAACTGCTCGCCGGGCTTGGCCATGAACTTGGCCCGGACGATCATCGCCGAGTCCTCCATGGCATAGACGCCCTGCGACTTCAGCGGCTCTATGAAGCCGGGGCCCAGCGTCTCGTCCGCCATCAGCTCGGTGCCGATCTTCTTGAAGATCTTCTTCACCTTGTTGACGTCGGTGTCGTAGGTGACCCGGAAATGCAGCTTCATGATCACCCAGTCGCGGCTGAAGTTCGTGAGGCTCGCGATCTCGCCGAAGGGGATGATGTTCAAGGGACCGCGGTGATGGCGCAGCACCAGGGAGCGGACCGTGATGCGTTCGACCATGCCCTTGGCGACCCCCACATCGACGTACTCGCCCATGCGGAACGCGTCGTCCAAGAGGAAGAACACCCCCGAGACGATGTCGCGCACCAGGGTCTGCGCGCCGAAGCCGATCGCGATGCCGATGACGCCGGCGCCGGCCAGCAGGGGGCCGATCTGCACGCCCAGCGACGAGAGGACGATCATGACCGCCATCGCGACAATGGTGACGAAGAGGAAGCGCCGGAACAGGGGCAGCAAGGTCTTCAGCCGCGAGGCCGTGCCGTGGCCGCCGCCCTCGTCGCCCGGCCCCGCGGCGCCGCCGCCTTCCAGGGCAAGCCGCCGATCGATCGCCGTCTTGGCGAGCGCCCAGCCGACATAGGCCAGCAGGGCCGTGAGCCCGACATGCAGCACCGCGCGTGATACCTCCACGCCGAAGCCGGTGCGCGACAAGGCGAAGATGTCTACGCCCCAGATTCGCAGGAATACCAGGGTCCCGGCCAGGACGAGGACGATGCGCGCGGCGCGCAGCACGACGACCTCGTAGCCGTCCTCGGATACCGCCGTTTCCTCATCGGATCGCTCGGCGCGCTTGGCGGCGAAGTATTCGATAAGCACCTGGCGGATCGCCCCGTCAGCCAGAGGAACGGCGATGACGACGAGCAGGCTGCCGATCCCCCGCCCGGCCACCGGCTCCTGAGTCAACAGGCTTCCGATTCTCGACAGCACCGCTATCACAGCGACGTAGCAGATGGCCAGGATGTGCCAGATCTCGGCGATGACTCCCCGGATACGATATGTCGCGGTCATGACGGGCGGAGCCTCGCCGCGGATCAACTCGGCCACCGGCTTTCGGCCCTGCCATATCGTGACACCATCACGGCCACCATGACAATGGCGTTGATCGAGTTGAACAGCTGGATCACGCGCCAATCGAGACCGAGCAGCTGAAACAAGGCGGCGGTGTGGAAGCTGAAAACGGCAACCGCGGCAAATAGAATCACCCTGTTGTGCAGGAGGTGCGCACCCACGTCGTTCAGCGGCACCATGCGCAGGGCCGGTGTCGATGGCGCCAGGAGCGACTGCGAGACGACCGCGACGACCCGGAACAGAACGACAGCCGAGAGATACGTCAGGATGACCCAGCGGCTCGGCTCGTGCCCCTGATACATGACGAAGAAGACGCCGATCGCCGCGAGCCAGAAGACACCGAGGTTCAGGAGTTCCAGGACCAGGCGCGCGGCGAAGTAACCGAGCTTGGCCGTCATGCCCTCGGCGACGGCCTCCTGGATCCGCCGGCCGTAATTCCGTGTCATCCGCCGAAAGAGCCATTCCGCAGCAAACCCGGCCAGGAGGATCACGGCGAAGGCAACGAGGATGAGAGGCAGATCGGACTTGTCCCTGCCCGCCGCGAGGCGGTTCAAAAGGAAGGGCACGACCGAGGGCAGCTCGTCTATGGCGCCCAGCATTTCCCGCTGACTTTTCCGCACACGAGCGGCCGTGTCTTCGAAGTCGTCGATGAATCCGGGCGTATCGTCCGGCCCGGCACTGGCACCGGCCGCCGTATCCAGGTACTGCAGCATCAGCTCGCGGATTTGGCTGTCGCTGAGCCGCGCCAGGAGGTCGCGGCGCTCCTCGGCGCTGAGCTCGCCCGACAGCAGCGCCTCGGGCACCGGCCGGTCGGCCGTTCCCGTTTCTCCGCTGTCGCCGATCAGCATCGTCGCCGGGACCTGTGCGGCGCCGGATCCCGCATGCATCAGCAGGACCAGGCCGACAACGGCGCAAGAGATCAGGCTCGTAGTTAGGCTTCGTTGAAAAAACATGCCTTACCTTTCTCGGCCTCCGGACCCTGAACCTGCGGCCGGGGCGGCCATGGCTGCTACCCTCCTGTCCTTGGCCTGCGCTTTGCAGGGTAGCCCTCTGCCGCAAGCCTGCCTCAAAGCAGGTCGGCCGATCAAGGGCGGGGTGATTTCGAGGGCTGGCCGCAGGGTGCCCGCACCGAGGGCAACCCGGCGCATGAGGAATTCGAGGCCACGGCAAGGCGGCGGACGCGCAGCTTGGCGCAAAAGCAACTTGCACATTTATTGCTGTAATTATCTCTAAAACTAGATCGACAATTGTTCTTTGTTATAAAGACGAACTATTTCTTCACCAAGATTCCATTCATTTGCTTCCGTCTTTATGCTATTCATATGGTCCCCTTTTATCTGTTCCCTTGCTAGCCGAGGTCTCACCATGATCGAATTCATATCCTCAGTCTTCAGAGGCGAGGCCGGACCTATCGAATACAGCCTGATCACCGCTCTGGTATCGGTCACGGCCTTCGCCGCTCTGACGGGCTGACACCAAGGCCCGAGTCTTCGGGAACCCGGCCGCACGGCCAGACCTTTGCGGGTCACGGCCTGGCCGGGTTCTCCTTTTCCACGATCTCGCCGCCATCCGGCTCGATCCTCACCACCAGATCGTGTGGCTGGACCCGCGTTCCGGCGGGCGCCGCGACCTCGCCGACGGTACCGTCCAGCTCGGCGTAAACCGCGGTCTCCATCTTCATGGCCTCGATCGTGAACAGGCGGTCGCCGCGGGCGACTTTCCGGCCGACCGCCGTGACGCTGACGATCAGCCCCGGCATGGGTGCGCCGACCTGGCCGGGATCGCCCTCGTCGGCCTTCCGGCGCGCTTTGCCAGCGGCGGCCAGGGCCCGGTCGGCCACCTTGACGGTGCGCGGCTGGCCGTTCAACTCGAAAAAGATTGTGCGCTGACCCTCCTCGTCCGGCTCGCTGGTCGCCAGATAGCTTATGACCAGGGTCTTGCCCGCCTCGATGTCGACGGCGATCTCCTCGCCCGGCTCGAGCCCGTAGAAGAATGTGGGCGTCGGCAGCGCGCTGACCCGGCCATAGCGCCGCCGGTGCTTGGCATAGTCCTCGAAGACCTTGGGATACATGAGGTGGGAGGCGAGGTCCCGGTCGCTCACGTGGCGCCGGAGCGCGTGCTCCGCCGCGCCGCGCTCCGCCTCCAGGTCGGCTGGCGGCAAGACCGCGCCGGGACGCTCGGTGATCGGCGTCTCGCCCTTTAGCACCTTGGCCTGCAGCGCCACGGGAAAGCCGCCCGGCGGCTGGCCGATCTCGCCCCGGAAGAACTCGACCACCGACTGCGGGAAAGCGATATCGCGCGTCGGCTCGAGCACCGCCTCGGCGGTCAGGTCGTTGGTCACCATGAAGAGCGCCATGTCGCCGACTACCTTGGAGGTCGGGGTCACCTTGATAATGTCGCCGAACATCTCGTTGACCGCGGCATAGGCCCGGGCCACGTCGGGCCAGTGCCTTTCGAGGCCGAGCCCGCGGGCCTGCTCGCGCAAGTTGGTAACCTGGCCGCCCGGCATGCCGTGCTCGAAGACGCTGGCCGAGCCAGCACGCATGTCGCTCTCAAAGGCCAGATACTGGCGGCGCACGCCCTCCCAGTAGGTGTCCAGCTGGCCGAGCGCTTCGCGGTCGAGCCCCGGGTCGCGCGGGCCCCCGCGCAGGGCGGCTGCGATCGAGCCCAGATTCGGCTGGGAGGTCAGGCCGCTCATCGAGTCGATCGCGGCGTCGACCGCATCAACCCCGGCCGCGGCCGCGGCCAGCACGCTCGCCGCGGCGATGCCGCTGGTGTCGTGGGTGTGGAAGTGGATCGGGATGCCGATCTCCTGCTTCAGCGCCCGGACCAGGAGATCGGCCGCCGCCGGCTTGCACAGTCCGCCCATGTCCTTGATGCCCAGGATGTGTGCGCCGGCGGCCTCGAGCTCTTTCGCGAGGCCAACGTAGTAACCCAGGTCGTACTTGCGGCAGGCCGGGTCGCTCAGGTCGCCGGTGTAGCAGATCGCCGGCTCGCAGAGCCGGCCGCTCTCCAGCACCGCGTCCATGGCGACGCGCATGTTGTCGACCCAGTTGAGCGAGTCGAAGATGCGGAACAGGTCGACGCCGGCCTCGGCCGCCTGGGCGACGAAGAAGCGCACCACGTTGTCGGGATAGTTCTTGTAGCCGACCCCGTTGGCGCCGCGCAGCAGCATCTGCAACAGGACGTTGGGCACGGCCGCGCTGAGGTCCGCCAGACGCTCCCAGGGGTCCTCCTTGAGGAAGCGCAGGGCGACGTCGAAGGTCGCCCCGCCCCAGCATTCGAGCGACAGCAACTCGGGCAGCAGGCGGGCGGTGTGCGGGGCGACGCGCAGCATGTCGAAGCTGCGCATGCGGGTGGCGAGGAGCGATTGGGGCGCGTCGCGCAGGGTCGTGTCGGTGATCAGCACACGCTCCTGTTCGTGCATCCAGCGCGCGAAACCCTCGGGGCCGAGGGACGCCAGGCGCTGGCGGCTGCCCTCCGGCGGGTCGCCGGGCGGCAAGTCGGGCAGCGCCGGCTCGGCCAGCGGCCCCGGTGCGGGCCGGCCCGCGACCTCGGGATTGCCGTTGACCAATACATCGCCGATGAAGCCGAGCAGGCGCGTCGCCCGGTCGCGCCGCGGCGCGAAGTCGAACAGCTCTGGCGTCTCGTCGATGAAACGCGTCGTGTAGTCGGCCCCGCGGAAGCTGGGGTGCCCGATCAGGGTCTCGAGGAACCACAGGTTGGTCGCCACGCCGCGGATGCGGAACTCGCGCAGCGCCCGGTCCATGCGCGCGACCGCCTCCTCGGGGGTCGGCGCCCAGGCGGTCACCTTCTCGAGCAAAGAGTCGTAGAACGGCGTGATCAACGCGCCGGAATAGGCCGTGCCGCCGTCCAGGCGGATTCCGAAGCCGGTCGCCCCGCGGTAGGCGGTGATCCGGCCGTAGTCCGGGATGAAGCGGTTCTGCGGGTCCTCGGTGGTGATCCGGCACTGCAGCGCGTGGCCGTTGAGGCGGATCTCCTCTTGCGGCGGCACGCCGCTCGCGGGCGTCCCGATCGCCGCCCCCGCGGCGATGCGGATCTGCGCCTTCACCAGGTCGACACCGGTCACGGCCTCCGTCACCGTGTGCTCGACCTGGATCCGCGGGTTGACCTCGATGAAGTATATCCCGCCACTGTCGATGTCCTGCAGGAACTCCACGGTGCCGGCGCCGCTGTAGCCGGCCGCCCGGCCGAGCGCGACCGCGGCCTGGCAGAGCTCCGCCCGCGCGTCGTCGCCGAGGTAGGGCGCCGGCGCGCGCTCGACGACCTTCTGGTTGCGGCGCTGCATGGAGCAGTCGCGCTCGAAGAGGTGCACGACGTTGCCGTGACCGTCGCCCAGGATCTGCACCTCGACGTGGCGCGCCCGGCGCACCAGCTTTTCCAGGAACACCTCGTCGCGGCCGAAGGCGGCCCGGGCCTCGCGCCGGCCGGCGGCGACCTGCTCGGCCAGCGCGGCCTCGTCCTCGATCACCCGCATGCCGCGGCCGCCGCCGCCCCAGCTCGCCTTGAGCATGAGCGGATAGCCGATCTCCCGCGCGATGCCCGCGACTTCGGCCTCGTCGCGGGGCAGCACGCCACTCGCCGGCATGACCGGCAGGCCGGCGCTTTCGGCCAGCGCACGGGCCTCGACCTTGCTGCCCAGGGCGCGCATCACCTCGGGCGGCGGACCTATGAAGGTGAGACCGGCCTCGGCGCAGGCCTCGGCCAGCTCGGGGTTCTCGGAGAGGAAGCCGTAGCCGGGATGGACCGCATCGGCCCTGGCCTGGCGGGCGACGCGCAGCACCTCGCCGATGTCGAGGTAGGCCTGCACCGGCTCAAGGCCCCGGCCGACCAGGTAGCTCTCGTCGGCCTTGAAGCGGTGCAGGGCGAAACGGTCCTCGTGGGAATAGAGCGCAACCGTGCGGATGCCGAGCTCGCTGGCGGCGCGCAGCACGCGGATCGCGATCTCGCTGCGGTTGGCGACCAGGATCTTCCGAAACGGTTTGAGGCCGGCGGCCTTGGCCATCGTCCTGTCCCTTTCCACCCTAGCGTTCCTTTGCTCTAGTTATCACGCTGGGGGCTGCGCCACAGCATGAAATTCGGTTGATTTCGCCAACTGGAGGGCCATGCTGGCCCGGCGACCCGGTCGCCCGGGCCTAGGAGAGACGAGGAGGTGCAGGGTGGATAACGAGGACTTTCGCCGTCACGCCCACGTTCTGGTCGACTGGATGGCGGACTACCTGGAGAACGTCGAAGATTACCCCGTGCGTGCCCAGGTCGAGCCCGGCGAGATTGCGGCCAAGCTGCCCGAGGGCCCGCCCGAAGAGGGCGAGTCGATGAAGCGGATCTTCGCCGACTTTCGGAACGACGTACTGCCGGGCATGACCCATTGGCAGCACCCGAGCTTCTTCGCCTACTTTCCGGCTAACTCTAGCCCGCCCTCGGTGCTGGCCGAGATGCTGACCGCGACGCTCGCCGCGCAGTGCATGCTGTGGCAGACCTCGCCGGCCGCGACCGAGATGGAAACCCGCATGATGGACTGGCTACGCCGGATGATCGGCCTGCCCGAGGGCTTCCACGGCGCGATCCAGGACTCGGCCTCGAGTGCCACGCTCTGCGCGCTCCTGACCGCGCGCGAGCGAGCGACCGGCTGGGCGGCGGCCGAGCAAGGTCTCGGCGTGCTGGGCGGGACGGCCCGGCAGCTCGCCGTCTATGCCTCGGCGGAGGCCCATTCCTCGGTCGAGAAGGACGTCATGGTCGCCGGCCTCGGCCGCGAAAACTTGCGCAAGATTCCCGCCGGCCAGGACTTCGCCCTGCGCCCCGAAATCCTGGCCGAGGCGGTCGCGGCGGACCTGGACCGGGGCATTACTCCGGCCTGCGTAATCGCGACACTGGGCACTACGGGGACGGGCGGCTTCGACCGGCTCGGGCCGCTGGGCGAGATCTGCCGCGCACACGGCATCTGGCTGCACGTCGACGCCGCCTGGGCCGGCAGCGCGCTGATTCTGCCCGAACAGCGCTGGATGATCGAGGGCATCGAGGCCGTCGACAGCTTCGTCTTCAACCCGCACAAGTGGCTGTTCACCAACTTCGACTGCTCGGCCTATTTCGTGCGCGATCCCGAGGCGCTCACCCGCACGCTCGCGATCAACCCGGCCTACCTGGCCTCGCGCGAGGGCGGCCGGGTGATCGACTACCGCGACTGGGGCGTGCCGCTCGGCCGCCGCTTCCGGGCGCTCAAGCTGTGGTTCGTGATCCGCTCCTACGGCGTCGAGGAGCTGCGACGCAGGCTCGCGAGCCACATCGCCTGGACGCAGGAGCTGGCCGGCCAGGTCGCCGCCGACCCGGCCTTCGACCTGGTGACGCCGGTCAGCCTCGCGCTGTTCAACTTCCGCCATCATCCGCCCGGCCTCGGCGACGAGGCCGAACTCGACCGGCTGAACGAGCGCCTGCTCGAGGCGCTCAACGATTCGGGCCGGATCTACCTGACCCAGAACCGGGTTAGGGGCCGCTATGCCATCCGTTTCTCAGTCGGCCAGACCAACACCACGCGCGACCACGTGCAGAGGGCCTGGGAAACGATCAAGGAGACGGCGGCGAGCCTCTGAGGCGGGCCGGCCGCGGGATCCGGCATTGCCTGGCAGGACCTTCTGAGGCACCTTGGGCCGGAACTCGGATGCCATCCGGGAACCCTCGGATCGGCGGAACGAGATCTGTGGGCAACTTCGATGGAGTTGGCATGAACACACGCCGTTTGTCGCTATCCAGACCATGGCTTTGCCTCCTTGCCATCGGCCTGGCGACGCTCTGGAGTACGGCCAGGGCCGAGACCGTGGCGCTCGATCGCCTGGAACACATCCACGGCCTCGCCGTCGATCCCGATCAGTCCTCGCGGCTCTACCTCGCCACCCATAGCGGCCTGTTTCTGGCCACGCCGAAGGGGCTGGCAACCCGGGTCGGTGTATCGAAGGACGACCTCATGTCCTTTGCCGTCCACCCGACGGACCCGGACGTCTTCTATGCCAGCGGCCACCCGCCGGGCGGCGGCAACCTGGGCGTCCTGGCGTCGCGCGATCGCGGCGAAAGCTGGCAGCGCGTCTCG
>Ga0224509_10000176_pt1 | contig 16546 bp, 13 predicted proteins | sample SF_Jan12_sed_USG_5_FD_170158 | JGI IMG/M metagenome (GOLD analysis project Ga0224509, IMG submission 170158) | Sediment microbial communities from San Francisco Bay, California, United States - SF_Jan12_sed_USGS_24 | ecosystem: Environmental > Aquatic > Marine > Sediment | place: USA... | reverse complement strand
GGGTTCCTTCGCAACGACGCCGGAACGATCGCCGAGATCCTGCGCCTCGAAGGATACCGCACCCTCATGTCGGGCAAATGGCATGTCGGCGGGGACTTCATGGCCCGCGAGGCCGATAGCTGGCGGGTCGGCGACCTGGACCACCCGACGCCCCGCCAACGCGGCTTCGACCGCTTCTACGGCATCATCGACGGCGTGACCCATTTCTTCTCGCCCCATTTCATCATGGAGGACGACAGCCGGGCCGAGGTCTCGCCGAGCGACTATTATTTTACCGACGCGATCACCGACAAGGCGATCGGCATGATGGAAGAGAGCGTGGCCGACGATAAGCCTTTCTTCCTCTATCTCGCCCACGCCGCCCCCCATTGGCCGCTGCACGCACACGAGGAGGATATCGCCCGCTACGAAGGCGCCTATCTGAGCGGCTGGGACGCGGTCCGCACCGCGCGGCACGAGGAGATGCTCGCGCGCGGCGTCCTGCAGCACAAGTGGGACATCTCGCCGCGCGACGAGGGCGCGCCGGCCTGGAGCGACGTGAAGCTCGCCGAATGGGAGGCGAGCCGGATGGCCGTCTATGCGGCCATGATCGACCGGATGGACCAGTCGGTCGGCCGAGTGCTCGCCGCGCTCGAGCGCCTGGGCCAGCATGACGACACGCTGGTCCTGTTCCTGTCGGACAACGGCGGCTGCGCGGAATTCATGGCCGAGGACGGCTGGGCGAAGTTCATGCCCGACATCCATAACGACGGCCGCAGGATCGCGATGGGCAACCGCCCGAGCCTGCGCCCCGGCGGCCCCTTGACCTACATGAGCTACGACCTGCCCTGGGCGAACGTGTCGAACGCGCCGTTCCGGTTGTTCAAGCACTGGGTGCATGAAGGCGGCATCTCAACGCCGCTGGTGGTCCAATGGCCGTCGCGGATCCCAAAGCCCCATATCGCCCACGCGCCCTGCCACGTCGTCGATATCCTGCCGACGATTCTGGACGTGACGGGGAGTGCCTATCCCTCCGAAATCGGCGGCCATGAAATCCAGCCGCTCGACGGCGAGAGCCTATGGCCGCTGCTGGCGGGCAGGGACTGGAGCCGCGAACAGCCGATCTATTGGGAGCACGAAGGCAACTGCGCGGTCAGGCACGGCAATTTCAAGCTGGTGCGAAAGTTCGACGCGCCCTGGGAGCTCTACGACATGGAGAAGGATCGTACCGAGCTCGACGACCTGATCGGCCGCAACGAGCCGCTGACCCGGAAACTCGTCCGCGAATACGAGGGCTGGGCGGAGAGCGCCGGTGTCCTCGACTGGAACATCGCGCTGCCGAGGCTGATGAAAGCCTGGCGGATGGACGATATCCACGGATAGCGCCGGGTCCCCCCGCCGTCAGACAAATGTCGATTCCGCCGGACCCAGGTGCTAACCTTGCGAGGTTGCAAACAAAACGTCCGGCGCGCGTGTGCGGCCGGCGCGAAATCTGACAGGGAGAGAGAAGCGATGAGAAAGCTACCGAAGATTATGACCGGCGCCGTCGCGCTGGCCGCCGTCGCGGCGGTCGCGGGCTCGGCCTTGGCCGGCGAGATGAAGCTGCGCGCCTCGCACCAGTGGCCGGGCGGCAAGGGCGACGTGCGCGACGAGATGGTGCAGATCATAAAGCGCGAGGCCGAGGCGGCCAACGTCGGCCTGACGGTCCAGATCTATCCGGGCAAGTCGCTGTTCAAGCCCAAGCAGCAGTGGGACGCCATGGTCAAGGGCCAGCTCGACATCTCGGCCTTCCCGCTGGACTACGCCTCGGGCCGGCACCCGCAGTTCAGCGCCACGCTGATGCCGGGCCTGGTCAAGAACCACGACCACGCCAAGCGGCTCAACGGCTCGCCCTTCATGGACGACATCAAGAAGATCGTCAACGACGCGGGCGTCGTCGTGATCTCCGACGCCTGGCTGGCCGGCGGCTTCGCGTCCAAGAAGCAGTGCATCCTCGACCCGGCCGACGCCAAGGGCCAGGTGCTGCGCGCGGCGGGTCCGGCCTTCGAGCAGATGCTGGTCGCGGCCGGCGCCTCGATCAACTCGATGCCCAGCTCCGAGATCTATTCGGCGCTGCAGACCGGCGTGCTCGACGGCGCCAACACCTCCTCGGGCAGCTTCGTCTCCTACCGCATCTACGAGCAGGTCACCTGCCTGACCGAGCCGGGCGACTATGCGCTCTGGTTCATGTACGAGCCGATCCTGATGTCGAAGAAGAGCTGGGACAAGCTGGACGACAAGCAACAGGCGGCCCTGAAGAAGGCCGGCCAGGTGGCCGAGGAGTTCTTCTTCGACGCCGCCAAGGGCCTCGACGGCAAGCTGGTCGATGCCTACAAGAAGAACGGTGTCGAGGTCGTCGGCATGAACGCCGCGCAGCACGCCGCCTGGCTCGATATCGCCAAGCAGTCGTCCTACAAGATCTTCTCCGAGAAGGTACCCGGGGGCAAGGAGCTGATCGAAAAGGCGCTGGCGGTCGAGTAACCGCTAGATCGTCGCTTAGCGAGGGCGGCCGCCGGGGCCGGCGGCCGTTTCCTCGGGACTCTCAGCCATGACGCTCTTCATCGACACGGTGCGCCGCTTGTCGCAGCTCTGCGGCGCGATCTCGGCCGCGCTGCTCCTGGCCGCCGTGGTCGTGGTCTGTCAGCTCGTGGTCGTGCGCTACGCGCTCCGCGAGTCGGCGATCTGGCAGCACGAGTTCGTCACCTTCGCCCTGGTCGGCGCCACCCTGATCGGCAGCCCCTACGTCCTGCTGACCCGGGGCCACGTCAACGTGGACCTGCTGCCGATCTACCTGGGCCCGCGCGGCCGCCTGGCCCTGGCGCTCCTGGCCTCCGGGCTCTCGCTGGCCTTCTGCCTGACCATCGCGGTGACCGGCTTCTTCTGGTGGCACGAGGCCTGGGCCGGCGGTTGGCGGGGCGATACGGTCTGGGCGCCGCCCCTGTGGATCCCCCGCCTGGCCCTGCCGGTCGGCATCGGCCTGCTCAGTCTGCAGTACCTGGCCGATATCCTGGCGCTCCTGACCGGCCGCGACATGCCGTTCGGGATCGAGAGGCCGCGCCCATGAGCCCGCTCGCCCTCGGCCTGCTGGTCGCCGCCGTGACCATCGTGGTGCTGATGGCCGGCGCCCCGGTCGCCTTTTCGCTCGGCGCGGTGGCGATCGGCTTCCTGCTGATCTTCGAGGGGCCGGGGGCGCTGACGATCGTGGCGGACGTGTTCTACGGCGGGCTCGACAGCTTCGCGCTGCTGTCGATCCCAATGTTCATCCTGATGGGCGGGGCGATCGCCTCCTCGCGGGCCGGGTCCGACCTCTACGAGGCGCTCGACCGCTGGCTCAACCGGGTGCCGGGCGGGCTGATGATCTCCAACATCGGCGCCTGCGCGATCTTCGCCGCGCTCAGCGGCTCCTCGCCGGCGACCTGCGCGGCGATCGGCAAGATGGGCATCCCCGAGATGCGCAAGCGCGGCTACCCGGCGGGCCTCGCGACCGGCTCGATCGCGGCGGGTGGCACGCTCGGCATCCTGATCCCGCCCTCGATCACGATGATCGTCTACGGCATCGCGACCGAGACCTCGATCGGCCGCCTGTTCATCGCGGGGCTTCTGCCGGGCGCCATGCTGACCGGCCTGTTCGTCGCCTGGGGCCTGTTCTCGGCCTGGCGGCGCGGCTACAGCTTTGCCGGGCAGGCAACGCGCTATACGCTCGCCGAGCGGCTGGAGATCCTGCCCAAGGTGCTGCCCTTCCTGGCGATCATCGTGGGCATTCTCTGGGTGCTCTACGGCGGCGTGGCGACGCCCTCGGAGGCGGCCGGGGTCGGCGCCGTGTTCTGCATCCTGCTGGTCGTGGCGATCTATCGGATGGTGGATCCGATGGCCTTGTGGCGGGTGCTGCGCGAGGCGACGCGGGAATCCGTGATGATCCTGATGATCATCGCCGGGGCCGCCCTGTTCAGCTACATGATGTCCTCGCTGTTCATCACCCAGTCGCTGGCGCTTTGGATCGGCGAGCTGGAGGTGAACCGCTGGGTGCTGATGGGCTGCATCAACGTGTTCCTGCTGGTCGCCGGCTTCTTCCTGCCGCCGGTCGCGGTGATCCTGATGACCGCGCCGACGCTGGTGCCGATGATCGAGGCGGCGGGCTTCGATCCGATCTGGTTCGCCGTCGTGCTCACCGTCAACATGGAGATCGGCCTGATCACGCCGCCGGTCGGCCTGAACCTCTACGTCATCAACGGCATTGCGCCCGACGTTCCCCTGACCCAAATCCTCTGGGGCGCCTTGCCCTTCATGCTGTGCATGGTGGCCGGGATCGTGCTGCTCTGCATTTTCCCGCAGATCGCGCTCTGGCTGCCCACCGCCATGATGGGCCAGCAGCTCTAGCCGGCTGTCGAAAGTGTCCGCGGCAGCCCGTTGCCCTCGTCCTTCGACAAGCTCAGGATGAGGGCGACTCCGAGCACGACATTAGGGTAACTCCTTGAAAAAGCTCACCCTCACACTGAGCTTGTCCAAGTGCGAGGGTGAGCGGGCCGGCGCCATTTCTAAGCAAAGCGAATACAGTCTAGCTAAAGGTTGCCCGTGGACCCGGTGCCGGCCCGGCCCGAATATGACCGGCGCCGGGCGTTTCGATGCCCGGCGCCGGTGGTTTCGATGTCGAAGGATCAGCCTTGCGGCTGCGCTGCGGGGCCTTCGGGGGCCTCGGGCCGCCCGGATTGGCGCTTGCGGTCGGCCATGAACTGGTCGAACTCGGCCTTGTCCTTGGCATGGCGCAGGCGCTCGAGGAAGTCCTTGAACTCCGTCTGCTCGTCCTCGAGACGGCGCAGCGTCTCCTCGCGATACTCGTCGAAGGCGTGGTTGCCGCTTGAGGCCGCACGCCGCTCCCCGCCAAACCAACTCTCGGCGCCCGAACGCTTGCGCTCGGTGCCGTCACGGTGCCAGCGGCCGGGGCCGCCATGTCTCCAGCATCCCATACGTCCACTCCATATCAGATAGGCCAGGATCGCCAAGCCAATGGGCCAGAAGAGGATGAATCCGAGGACCATCACAAGGATCCAGGCCGGCTTGCCGTAGTCGTCCAATTTCGCCGCGAGTTCCATCGGAGCCTCATGTAAATGGTGTTTACATTAATCTAGCTGGCGACGATCTTTCTGCCTGTCAAGGGCTGCCGCGGTCTCCGCGGCGAAAAAAAATCCGGCTCAGCGATCCTGATCACCGCCAAGGCCGAGCCCGTTCAGGTAGACCAGCAGGCCGGCCTCGAGCAGGTCCTCGGGCGGCATCGGCAGCGCGCGACGTGCGGCATCGCCCCGGGCGAAGAGCGTGGCGATGCCGTGCGACAAGGCCCAGACATGCAGGCTCACCATGAGGGACGGCGGGCGGGTCTCTTTCGGCAGCCGGGCGCAGAGCGCGTCCGAGGCCTTCCGCACGACCGCGAAAGCCTGGTCCGCGGCCCGCGCCAGCTCCGGGTCCAGGTCGGGCGGAAGCTGGGCCTCGAACATCGCCGTGAAATAGGCCGGCTCGGTCCTGGAGAAGGCGAGGTAGGCCCGGCCGGTGTTTTGCAGAGCCTCGAAGGGATCGGGCCGGCCCTCGTCCCAGGCCCGCGCCAGCTCGGCCGCGAAGCGCTCGAAGCCGCGCCGCGCGACATCGGCCATCAGCGCGTCGCGGTCGCGAAAATGCCGGTAGGGCGCGCCTGGGCTGACTCCGGCCCAACGGGCGGCTTCGGCGAAGGTGAAGCCGGCGGGGCCTTTTTCGGCGATCAGATCCAGCGCCGCCGCGATCAGGGTCTCGCGCAGATTTCCGTGGTGATAACCGCGCCGTTTGCGTCCGTGTCCCGACCAGATCATGTAAAAGGCTTTTACATGATCTGCGCCTCGCGCGCAGCCATAATCCCGAAGGTCATTCCGAAGGGCCTTCGGTCTCTACGCGTCCGGCGTCTGGTCCTGCGCGGATTCCAGGGCGATGGCGACGGCGACCGGCGAGGTGCGCGGCACGTAGACGTGCGGGCCCTGCTCCTCGGTCGGCATGCCGGCGCGCCGCGTCATGCGGTAGAGGGCGAAGCCGCCGAGCGCCACGTGGACCAGGGCCAGGAACCAGAAGAATCCGGCCGTGCCGAGGTGCGACATGGCGAGCGCGGCGCCGATCGGCCCCAGGGTCGCGCCGGCCCCGGTCACCAGCACCAGGCTGCTGCTGGCCCCGACCATCTGCTCGGGCGTCAGGTGGTCGTTGGTGTGGGCCAGGCTGAGCGAATAGACCGGGAACGACAGCGCGCCGAACAGGCAGACGAGGACGAGCAGGCCCCAGACCGAATGGCCGGCGACCGGGACCGCCGCGCCGGCCGCGAGCGCGGCGGCCAGGGTGACGACGGTCATGACCCTGCGCCGGTCGAAGCGGTCGGACAGGTGGCCGATCGGCCACTGCAGGGCGACGCCGCCCAGGATCGCGGCGCTCATGAAGAAGGAGATCTGGGCCAGAGACAGGCCGGCGTTCTCGGCGTAGACCGTGCCCATGCCGACCAGCGCGCCGTTCGACAGGCCGGTCGCCACGCAGCCCAGGACGCCGAGCGGCGAGATGCGGTAGAGCTGCCTCAGGCTGACCTTCGCCGTCGTGTCGAAGCGCGGCGCCGGGCTGGCGGTCAGCAGGATCGGGACCAGCGCGAGCGAGACCAGGATCGAGACGGCGACGAAGAGGAGGAACCCGCCGGGATCGGCCGCGTTCAGCAGCAGTGGGCCGGCCGCCATGCCGGCGAGGCCCACGACCATGTAGACCGAGAGCAGCTGGCCGCGCAGCTCGTTGGTGACCCGGTCGTTGAGCCAGCTTTCGGCGACCACGTAGATCCCCGCGTAGCAGAACCCGGTGGCCAGCCGCATGGCGGTCCAGCTGACCGGCGTCAGGAAGACCACGTGGAGCAGCGCCACGACCGAGGCGAGCGAGGCGAGCGCCGCGAAGACCCGGATGTGGCCGACCCGGGCGACCAGCTTGGGCGCCAGGGTGGAGCCCGCCGCGAAGCCGGCGAAGTAGCCCGACATGACGAAGCCGGTGGCCGTCGTCGGAAACCCCTCGAGCATCGCGCGGACGCCGAGCAGGGACGCCTGCAGCCCGTTGCCGAGCATGACCAGACCCATGCCGAAGAGCAGCGCCCAGCAGGCGACGACCGCCGCAACCATCGGGTTGTCGGCACCGCCCCCAGCGATCATCGGGCCGGACGCGCCGTCCGGATTCATGGCCGTCATGGTCCCCCCGCGGAACAACCGAATCTGATGGAATGTGGTGTCGGCGGTTGCGATTGGGAAACGAATTATCTAAACCATATCGATCGAATTTTTCGATCAATATGCGGAGTAGAGCCGGTGAACATCGAGCACATCCGGAGCTTCCTCGAGGTTGCGGCGACGGGAAACTTTCATCGCGCGGGCGAGCACCTGCACGTCACCCAGTCGACGGTGAGCGCCCGGGTCCAGGCGCTCGAGCATCGCATCGGCCAGCCGCTGTTCACCCGCGGCCGCGGCGGCGTCGCGCTGACCACGGCCGGGCGGCGCTTTCACCGCTACGCCGTGGCAACGGTGCGCGCCTGGGAGCAGGGGCGCCAGGAGACCGCCCTGCCCGAGGGATTCCGCGCCTCGATCGCGCTGGGCACCCAGGTCAGCCTTTGGGAGCGCTTGGTGCTGAAGTGGATTCCCTGGATGCGATCTGCCCTGCCGGACGTCGCGCTCAGGCTCGAGGCCGACTATTCGCCCAGCCAGATGCAGAAGCTCGCCGACGGCCTCCTGGACATCGGCGTCATGTACATGCCGCGCCACATTCCCGGCCTGGCGGTCGAGACGCTGCTGGTCGAGAAGCTGGTCCTGGTGTCGACCCGGCCGCGCAAGGTGGTGTCGGACTGGGTCGCCGACTACGTCTTCGTGGATTGGGGCGAGGACTTCCTCGTCCAGCACCGCCAGGCCTTTGCCGATATGGAGACGCCGGCCGTCTCGGTCGGGCTGGGCGCCATGGGCTTGCAGCACATCCTGGCGAGCGGTGGCTCGGGCTACTTTCCGCTGCGCGCGGTCCAGCCCCTGCTCAAGGACAAGCGCCTTTACCGCGTGACCAAGGCCCCGGTATTCAAGCGTCCGGCCTACATGGTCTACAGTGCCGACCCCAGCGACCAGAAGCTGCTCGACCAGGCCCTGGCAGGCCTGCGCCACGTCGCCCGTGAGGCGGCCGACGGGTGAGCGGGGCGCGGCGGAGCCGAAGAACCTTCATTCGTTGAAAACGGCCGGCGGCTCGCCGAGGCGTCCGGCGCGGGCCCGTTTTTGGGCGCCCAGCATTTCCTCTTCGTTCACGCCTTTGTCGTTCCCGACCGCCAGCTCGGCGATCCGCAGGCGTTCGACCCTGGGGACCGCCATGCCGGCCGCCCGCATGCCCTCCAATCGGGCCCAGACCGCGCGCTTCTTGCGCACCTGGTGGGGCTGGAAGAGGTCCATGTCCCGAAAGCCGATGGCGCGCACGACCGTGAGCGCGCCCGCCGCGACGGCCCTCTCGAACAGACCCACGCCGACGCGCGTTCGGGCGAGGACGGCGTTGAAGCCCTCGTCCTCGCCTTGGGGCGCGCCGCCGGGCCAGCAATCGGCGGAGACCAGGTCCGCCGCCTCGCCGATCGCATCGGGGCAGATCTTGCAGCGGGGCTGGATGCGCCAGCCCGCCTCGTCGCCCCACATCTCCAGATAGGTGAGGTCGAAGCGGCGGCCGTCCTTGGTCTCCACGCGGGTCGGGCCGGGGTTGCCGTGGCCGCGATAGCGGAACAGGCGCAGGTCCTGCTCCCGCACGCCCAAGCGATCGAGCACTTCGAACGACTTGCCCAGGTCGGACGCGCCGCCGCAGGCCAAGGTCAGGCCGTAACGGATCAGCGCCTTCGCCCGCGCGTCGACCTCGGCCAGGCGCCGGACCGCACCGATGTCGCAGGGCTTGGCGATGACCGCGAGCGGACGCCCGTGCGCCAGGACGCCGCCCAGGTCCTCGAGCACGGCCGCCGGGCCGTAGCGCGAGGCGGCCGCTTCGAGAACCGCCTCCGGTGTCTCGCTGACCGTCGCGAGGCTGCGCAGCGGCGCGCCGGGCGACGCCTTGACGTGCAGCACCAGCTCGACCTCGCCGCTGCGCAGAAGATACTGCCCCAAGGCCGTGAGCACGCCGCCGGCCGCGCCCCGATAGCGGACGACGGGGTCGCTGGCGTGGGCGATCGAGAGCGTGGACGGCACGGCGGGCCCCCAGATCGGGTCGGTTTCGACGTCGTCGGGAAGGGCCTCGGGGCTCGCGCCCTCGATCTGCGTCCCCGGGCAGACCGCGTTGATCGTCGCGAGCGCCTCGTCCGGAATCGGCGTTACAGCGACCGGGCGCTCCCGCCCCTCGGGCGTCGTCACCATGCGGACGCGCTCTGGCCCCGCGATGCTCTGGCAGAGGCCGCAACCGATACACAGACCGCCGGTGACGATTTCGTCCATATCCATTAACCGCTCCGCCGTCATCGATTGCGCCTCGTGAACAGTCTCACGGCTCGACCGCTGCCCAGTAGAGCACGCCGGGGAAGCCGTCGGCGAGCCTGTCGTCGCGACTCGACGCACCGAGGAGCGGAACGTTTTCGTCGTGGATGGCTTCCGCGACGACCCGGATCGAACACCGCCTCGAGGATGCCACCCTTCACGCGAATCGGCGTGTCGGCTACCATTGACGATGCCCGACGGGTCATGATGGAAAGCACTGGCGGGCTTATGTCTTTAGTATTAGACAGTCTCGAGGCCTGCGCCATGGGCCCTGGCGGCGTGATCGCCGCCTTCGACGTCCCCGTGGCGTCCAGGACAGCAACTTCGAGCTCCGAGGATCGAGCATGAGCAAGAAGATGAAGATCAAGAGCGTCGCCGTGCTCGGCCTGGGGAAGGTCGGGACGCTCGCGGCGGTGCTGCTGCACGAGACGGGCCTGGACGTCACGGGCTTCGACCTGCATGCGCCGCAGGAAGAGCTGCCCTTTCGGGTCGAGCAGAAATCCGCCGCCACCGAAAGCGAGGTCGAGGCGCTCTGCGGCGGATTCGACGCGATCCTGTCCTGTCTGCCCTATCATATGAACGTCGGGGTGGCGACTGCAGCGCACCGGCTGGGACTGCATTACTTCGATCTGACCGAGGACGTGCCCACGACCAAGGCGATCCTGGAGATGAGCGGGACGTCGAAAGGCGTGATGGCGCCGCAGTGCGGCCTGGCGCCGGGTCTCATCGGCATCATCGGCGCCCATCTCGCCGAGCAGTTCGAACAGGTCCGCTCGATCAAGCTCAGGGTCGGCGCCCTGCCGCAGAACCCGACCGGCTTGCTGGGCTACGCCTTCAACTGGTCGCCCGAAGGGGTGGTCAACGAATACCTCAACGACTGCGAGGTCATCGAGGAGGGGCAGCACAAATGGGTCTCGCCCATGGAATGGGTCGAGAAGATCTACGTCGACGGACACCGGCTGGAGGCCTTCACGACCTCCGGCGGCCTGGGCACCATGTGCGAGACCTATCTGGGGCACATCGAGAACCTCGACTACAAGTCGTTGCGCTACCCGGGACACGTGGAGTTGATGAACTTCTTCTTTCATGAACTGCTGATGCGGGAGAAGCGCGACCTCGCCGGCGAGATCCTGACCCACGCGAAACCGCCCGTCGACGACGACGTCGTGCATATCCACGTCTCGGCGGAGGGCATGATCGATGGGAGCCTGCAGCGGAAGGAATACGTCCGCTCCTACTACCCGATCGAGATCTCGGGCCGCGTATGGCGCGCCATATCCTGGACCACCTCCGCCTCGGTCTGCGCCGTGATCGAGATGGTCAACCGGGGAGATCTGCCGGCCAGCGGGTTCCTCAAGCAGGAGCACATTCCGCTCGACCCGTTCCTGCGGACCCGCAACGGCCGGCTTTACCAGGCGGCGCAGGGAGGCCGCGCCGGATAGGCCTTCGTCGCGACGACGATCGCGCCGTCGAGATGCACCCCTTACCGGACCAGGGCGCGGCAAGGCGCGTCGAGGTGCCGGGCGAGACGGTCTTCGATCCCGCCAACGCGCGGCCGCGCGCCTGATGGACGGCCCATCGACGGATCCCACAAGACCGAATGGCCGCCCGGCTTGACGCACCGAGGAGCGGCGGACATTGTGCCGGGCATGAACGAAACGCCGCGCGAATCCTTCTTTGAGCGCGCGCTCTCCAACCTGGCGGGCGCCTGGCGCGAGGTGGCCGCCGGCGCCGCGCGCAGCGTGGGCCTGAGCGGGCCCGGCTCGCCGGCGCGCGACGCCGACGCGCTGGAACGCCTCATGGCCGAGTGTCTCGAGGCGCGCGGCGGCGAGGTCTCGGCGCGCCTGCGCGCGGCGGAGCTGGGCCGCGCCTACCTGGACCTGGACGGCCCCGGCCGGCGGGGCTTCCTGGAGGTGCTCGCGCGTCGCTTCGCGGTCGACGTGGCGGCCGTAGAGCGGGCGATCGCGGACTATCGGGACGCCGAGGAACCGGACCTAAAGCTGGCCGCCGAGGACGCGCTGCGCCGCGCGCTGATGCCGCCGCGGGTCAAGCTGCTGACCCAGTTCAACGTTCTGCCCGAGGGCGTCAAGTTCCTGGCCGACCTGCGCAGCGACCTGCTGTCGGTCATGGCCGACGACCCGCACCTGCGCGGCCTCGAGGGAGACCTGCGCGAGCTCTTGGAATCCTGGTTCGACGTCGGTTTTCTGGACCTGCGGACGATCAACTGGGATTCGCCGGCCTCGCTCCTGGAGAAGCTGATCGCCTACGAGGCGGTGCACGAGATCCGCTCCTGGGACGACTTGCGCAACCGTCTCGATTCGGACCGCCGGCTCTATGCCCTGTTCCATCCGCGCATGCCCGACGAGCCGCTCGCCTTCGTCGAGGTCGCCCTGGTCAAGGGCATGGCCGGCAACATACAGGCGCTGCTCGACGAGTCGGTGCCGCCGATCGACCCGCGCGAGGTCGACACCGCGATCTTCTATTCGATCAGCAACACCCAGCGGGGACTTACCGGCATCTCCTTCGGCGACTACTTGATCAAGCGGGTGGTCGAGCGGTTCAGCAAGGAGCTGCCGCGCCTCAAGACCTACGCGACGCTGTCGCCCGTCCCCAGGTTCCGGGGCTGGCTCGAGCGGGCGCCGGCAGAGCTCGTCGCTCAGGCCTTCGCCGGAGAGGAGTTGGACGGCATCCGTTCGCTCGGCGGCAGCGAGGACGCCGGCGTGGCGCTGCTGGCGGTCCTGTCGCACGCCGACTGGCACCGGGACCCGGCCGTCACGTCGCTGGTCAAGGGACCGTTGATGCGGCTTTGCGGGCGCTATTTCCTCGAGACCGGCGGCAATGGCATGCCGATCGACCCGGTCGCCCGCTTCCACCTGAGGAACGGCGCGCGCCTCGAGCGCATCAACTGGCTGGCCGACACCTCGGACAGGGGTCTGGGCCAGTCGGCGGGCCTGATGGTGAACTACCGCTATCTCCCGGGCGACATCGAGAAGAACCACGAGGCCTACCTGGAGCGCGGCCAGGTCGTCATGAGCGCCGAGGTCAGGGGCCTGGCGAAACAGGCGGCGCGCCGCTGACTCGGCTTGGCGCGCCTGGGGATTAAGAGTCGGTAAACCATAAACCGGATAAACCTGGGAATCGGCCCGGCGCTCGCGGCGCCAGGCTTGCGCCGGCACTCCGGTCTTGCCATAAGCCGGTTTATTCGAGAAAACGATGACCCCACCTGTCAGGGCAGATCGCCGCAGACTCACGGGCCGGAGGGTGCCGCGCGTGACCGACAATGGCCAAGGTTTTTCCGATGTCCGCTCGGTGGTCGCCGCGCTGCGGCCGAGCTATCCGGTCTACTGCCTGCGCCCGGAGATCCTGGAGCGGAACGCCCGGCGCTTCATCAGCCAGTTTCCCGGCACGGTGCTCTACGCGGTCAAGTGCAATCCGCACGATCTCGTGCTCGAGGCGCTCTACCGCGGCGGTATCCGGCACTTCGACACCGCCTCGCTGCCCGAGATCGCGCAGGTCTGCGAGTCCTTCGAGGAGGCCAAGGCGTATTTCATGCACCCGGTCAAGGCCCGGGCGGTGATCAAGAGCGCGTACAAGGTCTACGGCATCCGTCACTTCGTGGTCGACCACGAGAACGAGCTGGCGAAGGTGCTGGACGAGACCGGCGGCGAGGGCGTGGTGATCGTGGTGCGCCTGGCGACGCCGCCCGACGAGGGCACGCTCTATCATCTGGCCGACAAGTTCGGCGCGCCGCCGGACGCCGCCGCCGAGCTGCTGCGCGAGGCCGACCGGCGCGGCTGCCGCACCGGCCTGGCCTTCCACGTCGGCTCGCAGTGCCCCAACCCCAAGGCCTACCGCGCGGCGCTCAACGTGGTCGGCGATGTCATCGAGGTGGTTGGGCAGGACCCGGCCTGCGTCGACGTCGGCGGCGGCTTTCCCGCCGAGTACCGCAACAGGCCCATGCCGCCGCTCGAGGACTACATCGACCAGATCCGCGCCGGCCTGAAGGACATCAAGCTGAAGCCGGCGGTCGAGGTCTTCGCTGAGCCCGGCCGGGTGCTGGCCGCGCCGGGCTGCTCGCTGCTCACCCAGATCCAGCTGCGCAAGGGCGATCAGCTCTACATCAACGACGGAATCTACGGCAGCCTGTCGGAGCCGTCCCAGGTCGGCATCGAGCTGCCGGCGCGCCTGATCCGCCTGGACGGCCCGCCGGCTGCCGAGACCCGCGCCTTCACGCTCAACGGCCCGACCTGCGACTCCCTGGACGTGCTGCCCAAGACCTTCATGCTGCCCGACGACGCGCGCGAAGGCGACTGGATCGAGATCGATCAGCTGGGCGCCTACTCCAACGCGCTCTCGACGCGGTTCAACGGCTTCTATCCCGAGACCTTCGTCGAGGTCCACGACCTGCCGCCGGCGGCGGCGACATGACGGCCGCGGACCCGCGCAGCGGGAGCTGTCTCGGCCTCTCGAAAGGCGGCTTCCATCGCCTGGCCTACACCGAATGGGGCAGGCCGCAGGCCGGCCACGCGGCGCTCTGCGTCCATGGCCTGACGCGCAACGGCCGGGATTTCGACGTGCTCGCCGGCGCGCTCGCCGAGCAGGGCCTCAAGGTCGCCTGCCCCGACGTGGTGGGGCGCGGCCGGAGCGACCGGCTGTCCGATCCCGCCGGCTACGGCTATCCGCAGTACCTCGCGGACATGAACGCCCTGATCGCCCGCCTCGACGTGCCGTGGCTCGACTGGATCGGCACCTCGATGGGCGGGCTGATCGGCATGATGATGGCGGCCCAGCCGAACACGCCGCTCCGCCGCCTGGTGGTCAACGACGTCGGCCCCTTCATCCCGGTGGCGGCGCTCCGGCGGATCGGCGACTACGTCGGCCGCGACCCGCGCTTCGCCGGCCTGGACGCGGCCGAGGCCTACTTCCGCGAGGTGCACGCGCCTTTCGGAGCGCTCACCGACCCGCAGTGGCGCCGCCTGACAGAGCACAGCGTGGTGCCCGACGGGGCGGGCTACCGGCTCGCCTACGATCCGGCGATCGCCGCGCCCTTCCAGGACGAGGAGCTGAAGGACGTAGACCTGTGGCCGGTCTGGGAGGCGATCGAGATCCCGGTGTTGGTGCTGCGCGGCGCGGACTCGGACCTGCTGCTCTCCGAGACGGCCGCTGAGATGGCGGCGCGCGCTCCCCGCGCCGAGGTGGTCGAGATCCCCGGCTGCGGCCATGCGCCGGCCCTGATGGACGAGCGCCAGATCGCGCTTGTCCGGGATTGGCTCTTGGCGGAAGCTCCGTAGGTTCGAAGGCATCGATTCCTGGGACTTTTGGAGAATGCCTGATCAACCGCAAGCCCATGGCAAGCGCTTCCTGCTCAGCCTCGTCGTGCCGATGCACAACGAGGAGGACAGCATCGACGAGTTCATGAGCCACGTGCTGCCGGCGGTGCAGCAGGTCGGCTGCGATTACGAGATCGTCTGCGTCAACGACGGCAGCACCGATCGTACGCTGGAGCGGCTCAGGTCGGCGCGCGCGCGTGACCGGCGCATCAAGATCGTCGATCTGGCACGGAATTTCGGCAAGGATCTGGCGATGACCGCCGGCATCGACCATGCCGAGGGCGACGCGATCATTCCGCTGGATGCCGACCTGCAGGACCCGCCCGAACTGATTCCCGATCTGGTCGCCAAGTGGCGCGAGGGCAACGACATGGTGATCGCCGTCAGGCGCGACCGCCAGGGTGATTCCCTCGTAAAACGCCTCAGCGCAAACCTCTTCTACCGCGCCATCGGGCGCATGAGCGACGTGCCCATTCCGGCCAACGCCGGCGACTACCGGATCATGGACCGGCGCGTCATCGATGCCCTGAAGGCGATGCCCGAGCGCAACCGTTTCATGAAGGGCATCTTCGCCTGGGTCGGCTTCAAGCAGGCCAGCATCGTGTTCGACCGCCCGGGCCGGGTCGCCGGGTCGAGCAAGTGGAGTTTCTGGAAGCTGTGGAACTTCGCGCTCGACGGGATCTTCTCCTTCAGCACCCTGCCGCTGCGCATCTGGACCTATTTCGGGGCGATCATCGCGGTCCTTGCCCTCGGCTATGCGGTCCTGATCGCCGTGCGCACGCTGGTCCTGGGTGTCGACGTGCCCGGCTATGCGTCGATCATGGTCATTCTGCTGTTCTTCAGCGGCCTCAACATGATCGGCCTCGGTATCATCGGGGAATACCTGGGCCGCGTGTTCATCGAGGTGAAGCAACGCCCGCTGTACCTCGTTCGCGACACGATCGGCTTCGACCGCCCGGAGACGGCCGAGGTATCCGTCCAGAGGTCCGTCGACGGGCAAGGCGACAGGCCGGCCCGCTCGCCGCGGCTTTGAGCCGGCGGCCGCAAGAAGATATCCTCGATGCTGACAATCGGGCGGCTCTGTCACTATGTCGGCCGGTCGGCGACTTGGCGAAATGGCTACCGGCGGCACCGGCCCGATGCTAGCGTTGCCCGAAGCGGGTCGGTCCGGTCGGAGATCGGCGCCGGGGCAACTTGAAGACGATACGGGCGACCGGCTTTCCGTCGCCGGGCGCGCGCGCTCTTGAAGGGAGGAGACATGAAGGTCTGCATCTATGGGGCGGGGGCCATCGGCGGCTACCTCGGCGCGGAGCTGTCGCGGGCCGACGGCATCGAGGTGTCGCTGATCGCGCGCGGCGCCCATCTGGCGGCCATGCGCGAGAACGGCCTCAAGCTGCTGATCGGCGGCGAGGAGCGTGTCGCGCGCCTGCCATGCACCGACGACCCGGCGGAGCTCGGCCCGCAGGACCATGTGATCATCGCCCTGAAGACCCATCAGGCCTGGGAGGCGGCGGAGCAGATGATGCCGCTGCTCGGGCCGGAAACGGCGGTCGTGACCTGCCAGAACGGCGTGCCCTGGTGGTACTTCCACGGGTTGCAGGGCCAGTACAAAGACCTGCGCCTGGCCAGCGTGGACCCGGACGACCGGCAGTGGAACGCGATCGGGCCCGAACGCGCGATCGGCTGCGTCGTCTA
>Ga0224509_10000174_pt1 | contig 16630 bp, 14 predicted proteins | sample SF_Jan12_sed_USG_5_FD_170158 | JGI IMG/M metagenome (GOLD analysis project Ga0224509, IMG submission 170158) | Sediment microbial communities from San Francisco Bay, California, United States - SF_Jan12_sed_USGS_24 | ecosystem: Environmental > Aquatic > Marine > Sediment | place: USA... | reverse complement strand
ATCGACGTCTGCGCCTTATCGTACGCTTCCTGCAGGTCCTGCACGGCATCGTAGGGCTCTTCATTGCTGGCACAGGCGGCCAGCACGGCAAGCGCCGTGAGCAGAATCACCTGGCGCGCTTGCCGTTGCAGGCGCTCGAGGGATCGCGGCGGGTTGAGGAAATCGATCATATTTACGCGGGCCGAACCAAATCGGCGAGTATACCGTAAACTCCAAATTCGACGATGACTGAAGAACGCACCCAGCACACTGCTCGGATACCCGATGAGCTGGCCGGTCAAAGATTGGACCAGGCCCTGGCCCGGATGTTTCCCGACTATTCACGCAGCCGCCTCAAGGCGTGGCTGCTCGGCGGCTCCGTGCTCATCGATGGGGGAACCCGGCGCCCCCGCGATCCGGTGCAGGGCGGCGAAACCGTCGTACTGACCGTCACCGCCGATGTCGCCGTGCGTGCCGAGCCCGAACCCATGGCGCTCGACGCCGTGTTCGAGGACACCGATCTGCTGGTCATCAACAAACCGGCCGGTCTGGTCGTGCATCCGGGCGCGGGGAACGTGAGCGGTACGCTCATGAACGGCTTGCTGGCGCATGCGCCGCAACTGGAAACCCTGCCTCGTGCCGGCATTGTCCATCGGCTCGACAAGGACACCAGTGGGCTTCTGCTCGTTGCGAAGTCTCTGCCGGCACATACAGCGCTGGTCAGGGAGCTTGCCGAGCGCGCAATATCCCGCCAATACCTGGCCATCTGCACCGGGGTCCTGACCGGCGGAGGCAAGATCGATGCCGCCATTGACCGCCACCCCGTCGATCGCACCCGAATGGCCGTGCGGGATACGGGCAGACCCGCTGTGACGCACTACACGGTCATCGAGCGGTTCCGCGCCCACACCTTCGTGAAAGTTGTCCTGGAAACGGGCCGCACCCATCAGATTCGCGTGCACTTCGCGCATCGCCGTCATCCCCTCGTCGGCGACCCCGTATACGGAGGGCGGCTGGCCATGCCTGCCGGCGCGTCGGAGGGGCTCCGGGATGCATTACGGGCGTTCAGGCGCCAGGCGTTGCACGCTGTGCGGCTCGAACTCAAACACCCGGTGACCGGCGAGGACCTGAGCTTCGAGGCACCGCCACCGGGGGACTTCCAGGAGCTGCTTGAATCCTTGCGCGAGGACATCGCATGAGCACGGACTGGATCGAGGCCGACTGGCCCTCGCCGGCCGGCATCATTGCCGGGACCACGACCCGCCGCGGCGGTGTCAGTGACGGAGCCTATCGGTCCATGAATCTGGGCGCGCACGTCGGGGACGAGCCGGATCGAGTCGCCGGGAACCGGCGGCGCTTCGTCGCCGACTGCGACCTGGCCACGGAGCCCGACTGGCTCACACAGGTCCACGGCACCGCCGTTCGAGTGGCCGGTGCCGCAGCTCCTGTCGAAGCGGATGCAGCAATCGCGCGTGAGCCCGGGGCAATCGTCGCGGTTCTGACAGCAGACTGTCTGCCGATACTGCTGTGCGCCGATAGCGGCGACGAGTTTGCCGCCATCCATGCGGGTTGGCGCGGGCTGGCGGCAGGTATCGTTACCACCACTCTATCCAGGATGGATACGCCGCCGGCGCGCCTCCTGGCCTGGCTCGGCCCCGCGATTTCGCAGCCTGCGTTCGAGGTTGGCGACGAGGTCCGGGCAGCGTTCGTCGCTGCGCACGCCGGGGCGGAAGCCTGCTTCCTGCCCAATGAGCGCGGCCGCTGGCAGGCGGACCTGTATGCACTCGCCGGGCGTATGCTCGGCGCGGCAGGCGTTGACGCCGTATACGGCGGGGGTCTGTGTACCTTCGGCGACGCCGAGCGGTTCTTTTCGTATCGTCGCGACGGCCAGTGCGGCCGGATGGCAAGCTTTGTCGCCCGCAGGCGTTGAATTTGCCTGCCGAGGCTCAATTTCTGGGGCAGATTTGACTAACCCGGATTTCGGGGGCGAGACATGCGTCTGGACAAACTGACAAGCAAATTTCAAATGGCGCTGGCGGATGCGCAATCACTGGCAGTCGGGCAGGACCACCAGTTCATCGAGCCCGCCCACGTCATGGTAGCGCTGCTTGACCAGCAGGGCGGCAGCGTCCGCGGCTTGCTGACCAAGGCTGGCGCGAACGTGAACCTGCTGCGCTCCCAGCTCGGCGACGCGATCGACCGGCTGCCCAAGGTAGAGGGGGCGGGCGGCGACGTTCATTTCAGCAACGACCTCGGCAAGCTATTCAATATCACCGACAGGCTCGCCCAGAAGCGCGACGACCAGTACGTCTCCAGCGAACTGTTTGTACTGGCGGCACTCGACGACAGCTCGCCGCTGAAGAGCCTGTTCGAGCAGGCTGGCGCAGTGCGCGGCGCCGTGGAAAAAGCGATCGAGGACTTGCGCGGCGGGCAGCAGGTCGATGACCCGAACGCCGAGGACACCCGCCAGGCGCTGGAACGCTACACGATAGACCTGACGGAGCGGGCCGAGCAGGGCAAGCTCGATCCGATTGTTGGTCGCGACGAGGAGATTCGGCGCACGATCCAGATCCTGCAGCGGCGCACCAAGAACAATCCTGTGCTGATCGGCGAGCCCGGCGTCGGCAAGACTGCGATCGTCGAGGGGCTCGCGCAACGCATCGTCAACAACGAGGTGCCCGAAGGGCTCCGTGGCAAGCGCATCCTGTCGCTGGATATGGGCACCCTGATTGCAGGCGCGAAATTTCGTGGTGAATTCGAGGAACGCCTGAAAGCCGTTCTTAACGACCTCGCCAAGCAGGAAGGCCAGATCATCCTGTTTATCGACGAACTGCATACCATGGTGGGCGCCGGCAAGGCCGAGGGCTCGATGGACGCCGGCAACATGCTCAAGCCGGCGCTTGCGCGCGGCGAGCTTCATTGCGTTGGCGCTACGACGCTTGACGAATATCGCAAATACGTCGAAAAGGACGCGGCCCTGGAACGACGCTTCCAGAAGGTGCTCGTCAAGGAACCGACGGTCGAGGACACTATTGCAATCCTGCGCGGACTCAAGGAACGCTACGAGGTTCATCATGGCGTCGAGATAACCGATCCCGCCATTGTTGCTGCGGCGACCCTGTCGCACCGTTACATCAGTGATCGCCAGCTGCCTGACAAGGCCATCGACCTCGTCGACGAAGCAGCGTCTCGTATTCGAATCGAGATCGATTCGAAGCCCGAGAGCATGGACCGACTCGAGCGCCGCATCATCCAGCTGAAGATCGAGCGAGAAGCACTCAAGAAGGAATCGGACGACGCGTCCAGGAAACGCCTGGACGACCTCGAAGAGCAGCTCAGTGATCTCGAACGCCAGTATGCGGACCTCGACGAGATCTGGAAGTCCGAAAAGGCCGCAATGCAGGGCACGGCGCACATCAAGGAGGAACTTGAACGCGCCCGCCTCGAACTCGAAACGGCACATCGTGCCAACGACCTGGCACGAATGTCGGAACTGCAGTACGGCCGCATCCCCGAACTCGAAAAGCAGCTCGCGGAAGCGGCAAGCGCGGAGCAACTCGAAACGACACTGCTACGTAACAACGTCACCGAAGAGGAAGTCGCGGAGATCGTCTCCAAGTGGACCGGGATACCGGTATCCAAGATGCTCGAAGGCGAGAAGGAAAAGTTGCTGCAGATGGAGTCTGTCGTGCAAGAGCGAGTCGTCGGCCAGGAAGAGGCGGTGACGGCTGTCGCCAATGCGATCCGCCGGTCGCGTGCCGGGCTTTCCGATCCGCGCCGTCCGATCGGCTCCTTCCTGTTCCTGGGTCCGACCGGTGTCGGCAAGACCGAGCTCACCAAAGCGCTCGCGAATTTCCTGTTCGACACCGATGACGCGATGGTGCGGCTCGACATGTCGGAGTTCATGGAAAAGCACTCGGTTGCGCGCCTGATCGGTGCACCACCGGGCTATGTCGGTTACGAGGAAGGCGGCTACCTGACGGAAGCCGTGCGGCGACGTCCGTACTCGGTAATCCTGCTCGACGAAGTCGAGAAGGCGCATCCGGACGTGTTCAATGTGCTGCTGCAGGTTCTCGACGACGGGCGCCTGACGGACGGGCAGGGGAGGACGGTCGATTTTCGCAATACCGTGATCGTCATGACGTCGAATCTGGGGTCACAGATGATCCAGGAGATGGCGGGCGAGGAGAACTACGACGCGATGAAACATGCGGTGATGGATGTCGTCGGACAGCATTTCCGGCCCGAATTCATCAATCGCGTGGACGACGTGGTTGTGTTCCATCCGCTCAGCCGGGAACACATCCGCAGGATCGTCGACATTCAGCTGGGCTACCTGCTCGATCGGCTGGCGGATCGCGACATGCGCATCCATTTGTCCGATGCGGCGCGCGACAAACTTGCGGAAGCCGGATTCGATCCCGTTTACGGCGCAAGGCCCCTGAAGCGCGCCATCCAGCAGCAGGTGGAAAATCCGCTCGCGCAGGAAATCCTGCAGGGTAAATTCAAGCCGGGTGACGTTATCGAGGTCGGCGTCGATCACGACCGGCTCGACTTCCAGAATGCCGCATGATTCGCGCTCCGGGGCGCGCTACTGAGTTAGGTTCCCAATCCTCCAGGAAGCGCGAAATTGCGAGGTTAGATTCGCGCACCGACGCGCGCTCCTACTATAATCCGGCAAGTTCACGGAGACACACACCGATGCCAATTTACGGGTACGTTTGCAAGAACTGCGAGCATATGCTCGATGCTCTGCAAAAGATCTCGGACGATCCGCTGGTTGACTGTCCCGAGTGCGGCGAACCGCAACTCAGGCGCCAGCTGTCGGCGCCGCGGTTTCGCCTGAAAGGCTCGGGCTGGTACGAGACCGATTTCAAAAAGGACAAGCAGCGTAATCTCCACGGCGAGAAGGAGCCGGCCAAGAAAGACGAGGCGAAGAAAGACGACAAGCCCGCGTCGAAGGCGGCTGACAAGGCGAACACCAAGCCGGCCACCGACAGCAAGTCCGGCACCGGGTAGTCGCGGCGTATGAAAGCCCTGCGTCGCTATATCGTTGCCGGAATCCTGGTCTGGCTGCCGCTCGGGCTGACCATACTGTTGCTTCGCTTTGCAGTCCGGCTGATGGACCGCTCGTTGCTATTGCTGCCGCCGCAATACCGGCCGGATGCCATCCTCGGTTTCAACATCCCCGGGCTGGGAGCAATACTGACGGTGATTCTCCTGTTGATCACCGGCGTGCTCGCGGCGAATTTCGTGGGGCGCGCGTTCATGGGCGGCTGGGATTCGCTGATGGACCGGATCCCGGTCGTGAGATCGATCTATTCCGCCGCGAAGAACTTTGCCGAGATCGTGTTCTCGGACTCAAGTCACGCGTTCAAGCGCGTGTTGCTCATCGAATACCCGCGTAAGGGCATATACAGCCTCGCGTTCCAAACCTCCGCGGAACTCGGCGAAGTTCAGGGCAGGACCGGCGAAGACGTAACCTGCTGTTTCGTGCCGACGACGCCGAACCCGACTTCCGGCTTCATCATCATCGTGCCCAGGAAGGACATAACCGTGCTCGACATGGAGGTGGACGAGGCGCTGAAGATGATTATCTCACTGGGCGTCGTGGTGCCGCCATGGCGCAATGACAAGACACGGGAACTGCCGCTGGGCAAACCGGCGGGACCCGGCGAGGGGAGCTGACCCGGGAAAGCGGCCCCGCCTTGCGCGGCCGACGTTCAGGCCGTACCATTCCGCCTCTTTTTTCAGGGCCGTCAATACCATGCGCAGCCACTATTGCGGACAAGTTGACCAGTCCATGATCGGCAAACAGGTGTCGGTGTGCGGCTGGGTGCACCGCCGTCGCGACCACGGCGGCGTGATATTCGTCGATTTACGCGATCGGGAGGGCCTGCTGCAGGTTGTCTTCGATCCGGACCGGGCCGATATCTTCGCCGAGGCAGAGCGGATTCGCGGCGAATTCGTGCTGGCGGTAAAGGGCAAGGTTCGCGAGCGCCCGGAAGGTACGATCAACCCCAACATGGCTACCGGCCAGGTCGAGGTGCTGGCGCACGAACTCGAGGTTCTCAACCGCTCCGAGACGCCGCCGTTTCATCACGACGAACAGGCGAACGAGGAGCTGCGTCTCAAGTATCGCTATCTCGACCTGCGGCGCGAGGACATGCTCGGCAACCTGCGCCTGCGCCACCACGTGACGCGGGCAATGCGCAAATACCTCGATGACGCCGGCTTCGTTGACGTCGAAACGCCGATGCTCACGCGCGCTACGCCGGAAGGAGCAAGAGACTATATCGTCCCGAGTCGCACGCACCCCGGCAAGTTCTTCGCGCTGCCGCAATCGCCGCAGCTTTTCAAGCAGCTCCTGATGATGTCCGGGCTGGATCGCTACTACCAGATCGTGCGTTGTTTCCGCGACGAGGACCTGCGGGCCGACCGGCAGCCGGAATTCACGCAGCTCGATATAGAGATGAGCTTCGTGAACGAAGAGATCGTTACGGGCGAGATGGAGTCGCTGATACGGCACGTTTTCAAGGCGGTGCTCGATGTCGACCTGCCCGATCCGTTCCCGCGTATGAGCTACGCCGAAGCCATGCAGCGTTACGGCTCCGACAAGCCCGATCTGCGCATCGATCTCGAACTGGTCGACGTCTCGGATCTCCTCGGCGGTGTCGAATTCAAGGTCTTTTCCGGGCCGGCGAGCGACCCCGAAGGACGCGTTGCGGCGCTGTGCCTGCCGGGAGGGGCCGGCCTGAGTCGCAAGGAACTCGACGACTACGCCGGGTTCGTCGGTAAATACGACGCGAAAGGCCTCGCGTACATTAAAGTCAACGATGCCGCGGCGGGACGCGAGGGATTGCAGTCCCCGATACTCAAGTTCCTGCCCGATGAAGCCGTACACGGCATCCTCGAGCGCACCGCCGCCGCGTCCGGCGACGTGATCTTCTTCGGCGCCGACAAGGCGAGGATCGTCAACGAGGCGCTTGGTGCCCTGCGCGTGAAGCTCGGCGAGGACCGAGGTCTCATCAGGGAAGGCTGGGCACCGCTCTGGGTGGTGGATTTCCCGATGTTCGAGAGGGCCTCCCAGTCCGCGCGCTGGACCGCGCTGCACCATCCGTTCACGGCGCCGGCCGTCAACGACGCCGATGCGTTGCGGGCGGATCCCGGCAATGCGTTGTCGCGGGCATACGACGTGGTGCTGAACGGCTCGGAAATCGGCGGTGGATCGATTCGTATCCATGACCAGGACATGCAGTCGGCCGTATTTGACCTTCTCGACATCAGTGCCGACGAGGCCGAGGAGAAGTTCGGCTTCCTGCTGCGGGCGCTGCAATACGGTGCGCCGCCGCACGGCGGCATTGCGTTCGGCCTGGATCGCGTGGTCATGCTGATGGCCGGCGCGGAGAGTATTCGCGACGTGATCGCTTTCCCGAAGACGCAGTCGGCGCACGACCCGCTGACCAACGCGCCGGGCGTCGTCTCCGCGGAACAGCTCAAGGAAGTCGGTATCCGCCTGCGCACGCCGCGTGCCGACTGACTTCCGCCGGCCCGAGTCCGTTCTCGTCGTCGTTTGCAGCGACGACCGCCAGGTACTGCTGCTGCGCCGCCGGCGTCCGTTCGAATTCTGGCAGTCCGTCACCGGCAGCCTGCTCCCCGGGGAGACGCACGAAGAGGCCGCGCGCCGGGAGTTGATGGAGGAAACCGGGCTCGCGGATGAAGGCCGGCTCCAATACACCGGGGTCAGCCGGCAGTTCGCCATCGATCCGCGCTGGCGCGACCGCTTTGCTCCGGGCATCGTAGAGAACGTGGAATTCGAGTGGCAATACCGGCTGGCCGAAACGGCCGACATCGCCCTGCAGGGGGGCGAACACTCCGCTTACCGCTGGGTGCCCTTGTGCGAAGCCTCTGAAGCCGTTTGGTCGTGGACGAATCGGGACGCATTGTGGACCCTGGCAAAAACGTGAACGCGGTTGGCACCGTTGTGTGCACGCACGGCCTCTGGTCGCACGGGACCGGGATGTACCTGATCAAGCGGCATCTCGAGCGCGAGTACGGTATGAAGGCGTTCATTTTCAATTACCCGTCCGTCACCAAGACACTCGATGAAAACGCCGGTCGGCTGGCCCGTTTCATCGAGGAGAATGAAATCGAGCAGGCGCACCTTGTTGGCCACAGCCTGGGCGGCCTGGTCATCTTGCGGATGCTGGCGAATCACTACTCCGATGTTCCTGGCCGTATCGTTTGCGTCGCCTCGCCGCTGCGCGGGTCACGCGCTGCCACCATCCTCAATGCGAAGGGCTGGGGTGAGCATCTGCTCGGCGCCGCGGTGCCCCAGGGGACGGTCCACGGTTCCGCCAACGAGTGGGCGAGCGAGGTAACTGCCCGACGCGAAATCGGTTCTATCGCCGGCTCGGTCCCGTTCGGTGTCGGCCACGTCGCGGGGCCGTTCGGGGAACCGAACGACGGTACGGTCACGGTCGCCGAAACCCGGCTCGATGGCGCGAAAGACCATATCGTCATGCCGACGACTCACACGGGAATGCTGATATCGCGAAATGTCGCGGAGCAGATCGGGACGTTCCTGCGCCGCGGAGAGTTCCTGCGCGAGTCCTAGGAGCGCGCCTCGGCGCGCGACCGGTCGTGGTTCCGGAACCGCTCCTACAGGTCTTTCAATTTGTACAGGGCTTCGAGCGCTTGTAGCGGCGTCATTGCGTCCGGATCCAGTTCCTCCAGCGCATCGCGAAGCCCGTCGTCCTCATCGTCGGCTGCCGGACCCAGCGGCAGCTGCGCCTGGGGGCTTTGCGTCAGCGCGACCTGATGAGATTCCAGCGTTGCGAGATAGTCGCGGGCACGCTGCACGACGTGTCTGGGCACGCCCGCGAGCGCCGCGACCTGCAGGCCGTAGCTCTGGTTGGCGGGCCCGGGTTTTACGGCGTGCAGGAACACCAGCCGCCCCTCGTGTTCGGTGGCATCGAGATGTACGTTGCGGCAGGCCGGCAGCTCGTCGGCAAGCGCGGTCAGCTCGAAGTAGTGCGTCGCGAACAGCGTGAAGGCGAGCGCCTTCTCGCCCATGCAGTGTGCCGCCGCCCATGCCAGTGACAGGCCGTCGAAGGTACTGGTGCCTCGCCCGATCTCGTCCATCAGTACCAGGCTTTGCGGCGTGGCGTTATTCAGGATCGTCGCGGTCTCCGTCATCTCGACCATGAACGTCGAACGGCCACCCGCAATGTCGTCGGAGGCGCCGATGCGCGTAAAGATCCGGTCGAGCGGCCCGATACGTAGCGAATCGGCCGGCACGAAACTGCCGATGTGCGCGAGTATCGCGATGAGCGCTGTCTGGCGCATGTAGGTCGACTTGCCGCCCATATTGGGGCCGGTAATGACGATCAGCCGTTGCTCGTCGGTCAGCGTCAGGTCGTTGGCGACGAACGGCGTCTCGATCACCTGTTCGACCACGAGGTGGCGCCCGCCGCGGATCACGATGCACGGCTGGTCGCTCAGCTCCGGTTTACAGAGGCGCAGGCTCTCGGCACGTTCGGCGAAACACAACAGCACGTCCAGCTCGGCGACGGCGAAGGCCGTCAGCTGCAGGCCGGCAAGCGCCTCGTGCAGGCGGTCCAGTAATTGCTCGTAAAGATACTTCTCTCTCGCGAGTGCGCGTTCCCGCGCACTCAATACCTTGTCCTCGAACTCTTTCAGCTCCGGCGTGATGTATCGTTCGGCGGCCTTCAACGTTTGCCGGCGCACGTACTCGTCGGGCGCCTTGTCTGCCTTCCCTTTGCTGATCTCTATGTAGTAGCCGTGCACGCGGTTGTAGCCGAGCTTCAGGGTCGCGATGCCGGTTCGCTGCTTCTCGCGCGCCTCGAGGTCCAGCAGGAACTGGTCGGCGTTTTCGGCGATGGCTCGAAGTTCGTCGAGATCGTCGTCGTAGCCGTCTGCGATCACGCCGCCATCGCGGATGAGCATTGGCGGATTGTCGATGATCGCGTCTGCGAGCAGTTGCTGCTCGCGGTGATGAGGGACGATACGCTCGCGCAAGGCTTGGAGCTGCGGTGACTGGATGCCCGACAGCTGTGTGCGTAACGCCGGCAGACGGGACAGCGCTTCGCACAGCTGGCGCAGGTCACGCGGCCGGGCGGATCGCAGCGCGACCCGGGACAGGATGCGCTCGACATCGCCTATGCCTTGCAGCAGCGGCTGTAGCGATTCGACAGCGCTGCCGGTGATGATGGCCTCCACGGCCTGGTAACGTCCTTTGAGGGTCGCTCGGTCGCGCAGCGGCCGCTGAATCCAGCGCCGCAACAGCCGGCTGCCCATGGGGCTCTGGCAGCGATCCATGACGCCCGCCAGCGTGTGCTGGTCGTGCCCGCTGAGCGACGTGTGGAGCTCCAGGTTGCGGCGCGTCGGTCCGTCCATGACGACCGCGTCTTCGCGCCGTTCCACCGTGATCGCCTGCAGGTGTGGCAACGAAGCCTTCTGGGTGTCGCCGACGTACTGCAGCAACGCGCCGGCTGCCGCGACGCCGCGTGGAAATGCATCGCAACCGAAACCGGACAGGTCGCGGGTGCCGAATTGTCTGCACAGGAGCCGAGTTGCGGCGTCGAGTTCGAAGTGCCAGGGGGGGCGTCGCGTTACGCGCACGCCCTCGCCAAAGCGGCGTGCATCGACCTGGTCTTCGTCGACGATGAGTTCCGCGGGCCGCAGCCGTTCGAGTTCGCCGGCAATTGCTTCTCCGTCTGCCATTTCGGTGAGCCGGAAACGGCCGCCCGCGAGGTCCAGCCATGCGAGACCGATTCCCTCACTGTCGGCGAACATCGCCGCGACCAGGTTGTCCCGGCTCTCCGACAGCAGCGCTTCGTCGGTGAGAGTGCCCGGCGTCACGATGCGAGTCACCTTGCGTTCAACGGGGCCCTTGCTCGTCGCCGGGTCGCCGATCTGCTCGCAGATGGCAACCGACTCGCCTTTCCTGACGAGCTTCGCGAGATAACTCTCGGCGGCGTGATAGGGCACTCCCGCCATCGGAATCGGGTTGCCGGCCGATTTGCCGCGCGAGGTCAGGGTGATATCAAGAAGCGAGGCAGCGCGCTTTGCGTCGTCGTAGAAGAGCTCATAGAAGTCCCCCATGCGGTAGAAAACGAGCATATCCGGATGCTCGGCCTTGATCGCCAGGTATTGGCGCATCATCGGGGTGTGGGCTGGGCTGACTTCGGCTTTCATATTATTCTTCTCGGCAATGAAAATACTGCATGTCGAAACCGGGCGCCATCTTTACGGCGGACCCCAGCAGGTGATCTACCTTGTCAAGGCGCTGCGCGAACTGGGCCACGACAACCTGATTGTCTGCCCGCCCGGATCCGGCATCGACAATGCGGCGCGCGAAGCGGCCATACCTGTGAGGAACCTGTTCTGCGCCGGCGATCTCGATCTGCCGTTCGCCTATCGGCTCGCACAGTTCATCGGCCGGTCGAAGCCGGACATCGTGCATTGCCACAGCCGCCGCGGCGCGGACGTGCTCGGCGGCCTTGCCGCGAGCTTTGCAGACGTGCCGGCCGTGGTGTCGAGACGGGTCGATAACACCGAAATGCGCCTCGTCGCGGCGCTTCGCTACCGGCCGTTCAGAAAAGTGATCGCGATCTCGGAAGCGATCGCGCGCGAGTTGCGCGATCGAGGCGTCGAGGAAGAGCGGCTTGCCATCATACGCAGCGCGGTGGACGTCGACCGCTTCGGGCAGAGCGGTGACTGCGCAGGGTTTCGCAAGGAATACGGCGTGCCGGACGGTGCGCTGGTGATCGCGGCGGCGGGGCAGCTGATACCGCGCAAGGGCCATCGCTACCTGTTGCAGGCGGCTGCCGAGTTGGGGGCCGCACACGGCGAGTACAGGGTACTCGTCTTCGGTGAGGGCTATCTGCACAACCAGCTGCAGGCGCAGGCGGAGTCGCTCGGGATCGCGGACGTCGTCACCCTTGCCGGGTTCCGTGAGGACCTCGATGATTACGTCAGCTGCTTCGACATCTTCGCGCATCCCTCGCTCGCGGAGGGGCTGGGTGTAGCGGCGCTGAAAGCGGCCGCCGCCGGGGTAGCGGTGGTCGGCTTCGAGGCCGGTGGGCTCGTCGAAGCGGTTACACATCGCGAGACCGGAATCCTGGTGCCGCCGGAAGACGCCGACGCCCTGCGAGATGCCATCGCCATGTTGATGGATGACGAGGGCTTGCGGGCTGGCCTCGGCCAGGCCGGCAAGAAAAGAATGCAGAAAGACTTCTCGATCGCTACGATGGCAGAAGAACACGTAGCGCTATATGAGTCCGTGATTAATGTCTGAGGATCCCGCCATTAACGAGCTGGCAACCAAGCTCGTTGCGGAACTTAACGAAAAGAAGAAAGCCGTGGCCACCGCGGAGTCCTGTACCGGGGGCTGGCTGGCCAAGGCGCTTACCGATGTGCCGGGCAGTTCCGGCTGCTTCGGCTATGGCATCGTCAGTTACAGTAACGGCGCGAAGGAATCGATCTTGGGGGTAAGGAACCGGACGCTTGCCGAACATGGCTCCGTCAGTGAGCCGGTGGTACGTGAAATGGCGGAGGGCACGTTACGGCTCAGCGGCGCGGATATCTCCGTCGCGGTAAGCGGGGTTGCCGGCCCGGATGGCGGCAGCGACGAGAAACCGGTAGGAACGGTCTGGTTTTCATGGGCGATGCGCGGGCCCAGGGGTATATCTATCGACACGGTCCTGCAGCGTTTCGAGGGCAATCGCGAAAGTATCCGCATGCAGTCGGTGATACAGGGCCTCAAAGGTGTACGGGCGCGCCTGCCGACGTGAGCATGAAACGCGTATTCTTTGCACTCTGGCCGGACGACCGGCAACGGGAACGACTGCGCGACCAGATCAGCCCGCTCGCGAAGCTCGTCGAGGGCCAACACGTCTACCGCGGCAGCTGGCACGTGACGACTGCTTTCATCGGCGAGTTTGCCGAGAACAGGCTGCCGGAACTGCAGGCCAGGGCGGCGCAGATTGCCGTTGAGCCGTTTCGCCTGCGTTTCGATCGCGTTGAGTTCTGGCCGCGGCCAAAAGTGGCGAGCCTCGTCGCCGCGATCGTGCCGACCGAGTTGCAGAACCTCGTCGATGCGCAGAACCTGCTGCTCGCAGACTTCGGCGTACGGGTCGAGGACCGGAGCTACCGGCCGCACATAACGGTGGTACGGCGGGCGCGGCCCTTCGAGACCCAGCGCCTGGCGCAACCGGCCGTGGTTGAATGGTCGGGCTTCGAGCTGGTCGAATCGGTGCCGCAGCCCGGCGGTGCGACTTACCGCCCGCTGAAACAATAGCTTCGGTGTGATACCTCGTTTTTACCCAAAGTGCCCGGAATTGGAGGCTGCGCCACTATTGGGCTTCGGACAAAATACTGTATATAATCACATGCAAATTTCCACCGACGGGATGGCAGCAAAAAATGGATGAAAACCGCAAAAAAGCACTCGCCCAGGCACTGGGACAGATAGAAAAGCAGTTCGGCAAGGGTTCCGTCATGCGGCTCGGTGACGGCAGCATGATTGGCAACATCGAAGCGGTTTCCACGGGTTCGATTGGCCTGGATGTCGCGCTGGGCATCGGCGGTGTGCCGAAAGGCAGGGTCGTCGAGATTTACGGGCCGGAAGCATCCGGCAAGACGACGTTGACCCTGCAGGTGATTGCCGAGGCGCAGAAGACGGGTGGTACGGCGGCATTTGTCGACGCAGAACACGCGCTCGACCCGCAATATGCTGAAAAGCTCGGCGTCAACGTCGACGAGCTGCTGGTATCGCAGCCCGATACGGGCGAGCAGGCGCTCGAAATCACCGATATGCTGGTCCGATCCGGCGCCGTCGACGTGATCGTGGTGGACTCGGTTGCAGCGCTCACGCCGAAAGCCGAGATCGAGGGTGAGATGGGTGACACCCACGTCGGCCTGCAGGCGCGACTGATGTCGCAGGCGCTCAGGAAGCTCACGGGCAACATCAAGCGATCCAACGCCATGGTGATCTTCATCAACCAGATCCGCATGAAGATCGGCGTCATGTTCGGCAGTCCCGAGACGACGACAGGCGGTAATGCGCTCAAGTTCTATTCCTCGGTGAGGCTCGACATCCGCCGCATCGGCGCGATCAAGAAGGGCGACGAGGTGATTGGTAACCAGACGCGCGTCAAGGTGGTCAAGAACAAGGTGTCGCCGCCGTTCAAGATGGCCGAATTCGAGATCCTGTACGGCGAGGGCATATCGCGCGAAGGCGAGATCATTGAACTCGGCGTCCAGCACGGCCTCATCGACAAAGCCGGTTCCTGGTATAGCTACGGCAAAGATCGCATCGGCCAGGGTAAGGAAAACGTGCGTGAGTTCCTCAGGGCAAACCCGGACATAGCGAGCGAGGTCGAGCAGAATATTCGCGAGAAGCTGTTGCCACAAACCGTGAAGCCGTCCGCGTCGGACGACGAGGAGGCCGTGGCGCAGGAAGCCTGATGCTGTAGGAGAGCGCCTCGGCGCGGGATCGGTGTGAGACCGATCGCGGTTCCAGAACCGCTCCTGCAGGATTTGAAGACACGATCATGTCCGACGTTCGCACCGAAGCCCGCAAGAAAGCGATGGACCTGCTTGCGCGCCGTGAGCACGGGCGTGCCGAACTCGAGTGCAAGCTCGTCGCCAGGGGCTTCGGCAAGGACGTCGCAGCCGATGCCCTGCGGCAGCTGGCCGACGAAGGGCTGCAGAGCGATCGCCGTTTCGTCGAGTCGTTCGTGCAGTCCCGCATCAATCAGGGCAAGGGTCCGCTGCGTATTCACGCCGATCTGGGCCAACGGGGCATTGCCGCTGGCCTGATTGACGAAGTTCTGGAGGAGGCCGGCGAAGACTGGTATGCGTTGGCAAGGGACGCACGGTTGAAGAAATTCGGCCGATCGAGGCCGGCCGAGTTCAGGGACAAGGCGCGCCAGATGCGTTTCCTGCAGTACCGGGGATTCGAGCCCGATCAAATCCAGGCCGCGGTCTCGTCTTTCGACGATTAACGCTTAATCCGTCCAGACAAGTCCCGTACACTTACGGGTTTGAAAATCGCCGCCTGATCCCGATATCAACCCGATGAAACGCCTTTCCAGCAATGAGTTGCGCCAGGCCTTCCTGGACTTTTTCGCCGAGCGGGGCCACGAAGTGGTTGCGAGCTCACCTCTCGTGCCCGGCAACGACCCGACGCTGCTCTTCACCAATGCGGGCATGGTGCAGTTCAAGGACGTGTTTCTCGGCATGGAGAAGCGAGGCTACGACCGCGCCGTAACGTCGCAGCGCTGCGTACGGGCAGGCGGCAAGCACAACGATCTGGAGAACGTCGGCTACACGGCGCGCCATCACACGTTTTTCGAGATGCTCGGCAACTTCAGCTTTGGCGATTACTTCAAGCGCGAAGCCATACAGTTCGCATGGGACTTCCTGACGCAGACGCTGGAACTGGCCCCCGAGAGACTCTGGGTTACCGTGTTCAATGACGACGATGAAGCGGCGGACATCTGGCTCGAGGAGATGAAAATCGACCCCGAGCGTTTCACGCGCATGGGCGAAAAGGACAACTTCTGGGCGATGGGCGATACCGGGCCTTGTGGACCCTGCAGCGAAATTTTCTACGACCACGGTGAGCACGTGCCGGGAGGCCCACCGGGGTCGCCGGATGAGGATGGCGACCGCTACGTCGAGGTCTGGAACCTCGTTTTCATGCAGTTCGATCGCTCAGCTGACGGCACCATGAAGGCGTTGCCGAAACCATCTGTCGATACCGGCATGGGGCTCGAGCGAATCGCGGCCGTCATGCAGGGCGTGCACAGCAACTACGAGATCGACTTGTTCGCGAAGCTGATCGAGGCGACCGCGAAGACGGTCGGCGTCGAGAACGACGGCTCCAGTTCACTGAATGTCATCGCTGATCATATCCGGGCCTGCGCATTCCTTATTGTCGACGGCGTGCTGCCCGGCAACGAAGGTCGCGGTTACGTCCTGCGCCGGATCATTCGCAGGGCGATTCGTCACGGCAAGAAACTCGGCACCGAGGAGCCGTTCTTCTACAAGCTTGTCGGCCCGCTGGCCGAGGAGATGGGCGATGCCTATCCCGAGCTGCCCGCGGCCAGGGCGCATGTCGAGAAAGTCCTGAAGAAGGAGGAGCTGCGCTTCGCCGAAACGCTGGACCAGGGCATGGAGATCCTCGAGACCGCGATCAGGGATCTCAGCGGCAATCAAATTCCGGGCGACGTCGTGTTCAAGCTTTACGATACCTATGGTTTCCCGGTGGACCTGACGGGAGACATCGCGCGCGAGCGTGATCTCGCGATCGACGAGCACGGATTCGAGGCGGCCATGGACCAGCAAAGGGACAGGGCCCGCGCCGCGAGCAAGTTTGCCGCGAGCGCCGAGGGCGCGATCATTACCGAGGCCGAAAGCGCGTTCTGCGGATACGAGGGCACGGAAGGCTCGGGCACTATCGTCGCACTCTTCAGGGACGGTGCGCAGGTCGAGGCCTTATCCGCCGGCGACGAAGGCGCCGTCATCCTCTCGTCGACGCCTTTTTACGCCGAGAGCGGCGGCCAGATTGGTGACACCGGGATCCTGGCGGAAACCGGAAAGCTCTTTCAGGTCGTCGATA
>Ga0224509_10000172_pt1 | contig 16664 bp, 11 predicted proteins | sample SF_Jan12_sed_USG_5_FD_170158 | JGI IMG/M metagenome (GOLD analysis project Ga0224509, IMG submission 170158) | Sediment microbial communities from San Francisco Bay, California, United States - SF_Jan12_sed_USGS_24 | ecosystem: Environmental > Aquatic > Marine > Sediment | place: USA... | reverse complement strand
CGGCTTCGATCCCCTCGATCCGACGCCGATGCAGCAATACGGCTATGGCAAGTACGCTAATGTGTTCACCAATCTGGAGTTCGAACGGCTTTCAAACGCTACAGGACCGACGGCTGGCAAGCTCCTGAAACGGGATCCGAACGACCGCTTCAAGTTCACCGAGCCTCCGAAGAGCGTGGCGATCCTTCATTGTATCGGCAGCCGCGATATAAACTACCACGAGTACTGCTCGCGAACCTGCTGTATGTATGCGCTTAAGTATGCCCATCTTCTCAAGGACAAGGTTGGACACGATACTGAGATTTACAATTTCTACATCGACATGCGTTGCTTTGGCAAAGGGTATGAGGAATTTTACAAGAAGGTGCAGAGCGAGGGAGTACGCATGGTTCGAGGCAAAGCTTCTCGGGTGGAGGAAGAGGACGGTGTACTGACGGTAACAGCCGAGGATACGCTTTCGGACAGAATGGTGAAAGTTCCGGTGGAGATGGTGATCCTGTGTACCGCCATGGAGGCTCGTTCAGACGCCAACGAAGTGGCGCGCATCTTTGGGATAAGCATTGGCAGTGACGGTTTCTTTCTGGAGGAGCACCCCAAGCTCGAGCCTGTTTCTACGCCTACCAGCGGTGTTTTTCTGGCCGGAGCCTGCCAGGGACCCAAGGATATTCCGGACGCGGTGGCGCAGGCTAAGGGAGCCGCCGCTGAGGCGCTGGCCCTTAGCGCTTCCGGACGGGTAGCCGTGGCCCCTATGATTTCATCAATCGATCCGGATATATGTATTGGCTGCCAGGCCTGCATAGGGTTGTGCGCCTACTCGGCAATTGAATTCAATGAGTTGAAAGGTGTGAGCGAGGTAAACGAAGCCGTGTGCAAAGGCTGCGGAAGTTGCTCAGCCCACTGCCCCAGTGGGGCTGCCAAGGTTCGGCACTTTACCGACCAGCAGATTTTTGCGGAAATCGATGGAATCATGAACACCCTTGCAGAAGTAGGCATGTAGTGATTTCGGATTTCGGATTGCGGATCGCGGATCTAAAAACAAGGAGACAGGAGTCAGAATCCAGAGTTTAGGTTTCAGCTTTTGTGTTTTTCTTTCCTGACACCTGACACCTGACACCCTGAGATTTCTCCTTCGGAGTCCCCACCCTCTGGGCGGGGCCCCGGTTTGGTGCTTGGGATTTCAGATTTTGGATTGAGGAAAAGACATAAGTCCGAAATACAAATTATACAATTTTAGACATTTTAGCTCACTTTAGTTCACTTTAGACATTTGCTTGGAGGGAGAACATGGCAGAATTTGAACCAACCATTATCGCTTTTGTCTGCAACTGGTGTACCTATACTGCAGCCGACCTGGCAGGGACCTCCAGGTTGTCCTATCCCCCCAACGTGCGATTGATCCGGATGATGTGCACTGGGATGGTAGATCCCAAGTATGTGATTAAGGCTCTGCTGGAGGGGGCGGATGCGGTTCTTATCAGCGGTTGTCATCCCGGGGACTGCCATTATATCAACGGGAACTACAAGGCCCGCCGCCGGGTGAAGTTACTAAAGGAGATACTGCCCAGATTCGGTTTTGAAGAGGACCGTCTAAAGCTGACCTGGATTGGTGCCAGTGAGGGTGTGGATTTCGCCGCAACCATTAAAGAGATGGTGGACCAAGTCAAAGCCCTTGGCCCCAATCAAACCAGAGAACAAATGGTAATCTAGTCAGTTGACAGTTAAGTCTTATGAAAAAACACTACAATTTAACAGATTTACTGGTTATAGGCCGGGTTAGGGTTTCCTAACAAATCAACCAAACCATTTGGAGAGAATCAATGGCGAAGACAGCGAAAATTGAGGTGAAGGAACAGGGCCTCGTTGACTCGATGCAAGGGTTCTTCAGGACACTGCTTGAGAAAGGGGACATAAATGCACTTCTGGTGCCCCAGCGCCTTCCCAGGAAAAATGCAGTGATGCCCACTCTGGTTACAGATCCTGAAAAGATCAACGGTGCCGATCCCCTGGCGCCGGTGTTTCCGATCAACGCGGCAAAAGTGGTTTCAAAGCTCACCAGGAAACCCCTGCATGGCAAGGTGGCAGTGGTGCTGCGGCCTTGCGAGATTCGAGCCTTCGTCGAACTTGTCAAGCTCAAACAGGCAAGGACGGAGGAAGTTGTAATTGTTGGGTTGGACTGCCTTGGCGCTTACGGCAATGTTGACTATCTTCGTTTTGCCGGAGAGGACGGCAACGGCTCCACTCAGAAGTTTTTCCAGAATGCTCTATCAGGGAAAGGCACTGCCTGGGAGGGCATAGATATCTCTCCGGCATGCAAGGCTTGTGACCATCCCATCCCGGAGAACGCCGATCTACTCATTGGTCTGTTAGGCGTTGACACCAGTGATCACCTGTTGCTGAAGGCTAACACAGCCAAAGGCGAGGCCATACTGGACAACCTGAAGTTGCCAGCGGCAAAAGAATCGGAAGGCCGCAAAAAGGCAGTTGATGCCCTGGTTGCCGCACGTTCTGCCTATCGGGATCAAATGTTTGAGGAGACCAGCGAAGCCACCGCTGACATTGAAAAGCTTACATCCTATCTGTCCGAGTGCATCAACTGTTACAACTGCCGGGTGGCATGCCCGGTCTGTTATTGCAAGGAGTGCGTTTTTGTCACTGATGTGTTCGATCATGAGCCCTCCCAGTATCTGCAATGGGCCAAGAGAAAGGGCGCTGTTAAGATGCCCACGGATACGGTCTTCTATCACATCACCCGTCTGGCTCATATGAGTACGGCCTGTATCGGCTGCGGGCAATGCTCCAATGCGTGCCCCAACAACATCCCGGTCATGGAGATTTTTCGAACCATTGCACATTACACCCAGAAGGCCTTTGATTATGAAGCCGGACTTAGCCTGGATGACGAGCCTCCACTCTCAGTATTCAGGGAAGATGAGTTTCAGGAGGTTGTTGCTAAGATGCACTAGAAGTTCACGGCCGTTGTCCGTGAAGGCGCAGAGCGCATAGAGCATAGCGCATAGCGCATGGAGTATTTCGATATTCGAATTTCACTCGGTTTGCAAGAAGTGGCAACTCTTTCCAATACGAGGGTCATTACCATGAGGAAAAAGATTGGTTCAGCTTTAGTAGTGGGTGCCGGAATTAGCGGTATCCGCTCTGCTTTGGATCTGGCGGAACTGGGATACCAGGTGCAACTCATTGACCGGGCGCCGCATCTGGGCGGCACTCTCTCGCAACTGGACTACCAGTTTCCCACCGACCATTGTGGGATGTGCAAGATGCTGCCTCTGGTGGAGCGGGATTCTTCCTCCCAGTACTGTCTGCGTAAGGGCTTATTTCACGAAAACATTGAGATCATGCTTTCCACTGAACTTGTGGCGCTGGAAGGTGAACCCGGCAAGTTCCAGGCCACTCTGCGGCAGAAGCCAGCCATAGTGGATCCCGAACGCTGTACAGGTTGTGGGGAGTGTTCTGGTGTCTGCCCAGTTGAGGTGGCTGACGAGTTCAATGCCGGGCTGACAAAAAGAAAGGCAATCTATTTGCCGGTGCCCCATAACATACCAAATTCCTACACTGTCGATCTGGCCACATGCACCCTGTGCGGCGAGTGTGAAAAGATCTGTCCCACAGGGGCCATTGACTTCCGCTGGGAGGCTCGCAAGGAGTTCCGCATTTTGGTAGTGGACGATGAACTTATCGTTCGGGATTCCCTTAAGGATTGGTTGACTGAAGATGGTTTTCAGGTGGATGCAGCCGAATCTGGACCCGACGCCCTGGAAAAGCTGACAAAGCAAAGCTACCACTTGATGCTCTTGGATATCAAGATGCCGGATATGGATGGGATAGAAGTGTTGAAGCGGGCCAAAGAAATGCGCCCGGACGTAGCCGTGGTGATGATGACCGCCTATGCCACCGTGGAAACTGCTGTGGAAGCGATGAAAATTGGAGCCCTGGACTATGTGCTGAAGCCCTTCGACCCCGACACTCTCGTGCCTCTGGTGCTAAAGCTTTACGAGACCGTTGAACGCAGTGGAGAGAGAGAGATGGAAGTGGGGGCGGTGGTTCTGGCAGCCGGATTTGGTTCGTACGATCCGGCTACGGGAAACAACACCTATGGCTACGGAGAGTACCCCAATGTGGTCACCAGCATCGAGTTCGAGAGGTTGATCAGCGGCACCGGCCCTAATGAAGGAAGGCTGCTGCGGCCTAGCGACGGTAAAGAGATCGGCAAGGTGGCCTGGCTCCAGTGCGTGGGCTCAAGGGATATACAGGCCAACGCGGACTACTGCTCATCCGTTTGCTGTATGTTCTCCATCAAGGAAGCCCTGTTGGCAAAAGAGAGGACCGATGGTCAGGTGGACGCAGCCATTTTCTACATGGACATGCGCACCTTCGGTAAGAACTTCCAGCGTTACAGGGAGAAGGCAGAGAAGGAGTACAATGTCAGGTTTCAGAGGAGCCGGGTCCACTCGGTGGAGCCAGAGGGTGCCAATGGGAATTTGAGGATTTCCTACACCGACCTCGACGGGGCTGGTCGTGAAGAAATTGTTGATCTCGTGGTCCTCGCCGCGGGCCAGAGGCCCCCGGCAGGCACTGAGCCGCTAGCGGAAATGACGGGCGTAGAGCTCAATTCTTGGGGCTTCTGCCAATTGCAGCCTTTTTCTTTGAGCCGCACCGCACAGGAAGGCGTGTTTGTGGGAGGATCCTTCTCCGGCCTCCGGGACATTTCAGAATCGGTGATTCAGGCGAATTCAGCCTCGTTGCAAGCATCCAGGCTCATTCATTCCAAAGGAGGCGGTTTGGCTGAGGCCACTGAGCAGTCACCCGAGTTTCGCGACGTCTCCCGTGAGCTTCCCAGGACAATGGTAGCACTCTGCACCTGCGGAGACACCCTTGCTCAAGCAGCAAATTTTGATGGAGTGGAAACAGCGGTGTCGGCTCTAGACTCCGTGACCCAGGTTCATCGCCTTGAACGTATCTGTACGCAAGAGGGCTGGAGTCAGCTGGAAGAAGCGTTGCATAGCAGCGAGGCAAATCGTCTTCTTATTGGCGCCTGCCTGCCCTATGTTTATACAAAAAAGCTGCGAGAACTGGGAAAAACAACTGGATTAAATCCGGCGCTTATGGAGGTTGTGGATATTTGCACCCCGGCATTCCCAAATCGGAACTCGAACCCAGAACAAGTCAGCCGGGAAATACGGACAACGGTTGCAATGGGGGTCGGCAAGGTGAAGGGGATGGAACCCACACCTCCAGCCGCTATTCCCGTAATCCAGGAGGCTCTGGTAGTGGGCGGCGGCATTGGCGGCATGAGCGCGGCTCTGGCTATTGCCGATCACGGTTTTGGGGTGAATCTGGTAGAGAAGGAGGATGAACTCGGAGGCAATCTTAGAGCTCTGCATCGAACTCTCGAGGGCGCACCTCCCCAAGAACTCTTGGAACAGACGGTCTCACGAGTTGAGAAGCACCCCAACATCAAAGTTTATAAAAAAAGTGAGGTGCTGCAGTCTCTGGGCAGCGCAGGGCACTTTCTGACGACCATTGAGAGGGAGGACGAGGGGGGAGTAACTCTGGAGCATGGCGTAGCGGTTCTGGCTACGGGCGGCAAAGAAGCCACCACCGAGTCCTATGGATATGGGCAAAGCGAAGCCATACTTACTCAGCATCAACTCGAGGATAAGCTCCACGGAGATTCGGTTAATCCTGCTGAGTTGCGCGTGGTAACCATGATCCAGTGTGTGGATTCCCGAGAAGAACCGCGCAATTATTGCAGCAGAATATGTTGCGGCTCTGCCCTGAAGAACGCACTTTACTTGAAGGATCAAAACCCCGACATCGACATTTACGTTCTCTACCGTGATATCATGGCGTACGGTTTTTTGGAGAATTACTATACCCAAGCCCGCCAAAAAGGAATCATTTTCATCCAGTACAGTGTCGATGACAAACCCCGGGTAGAGGTGGAAAACGGTCAGGTTACTGTTGGCGTTACAGATCCGATTCTCGGTAAAGAAGTTACGATACCGTCTGATCTGCTCGTTCTCAGTACCGGCATCGTTGCGAATGGTCAAGATAAATTGGCGCAAATATTCGAGGTGGAGGTGGACCAAGACGGCTTCTACCAAGAGGCGGAATACAAATGGCGGCCGGTAGACTTTTTGAAGGAAGGGATCTTCACCTGCGGCATTGCCCATTCACCCCGTTCGATTAGCGAAACCATAGCCATGGCCGAGGCCACTGCTCAGCGAGCTCTGAGAATTCTTACCAGTGACAGACTAACCGCTGGCGCTATTGTGGCTGAAGTGCGCCACAGCTTGTGTTGCCTGTGCGAGAAATGCATTTCTGCCTGTCCATACGGTGCTCGGTGGCGGGATGAGCTTGAAGAAAAAGTAATGGTGAACGAGCTCGGCTGTCAGGGCTGCGGCTCTTGTGCGGCCGTTTGCCCCAATAGTGCCTCGGTGCTGAGCGGCTATCGGGACCAGCAGATGTTTTCGGTCATAGATGCAGCACTAGAGGAGATGTTCTAACGATTCAACCATCAGCTGTCAGCAGGTTTAAGGCCGATAGGCCATTGAAGGAGATATGGGATGTGCCACTGCCGGGGCCTTGGTTGGCACACCCAGATCTCACATCCCACATCAAGTCTTGGTAGGGAGTTTAAAGGTGAATGTGGTGCCTTTACCCAACTCGCTTACCACATCAATACTGCCTTTGTGGCGTTGGATGATCCCCTCAACCATTGACAAACCTAGCCCCAAGCCTTGGCCTGCGCTTTTGGTAGTAAAAAAAGGCTCAAAGATGTGGGGCAGGTCTTCTTTGCTAATGCCGCATCCCGTGTCTTTTACCTGAATAGAGACGGTGCGATCACCTGGGTTCTGAGAGGTGGCTACTATAAGTTTTCCTCCCTCGGGCAAGGCATCAATAGAATTAAGAATCAGATTGATTACGCACTGCTGGATCTGGTTGTAATCGCCCCTGATCGGGGGCAGGCCAGGTGGTAAGTGGCTTTCCAGAGAAATATTAGAGAGTCTCAGTTTGTGTCCGCTGAGCATCAAACACTTTTCGACTAGCTCATTGATCGCAACATCAGTGAACTCCAGTTCCGATTTACGGGAGAAGGCCAGCAAATTGGAGACGATGTTGGAACAGCGGTTGGTCTCATTTTCCATGAGGTTCAAATAATCGGTAAACTTCTCCTGGTAGTCTCCTGTGAGCGGTCCTTTTTTCATGATCTTGAGCATAAGTCGAGCATAGTTAAGGACGCCCGCCAGCGGATTATTGATCTCATGGACCACACTGGCAGCAAGCCTCCCCAGGGAGATCATCTTGTCTTGATGGAGCAGTCGAGCGTGGTCGGCAAACTGTTGCTCCAGGCGGCGGATTTCTCGGAGGTCCCGGAAAAAAGTCACAGAACCGATCTCTTCTTCACCTTCATACAGCACAGCTCCGGAAAACTGAGCTGGAATTAACTGTCCTGATATGGCCACCAGGTTAGTTTCGTGAAGGGCGAGGCGATTTGATCCGCCGTATTCGCTGCCGTAAAGCTTTTCCTTCAGTTCCGAATATTTCCCGGGAGGAAAGAAGTGATCGATGCTTAACTTTCCTACCACCTCCGCCTTTGGATACCCGAGCACTGCTTCGGAGGTCTTATTGAAGATCATTACTTTTCCGTCCGGATCACAACCAATGATGCCATCGATTGAACTCTCGATGAGGTTTTTCTGAAATTGATAGGTCTTGGCCAGTTCTTCTGCGGTGTCCAGCCAGCGCTTTTCTATTACTGCGGTGTACTCGCGTAGCTCTCGTGTAAGGTCTAATCTTTCCTGTGCCCTGTCCAATGCAACTTCCAAAGCTGTGGTGCTGATAGGTTTAGTAATAAAATCGGAGGCCTTCAGTTGAAGTGCCTTGATTGCCAGATCCATGTCGGCATGGGCGCTGATGACTATTACCTCTTTGTCCGGATCTGCGGCCTTGATCTCCTTGAGTACAGCAATGCCATCCATGCCAGGCATCCTGAGGTCGCAGAGAATAATTTCAGGCTGCTGGTCAGCAAATATCTTCAGGCCAGTTTCTCCATCCTCTGCGGTCAACACCTGATAGCCAGCATCCTGCAAAGTAACGGACAAAACTTTGCGTATGGGCTCATCATCGTCAATGACGAGGAGTTTCATATCTCTCTTTTGCATGGATTTAGACAATATCCCTCCCTGGCGCCACTTCGCCCCTGCAGCATGAGCATACTGTTCTCTTTATCGTTTAAAGAATTAAAAAAATCAAGGGCAGAAGAGCGAGTCAGTTGTTCGATGGGTTGAACCTGTTCGGTTAATTCGGCTGTTTTCCAGGGGTTTAGGTGATTCTTCAATCGACATATTACATACTATGTGATATGTCATTGTCATGAGTCGGAAAGGTTACAACAAAAAGGAAGCGCAAGCACGGGCAACACACAAGAAGATACTCATGGCCGCTGCCGAGCTGTTTGCTCGCCAGGGCTACCACAAAACCACAATTACAGACATAGCCCAGGCAGTTAATCTGACCTCAGGTGCTGTATTTCACCACTTTCAATCCAAAGAAGCGTTGCTCGAGGCAGTGGTGGACTGGTTGGCACGAGGAATAACAATCTATTCAGATCACCTTAATCGGGCAGAAAAGGGCTCACTGGCTGTGGCTGAGGGGGTTGTGGATATCATGTGCGAGCATTTTCACCGGCAACCAGAGGCCACAATCTGTCTGGCGGCTTTAGGTACTGAATTTGCAGGAAGTAACCATCACATGGAGAAGCGACTCAATGAGGTGTACGACGATTTCGTAGAAGCTTTCTCCCGTATTCTGGAAAATCATCCCAAGGTTAGCGACTCACGCGCAGCTGCAACGGCCCTTGTCGGTGCAGTACAAGGTATTGCCGTACAGGGTCTACTGCAGGCGCCGGAGCGGTCCATTGATGAATTGGCCAAGGGTTTCATAGGGTTGTTGGCGGAGTGGTAAAGCCGATCAAATCAGCAAGTATGCGTAGCGGTGGCAAAACATATTAACCTTATATTGCGGATATGCAATGTAAGTAAATCCGAAATTCGAATATCGAAATTCGAAACAAATCCGAATTTTCGAAATCCAAATGATCCAAACACCAGACAAGTATTCTTTAGTGGTTCCGTTTAGAACATTTGAACATTAGGATTTTGAATTTGTTTCGTGCTTCGTGATTCGTATTTCGAATTTGAACCAGCTCATTTCTGGCTTTATTAGGGGTTCAAGGGGATGATGCTTTCGAGGTAGAATCGAACCCAAAACAAGAATCATCGAAAGGAGGAGGAAGGTGAACATAGTAGTCTTGGTTAAACAGGTGCCGGACACCGAGACCAAAATCAAGATTGGTGCTGATGGCAAGTCCATAGACACCAGTGAGGTCAAATGGATCATTAACCCTTACGACGAGTATGCCGTTGAAGCAGCTCTTCGTCTCCAGGACAGCGTTGGGGCCAGTGTCACCATTCTTAGCATGGGGCCCGAGAGAACAGTGGAATCCATTCGGACTGCCCTGGCCATGGGAGCAGACACGGGGGTTCTGGTTGACGACCAGGCAACGGAGGGAAGTGACGCCCTGGGCAAGGCCAAGGTTCTGGCGGCAGCGCTGAAGAGTCTGGAGTTCGACCTGGTTTTTTGCGGCCATCGTGCGGTGGACGACGATGAGAATCAGGTGGGTATCATGGTGGCCGAACTCGCAGGCATTCCACATCTGGGTCTGGCCATATCGGTAGAGGTTGCGGACGGCAAGGTAACAATTCAACGTCCCATAGAGGGAGCCAAAGTGACCATGGAGGCAACACTTCCGGCGTTGGTAACCTTTGGTGGAGCCCATGCAGTGTGGAATCCAAGGTATGCGTCGTTGCCAGGGATCATGAAGGCCAAAAAGAAACCCCTTGAGACGAAAATGCTTGCCGATCTTGGGCTGTCTGCAGCTGATGTGGGAAATGAGGCAGTCAAAGTGAGCGTGACTTCCATGGAGTTGCCATCGGAGCGGCAGGCGGGCCGGGTTCTTGAGGGTGACACGGCTGAGAAGGCCAGAGAGTTGACCCGTCTTCTGCGTGAAGAAGCCAAGGTCATATAACAAATGTCTTAAATTTTTAAAAACTTACTATATTAGGAGAATAATGATGGCACAGGGAGTATGTGTAATCACTGAGTTTCGAGAAGGTAAGTTTCGGCGTGTTTCCTTTGAAATAGCCAGTGAGGGCAGAAAGCTTGCGGATGCATTGGGAGAACCTCTCCTGGCTGTCGCCTTGGGTGAAGGTGTGGAAGCGGTTGCCTCAGATCTTGGAGGTTACGGGGTAGAAAAGGTTATTGTGGTTGATGATGCGCTCCTGAAGGACTATCGGGCTGAAACATATGTGCCGGTTGTGGCCGAAATCCTACAGAACCTCAGCCCGAAGGTCATCCTCACCGCGGCCTCGGTGGACGGTAAGGATTTAAGTGCAAGGCTGGCAGCCAGGCTTGGGGCTGGATTGGCTACGGATTGCACCGAATTGCAGATCGAGGGAGGTGGGCTCAAAGCAAAGAGGCCAATGTACGCAGGTAAGGCATTTGCCTGGTGTGAATGGTCGGATGGGGCTTGGCCTCAGGTGGCCTCTTGCCGGCCAAATGTGATGGATTGTCTTGCCCCGGACACATCCAAGAAGGCTGAGGTGGAGAAAGTTGAGGTAGCACTACCTGCGGGAAATCTTACCCAGGTGGTGAGCATTGAAAAGGATGCCGGTGGCAAGCTCGACCTTACCGAGGCAGAAGTTATCGTCTCTGGAGGCCGAGGAATGAAAGGGCCGGAGAACTTTGCCATGCTGGAGGAGTTGGCTGGAATTCTTGGCGGTACGGTCGGCGCATCTCGTTCGGCAGTGGATTCTGGCTGGCGTCCCCATGCGGATCAGGTGGGCCAAACCGGGAAAGTGGTCACCCCGAATCTTTATGTTGCCTGTGGTATATCAGGAGCTATTCAGCACCTTGCCGGTATGAGTTCGAGCAAATACATTGTCGCGGTTAACAAGGATCCCGAGGCCCCAATCTTCAGCAAGGCTGACTATGGTATAGTGGGGGATCTCTTCGAGTTTCTCCCAGCGTTCATCGAGGAAGTGAAGACATTGAAATCGACTTGTTAGCTAAGTCCTTGTGGGAGCGGCTTTCCAGCCGCGATTATTTGGATAAGTCGCCAGCGAGTCGCGGCTGGAAAGCCGCTCCCACAGAGGATAACCATAGCACCTCTAGAGTAGTTATCTTTACTGGGAGGCATTAACAATGCAACCGGGTCATTTCCCCGCCAATATCCTGTTCATCCTGATTTTCGTTGCTGCCAATGGGTTCTTCGTATTCACCGCTTACAAGCTGTACCGGATTCTAAGACTGGGTAAGCCCGAAGACCGATTCGACCGAAGATCGGAGCGGCTCAAAAGTGTGGTGACCTTCGTGTTAGGACAACGGCGGGTGATACGCGAGCCAGCTGGTTGGGGTCACTTTTTCATTTTCTGGGGTTTCGTAATCATTTCAATTGGCAGCCTAGAGACATTCGGGGTTGGCATTTACCATGGTTTTGCTTATTGGAAATTTCTGGGCAAAGGTCTCACCAGCTTACTTTATTTACTTCAAGACCTGTTTTGCGCTGCCGTTGTAGTTGCCCTGTGTGTGGCGCTCTATAGACGCTTTGTGGTTAAACCCGAACGTCTCAGATACGAGGATCAGAAGGCGGTCAACCAAGATGCCTGCATCATCATTGGTCTCATCCTTCTTTTAATCGTACTGCTTTTTGGGGCGCGGGCAGCGGAATATCTTCTAGCCCAAGGGGAGGCAGGTCAATACTTTCCCAGGTTGGCATTCGTCTCGGTTGCCTTCTCTAGTCTCTTTACGGGGCTCACTAAAGAGGGTTTGCAGGCTTGGTACAGTTTCTGCTGGTGGGGTCATACCGTAGTTATCCTGGGATTCCTCATCTATATTCCCTTCTCCAAGCATTTGCATCTGCTTGGGGCGATTCCCAATGTGTTTTTCCGTCGACTCAGCTCAGTCGGCGAACTCAGCAAGATGGATCTGGAGGACGAAACAGCAGAAACGTACGGGGTTTCAAGGATCGAGGAATTCAGCTGGAAGCAGCTCTTGGATCTTTATGCCTGCACAGAATGCGGCCGCTGCTCGGATAACTGCCCTGCCACTCTTACCGGTAAACCTTTGAGTCCCAAATTAACCATCCACCATCTCAAAGAACATTTGCAAGCAAAGGGCAAAATGGTGCTGGCGCAGCAAGGGGCGGAGGAAGCTGCTACAGCCAACCCTGAAGGTGAGTTAGCCAGAGCTCTCATAGGAGACATCTGCCAGCACGATGAGCTCTGGTCCTGCACCACCTGCGGCAACTGCATTGAGAATTGTCCGGTATTCATAGAACACATTGATAAGTACGTTGATATGCGTCGTTATTTGGTTCTCATGGAGAGCAATTTTTCCCCCGAGGTCCAGAATGTAATGCGGAATTGGGAAACCAACTCGAATCCCTGGGGTCTGGGTTTTGCCACCAGGGGAGATTGGGCCAAAGGGCTGCCGGTAAAAACTCTCGCCGAGGACTCCCAGGTGGAATATCTCTACTATGTGGGGTGTGCCGGCAGTTTCGACGAACGGGCCAAGAAGATCAGTTCCGCTCTGGTGACACTCCTCAATGAGGCCGGGGTGAGCTTTGGTATTCTTGGAGCAGAGGAGAAGTGTTGCGGTGAAACGGCAAGGAGGCTCGGCAACGAGTATCTCTTTCAGAGCATGGCCACCGAGCTGGTGGAGATTATTAATTCTTATGGGGTGAAAAAGATCATAACCGCTTGCCCACATGGCTATAATTGTCTAAAGAATGAGTATCCCCAGTTCGGCGCTAATTGGGAGGTTTACCATCACAGCGAGTTTCTTGCCACCTTGCTAAAAGGGGGGCAATTGCAGCCACAACAAGGTATGGACAAGAATTTGGTTTTTCACGACTCGTGTTACCTGGGTCGATATAATGATCTTTACGAAGAACCGCGAACTGTGCTGAATTCTATTCTAGGGCTGAAGTTTTCCGAAATGGATCGAAGCCGTAACAAGGCTTTTTGCTGCGGCGCAGGTGGCGGCAGAATGTGGATGGAGGAAACTTTGGGAGATCAGAAGATCAACGATGCCCGCACTGGTCAGGCACTGCAACTGGAGCCGGATATTATAGGTGTCAGTTGCCCCTTCTGCACCACCATGTTCGAAGACGGGCTAAAGACCTTTGATATGGATGAAAAGGTGAAGGTATACGACATAGCAGAAATTTTGGCCCAGGCTGTCACCTCAGCTAAAGAGTAGGGTGGGTATTGGCCGTTGGCTAATTGGTGGCAGTCAGCAAAAACCGAGCGTGTCATTGGGGTCAAAATCCGAATATCGAATATCGAAATACTAAACAAATTCAAATTTCGAATTTCCCAATGTTCAAAACTAGGATTCGTAATGAGGATCATAGCTTTCCGTTTGGATCATTTGAAACCGGGGCCCCGCCCAAAGGGTGGGGAGTCCGAAGGACAATTTTGGTGCTTCGGATTTGTTTCGAATTTCGTGCTTCGGATTTCGTATTTTCAATTTGAGGAAGCAACCGACTTGTCTTTAAACTTCGAGTAATCGCTCGACGTTTCCCCTCGATATGTGGTAGCTTGTCAGCAGTGCAAGTCGCCCAAGTCAGGTAAATCAGAACGCTTGTCATCATTACTATATTATCTCTACTTTTCCTGCCCGCCATCGGCTTCGCCTTCAGGCGAGGCGGGTGGGTCTGAGATCTCTACGACAAAAAATTTCAGGGAGGTATAGCCATGGAAAAGACCTGGCACCAGTTTTATGACAAGGGTGTTCCTTTTGAAATTGATCCACCTGAGGATCCGCTCCCCAGACAATTAGAGAAAGCAGCTCGAGACTTTCCTCAGGTTACAGCCACCGAGTTCGTAGGGGCCAAACTCACTTACCAGCAGTTGGCTGATCATGTCAGCAGGTTTGCTGCCTCTCTCAGTCAATTGGGGGTAAAACCCGGGGACAGGGTCGCCATCATGCTACCCAATTGTCCACAAACCATCATCAGCTATTATGCTGTTCTCAGTATTGGTGGCGTGGCGGTAATGACCAATCCTATGTACGTGGAAAGGGAGATGATCCATCAGTTCAACGATGCTGGGGTCAAAGTGCTGGTGGGTCTGGATCATCTGTTTCCACGCATCGACAAGGTCTGGAAAGAGACCCAGGTGGAGCACCTCGTTATCACGAGTATCCGGGATTACCTCCCCTTTCCTGTCAATCTGCTTTATCCCCTCAAGGCTAAGAAGCAGAACCTCAATATGAAGGTTCCCTACTCCGCTTCCATCCACGCGTTCAAAGGACTGCTGAAGAACAGCCCTGGCAATCCACCCCGACCTGAAGTGGATATGGCTGAAGTGGCCCTACTTCAGTATACCGGTGGCACCACCGGGGTTGCAAAGGGGGTGATGCTCACTCACAGTAATCTGGCGGTTAACGTGGCTCAGATTACTAGTTGGCTGACGGATATAAGACGCGGCCATGAGCGTTTCCTTTGTGTGGTCCCCATATTCCACGTCCTTGGGATGACTGCGGTCATGAACTGGCCTGTTTGCATGGGCTGCACCATGACCCTGGTACCTCGTTTCGAAATCAAAGATTTTCTCAAGACCATCACCAAGACGAGGCCGACCATTGCGATTCTGGTTCCAACCATACTCACCGCCATGGTCAATTACCCCGAGATCTCTAAGTACGATCTCTCTTCCATCAACTACGTGGTCAGCGGCTCTGCTCCCCTGCCGGTGGAGATCATGAACCGATTTGAAGAACTGACCGGCAGCGTGATCCTGGAGGGTTTCGGCCTCACCGAGTCATCGCCCGTTACCCACGTGAATCCAGTTAAAAGTAAACGCAAAGCGGGAAGCATTGGTATTGCCCTCCCCTCCACAGACGTCCGGATCATGGACCTGGAGACCGGCACAAAAGAGGAGCAGATGGGGCAGACTGGGGAACTGGCGATCAAGGGCCCGCAAGTCATGAAGGGCTATTGGAATATGCCCGAAGAAACCGCCGAGACCCTCAAGGATGGCTGGCTCTATACTGGAGACATTGCTCACATTGATGAAGATGGCTTTGTCTTCATCGTCGACCGCAAGAAAGACATGATCATTGCCGGTGGTTTCAACATCTATCCACGAGATATTGATGAAGTCCTCTATGAACATCCTAAGATTGCCGACGCGGTAACCATTGGTGTTCCTGATGAATACCGGGGCGAGACCGTCAAGGTTTTTGTGGTGCTCAAGCCCGGACAAACTCTTACCGAAGAAGAGGTCATTGCCCACTGTAAGGAAAAACTCGCAGCCTACAAGGTTCCCCGTCTGGTGGAATTTCGTGAGGAGTTACCCAAGACATTGGTAGGTAAGGTGCTGCGCAAGGAGTTGCGCGCCGAAGAACTGCGCAAGCTTAAAAATGCATAAGAGGGTTGAACCTTTTTTGATTGAGTAGGGCCGGCCTCTGTGCCGGCCAACCCAAGAAAATCCCCCCTTTATCCCCCCTTTATCAAAGGGGGGAAATTTGTTGGAATCACTCCAAGCCATCCCCCTTTCCTAAAGGCCTCCGGCTCGGAGAGCCTACGCCTCGGAGAGGGGACCGAGGGGGATTTTGTAATTAACTGTGAAAGGATTATTTGGCGGGTGCGGAGACCCGCCCTACTTTTTTTGGGGTAGACTCACCCTTACATTTTGGTGGATTTGGCCTTCGGCCTTAATCCACCAATAAGCTGCACAAGGTGCATCTCGATGCCAACTGTAGAAGTCGACGGACGCGCAATTCACTACCTGACTGGGGTCAATGGAGTAGCCCCTGAGAGGCGTAGCATTGTTTTTGTCCACGGAGCCGGTGGCAATGGTATGGTCTGGCAGAACCAACGGAGAGGTCTGGATCGGGGAGTAAACACCATCTGCCTGGACCTTCCGGGTCATGGTCAAAGTCATGGCGGAGGCTGCATCACAATTGCCGAATATAGCCGTTGGCTCATACGCTTCATACAGCGGTTGGAATTGAGTGGGCCTATTCTTGCCGGCCATTCCATGGGCGGGGCCGTGGTTATTGAGGCAGCTATCGAATACCCTGAGGAGATGGATGGCCTGATACTCATTGGCAGTGGGGCAAGGCTTAGGGTCAGTTCCGAAATTTTCCAAGGAATAGAAGCCGATTTTGAGGCCACGGCATCGCAGTTGGTGCAGTGGTGCTACGGGCCTGGGACCTCGGACAAAGTCGTCAAGTGGGGTTTGGAGCAACTGCTCACTGAGCAGCCGGAAGTCATGCTGGATGATTTCAAGGCCTGCAATGAGTTTGATAGACTGAGCAAAATCAGCAGTATCAAACATCCTGCCCTTGTAGTCTGCGGGAGTGAGGACATTATGACACCTCCCAAATACTCCCACTACCTTGCCGACAATCTCCAGCGGGCCACCTTGAGGATCATAGAAGGGGCAGGCCACATGGTGATGGTGGAGAATGCTTTTAGTACTAACGCCGCCATCTTGAAATTTCTCTCCTCAATCTAGTGCGCAACTTGCGGCAGTAAATAGAAACTAGGCACTAGGAAGTAGGCACTAGGTGCC
>Ga0224509_10000170_pt1 | contig 16751 bp, 7 predicted proteins | sample SF_Jan12_sed_USG_5_FD_170158 | JGI IMG/M metagenome (GOLD analysis project Ga0224509, IMG submission 170158) | Sediment microbial communities from San Francisco Bay, California, United States - SF_Jan12_sed_USGS_24 | ecosystem: Environmental > Aquatic > Marine > Sediment | place: USA: California... | reverse complement strand
TAACCAATCTCACCGCTTCAACTTTGAAAGCTCTGTCAAACTGACGACGTTTCCTCGACATAAACACACCTCCAAATAGAACTTAATCCTATCTTCTCGATGTGTCCACTAAATCGGGGGAGGTTCATTGCCGTCGCTTGAAGTCGGAACCGCTAAGAGGGTTCCGACCTACAACTGCAGAGCCACCGAAAACTCGCCAAGGGAATTGCAGACGGTCTTGGTCCCCATTTGATCCGATGCGCCTGGTTCCTGGACAAATGGGGCCGTCTCTCGATTTTTAGCTTTGAAACAGGGCCAAAAGCTGTATCTTAGGGCGTTGAGATGTTCTATCTGAGGAGGGCTGCGCAGACGGGTCTCTTCAGTGGTTTACCGCAAATACGAACATAATGCAGAGAGTATACAGAGAGGAACGGAGGAAAAGGTGAAGAGGTTGCTAACACAACTATGTCTGATCGTAGGGGTATTGCTGGCGCTGTCGATTCCGGCCGTGGCTGATCAGGTTGTCCAACTGAGTGCAGAGCAAAACGGCGTCACACTGATGCATCAGGACAACAACGGGTTGACCCTTAAGCTGGAAATCGGACAAGTCAATTTCGGCGATGTTCAGACCAAAGAGGGTCTGTTTAGCATGATGGCCGTTCCCGGCTTGACCCGGTCGCACCGTATCGGTGAACCGTCGTTGCCTATGGCTATCAAATTGCTGGCTATCCCCCAGGGGTGCCAAGTCGAAGCCCGCATTGTCAGCTCCGAGGTTCAGGAGATCGACCTGGCCGACCTGGATATATCGACCCTACTGATGCCGGTCCAGCCGTCTTTGTCCAAATCCGACGACCCCATGTCGGTGGCCTTCGAGTTCGACCGAGCGCTGTATCAGCAACCCGGATTCTACAGCATGCCGACCCTGGAGACCGAAACCTCCGGCACCCTGCGTGGCTTGCGACTGGGCAAGGTCTTGCTTTCACCGGTTGAATACAGCCCAACCGAAAACAAAGTGCGCATCTATTCGGAAATGACCATCGAAGTCGATTTCCAAAACGCCGACTGGCAGGCAACGCGCGAGCACTATGTAAAAAGCTATTCTCCGTTTTTTGAGCCGGTCTACGAACGCATCATCAACTACGACCAGGGTATGTACGACTTGAATCACCCCGATCTGGTAACCTACCCGGTGAAGATGCTGATTATCTCGGATCGTATGTTCGAAGCGCAACTGGTGCCGTTCATCGAGTGGAAGACCAAGAAGGGTTTCACCGTTCAGGTCGACTACACCGATATCATCGGTAGCAACAACACAGTGATCGCGGCTCACATTGAAGATGTTTACAACTCCGGCACGCCGGAAGACCCGGCGCCTTCGTTTGTGTTGCTGGTCGGTGATGCCCAGCAGATGGATCCGTTCTCCGGCAACGGTGGTTCGCACGTGACAGATTTGTACTTTTGTGAAACCACCGGCGACCTTTTCCCTGAAATGTACTACGGACGTTTCTCGGCGCAGAACACCGGTCTGCTACAGCCACAGATCGACAAGACCCTTGAATATGAGCAGTACCTCATGCCTGACCCCAGTTATCTCGAAGAGGTGACGTTGGTGTCCGGCGTTGACGGTACTTTCGCTGCGACGCACGGCAACGGCCAGATCAACTATGGCACCAATCTATACTTCAACGCCGCGCATGGTATCTCGCCCAACGTCTGGCTCTACCCGGCCTCGGATCAATCCGGTGCGGGCGCGGCCATTATTCAAACAGTCAGCGATGGTGTCGGTCTGTACAACTACACCGCCCATTGCAGCCACTCGGGCCATGCCGATCCGCCCTTCAATGTGTCCGACGTTGCCGGCCTGACCAACAACCACATGTACTTGTTGGGCATCGGCAATTGCTGCCTGCCGAACACCTTTGATGAATCAACACCTTGCTTCGGCGAGGCCTTCTTACAGAAAGCAGACGGCGGTGGCATCGGGTATATCGGCGCCACCAACAACACTTACTGGGATGAAGATTACTGGTGGGGCGTCGGCTATGGCGCGGTCGTCGGTAGTGGTCCTCAGTATGATGCCACCGGTCCCGGCGTGTACGACGGTATCTTCCACGATCACGGCGAGACCGTTGCAGAGCATTACATAACCAATCATGCCATCAACTTCGCCGGTGGTTTGGCTATTACCGAGTCCGGTAGTAGCCGCGAACTGTACTACTGGGAAGCATACCATCTGATGGGTGACCCCTCGGTGACCTCGTACATGGGTATTCCCACCGCCAACACCATCGTACACGACGACGCCATTTTGATGACCCTCACATCGACCACCGTGCAGGCCGATCCCGGTTCGTATATCGGCATCACCTTCGGTGGCGAGTTGGTCGGTCAGGGCTATGTAGACGCATCCGGCTCGGTCGATATCCCGCTGGCTGGATTTGCCGCGCCCGGCGAGGCTACAATTGTGATAACGGGTCAGAACAAGGTTCCCTACACGGGCGCCATGCAGGTGATCACACCTTCCGGACCGTATGTCATCTTCGACAGCTACGATATCGATGACGCTTCAGGCGGCAATGGTAACGGCCTGGTTGACAATGGCGAGAGCATTCTGATGGGCTTGCAGTTGAAGAACGTCGGGCCCGATGATGCTATTGACGTCGTAGCCACTGTTACGACATCCAATCTGTATGTTACCCTTACCGACGACACCGAAAGCTTTGGCACTATCCTGGCCGACAACGGCACCGGATACGTTAGCGGTGCCATAGCCTTCGATGCCATGGCCGATATCCCCGATGGCGAGCGCATCCAGTTTGATCTGGAAGTCACCGGGAGCAACCGTGATGCCTGGTTCGGCAGTTTTACAGTTACCGCCCACGCGCCGGCGCTGGGTTACCTGTCGATGTACATCGACGACGGCGCAGGTGGCGACAACAACGGCATTCTTGATCCCGGCGAATCGGCTGAGTTGGTCGTCACGCTGGGCAATTCGGGTTCCGGTCAGGCCTTCAATGTATCAGGCTATTTGAGCGAGACCGACCAATATATGAGTGTCGATGATGACTTCGGCTACTTCGGTGACGTAGATTCGATCAACGGCATGGCCAGTAACAACACCGATGCCTTCATGCTGTCGGCTGATTCGGCCTGCCCCCTAGGTTACGGTGTGCCGATGACCCTTGACATAACCGGCCTCAACCTGTCGGCCACGATCGTGTTCAATATCACCATTGGTGACCGCGTCGTTTTCTTCGTCGACGACTTTTCCTACGACCAGGGCTGGACCGGTATGGGTGGTTCGGCCGAATGGGAGATGGGATCGCCGACCGGTAGCGGCGGAGATCCATCTGAGGATGTGACGCCAACATCGGACAACGCCGTTTTGGGCAATGACCTGTCAGGGGAGTACAACTCAGGCATCAGCGGCACCCAGTGGGTCTATTCGCCGCTGATTGATTGCGGCAGTATGTTTGGGGTTCTGATGAATTACCACCACTGGCTGGGTGTGGAGAGCAGCAGCTACGATCACGCCTACCTGGAGGTGTTCGATGGCGATAGCTGGGTCCGCTTGTACGAGAACAGCGAGACCATGCAAGAGACATCCTGGATACCTGAGGAGTACGATCTTTCGGCCATTGCCGACAGCAACCCGAACTTCCAGATCAGATTCGGCCTCGGTGGAACCGATGGTTCGGTGCAGGCCTCGGGTTGGAACATCGACGATATCGAACTGCGCGGCTACGGCCGTATCGGCGTACCGCTTTGCGAGATTCCCACCGAGAATGTTTCCGACAGTCTGCAACCGGGCGAAGAAAGTCAGCACATTGTACGGGTGCGCAATATCGGCGACGGAACGCTGCGCATGTGGTTCACATCGACCTGTAGCTGGCTTGAGTTCTCCAACCAGCAACTGGTTATTCTGCCGGGCGACAGCGCCGATCTGGATGTGACCGTGCACACCAGCGGGATTCCCTGCGGTGACAATATCGGCACGCTGGATTGGGCGTCCAACGAACACACCGATTCCACCGGCTCGGTTCCTGTTTTTGTGCATGTCTACGCGCCCGATGTTCAGATTAGCGAGACATCTATCGATGAATCGGTCGACGCCGGTTCGGCAATGATCTATCCGCTGGTGATCAACAACAACGGTCCCGGTCGGCTGGATTACCAGATAGGCTGTCAGATGGCCAAGAGTGGCCGCGGTGGTTTGGTTGCATCGGTAACACCCGAGCTCCAACCGCAAGGACAAAGGCCGGCCGATAGCGACAAGTCCGAACTTACCGAACCGTTCTACGCACCCATGACCAAAGCCTTCGGTGGCCCCGACACATACGGACACACCTGGACCGATTCCGATGAACCGGGTGGGCCGGCTGTGGGTTGGGTAGATATCTCGGGTGTCGGCACCGAGGTTACGCTGGGCGATGATGCAACCACGGCGGCAATACCGATGGGGCTTGGGTTCCCGCTCTATGACTCCGTTTACACCGAAGTCTATATTAGCTCCAACGGGTTCATCAGCTTTGATGCCGGTTCCAGCGCCCGTCTCAACAAACCGTTGCCGTTCGACACTATCGCCACCAGCCTTATTGCCATGTGGTGGGATGATCTCGACCCGCGCAAAGGCGGCAACGTCTACTATTACCTTGATGCTGCTAACGGTCGTTTCATAGTCAGTTTCAACAATGTCAAATTCTACTACAGCAGTACCGGCGCGGGCGATCTCAGTTTCCAGGCGCACTTGTACCCCGATGGGTCTATCCAGTTACAGTACGGCGGCATGGACCCGGGTGTGTTGACTCTTGAGGGTTCCACCATCGGTATTCAAAACTCGGTTGGCGACGACGCCCTTCAGGTTGTCTACAATGCAGCCTACATGCACTCCAATATGGCCATTCAGTTCAGCGCCGATCATTGGTTGTATGCCACGCCGGTGGGGGGATCGATTGATCCTTTCTCCAACGCTACGGTGGACATCCATCTCGATGCCGCTGAACTTGAAGACGGCGAGTACTCCGGCTCGGTCTTTGTCTCATCCAACGATCCCGACAGCCCCAGCCATGGTATCTCGGTAACGCTGAATGTCGGTGGAGGCGCTTTGTGCGGTGACGTGAACGGCGACGATGCCGGTCCCGACATCGCCGACCTGGTCCATCTCGTTGATTACATGTTCAATGACGGTCCGCCGCCACCGGATTTGGCCGCGGCCAATATCGACGGCGAACCGGGCATCATCATCGGTGACCTCGTCTATCTGGTTGACTTCATGTTCAACGACGGACCACCGCCGATCTGCGAGTAGTCACTACAGAAAAAACCGCAATTATAACGCCACCCCCGCAGTCAAGCGGGGGTGGCTTTCTTGTGGGCTATCATAACGGCTGACGTGCCGCTGTGCGACCCTACCCGACAGTGAATTTGGTAGATCGAAACCCCTGTGGTTTCGACAACCTCATGCTGAGCGGAATCGAAGCATGAGCGCAGTCGAGGGGCCGGTTCATGTGCTGTTGGGCGACCCCGCCCGACAGCTACCATGCAGTCATCAGTAGGTCAGGAGCCTTGTGCTCCTGACAGTTTCATGTGCTGTTGGGCGACCCCGCCCGACAGCTACCGTGCAGTCATCAGTAGGTCAGGAGCCTTGTGCTCCTGACAGTTTCGTGTGCTGTTGGGCGACCCCGCCCGACAGCTACCGTGCAATCATCAGTAGGTCAGGAGCCTTGTGCTCCGGACAATTACAGCTGCTATTAAGAATTGACGACTCACGCGGCAATAGCTACTTTCTGGATAGAGCTCAGCAGGATGCATAACAGGATGAGGATAAACCTCCCGATATGAGCGGCAACTTCAAACAAAGATTCGGACTAATCGGCGTGCCGATGTTGGCTGCGGCAGTCTGGACACTGTGCGATCTGGACCCAGCCAACCCGAACGTGACTCGCATGGCCGCAGTGGCTGTTTTGATGGCCGGCTGGTGGATCACCGAGGCTATCCCCATCCCGGCTACAGCCCTGTTACCGGTGGCGCTCTTTCCACTGTTGGGTGTCATGAAAGGCCGGGAGGTAGCCGGTGCCTACTTCAATCATGTAATCTTTCTTTTCATCGGTGGCTTCATCATGGCCCTGGCTATGCAGCGCTGGAACCTGCATCGACGTATCGCGCTCAGGATACTGCTCCTGATCGGCGCCGGACCGCGCAGGATCGTGCTGGGCTTTATGGTTGCAACCGCGTTTCTGTCGATGTGGATTTCCAACACCGCTACAACTATGATGATGGTACCGATCGCGCTGGCCGTTATCATCAAACTCAAGGAGTCCACGGAAGGCGTCGGTATGAACCGCTTCTCGACCGGACTGCTGATCAGCATTGCCTACGCCGCCTCGATCGGTGGTATTGCAACACTCATCGGTACGCCACCCAATCTGTCATTCACCCGAATCTTCAATATATATTTCCCCAACGCTCCGGAGATATCGTTCGCCGGATGGTTTATGTTCGGTCTCCCGTGCAGCCTGGTGTTTTTGCTGATCGCATGGTTGTTGATTACATCGTTCTTCATAAAGCGCAGCGAGGTTGGAGCGACCGATGCCGGCTTGTTCAAACAAGAGCTGAAACGGTTAGGCTCCATGTCCTTCGAAGAAAAAATCGTGATGGCTCTGTTCGTACTGATGACCCTCCTTTGGTTGTTCAGAAAGAGCATTGACATCGGCGGACTCACCATACCCGGATGGTCGGCCATCTTGCCGGAGCCGGGATACATCGACGATGGAACGATTGCCATAGTGATTGCGCTGCTCATGTTTGTCATTCCGGCACGGACCACGCGCGGTCAGCGCTTGATGAACTGGGAAACAGCAAAAAAACTGCACTGGGGTATAGTGCTTCTTTTCGGTGGTGGTTTCGCCCTGGCCGGGGGTTTCAAAGCATCCGGCCTGTCGGTTTGGGTAGCCGCCCAGATGACATCGCTCGATAGCGTGTCGCCGTTTTACCTGGTGGCCTCAACTTGCGCCACCCTCACTTTTCTGACCGAGCTGACTTCCAACACTGCCACCACCGAGATGGTCTTGCCGTTGTTGGGTTCACTGGCCGTGGCCATCAAAACCAACCCACTGCTTCTGATGATACCGGCGACGTTGTCGGCGTCGTGCGCTTTCATGCTACCCGTCGCCACGCCGCCCAACGCCATAGTTTTCGGAAGTGGCGAAGTAAAAATGAGCGATATGGTTCGCATCGGTATAATAATGAACTTGATAGGGGTCGTGCTTATCACATTGCTGGTCTATTTGTTAGGTCCGGTTGTTTTCGAGATCAATCTGACCCGGATGCCGAACTGGGCGACAGCAGGGTAGAGTCTTAGGTTGTTATGTGAATATTCGTTTCATTTGACAGTTTTGCTCGTAGATGCAGAACAGGAAAAGAGATCGATAGTAACTTTGTTGGAGATAATGTATGGACAAGAGACTTTATCGTTCAAATGAAAGCCGCATGATCGCAGGCGTATGTGGCGGTCTGGGTGAATACTTCGAGATCGATCCGACGATCATTCGACTAATCGTGGTCGCTGCCGCGCTGGCGGCCGGTGGCGGATTGGTCGCCTATATCTTAGCCTGGATAATCATCCCCCCGCGAAGGGCATGATCAGGAATGGTTCCTGGTGCGACGTGAGCACGCGAACACCATGAGGATACACCCGGCGACAAGAAAAATGCCGCCAACTGTTTCGCGCACCGAGGGTAGCTGTCCCAGTACGAACAGTGCGATCAGTACCACATAGACCGGTTGGCTCTGGCTGATCACGGCCACTTTGGAAAGCTCCATGCGGCGCAAGGCCAACACGTACATCATGCGCCCCAGGATCGGTCCCACCAACCCCAACGCCAACACACCGGGCCACACCCGGTCGAGTCCCTCCAGACTGGCGCCAGTGGCTGCGAACATCAGCCAGTAGATAGGCGCCATAAACAGATTGCGCAGGTAGGCCAACGTGACCGGCGGCACATGACGGACAGCTATCTTCGACACGAATTCGGTCATGCCAAACAGTAACGCTCCCAACAGCGCCAACCAGAAACCTGTAGTGTATTCAATGCGCAGGGTGAGATTCATGACGACAATACCGACAATCGAAAGCAAAAGCCCCAGCGTTTCCCAGCGGCTGAACCGTTCTTTGAGAAAAATGACGCCCAGTACGATTACGATTGGCACTTCGGCGCGATTAACGAAGGCGGCCAGGGTTGGATCCATCCGTTGCACCCCGGCCCAATGCGCCCATACCGCCAATAACGACGTAACTGTGAACATGGCCACCCAGAACCATCCCTGTCGAGTGAGCACGAACGCTTTCTTAAAGCCTGCGAACGGCAACCATCCGACCGACAGCGCGACGGTGGCAGTGGTGAAGATACAACCATTCATCAGCAGCACCGGAATAGCTTCCAGGTTCCACTTCCCGATTACTGTCGCCAACCCCGCCCCCACCGCCGACGTCAACGCGAACACATAGCCGAGGGTAGGGGCGCCGTCGGTTGTTTGCACACTGTTTTTCAATTGAGTACACTCTCCGGCAGGGTCGCACGATCTTGCATGGCCGACAATGTAACGCGCGTTGTTAGAATGTCAATGAGATTGTAGAATGCACACACGCCGTTCAGCGCACCGGCGGTTTCGATCTGCACTCTACGTTACCTTCAAACGTCGCACGATGTTATTGGCATACAATTTGATGAACAAAAGTCCTTGCAAAAGCGGAGTATTTTCGCTATCATTGTCGCATCGAATGAACCAGGGAGTTATTCGCTGGGATCGCGCAGGGTCATATTGAAACATCATTGGTTGCAAACCCTGTACCTGTCATCTGTGTTCTGACTGATCTTGTGCGAGGCCTTCCCACGGCGAATTGTTTTTCGAGAGAGAACATATTTGGGTCTGCTGGCGATCAACGATGCAAGACTGTCTTGCATCCACATGAGTCCAACACCGCCCGAGATCAGATAGGGAGACAGGATTAATGGCGAAAGAGAAACCCAAGAAGGGACCCAAGCTCCGCACCGTAGACCCCGATGAATTGGAAGAGATGCTCGACCTGCACGAAAAGTGGTTGAGTAATGGGTGCGACACAGATGGTCCAGCAGACTTCAGCCATACAGACCTCAGTTGTAGGAACCTAAGTGGGCGAAAACTACAGCAGGCTATCTTCACCGGGACATGTCTGTGCGAATCCTTTCTGTTTGAAGCCGATCTGACCGGTGCTAATCTTTCGGACGCCGATCTCATGGAAGCCGATTTGGCTGGAGCTACTTTTGTGAATGCCAATCTGTCAAATGCCGACTTAACCAATACGGTGCTTGATTACGCCGATCTTCGCTGTGCTAAGCTCAATGGTGATAAACACTCATGCACCGAGCTGGTCGACGCTAGTCTGATCAGCGCCAATCTAGATGATGCAGACCTCAGTAAAGCAAACTTTTCGCGAGCTAATCTTCAAGAGGCTAAGCTACGTGGTGCCGACCTCCGAAAAGCCAAACTGGAGAATGCCAACCTAGAGGCGGCAGATTTTCACAAGTCAAAGCTCTTCGGAGCTGATATCTCTGAGACAGACTTACGAAGGGCTAGGAACCTCAGGCCCGAACAACTTGCCGGCACCAACCTTCGGGACACAAAGATCCCGAGGCCATGGATTGACTTCGCTGATCTTGCTGAAAGGGTGGAGGAGTCCTCTGGCCTCTCACGTAGGCTCTTCGCCAATCTGATTATCGCTTGTCTATACACGTTCGTGGCCGTCAAAACGACTTTGGATTCTGAGTTGGTGTCCAATAGTGGCTCACTCAGACTGCCGTTCGCCGGATTGGAGATACCACTAGTTGGTTTCTATATCGTGGCGCCGTTGCTCTTATTGTGTATGTACGTATACTTTCAGTACTATCTAACCCGTCATTGGGAACTGGTGACCACATTGCCCGCTACCTTCCCTGGCGGTCGTGGGATACACCGAAACATCCATCCATGGTTGATGAACAGTCTGATCCTGGGTCATTCCGATCCCCTGAAAGACTACCGAGGTCCATTGTATTGGGTTCAGTATGTGGTATTGTTCGCCTTGGCGTACCTGGCGGTGCCAGCCGCGTTGTGGATGTTCTGGGCGCAGTTCCTTAGCCGCCATGAACTTTTTTGGACAGGCTGGCATGTCGGTCTGCTGACCTTGTGCCTCGGCTGTGGTTGCTTGTTTTACATGTTAGCCAGGTCGACGCTCAACGGCAGCAGACGCATGGAGCCAGTGCGCAGGCGTTGGAAACCGATAGTTTTTGTTACAGGTGCTGTTATTGTCAGTGCGACGGTGTTTGGTTGTTTCAGCTCATGGGAGATTATCAACCTTCAAAGAGGCTTCCCGTTTTTCTCAGTAGTGTCGGCGAGTGTGCTTGTCGAACCACCTGTCTACTCTCTGTTGAAAAAACTCGGATTCGAGCCAGTGGCCTACCTTGTTGAGCAAGATGTGTCGATACCGCCTAGTGGCTGGAACGGAGACCCGAGCGACCTTGACTTGGTGAAAGGAGCCGACCTCCAAGGGCGCGATCTGCAGAGGGCGCGGGCTAGGCGCGCGTTTCTAGTGAATGCTGATATGCGTAAGGCCAATCTGTCCTACGCCGATTTCACGGGTGCTGATATGCGGAAGTCTGACTTAACAATGGCAGTACTAGAAGGGACCATTCTCCACGGCGCCAAAGTGTCTGAGGCCAACCTGCTAGAGGCCAACCTCTCCGGCGCTGAGCTCCACGGCGTCAATTTCAAAAAAGCAAAACATCTGACTGTGGAGCAGCTAAATACCGCAACAGGTAATTCAGCCACGATGTTGCCCGATTATATTGATCGCTCACAAGTAAACTGGTGACCATGATTGGCGGCAACTTTCGTATTAGCCGAGATCACTCACCGGAATTCGTCGCCCCCCCCTCACCCCTTCGCCAACTGCCTTAACACCATGTGCAAGATGCCGCCGTGGTGGTAGTAGTCGACGTCGATAGGCGTGTCCAGACGTGCAATCATCGAAAAAGTCTTCGTCTCGCCACCGTTGGCATTGCGGGCAGTCACCGTAACCATCTGACGTGGTGTCATGTCATTGGATAAGTCGTCAATATCGAATACCTCGTGCCCGGTCAGGCCGAGAGACTCGCGCGAGTCGCCGTCCTTGAACTGCAAAGGCAGTACGCCCATGCCGACAAGATTCGAACGATGGATCCGTTCAAAACTCTGTGCCAACACTGCCTTGACGCCAAGAAGATTCGTGCCCTTAGCCGCCCAGTCGCGCGATGAACCCATACCGTAGTCATTCCCGCCCAGCACTACCAACGGTGTGCCGGACTCTTTGTATTTCAATGATGCATCGTAGATCGACATCTGTTCACCGGTCGGCAGGTAAGTAGTCAGGCCGCCTTCGGTACCGGGCGCAAGTTGGTTGCGCAGGCGAATGTTGGCGAAAGTACCGCGCGTCATCACACGGTCGTTCCCACGCCGTGAACCATAGCTGTTGAAATCCTCGAAGGCGACACCATGCTCAACCAGATACTGTCCCGCCGGTTGATCGCTCTTGATAACACCGGCCGGTGAGATATGATCGGTCGTGATCGAATCACCCAACATGCACAGGGCGCGCGCATCTTTGATTGGCTGAATGTCGTTCGGCTCCTCTGCCAGATCGACAAAGAAGGGCGGCTCCTGAACGTATGTCGATGAATCATCCCAGGCAAACAGGTCACCATCCGGGCTGGCGATACTGTTCCAGGTTTCGTTGGCGTCAAACACAGTGGCGTAACGCGCGCGAAACATCTCAGGCGTCACCGCATCGCCGACCGTGTCCAAAACTTCCTGCTCGGTCGGCCAAATATCCTTGAGGAAAACATCGTTACCGCCAGAGTCTTGTCCCAGCGGCTCGGTAGCCAGGTCGATATCCACCGTCCCGGCCAGCGCATAGGCCACAACCAACGGCGGCGAGGCCAGATAGTTCGCCTTCGTGTTGGGACTGACCCGTCCCTCGAAGTTACGATTGCCCGACAGCACCGCCGAGGCAACTAGATCGTTTTTATTGATCGCATCCACAACTTCCTCCGGCAACGGACCGGAGTTGCCGATACAGGACGTGCATCCATAGCCGACATTGTGAAAACCGAGCCGCTTAAGCGGTTCTATCAGATCTGCTTTTTCGAGGTAGTCGATCACCACTCGTGAGCCGGGTGCCAGCGATGTTTTGACATAGGGCCTAACAGTCAGGCCTTTAGCGACCGCGTTCTTGGCAAGTAAGCCGGCCGCAATCAGCACCATCGGGTCCGAGGTGTTGGTGCACGAAGTGATGGCAGCTATCACCACCGAACCCTGCTGCATGGTTGCGGAATTGCCGTTTACCGTTACATCGATCGAGCGACCACGATCAGACTGTTTCACCGCGAAACCGCGCTCGGTCACTGGACGGGCCAGATCGGCTTCAAACTGCTGTTTCATGTCGGCCAGCGATATTCTGTCCTGCGGTCGCTTGGGACCGGCCAGCGAAGACTCGACCGTTGAGATATCCAGTTCGAGTGTGTCGGTAAACTGTGGCGCCGGGGAACCGGCTGCTCTGAAAAGGGCCTGCTCTTTGGTGTAGCATTCCACCAGGTCGATCTCGGCATCGGATCGACCGGTCATGTGCAAGTAATCCAGGGTTGTCTTGTCAACGGGGAAAAACCCCATCGTGGCGCCATACTCCGGGGCCATATTGGCAATCATCGCCTTGGTCGGCAGCGGCAGGTCATCAAGTGCCTCACCAAAGAACTCCACAAACTTACCGACGACACCTTTGGCCCGTAGCATCTGTGTAACCGTCAACACCAGGTCGGTGCCGGTCACACCCTCTGTCAGTTTTCCGCTCAGCTTGAATCCGATCACTTCCGGCGTGAGCATGTAGATCGGCTGGCCCAGCATGGCCGCCTCGGCTTCGATCCCGCCGACACCCCATCCGGCCACGCCGAGACCGTTGATCATCACGGTGTGACTATCGGTCCCGACCAGACTGTCGGGGAATGCGACACCATCGCGCCCGATTACACAGGTGGACAGATACTCAAGATTGACCTGATGACAAATCCCCGTGGCCGGCGGCACTACGCGAAAGTTGTCGAACGCTTTACGTCCCCAGTGGAGAAACTCGTACCGCTCTTTGTTGCGTTCAAATTCTCTTTGCATGTTGTATTCGAGCGCATCGTCGGAGGCATACGCATCCACCTGCACGGAATGATCGATCACCAAGTCAACCGGCACCTGCGGGTTGATCTTTTTGGGATCGCCGCCCATTCTTTTCATAGCCGAGCGCAAAGCGGCCAGATCGACCACGGCGGGTACGCCGGTAAAGTCCTGTAAGAGCACGCGCGCCGGTTTGAACGGCAACTCCACCGAGCCGACGTTTCTGGCATCGTAGGCCGCCAGCCTCTTGACATCATCTTCGGTAACGGTGCGGCCGTCGACGTTACGCAGCACCGCTTCGAGAAGCACCTTGATTGAATACGGCATCTGCTCCGCCGAACCGAGTTGCGCTAATGCATCAAGCCGGTAGATCCTGTATTTGCCACCCTTGGTTTCGAGAGTTGCCTGGGCGCCGAACGGGTCCATATCTTGTCTCCTACAATAATCGTATACAAGTTCCTGCCCTTGTGGCAGGCGCATATTATAATCTGAAATCGACCCGAAGACAAGAGGTGGTAGAACAAAGCCTGAAGACTCAATTATCACTTGACCCAGACCGCCCGTTCACTTATCATGGGTTCCAAGACTTCAGAGATTCTTACAACTTGGGTGGAACGATCTTGGCTTCGAAAACAGGAGCCAGTGGTCGCAGGTGTTTGATAGTCATGTATAGCCGCAAGGTAGTTGTGCATCCTGGGGATTACCGACACAACCCCTCGGGATAGGAGACAATTCAGAGAAAGGGAAAACTGCATCGCGGGGATTAACAAGTCCGGTGAAGGAGAACTCAGATACACCGCTAGGGCGGTGCAACAGGGTTCTTGACGCTGTTCCCTGTTTTTCTACAGGGAAGGCGTTCGATAGCTGTTAGTGGCCAAAAGGAAGTAAGGATGTCAACCGTGGGACCATTTGTTCCACAGATTGCTGGAATTGGAGGATATGTATGAGAAGCTATGCTAAAGTAGTGATTGTGATGTTAGTATCGCTATCGTTTACTGTGACCTTGGCGGCCTCTGAAAGCGGTATGGTGACGCAGACAAAGCCTATTTCTTTTCATGCGGAAAGAGGTATCTTCTTATCAGCGGAGATTATTAACCCAGGTACCGATAATCAAATCCTTAAAGTTGTTTTACCCGATAGCACGATACTGTACCGGGATTTGTCAACGAAGAGGGTGTGGAAAGAGCAAAGCATTGGCAACCGGTTTTCGAAATCAGACTCTCTGACTCCAGATGAACTAGATATTCTTAACAGCTTGGACTTGGACACCAAGTGGTTTCCACCGGGGTCCCCCATCCAAATAAGGCTCTTCTTTAAAGCCAGCTTGGGTAAAATAGTCGCCGATCTGCCGGGTGACGTACAGCTTCGTTACGATGATGGCGAAGTTCAACCGGGGCAACAACTGTCTACGTGGCTCAAGTGGGTTGGTGATCAAGACGGCGGCAATCTTCACATAGAAGGGGGACTTGAATTTGGTGCCATGTGGAAAGTTGTTGTGGACTTGCCATGGCCACTCCCTGATATCAACGATTCGGGAAATATCCCATTAGTACCGAGTGTTGACTTGGGTTTCTTTAGAGACTGCGGTTTCACACCGTTTCTATTGAACAACAGTCTCTCCTGTAGTGATCCACTCTATCCGTCAGACATTGATATCGTTTGTGTTGGGTTCCCCGGTATTGCCGATCTGTGCGTTGGAGTGAATGTCGGTGGTGACGTCACAGGCAACTTATCAGGTAATTCAGTCTGCGCCAACAACTCATATTGCATCTCAAGTGATGGTCAGCAGAGGCAATTCCCTGTCAGCCTATCGAGCTGTAACACGACGGTCGGAGTCGCAAACAGTTATAGATCTGACTTTCGTTTGAACTGGGGGGTTGAGCTAACACCGTATGGCTGTCTTGAGATATTTGTTCTTCCGGATATTTGCCTGGACCCATTTACTAAGGACTTCACGATCTTCAATCAGTATCTGCCCTTAGATTTCAATCGGCCCGATGTTCAATTCCAAATTGAAGGACAAGAGCCACCGCGACCGGATTGGTGTGATGCTACGGATGACAGGTGTAACCTCATTGAAGTCTGCTGGGACAATGTGCCCGGCGAGGATGGCTATCGAGTATATCGGGATGGCTCTCAGATCGGCTCAACCGGAGCCAATCAGACCTGTTATCCTGACAACGTTACAGGCACGCACTCGTATTGCGTAAAGGCATATAACAGTTGTGGTCAGTCGAGTTGTTCACCTTCCGACAATGGGACCGGCTTGACAGCACCACCGCGACCGGATTGGTGTGATGCTAAAGATGACAGGTGTAACCTCATTGAAGTCTGCTGGGACAATGTGCCCGGCGAGGATGGCTATCGAGTATATCGGGATGGTTCTCAAATCGGCTCAACCGGAGCCAATCAGACCTGTTATCCTGACAACGTCACAGGCACGCACTCGTATTGCGTAAAGGCATATAACAGTTGTGGCCAGTCGAGTTGTTCACCGTCCGACATTGGGACTGGGATGACGGCTCCTCCGGCACCAGGCACACCGTCAGCTTCAACGACCACGCCGTGCTCTGACACTGTCTTTGAAATCAGTTGGGAGTCGGTGTCGGGAGCGACCGAATACCGACTCTATGAGAACGGAACACAAGTTTACGAAGGTTCAGACCGGACTTGGGATGCATTGCATCATGCCAATATGTACGAACAGTATGAATTCTATGTAAAGGCAGGTAACCCGTGCGGCTGGAGCAGCCCTAGTGGCAAGGAGGAGGTGACAATTCAGCCTGTGCCGTCGAGGCCAGATTCAATCTACTTTAGCGACGAACCGATTCAGTTGAATGTCCCATGTACTCTGTCGTGGGCACCGATTGATCACGCCACCTTGTACCGCCTTGAGGACAGAGGTGCCGTATTACACCAGGGCGCTGACACAAGTAAAATCATCACTCACACTGAAAAGGCGGATTACGTGTATACTCTTGTCGCTTGCAGCCCGTGTGGATGCAGTGATCCATATACACGAGACATCGAAACGGATGTACTCGAAGTATTCTCTGATGTACTTCCGGTGACTTTCTCCCTCTCCCAAAACTACCCCAACCCGTTTAACATGGAAACGCGTATTCAGTTTGCGCTGCCTCGGGCCTCCCACGTTTCGATGGATGTCTACAACGTATTAGGAAATCGGGTCAAACGAATTGTAGACGAACGACTGTCAGTCGGTCACAAACTCGTAACCTGGGATGGGTGCGATGAGTCGGGTAGGCCTGTATCTTCGGGTGTTTATTTCTATCGCATGGTGGCTGGAGATTTCGCCGAGACAAAGAAACTGGTTTTACTGAAGTGATCCATACACAACTCGCTTGAATTGAGAAAATTCGATCCAGGGCAGAAGTTCACAGCTTCTGCCCCTTCTCTGTGTCGCCCATTAGGCCTCGGTAGTGCAAGGATTATTGTGTAAATTGAGAATTGGGGTTTGGTTTTAGTTTCTGGTTGAGTTCCTTGACCTGAGTAAAGATTATTCTTTCACAGCTTTGTTCATCTCGAAAAGAATCAATTAGTCT
>Ga0224509_10000168_pt1 | contig 16816 bp, 18 predicted proteins | sample SF_Jan12_sed_USG_5_FD_170158 | JGI IMG/M metagenome (GOLD analysis project Ga0224509, IMG submission 170158) | Sediment microbial communities from San Francisco Bay, California, United States - SF_Jan12_sed_USGS_24 | ecosystem: Environmental > Aquatic > Marine > Sediment | place: USA... | reverse complement strand
TGCGTTTCGGACGTCAGGGTGCCCTGGAAAATTCCAGGAGGACATATCAGCCTGCGATCGGCCGTACGGTGACTCGCCGCCAAGCAATATTGCCAGCTACCCCTTCCAGCCGAAGAAAAAAGACATCAAGAAGATCCGCAAGCAACTGGATATTCCGGTCACGGCCGAATAACGCGCAGGAACATGAGCAAGCCGTTTAGAATAATTGACACGGGCATCCGAGAGGGGCGCTCGAATATTGCGTTCGATATGGCGCTCATCGAGCTCAGGCAACAGAATAAGGTACCGGACACCATCCGTTTTCTGCGGTTTCCGCCGACGGCTCTGCTCGGTCGTCACCAGGACCTGTCGCACGAGATCAACCTCGACTATTGCGCTGAGAACGGGATCGGCACCGTCCGCCGGATCACCGGGGGTGGTGCGATCTACCTCGACGAAGGGCAGCTCGGGTGGGAACTCGTTTTCCACCGCAAGTCACTGGGCATCACAAAGTTGCCCTGTCTCGCACGCGAGATATGCAATGCGGCGGCGGCCGGCCTTGGCGAACTCGGCGTCAATGCCAAATTTCGACCCCGCAACGACATCGAAGTTGATGGGCGCAAGATCAGCGGCACGGGCGGCTTCTTCGACGGCGAGGTCCTGATTTATCAGGGCACCGTGCTGGTCGACATGAACCCGGCGAAAATGGTCAAGGCGCTGAATATCCCGGCCGCCAAGGTGGCCAAGCACAATCTGGACACCGCGGAGCAACGCGTCGTCACGCTCAAGGAACTTCTGGGCGATGATCTGCCTGATGTAGAGACGATCAAAACTGCACTGATCAAGGGTTTCACTGATGTCCTGGGTATCACCGCCGAACCCGGCGAGATTACTGAAGCTGAGGAAGCCCTTGCCAAAGAGCATTTCGATGAAGAAATCGGTACCGACGAGTTCGTCGCGGACATCGACAATCCGGGCCGCGGCGACAAGCTGCTCGAAGGCACACACACGGGGGCCGGCGGGACCATCAACGCGTTCGTGAAGCTCGAAGGGCCGACATCGGGCATATTGCAGCGTGCCCTCCTGACAGGTGACTTTTTCGTTACGCCGCCGCGAACCATTTTCGATCTCGAGGCGACATTGATTGGAACCCGCCTCGAGGACGTCGAGCGGACAATCAGGAAATTCTTTGCCAAGGCGAGCATCGATACACTGAGCGTTGCGGCAGACGACTTCATCGCGTCGATCAATGACGCACTTGCAAAACGCGAGGGGGCCTGAGAGTGGCGGAGTGTAAAAGCACCGACGATGCATTCGTCCTGGCCGCCCATACGGCGGACCCGATGAACGTTGTGGCCGTCATCCAGCACACGGCGGGCGAGTACCTGGGCCTGATGGAGGACCATCTGGAGGGTCGGCGCATCCGGTTCCAGTATTTCCGGCCGTTTGCCGCCGGGAAGCTGCCGGCAGCCGAGCTGCCTGCGGATGCCCTGATGTTGCTCGGAGGAGGGCCCTGGGGCACGGCAGGGACGCGGGACCTGCCAACGCTGGCCGAGGAAGTGGAACTGACGCGGCAAAGGCTTGCCGAGGGCACGCCGGTTGTCGGCATCGGACTCGGCGCCCAGATTCTGGCGCTCGCGGCCGGCGGCGGCGTCGAGTCTCGCGAGCTGACGCTGGAAATGCTGACCGCGACGCGCACGCGCGATGACGCGCTCAACGGGTTTCTGCCGAAGACCTTCAACCAGGTCATTTATATGCGCGACTGGCCGGTTTTGCCTGCTCATGCAACGGTGCTGGCGACCGATAACCTCGACCGGCCAGCTGTGTGGCAGATCGGTGAGAATGCATTTGGTTTTTCAGGTAATCCGGGCATCAAGCTCGGCATGGTCGAAGACCTGATTATGGAATTTGAAGAAGTGCCCGTGGACAGCGCCGGGCAACTTGAAAAATTACGCGCACTTCAGGCCGCCCTCGAGGACGAACTGGTGCCGATAATGACTGGTCTTGTGCAATGCACCGCCCTCATGTCCTCGCCGAAAGCGGCCGAGAGCGCCAGGGAATTGGACGCACAAGTAATTTAGGATATGCTAATGCGCTGCTAGGCGAACGCCTAATCGCAGGGGAATCAATAAAATGGCAGAAAAACTCATCATTATTATGGCGAACACCGATCCTCGTAATGGCGAGGAACTCGGGGCACCGATTTTCCAGGCCACCGTCGCGGCCGCGATGGACTACGAGGTTGATGTGATCTGCACGGCAACCTCGGGCCGGCTCATGAAAAAGGGCGTGGCCGATCAGTTGTTTGTCAAGGAAGGCTCACCGAAATCCGTCTACAGCTTCATCCAGGATGCACACGAGGCTGGCGCCAAATTCTACTGTTGTTCACCCAATCTCGACCTGTTCGATATGACCAAGGACGACTTGATTCCCGAGTGCGAAGGCATCGTTGGCGGTGCTCATCTCATCGAAGAAGTCATGGAAGGTGATTGCAAGGTTCTGTCTTACTAAGTTTTAGAGGTCCGACTATATGTCCCATTCCTCAACGTCCCGAATACAGGAATACATCGGCGACCCGGTATCCGATACACCGCCGGTAGCGCGCGAGCAACTGGAGGAGATTTTCCAGGATATCCAGGCCGACCTCAGGTTCGATCACGAACTGAACGGCTGCCTGAATTGCGGAATTTGTACTGCAACGTGTCCAGCTGCGCATTACTACGACTTCAGCCCCCGAGAAATCGTGCAGCTGTTGTGGACCGAAAATCTCGAAGGTATCTACGATGCCATGCAGGAAAAAATCTGGTCCTGCGCACAGTGTTACACATGTGCAGCACGCTGCCCCTTTGGCAATTCACCCGGTGGCCTCGTCATGCTCATGCGCGAGACCGCCATCAAACACGGCATGGAGTCCGCGAAGAGCGTGCTGCGTCCGTTCAGCCGGGTCATGCTGAAGCTCATCTCGACCGGTAACCAGCTATCTCCCGACATGATCAATCCCGAAGGCTTCGCGGACTGGGGTCCGAATGTCTCCAAGGTTGACGCACCCCTGACGACTCTGCGCAAAGCCATCCCCATGCCCACACTGCACACGACCAAGACAGCGTGGGAAGTAAATCTCAAGACATCGGTTGAGTTGTACACGATCTGGGAAGAGACCGGCGTGCTCGACAGTCTTGAAACCATCGACGAAAACCTGTTCGACGTAATCCTCGACATCATGGATGAGAAACGTGATGACTACGAGGATTGGATGGATGAACAGGACGACGACTGACCGATTGAGGTGAATGAATTATGACGACAGGTAACGGTAACGGTGATAACAAGGGTGGTGAGCGTTTTACCGGCCATGGCGCCGAGTGGACAGACGCGAATCTCTCGCAGAAGGATGCCCAGGTAGCAACGGTCTGGGTTGAGCAAATCGTCAACAAGCGGTCGATGCTGACGAACAAGGATCGCGTCGAAGACGTGCGCGATGCCATGTGGGAGCTCGAGAAAGACGGCGAGATCGTGGTGCATCGCATTAACGACCAGCACGAGCCCGCCATGGTCAAGACCTTGTACGGCTGGGACAAGAAAATTCCGACAAACCAGCTGTGGCATCACAAGTCCTGCGGCCAGTGCGGCAACATACCGGGTTACCCGGCGTCACTCTTGTGGCTTATGAACAAGATGGACATCCGGTATCTCGATGAGACCGACCAGACTTCCTGCACGGCGTGGAACTATCATGGCTCGGGCATCGGCAACATCGAGAGCCTTGCAGCGGTTTTCCTGCGAAACTTCCATCAGGCCTACGTTTCCGCAAAGGCTCAGGGGCTGCCGGAGGGGTATTACTATCCTCTCGTGCATTGCGGCACATCGTTTGGCAACTACAAGGAAGTGCGTGGTTACCTCCTGCACTCAGCCAAGCTCAGGGATCGCGTCAAGACCATCCTTGGCAAGCTTGGTCGTCTCGTCGACGGCAAATTGCTGATTCCGGAAGAAATTGTCCACTATTCCGAGTGGGTACACGTGATGCGTGATCGCATCAAGGAACACCAGGTCATCGATTGCAGCAACATTCGCGCAACCGTGCATCCCGCCTGCCACGTCTACAAGATGGTTCCCGAGGACGCGATTTACGACGACGACATCCTCGAAGGCAACCGGCTTGCCGTCACGACAGGCGTACTCGAAACGCTCGGCACGCAGGTCATCGACTACTCGACCTGGTATGACTGTTGCGGCTTCGGTTTCCGCCACATTATTTCCGAACGCGAGTTCACGCGTTCCTTCGCAATTGATCGCAAGTTGCGCGTCGCGCAGGAAGAGGCGCGTGCCGACATGATGATTGGTCACGACACGGGCTGTATCACGACGCTGGACAAGAATCAGTGGATCGGTGCGGCGGTGGGCAAGCCGGTTGAATTGCCGGTGCTTGCTGATTGCCAGTTCGCGGCATTGGTCTGTGGTGCACATCCTTACAAGATCGTGCAGTCTCATTGGCACGCGTCGCCGACCGAGCACCTGTTCGACAAGCTCGGCATTGACTGGCAGGCGAAGAAAAAAGAATTCGAGGAATACCTAAAAGACGTCGAGGCGGGCAGGGGTGAGTCACTTTACGACCCGCGTTTGATGATTACTTCTGGCCCAGGCTACAAGGCCGTAGAGCATAAGGGCGACTAACGATGAGTAAACCTGTTCTAGTAATTGGTGGCGGGCCTGCCGGTCTGGCCGCAGCTCACAGTCTTGCCTCGGTTGGCAAAGAGTGTGTCATTGTCGAGAAAGAGGACAGGCTTGGCGGCGCGCCGATTTTGTCCGGGTACGCCAAGCTCGTACCGACGGGCGAGTGGGCGAAGGACGCGATCGGCGGCATGGTCAAGCGTGTCGAGGATGAGGCCGGTGTCTCGGTCGTAACGGGCGCAACGGTCACGGATTTTGACGGTACGCCGGGCGATTTCACAGCCAAGCTGTCCAATGGTGACTCTGTCGATGCTGAAGCGGTTATTCTTTGCAGTGGTTTTACGCATTTTGATTCAGTCAACAAGCCCGAATGGGGCTTCGGTACATACCCAGACGTGGTCACGACTACGCAGGTGGAGCAGATGATCTCGTCAGGTGACGGTGTGCGCTGCCCGTCAGACGGCCGCGAGCCGAATCGTGTCGCAATTCTTCTGTGCGTCGGCTCGCGTGATCGCCAGATTGGCCGCGAGTGGTGTTCAAAAATTTGCTGCACCGTATCGTCGAACATGGCGATGGAGATTCGCGAAGAGTTGCCGGATTGCCACGTCTACATTTACTACATGGATATCCGCACATTCGGGCTGTATGAGACGAAGTACTACTGGAAGAGCCAGGAAGAGTTCAAGGTCAAATACATCAAGGCGCGTATCGCTGAAGTGACTTCTGACGGCGAAAAACTCATCGTCAAAGGTGAAGATACGCTCGTCAAACGTCCGATTACGATTCCGTTCGACTTGGTGATACATGCCATCGGCATGGACCCGAACGTCGAGAATCCATCCATCTCGGAGACGTTCGGCGTAGACCTGGAAGAACACGGCTATATCGGCGTCGCGAATCGCTACGGCGCGATGGGCGAAACGTCTCGGCCCGGTGTCTATGTTGCCGGCTCGGCGACGGGACCGGAGACGATCGATGATTCGATCGCACAAGGTCATGCCTGCGCCATGGCTGTGCTCTCCAGCGCGAAGAGTCTGAAGTCGGCGTAAGCCAGGCGTACTGATGGCAACCCGGTCCGCAATGAAACCGTATGAGTTCGAGCGCCCTGTGCTCGACCTTCATGGTCCTGCCATTCGGGCCGGTTTTCAGGCGATGGTCAATGGCAGCGAAGAACTGGGCGGAATTGAACGCTACGTCGATGCCGTGAGACTCAAGAGTGCGGTGTTCCAGCAGGCACTCGTTGAAAACGATGTTGCCGAACTCGATCTCGAGACATTCAAAGGTCTATGTACGTTCATGTCGACCGTACGTCGTCGTATCGGCGCATGGCTCAATGAGGACGCCTTCGTCGAGATGCGCGCGGGCATTGTCGAGCTTTTTGATGATGCCGAGCACATCGAGAATCGCATCAACCGCTTCTGTGATCGTTTCCCGAATGACAAGAAGCATCGCTGGGTGAAGGACCTCGCGGCGGAACTTCTGCACAATGCCGATCCCGAGCGTGTGCCGCTCATGAATCGCTGGGTTTGGGACGCCAAATCCAACACCGGCGTCATTCGCGAGATCTGGTACGGCGAAAACGTCGATCACATAACGATCCCCGTAGCCGATGGCTACGGTACCTACGTTATGCTGCGCGAGGAGCTGAGTCAGTTCCTGAGCGAAAACGGTATCTTCCGTGATGTCCTGTTCTATGTTGATGTGTTATGCGCGCAGATTTACGCACAGTACATTTGCGAACAGGGTGGCAGTTATCTGCGCGCTGATTTCACGGCGCCGGAAGATCCCATGCAACATACACGCCGCCTGCTTGGCCTCGACGGGGTCCAGCCGGGTGATGGCCGAACTCGCCTCAAGGCCATCAATGGTGAGGCCTTCGTTCTTGATGACAGCGCCAAGCTGAACTAACGGAAACCCTGATGCCCATTCATGAAAAAAGCCTGATTCGCCCCGAAAACCTGACCACGCACGATGAGTTGGTCATGGACGGGGTTGATGTCTCCGGACACTGGAGCACGTTCATCGAGACCCGGGTGGTGAAGGACTACAATGAAGACATGCAGGAAGAAATTGCTGCCCTGCCAGGTGGTGAGCACATTCATCGTTGCTGGCAATGCGGCTCCTGCACCAACGCATGCACGGTCCATGCAATCAATCCCGACTTCAACCCGCGCTACTGGATCTACCTGATTCGTATGGGCTATGAGTCGGAATTGTTGCGGGACAAGGACATCATCTGGCAATGCGTGTCGTGCAATAAGTGCACCTATGCGTGTCCTCGCGACGTCTTCCCCGAGGGTGTCATGAAAGCGACCGCGCACTGGCTCGAAAAAAAGGGCCACACCGAGAAATCACCATCGATGCACTTTGACGAGGTGTTTACCGAACAGATCGTCAAAACAGGCAAGATCGAGGAAAGCAGGACCATTCGGCGCTTTTTCTCTCGTACCGGACAAGCGCTCATGCAGCCCTGGATGATCGAGATGGTCAAACGCATGCTGAAAGGCTTGCCCGTCAGCCTGCTGACGCGCATGGGCCTGGCGACCCTGATCGCGCCCAGGACCAGCGATTGGTCGAAGGCGTCGGCGGCGCTCGAGGAATATATCGACGAACAACATGAGAAACAGGCGCAGGCACTGAGTCTTGCCGAATTGGTTGAAACGGCCAAGCAAGACGTGGCTGCCTGACGAGGAACCTGATGACTACGAAAGACAAATACAAGAAGGTCGCTTACTACCCGGGCTGCGCGCTCGAGGGAACCGGCCACGCGTACAACCGCTCGACGAAGGCCGTTGGCAAGAAACTCGGGCTCGAGCTCGTCGAGGTCAAGGACTGGAACTGCTGCGGCGCGATGGAAGTCAAAAACATCGATCCCAAGATCCAGACCTATCTTTCTTCGCGTGTCATGTCGACAGCGGCGAACGAGATGGACATGGACGTGGTCATGGCGCCATGCAATGGTTGCTATCACAACCTCAAGAAGGCTGAATACGATCTGGCGAACGACAAGGAATCGGCTGAAGTCGTCGATCGCCTGTCAAAGAAGGCAGGGCACAAGACCTATGAGTCGGGACAGGTCGAGACAATTCACGCACTCGACTGGATCAAGGATTCAATTGGCGAGGAAGGCCTGGCTGCGCGCGTCAAGAATTCGCTGAGCGGCATCAAGGTCGCGAACTACTATGGCTGCATGTACACGCGGCCGCGGCATATATTCCCCGAGAAAGACCAGGGACCGGGCAGCGAGTCGACCTCAAAGCCGCATTTCATGGATGACTTGCTGGCGGCTGCCGGTGCTGAAAACGTTGATTTCCCGCTAAAGACGGCCTGTTGCGGGGGCGCACACACACTTTCGGACAGCGACACCTCGACCAAGCTGGTGCTGAATATACTCAAGGCGGCCAAATTGTCAGGCGCCGATGTCATCGCGACCGAGTGCCCAACCTGCCATTCCGGGCTCGAAATGCACCAGATCCGGGCCGAGAAGATGCTCGGTGAAACGGTGGACATCAAGATCCTTTATTTTACGCAGTTGCTCGGTATGGCGCTGGGCCTCAAGGCGAAGAAGGTCGGCGTGCATGAAAACGTGTCCGACTCGATGAAGTTTCTCAAGGAAAAAGGTCTCGGATGAGGGGTTTGACGGAACTCGAGGCCGTTTTTGACGCGCCACCGCCAGCCACCGGAATCCAGGCGGCGGCCGAGGACCTGCTACTGGCCAGCGAGGAAGTGCTCGAGCATTGGGTAACCGCGCGTGGAGAAACACCTACGCGGGATGAACGCGAAGGATTCAGGCTACTGGCGCTTCACAGGCAAGGCGCAAATGGCGATCCGAGCTTCAATGCTTGCCGCGAGACCTGCCGGGAAGTTGCCTACCATTACAACCTCGTTACCATGCAGCCTGAGCATGCGGATATTACGAATCGCCTGAGCATGATGGGCTTGGTATCTAAGCATCTGTATCTGTTCATTTCTGGCAAACTACAGGTTGCCGGCCTTGGCGAGTTTTGCTGTTCTTCGAAGCCCATAAGGTCGGGCAACGATATTGAAACACCAACACAAGAGGAGGCATAGGCATGCCATCTGTAAGGGGATGTAACTTACCGGACGAACTACTCTACGACGTCAACAACCATATCTGGTTCACAGAGATGGGCGATGGCACGGTCAAGATTGGCATGACCGCAGTTGCGACTGCCATGGCCGGCAAACTGGTTGCCTACACGCCGAAGAAGGTCGGACGCAGCGTGCGTGCCGGCAAGTCCTGCGGTACGCTCGAATCCGGCAAGTGGGTGGGACCCGCCAAGTCGGCAGCCGGTGGTGAAGTTGTCGCGGTCAATGATGACCTCGTTGCCGACCCGAGCATTGCCAACGATGATCCCTACGACAAAGGTTGGCTGGCCATTCTGAAACCCGACGACTGGGACTCCGTGAAGGGCAGCCTGATTGCGGGTGGTGAGGTCGCAGGTCCCTACGAGGCCAAGATGGATGCTGAGGGCTTCGGCGGCTGCGCCTGATGAGTGAGAAGGCTGCTGAGCCCGCGCCAGAGGATGTCGAGAGGCTCAACGAGCTGCACGATGTGGCATCGCATGCGGTAGATCTGCTCAAGGCGATGGCCAACGAATGGCGGCTGATGATCCTCTGCAAGCTGGCGGAGGGCGAAAAAACCGTCAGTGAGTTGCAGCACAGCCTGGGGTTGAGTCAGTCCGCATTATCGCAGCACCTCGCGATACTGCGACGAGAAAAAATTGTTAAGGCCCGGAAGCATGCGCAATCAGTCAGCTACTCGCTGGCGGGTAACGATGCTCCCAAAGTAATGAACACGCTACACGAAGTATTCTGCCAAGCGCAGGGAGAAAAATGATGAAAATGACAGTGAGAAAATCCACAGCTGCGCTGTTGGCGACGGGCTTGTTTGCCTTCAGCAGTGCTGCAATGGCGACAAATGGTTACTTTACGCATGGTGTCGGAACCGAGTCGAAGGCGATGGGCGGATCCGGCGTCGGTTCCAGTGAGAATATGGGTGGGATTTCGGCGGCAACGAATCCGGCATTGACCGTATTCTCCGACGAAAAATGGCAGGTTGGCCTCTCGGTCTTCAGCCCGATGCGCTCGTACACGACGTCCCAGAGCCTGGCAAATGGTCAGGGTGGTGCGTTTACACTGAGTGCCGGTAATTACGACAGCGAGAACGAGGCCTTCCCGATTCCCTACGTTGCCAAGAACTGGCGGCTCGGCGACGACAATGCGCTGACGTTCATATTCTATGGCCGCGGCGGCATGAATACGGAATGGGATGATGGACAGTCGGTGTTATTCGATCCTGCGCCGGGAAATCCCCTGGGCCCAGGGATCATTAACCCGCCCGGATTATACGGCGGCGGCAAGGCCGGCGTGGACCTGATGCAGGCGTTCATGAGCATCAGTTTTGCATCGAAGGTCGGCGATACCTTTTCGTGGGGCATCGGTCCGGTCTTGGCGATACAGATGTTCGAAGCAACGGGACTATCAAATTTCGCAGCCTATACGCAGTCTTTCGCTGACGTATTCCCCGTCTACTTTGGTGGCTGCCTGTTGGGCGGTGGTGACCAGGCGAGTTGCCAACTTCAGGCTTCGGCTCAAGCCGCGGGCGAAGTGACGAGCCTGACCAACAATGGTCACGATACGTCGATAGGCTATGGTGCCTCCGCGGGAATCTGGACCGGCAATGACACAGTCAGTTTCGGACTTGCTTACCAGACCAAGATGTCGATGGACGAGTTCAGCGATTACTCGAACCTGTATGCGCAGGCAGGCGGGTTTGATATTCCGTCGACATTGAAGGCCGGTCTGTCATTCAAGGCGGCCGATGATTTGACGTTCAACTTCGACTACGAGCGTATCGGATACAGTGACATTGACTCAGTCGGTAACCCGATAAGTAATCTTTTTTCGGGCTGCTGGATTACCGATCCGGCGGGACCGGCCGGGCAGGTATTTCCGGAATCGAGTGGTTGTCTCGGCGGTGCGAATGGTGCGGGTTTCGGCTGGCAAGATGTGACGGTTTATAAATTCGGGCTGGCCTGGAACTTTGACGACAACAATACGTGGCGCTTTGGTTACAGCTTTGGTGACCAGCCGATTCCGTCGAGCGAGGTACTGTTTAATATTCTTGCGCCCGGCGTTATGGAACAGCATTTCACAGTCGGTTGGACCAGCGTGCGAGCCAGTGGCAATGTGTTGTCTTTGTCCCTGATGTATGCACCGGAAACCAAGATATCGGGCACAAGCCCGTTTGATCCGACCCAGACTATTGAACTGGAAATGAGACAGCTCGAACTGGAAATTGCCTACCGTTTCTAGGAGATAAGTATGAAGGCCAGACTTTGGATGGCCGTAATCACGATTGCGGCGCTGATTTCAGCGCCGTTTTCGTTTGCGGCAGATGAAAAACTCGGCATCTTCGAAGTAATTCACGCATCGTCGGTGTCTTTCGATGAAACGGCGGCAGCCGTCGAATCGGCGCTCGCCAGATCCGGACTCGTTTTGCATGCAACACATGATGTTCGCATCCCGGAAGACAAGCATCGCGCCCGCGTATATGTCATGACCTCACCAGCCTATGCGGACGCAGCGAAGGACGAGTCGGCGCGCACGATATCGGCGCAGATTCTGCGCCTGGCCGTGTACACGAGCGGTGAAGATCAGAAAACATACATCAACATGGCGAATCCGGTTGCGCACGCAATGGTGTTCTATGTCGATTCGAAAAATTACGATGCTTTGATTGCCGCGGCACGCAATGTCTCCGGAGAGATGCGACAACTTGTTGCCGATGTTCCTGGCGAGGCTATGGCGGAACAGCAGGAGCCGCTGCGCAGCGAGAAGCACTACAACAAGTACAAAGGCGACGGGCCGGCGCGGATGATGGCGAAATTCCGCACGTTTGAAAAAAGCCAGTTGTTGATCACCGAGGACACTGCCGAGAACTTCGATTCGGTCGTAGAGAACGTCAAGAAAGCGTTGTCCAGCAGCAGCGTTTCCGGCATCGATGAGTCGACAGGTTGGGAGCAGGTTGCCGCAATCAAGCTTCGTGATGATGCTGTATACATCGGTGTGACGAACCCCTACATTGAAGACAAGATGGTGCGCATCAACTCTCGCTTCCGGAGTGAGGGCAAGAGCGATGAATCGCCGTATCCGGGCGTGGACCATGTGACCGCTCTGCCGACGGATATCCTGGTTATCAAAGACGGTGGCGAGACGCTCGTTCTGCACTACGGGCAGATGTGGCGCATGCAGTTGTACTTCTGGGATTCCGGTTACAGGGCATTCACGGCCAACGTCGGCGTGCCGAGTGCGATTGCGAACTCCATCGAGGCTACGCTCCGGGCCGAGTAGGGCGGAGTTCTATTTGAGCAGGTCATGATCGGGCGGCAACTTGTGGGTCACCCACATGGCCAGCCTGTGCCGTATGTTGGGCAGCGTGACCTTGTCTGCTGGAAGGGGGGCGATAGCCTTGTCGTGAATCAACAGGCGGTAGGCATACTCGATCTTGAGGTCATGGGAGTCGGTTGGTTCGAACTCGACGACACCGCGCTGGACCGCGTCATCAAGGATCATCCTTAATGCCTCGGCCAGCAGCGCTTTCTCGTTTTTGAGCTTCTTGGCCATTCTCACTTCCTAATCGACTGTCTCGTTCAGGCATAATACGCTGAGGCCGATAATACTGCTGCAACAGGGCGGGTTATCGACCGAACTTTTTAATTCGTAGCTATCAGGCCGCACTACATGAGCAAAATTCGACTCGACCCGGCATTCCTGCGCCAGCAGATCGTTGGTGTGGATTCTACATTCGAAACGCCTTTTGGCGAGCGCCTGATGGTGTATTGCGACTACACCGCATCGGGTCGCTGCCTGCGATTCGTAGAGTCATACCTGCAGAGCTTGCAGCGGGTCTATGCGAATACGCACACGGAGGACGACATCACAGGTCGCAGTATGAGCCAGCTACTGCATGAGGCGGAGGACGCCATCAAGAAGTCCGTCAATGCCGGGCCACAAGGCCGGCTCATCGCCTGCGGCACAGGTGCCACAGGCGCGATTGACAAACTCCAGCAAATCATTGGCGTTACGCTTGCACCGGCCACACGAAAGAACCTGGGTGACATGCTGGATGATGATGTGCTCAGAGAGACGCAACCGGTCGTTTTCATTGGTCCGTACGAACACCATTCGAACGAGATTTCGTGGCGACAGTCGTTGGCTACGACGGTGCAGGTTCAACTCGATGCGTCAGGTCATGTTGATCTTGCACACCTCGAAGAGCTTTTGCAGGATCCGCGCTACCAGAATCGCAAGCGTATTGGCTCATTTTCGGCTGCATCGAACGTCACCGGGATTCGGTCCGATGTTCGCAGGATCGCGAGCCTGTTACACAAGTACGATGCACTGGCCTGTTTCGATTTCGCCGCATGCGCGCCGTATGTCGCTATCGACATGAATCCGGAACCGGCGTTCGAGGGCGACGATCCCAGTATCGATGCGATCTTCATCTCTCCGCATAAATTTCTCGGTGGCCCGGGTTCCAGCGGCGTGTTGGTATTTAACGAACGCATTTACGACCGTGACTTGCCGCCAAGCGTGAGTGCCGGGGGCACGGTCGACTATGTCGGCATGACAGATCAGGATTTTATTTCACGCATTGAAGAGCGGGAAAAAGCCGGGACCCCGGGCGTGTTACAGACGTTGAAAGCCGGCCTCGTTTTTCAGGTCAAAGACAGCGTTGGACACGATGTCATTCACGAACGCGAGCTCGAGTTTACCAATCGCGCACTCCGGCGCTGGGGAGAAAGCGAGAATATCGAGATACTTGGCAACCCGGACCCGGGGAGCAGGGTTGGCATCATTTCTTTCAACATTAAGGACGCCAGCGGCAAGTATCTGCATCACAAGCTGTTGACCGTGTTGCTTAATGACCTGTTCGGGATCCAGTCTCGCGCCGGGTGCTCATGTGCGGGGCCCTATGGACATCGACTGCTCGAGATTGACGAGGCCACGTCGGAGAAATACCGCAGCGCGGTAAGACAGGGCCACTGCGGCCTGAAACCGGGATGGTGTCGAGTTGGACTTCACTGGGTGATGGATGATGCCGAAGCAAACTACGTTATCGATGCTGTCATATTCCTCGCACGGGAGGGGCATCAGTTCCTGAACCTGTACGAATTTGACCTGGCGACCGGTACCTGGGTGCACAAGAACGCGGCGAGTACGCTGCCCGAGTTCTCGCTCGAGCGTGCATTGAACATTGAAGAGGGTGAGCCGGCGGTACTGTCTCTTGCGCTTCGACAGCAACTCTATCGCCACTACATGGCCGAGGCGCAGAGAATAGCGAACCAGCTAAGGAACGAGCCCGAGGCAGATCTCGTTTTACTGGACGGCGAACTCGGTGAGTTGCAGTTTTTCGCAATGCCCAGAGACGAACGGCAGGCGCACTAATGCAGCCCGCGATCGTCTTTCCGGATGTGTTGCTAGTTGTCCTTGGCGCCCTGGTCGATCCACAGGCCAATCTTTTCGATTTCGCCGGCTGACAACATTACGCCTCGACCCTGGGCAAAGGCTTCGTCATTGTGTGGAGGCATGCGGATTTCGGGTGCCGTCTTGCCGGCGACAACCAGGTATATCGAACTCGACATGCGACTGCCTGGAACGATGACGGGGCCGTACTTGGTACCTTTCATGACGCTGGCGTAGTCAGTCATCAGGTATTCGCTCACATTGGCACCTTCGCCGGTGCCGCTATGGCAACTGATGCAGCTTTTCTCAATGATTGGTTGAATGTCATCGGCAAAGCTGACGCCGCCCTGACCGCAGCCGGACAATAGCATCGCCGGCGCCAGAATAAGTAATCCGCGTAGCATTGTTCTCATTGTTCGTACCTCGATGTTCCAGGGCAGAATGGTCTTCTGCAAAAACTATGGAATCATGGCAGATTCGGGTCAATTCGGGTTAGTACGCACAGCGAAAACGCTGGTGCGCAGTAACGCGCCGTTCAGGTCCCGGTGGACTTCTTTTTGCGTTTTTTTGCGGCCTTGGGCCTGGTTGTTGCCTTGCGCAGTTCGTCCAGCGATTTTTCGATACACTCGACGAAGAAGTGAATGTCGGGCAATGTTTCACGTGTCGAGGTGACATTGAACGTGATATTGCCGTTGTAGCTGGGCGTTGCGATGAATAGCCCCATGCCATCGACGAGTGGCGCAATCCCGTAGGTTGCGACTTGCTGCGCGCCATTCATGTACAACGGGATCTGCGGCCCGGGAACATTCGAGATGAACAGGTTGCAGACCCGCGCCGCCATGCCGGCACGCAGGACCAGCCGCCCGGCGGTCACGAGCGTGGCCGATGGCACATGCTGGCTGAGGTCTGTCATCAGCCGAGCTGAAATACCGGCTTTTGCGGCCTTACTTTTCTGCGTGGACTTGTGGATCAATTGCAGTCGCTCAACAGCATTATCAACATCGGTAAAGATCCGCGTCGTCATGGCCGTGACACGGTTGCCGGGATGCTCGTCGTCCTCCATCGGACCGGACCGTGCGTTGATCGGCACCCAGGCGACCAGTGATTCTTTCGGTAACTCAGTGTGGTGCTGCAGGTACTTGCGCACGGCGCCCCCGCAAATGCACAACACGATATCGTTGATCGTGCATTCGGGCACCGCTTTGCGGATAGCCTTGAGGTCATCGAGCTTGAAGCTCGTGGCATCAAACATTCTGTGCGGTGAAGCCCTGCAGTTAAAGCGCGTATCAGGAACCGGGAGCTTCGGTTTCTTTTCTTGTGATGACAACGCCTGCTGTGCCAGGCGATAAAGAGTCGGGGCGGACCTCATGACGGCATCGGTCATGCCAATCGGCGAGCGGACCGCATTCCAGATTGCGCGCCCGGTCATGTCCACGATTCCCGGTTTTGGACTACGCGTCGCCTCGACGGCGTTGAGGGATACGGCCGGCGTGCCCTTGTTATCGATGTCCATCAAAGCGCGGTAAAAACTCGTTATCGAAGCGCCGTCTACAGCCGCGTGATGCAGTTTCGTCGCAACGGCGTAGGAGCCTTCAGGGAGACCTTCGATATGATCGAGTCCCTCGATGACAAGCATCTCCCAAAGGGGCTGCGACATGTCGAGTGGGCGTGCATGGAAGCGTGACAACTGAATGCAAAGCTGGCGCCAGTCGCCCGGTTTCGGCAGGCGGCTGTGCTGCACGTGGTATTCGAGGTCGAAATGTTCGTCATCGACCCAGTAAGGAAAATCGAGTTCGAACGGCACGCGTTCGAGGCGGCGCCGGAACAACGGGCTCATATGCAGGCGACTCTCGATATGGGCGAGAATGTCCTTGAATCGGACGGTTTTGCCACCGGGTACCGTCGACGGATCGAAAACTGCAACTGCAGTGACCTGAATATGATTTTCCTCTGATTCCATGTAGAGGAATTGCGCGTCTTGTGGGCTTAACTGATCCATTATTTCCTGACTACTCTGAGTGGTTTCACGGTATCGCCGGATCGGTCCTGCCCGAGGGCTTCCAGGTACAGGTTGCGCACGCTGGCCACGTGCTCCTCTATCGTATCTGCGGACCATGCGGATGTGTCGACGGGTGGGAGAACTTCGACCTCGACCGTGGCAGGCCTGTAAATCATGTCTCCTTTAGGCATGATATCGCTCGAATTCTGAATAACGATCGGGACGATCGGAACACCGGCCTGTATTGCGAGGTGAAAGGCGCCTTTCTTGAAGGGCGCGAGTTTCGGTGTGACAGAGCGAGTCCCCTCGGGCGACATGCAGACTGATTTGCCTTCGATGCGCATGGTATCGACCAGCGTCCCCATCGTCTCAATAGCTTTTTCAGTGTCCTTGCGGTCGATCAACACCACTCCGGAGAATTCGAGGATGCGTCCAATCAGCGGGATATCACCAATTTCTTTTTTGCCGACGCCGCTGATATCGCGCCGCAGGAGGCGCGCGATGATCACCATATCGACATTACTCTGGTGATTGAACAGGAATACGGCAGGCCGATGGGACCACAGGTGATGTTCGCCCTTGATCGTGAGGTTTAGACCGATCAGGGCGCTGGCGACATCGGCAAAAACCGACATCGAGAAATTAAGTGCGTCGCGCTTGGAGCCGGAGAGGGCCCAG
>Ga0224509_10000166_pt1 | contig 16899 bp, 14 predicted proteins | sample SF_Jan12_sed_USG_5_FD_170158 | JGI IMG/M metagenome (GOLD analysis project Ga0224509, IMG submission 170158) | Sediment microbial communities from San Francisco Bay, California, United States - SF_Jan12_sed_USGS_24 | ecosystem: Environmental > Aquatic > Marine > Sediment | place: USA... | reverse complement strand
CTTCGTGCGTCGGAAGAACTTCCCGACGAGCCCGGTGGCCGCTGCTCCGCGAGCCATCGTTGCGGCGCGCATGCTACCAGGGGCGGAAAGGACAGCCCCCGTGGTGATCGCCGTGCGCAGCGTGCCGAGCGCGTTGCTCTGCCCCACCGCCTTGCGGACCGCCTGGCCCACGCCGCGTCCTGCCGCGCCGCCGATGAAAGGCATCGCGAAGAGGAGCCCGGTGCCGACCTGACGTCCCCACTCCTCCGCCTCGAACTCCCCGCCCGTGTCGAGCTGGTTCTGCACGTAGAAGTGAGTGTCGACCGCTGCCTCGGTGCCGGCGACACTGGCGACCTTGGCGAGCTTCGAGCTGTCCTTGCTGAGGCCGAGGCGCACGCCGAGCTTGGCTGCGCGCTCCGCTCCGAGGAGACCCTTGGCTGCGGTGCTGATGACCTTCCCGCCGATGGCGAACTCCGCGAGGTTGCCCACGAGGCTCGCCGCGACGTTGGTGTTCAAGTCCTGTCGGGCCTGGTTGGCCGCGTCCTCGCCGACCGCGAGGTTCTGCATCTTCTGCGCGAAGGGGAGCGCCGCGTTCACCAGGGTGGTGAAGTCTTCTTCGTCCGCCATCGCGAGACGGTCGCGCTGCTCGGTCTCCTTGCGGGACTGCTCGATCGACGTGGCGTCCGCGACGACGTTCTCGCCCATGCGCGCACGCTGCTCCACCTGATCGAAGGGTAGCTGCTCGTCGACCAGCTCACCGTCCGCGTTACGGAAGACAGAGCGGACGCGCGCGCTGTCGTCCACCGGTGCGATGCGGGGGAGGTACGCCGGGCGTCCCTTGTTCAGCTCTGCGGCCTCGCGGTCCGTGATCAGGAACTGCTTCTTCCCGTCCGTGTACTGTCGCTTTGGGTCGCCCATCTTACTCCGCTGCGGCTTGCCGCGTGAACTCGGTGATCTCGTCGGAGATCTTCTTCTGTTGGATCAGTGCGTTGTAGTTCGGGACTACCTCGTTCTCGATCTCGTAGAAGAGAGTGTTCGAGGCTTCGACCGCGAGTGCTCCGAGGAACCGCTCAATCTGCTTGCGCTTCGTGTTGTTCATCGGGTTGCCGTCGAGGCTCTGGATGAAGTCGAGGAAGGCGTCGCCCTTGCCGAGGTACGGCACGGCTGCGCGCTCACCGACTTCCAAGTCCTTGTCGGAGATACGTGCGGTCGGGTCATGCGTCTTGATGAAGTTCATCGCCTGCGTGATCGCCTTGTTGAACTTCTTCAGCGTCGCCGGGTCGCTCGTGTTGAGGCCCGGGATGTTGAAGCCACCCTCGTCGGTGAAGATGCCGCTGATGCCCTTCTTCTTGATGAGCTGCGCCATGCTGTTCAGACCGTCGATGAGGCGAGTCGTCTTGACGATCTCCTCGCGCACTCGCGTGTACGTCTTCTCGTCACGCGCTCCGGCGAGCACCACGTAGGTCCGTCCGCCGGCGGTGATCGTCGCACGCTCCCCGGCCATCGCGCTCGGGCGCTCCAGCACTTCGGGGTACGCCTGCATGTACTCGTGCCGCTTCAGGTCGTGGAGGTAGTTGAGGTTTTCCTCGCCGCCCTTGTACGTCTTGGGGTCCGGGGGCTGGATGCTCGCGGACACGATCTCCGCGTCGCGCGTGCCGGTCAGGCCGCCGTTGCGGATCTTGCGGTTCCCGTCGATGTCCTCCTGCGCCTGGTCCCAGGTGGTGATGCCCACGACCGACTCGTTGGCCTCCTTGGCGATCGCCCGGGCGAAGGAGCCCTCCTTGGCGATGTGTCTCGGGGCCTGGATGTCCGGGTCCGTGACCGCCGTCTGGCTGATACGTTTCGGGGCCTTGGCCTTCTTCTTGGCCGGCTTGGTGCCCGCTTGGACGACCGCTCCGCTGGCGTCGAGGTATCGACCCTCCGCGTCCTGGGCCACAGCGCCCTCGGGGATCGCAGGAGCCGCCGTCTCCTGGGAGGGACGGGCCTTGGAGGATGGACGAGTCGGACGGGAACCCCGAGCGGCGACAGAGGCCGCCCTGGACGGCGCAGCGCCCATTTGGATCGTCGCTTCTGGCCGCTGCCCGACCGTATCTCCCGTGAGGGTGGAAACTTGCTCTGTGGGTACAGTGATTCCGCCGGCGGGGCCTGCCGCCACCTGGCCGCGGAAGTTCGCGATCTGCTCCTTGTACGCCGCGAGCTGCGCCGCGTTGCGGAGGGGGCCGTCCAGCTCCAGCCGGAGGACTTCCTTCTGCGCCGCCGCGATGGCCTGCAGCATCTTGACCTCGAAGTGGTCCTCCGCGGTCTGCAGCGCGAGGTGGTGCGCCTCGGTGACAGCGTGTTGCTTGGCGGCCTGGATGCGCCCGACGATCGCCGCGTACTTGGTCGCGCGGATCTTGTTCATGGCGTTCATCTGCTCCTCGAAGAGGATGCGCTCGTCCGTGAGGAGACCCTTCTGCGTCTTCAGCGCCTCGAAGGTGTTGCGGATGTCCTGCTCCTGGGCGGAAATGTCCTGCTCGATCGCCGTCTGCATCATCTTGACGGCGGAGTTGGGGTTGTTCTTCCCGGCGGCGAACCCACCGGTCAGCGCTGCGAAGGCAGCGGCCACTCGGCCACCACGCCCGATGCTCTTGTGCCAGTGGTACGGGTCGACCTTCAGGGAGCGCGCGTCGTCCACGTCCTGCTGCAGGGCACGGACCTTGTCGCGCATGCGCGGGAAGTGCTCCGAGGCAACCATCTGCGCCGTCTCGGCGTCCTTGTCGTTGATCTCCGCCCACGCCATCATCTGCTCTTCGGTCGCGCCGGAGGCTCGCAGGTCGGTGAGGTGTTGGAGGGTGTTCGCTTCGTGGATGCGTCGCTCGCGTGCGGCGATGCCGTAGGCCACGTCGGGGGACACGCCGCCTTCGATGGTGGCGGTCGCGGTCCACGGGGTCTTCGCCGCCTTGCCGGGGCCGGGAACGTCGGGGCGCTTGCCGTCGACGACCTTCTGGGAGCGCGCGGCCTTCTCTCCGCCCGCCCCAGCCTTCTCGGTCTCTTCGGTCGCCTGGGGGACTTCGCCTTCGGTCAGCACGCGCTGCCGGTTGCGCTCGCCGGCGTGGCCGCTCTTCGCCCGGTTCAGGGAGGGCGCACCGCTCTCGAAGGTCGGTAGCTCAGGGACGGGGACTTCAGCCATTACTCGGCTCCTTCATCGGGCGTCTGTAGCGTCACGCCGAACGGGTTCGCGCTCGACTGTCCCGGGCGGAGCCCAAGGCGTCGGTTTATGCGGGGGATGATCACGTCGAGGCCGAGCCCGAGGCGTTCCGCCTCCGCGAGCGCCAGCTCCTTCATGTGTAGCTTGTCCGCCAGCGCCTGCTCGATCTCGGGCATCACGCGGGGCGGTGCCGACTCGATCAGCTTCGTGGTCGGGTTCTGTTGGAACGCGGCGGTGGGGCCGACGATGGCAGGGTCGTCCATCTCCGCGCCGAGCGCCGACTTCTCCTGGGCCATTTTGATGTCGGCCAGGATGTCTTCCGCGCCGACTCCGAGGTCGCCACTGTCGAGCACGCTCGCCTGGTCTGGCTCTGCGCCGGGGAGCGTCTGCTTCGCCTGCTCCAGCGCGGTACCCTTCCCGCTCTTCATGCCGACCGCTGCCGTGCCTGGCGCGTCCGCACCCTTCGGCCCGATCTGCGCAGCCGCCATGTCCCCGAACCCCTTCGCGAGGTCTCCGGTGAAGTTGGCGATGTTCTGGTTGCGCAGCTCAGTGCGGCGCTGGAACTCCTGCTCGTCAGCTTGCGCTGCCGCACCGACAGCCTGGGAGGTCTTGCCGACCGCCTGCATGCCCTGACGGAGCCCTTCGCGCAGAGCGAGCCCGCGGGAAGCACCGTGTCCTGACTGCGCAGCGCCGACTGCCTTGCCAAACTGCGAGCCTGCGGTCTTCGCGACCTCTCGCGCCGTGTTGGGGCGCTTGGGCTTCTTCATACCGGGGATGGCACCGGCGGTCTTGGCCCCGAGGCCAACGATGGAGGAGACTAGGGAACCGATGTCGATCATTTGTTCATTCCGGTGTACGAGTTGACGACCTGCTGGACAGGCTGGACGGTCGGGGCGTTACCGCCGCCGTAGCTGTTGAAGGCGGGCGTGCTGGCTTGGTGCACAGGCGCGGTCGATCCGACCTGCTGACCCGAGCCGATGCCGACACCGCCCGCAGCCGAGGACTGTCCCCCGGCGAAGTTCTGCTTGTTCGCGTCCTGGCGCTGCCGTTCCTTTTCCGCCCTCTCCGCTTTCTTCTTCCGGCGGCGTCCGCCGAAGATCTTGGTGAAGAGCCCCGCGATGGCGAGACCCGCTGACACGAACTGACCGGCCACGGGAATGGCGTTTGCCGCCGACGCCGCCGTGAAGAGCGACTGTGCCGCTACCTGCGCGCCTTGCCCTGGTTCAGCCACTATCGCCTCCGCCCTGCTGGGAGCCGCTTGCTGCCGCCCTTGGCCCCGTAGTGTAGATCAATCGCGACAAGCTCGAATCCCTGTCCCGTAGTGTAAGTGGGCTCGAAAACCTCCACCCCGGTCGTCGCGACCTCGGTGATCTCGAACCGCACCGACTGGCACTTCTGGTGCACGATAGGTACTTCGAGCTGGAGCGCCTGGCCGTCCGCGGGGTCAAAGTCCACGTTGGCCCGGAAAAGGTGGGTGTCCACAGTGGCGTCGGGGCCTTCGTAGTCGTAGCGAACCACGACCTGGAGGTCGCCCGCCTCGACCCCCGAGCCCGTGTCGGACCAGGAGGAGAGGTACTTCCCGAGGATGGTCGCCTGGTAGAAGCGCCCGAAGTCCTGGAGCTGGTTGACCTTGATGTCCGGGGTCTCCCAGTACATCTTGTCGCTGTACCGGTACTCGCCGTCGATCTCCTCGCGGAACACGTACGAGTCGGAGATGATGCCGAAGCGGTTCCTGCCGTAGTTGATCACGCCGTTGCCGGCGATACCGTTGCCCACCGCGACGTCGAAGGTGCGGATGCTCCACTTCTGGTACTTGAAGCTGTACGCGAAGAGCACTGTGTTGTTCGTGCCCGGCTGGTTCTTCGTCAGGTACGCACGCGGCGGCTGGAAGGGGGTGCCGGTCGGGTGGCTGTCGGCGACCTCCGTGGTCGGCTGCGTGTAGTCGCAGTAGAACCGAACCTCGTGTTCGAGCGGGAACACAGCCGCTGCGCGGATGTCGTCGATGCCCGCGCTCATCTCCTTGATCGCCTCGCCGATGTCGACGACGAGGAGGTCGCGCGTGATGGTGTGGAACTCCTGCGTCGAGCTGGAGTAGAACGCGATGCCGTCCTCGTACGTGAGGACAGAGTCTTGGTCCGTGCAGCCGACAGCGAAGGGGAGCTTGTCGACGAAGAAGTCGCCGTTCGCGCCGGTGTTGTCCGGGCCGACGCCGTGCATCACCCAGCACCCCTCCTCCGTGAAGAGGATGACCTTGTCGTCGATCGTGCCCATCGCCGTGATGATCTCGTTGCCGAGCGACACGGTGAGGGACGCGCTGAACTCCGGTGCGACGTTCTGCTCGAAGGTCTTGGAGTAGTAGATCGTGTTGGGGTCGGAGATGCTGTGCGCGAAGAGCCGACGCCCGCTCTTGACGATGAAGTCGAAGTTGGGCCACGGGTCAGCCGCGAGGACGTTCCCGTCCGTGTAGAGGATCTTGGACGCGCGGTAGTCGACGATGTCCTGCTCCGTGCTCGCGCCTGCGGTCGGGTTCATGTTCGTCGCGTAGCTGATCGAGAGCTTGGTGTTCCCATCGTAGCCGTTGGCGGGAAGGGGGCGGGTCGCCGCGAGCTGCGGTGCCTCACCGCTCCACGACTCGTAGATTTCGAGAAAGTACTTGTCGCCGAGCCGGTTCATGGTGAGGGGCGGCGTGACGTAGAGCGTGAGCGCGGTGGTGCCGACGGTGTCGGCAGCCTCCAGCCTACCGATCCACACTTCGGCGCTCGGGGCGCTGCGGTGCACGCGACCGTTCGCGTCGTAGAAGCCGATGACCGCCTGCACGACTTTGCCGGTGTCGGCTGTGAGTCCGAGGTCTTGGTACGCGATGTGCGTGACGCCGTCGCCTGACTTCTCGACTGCGCCGACGATCTCCGGGGAGTCGAAGGGGTGCGCCTCCATGACGTACGTCGAGCCGTCGTACCACGAGGGTGCGGAGGTGCCGAGCAGCATGCCGTCCGGGAACTTCGCAGAGTGCACCTTGATATTCGAGTTGAGGTGGTAGATCGCGAAGCGTGCCGAGCCCGCGAGCAGGGACGCGCGTGCGTCGCTCTTCGGGTCGACAGTCGAGACGAAGGCGGGGGCCGCGGTCGTGTCGAGGAAGAAGTAGTCGTCCGTCGCGGTGAGGAGCACGCGGTTGCCGTACCAGAACTGGTTGTAGTCGTCGGTGCCTACGCCGCCGTTGCCGAAGTAGTAGAGGTCTCCGTTCTTCTGGATGTTCTGCTCGTCGAGCCCGGGGAGGCATGCCTTGGACTGGCCGGCGTCGAAGGACGCCATCGGCACGTTGTAGTTGTTCGCGTCGTAGTACGGTCGGATGAGGAGCGTGGTGACGGGCTTCTTGTGCGTCGGGGTGACGCCCGCGAGGTTCGGGTCTCCACCGCCGCCCTGGCCGGAGTCGTCGGGGTTCCAGTTGTCCCACTGCTGCGCGCAGAAGTGCGCGTCGCCATCCTTGTCGATGGCGATGCCTGACGTGAGGCGGTGCGAGTAGAGGGAGCTGTTGCGGTCCGAGGTGGTAGCGCCAGACCAAAGCCCGGACGGGAAGCGGTACCAGTCGATGCGGTGTCCGCCGGCGGTGGTGTACATCTCCGTCTTCGGGTTGCCCTGTGCGCGAGTCGTGGCGATCCACACCTTGTCGGTGGTGCTGTCCGGTCGCACGGAGCCGTTGATGTACATGCCGCCCTGCAACGTCTCGATCGCGAGGTCGTACGTGGAGATGGGGCCTGCGCCGAAGGACGCGAGGGTCGCCTGCCAGCAGCGCAGCTCGGAGAGTCCGGTCGTCTTGTTGTTGCGCGTGTAGAGCACGTAGACGTACGAGTCGTTCTCGCACACGTCGAGCACTTGGTGTGCCCACGCCGCGGTGTCCGTCACGACCGTGTAGTAGTTGTCCGTGTAGGCACCGGAAAGGGTGCGGTGTGCGCGGATGCGGCCCGTGCCGTTGTCCTCTTTCCACGCGACCACTCCGTACAGCGACTCCTTGCGGTTGAACGCGACGAGCGCTCCGTTGTTGTAGTGCAAGTCGAACGAGTAGCCGAGGCGCATGTCGCCGAAGTTCTGACCGACGAGCCCGAGGAACCACTGCTCCGCCGTAGTGTCGAAGAGCTGGCAGAACTGCTGGATGCCCTCCGAGGAGCTGAGGGTTTCACTACTTCCGATGATGAGGTCGCCGGAGCTGTGCGTGACCGCGCGGCACTTGAGGATGCCGCCGGTGGTCGTGTACCACACGAGCGCGAAGCCGTCCGCCGGCTTGACGTTGGGGGCGTTGCAGTTGGTCAGCACCATCTCTTCGAGGAGCATGCCGTCGCTGTCGTACGCCTGGATGACGACGTCGCGCGTGTTGGTGATGTTCCCGCTGTCGTGTACGACGCGCTCGAACGCGACCGCGTAGCCCTGCACCGGGTACGTGTTGGGGGAGCCGCTGGTGTAGCTCGCCACCGGAGCCCACGAGAAGGAGTTGCCGCCGCTCTGCTCTGCAGTGCTGAGGACGCGCTGGATGCCGAGGAGGTCCGTCTTCTGGAACTCGGTCTTCCACGAGTTCCCGCCGTCACGCGAGTAGCACACCTCGTTGTTTCCGATGAGCGCGAGCTTGTTGCCGAAGCCCCACGAGCCGTACACGTCCTGCGTGTAGTTCGAGTAGCCGGTGACTTTGCCGTCCTCGAAGCTGCGCGCCTTGACGCATCGGTCGGTCGCAGGGTAGCGCCCGTTCTTCACGAACGCCATACCCGCCGGCTCCAGGACGAAGTCCTGCGCTTCCTCGGTGGTACCGCCGGTGAGGGGGATCGACTTGGTTGCGCGCTTCAGTGCCATTAGAATACCCAGAACGTGAAAGTTGCGTCCGCCCCCCCACCGTTCTTGAACACGGTGAGCACGGTGCCGTCGATCTGCCAGATGTACTCGCCCATCGCGCCCGCACCGTCAGTGCGAATCTCAAGAGGCATCGCGCCAACACGCCGCGGCTTGACGGTCGTGCTCGCGCTGTTCCCGCTCGTGATCGCGACCGTGACGACCTCACCCTTGGTGATGTCCCCGGTGGCGAGGCGACCGTTCGACTTGTTGATCGCGCGGGAGATGTTCCCGGTCAGTCGATCAAAGCCGAGCTTGGTGAAGTCCGCCATCAGTAGCCCCAAGGCCGACGGGCGCGGCGGCGGTTACGACCCGCGAGCTGGCGCAGCGTCTTCACCTCGGAGACTGCTTGTGATCGAACGTCCTTGAGCACTCGGGCGACAGCCTTGTCCTTCGCGACGTGAAGGTGCGCGGCTTCGCTCTCTTCCTTCTCAAGGCACTTGATCGCAGCGCCGAGGACGACAGCCTCGTGCCAGTTGCTGGGCCACTTCAGAGTGTCCGTGCCGAGCGTGAGACGGGGAGCCTCGGGAATGTACCGGACCCCGATGTCCGCGACGGCCTTGGACGGGAAGAGGAAAAGCTCGTACCGGCCAGCGGTCATGTTGAGCTGGAGGTAGTACTGCACGCCGTAGTCGCCGGCGTACTGCTGGGTGAGTAGTTGCAGGTAGTCCTGCGCGTCCGCCTCGTAGGCAGGAACCCAGCGCGAGCCCGTGTGGATGTTCACGTCCACGACTCGCATGAAGTCATTGGGGAGCTGGTAGGCGTTGTTGCCGATCTGTACCAGCGTCGGAGACATGGTAGCGAAGAGCTTGCCGTCGTCCACGTTCACCATCTTCGCGTAGAGATCGAAGATCTCGTCGTTGATGTAGTGCTTGATCTCGTCGTCCGTGACGAACTGCGAGCGCTCCATGTTCGAGCGTTCCCGCACGTGCGTGGTCAAGTCAGTGAGCGTTACGTTGGTGGCCATGATACTCCGAGAAAAGGGGAGAACCCCCCTCCGAAGAGGGGGGCCTCAAGCAGCTTAGTAGAGGTCTTGGATCCACGAGCAGCGACCCGGCTCCTGGATGGAGAGGCCGTAGAACCCGTAGAGGTAGAAGCTGATCTCGTCAGCGGTCAGCTCACGGTGGTAGAAGCTACCATCGCGGTTGAACAAGGACGGAAGAGCGTTGGTGGAGTACACCTCGATCTTGCGCGTGTCAAGAATGAACGCCTGGTCGTCTTCGGTGTGACGGTCAGCGATGGCCGGGACGGTCCCTGCGCCGGTCGCAACCTCGATGCCCGAGAAGGACACCGTGCCGCTGGTCGCGGACACCTTGGCGTACCGACCACGAACCTCAGTCTCAAGTGCGAGGTCGGCCCAGTCGCCGGCGCTCACGAGAGCAAGGTTCGGGCGACCACCCTGACGGATGATCTGCGAGGTCGTTTGCACGAGCGCGTCGGTGATGAGCATGCCCGAGAGCGTGCCCTTCACACCGTCGACGCCAGCGAGGCGAGCGGGGTTGACCGTTCGGTTGATGCCGTTGAAGGCAGCCGCGCCGACGCCCGAGCCCGGGAGCCACGCCTTGAGACCCTTGGCCTTGGCGTTCTGGTCGCCGGAAAGGACGAGCTTCTGACCCGCGGCAAGCACCGTGGTGAAGTCCGCGTCCAGACCGATCAGGTCGTTCGCGAAGTCAACCTCGGTCACGATCGCCTCTTCGCCTGCGTCAAGCAGGGCGTCCGAAGCGTTGAGGTGAACAACCGTCATGCCGACGTCGAAGTTCACAGCCTGACCAGCGCCGACACCGACGTGTCCCGCCTTGGTCGCACCGAAAGCCTCGGTGGCGACACCACGGGTTCCCGTGCCGTCCTGGTGCAACTCGACCTCGACGTCGTTACCGAAGGCCATGTGGCCGCCGTCAACTTCGTCGACGAGGAGATCCTTGAACGCACCGTCGCGGCCTGCGCCGGCGGCTAGCTCAAGAGCCTTGTTGTCCACGCCGCAGATGACGTAGTGGTTGGTCCAGTCCATTTCCCAGCGCTCGCGGTCGGGAGCCGACACGTTTGCACGAGCCGTGGCGTAGGTTGCGCCGCGACCGTTCGGGAAGCTGTACTTGATGGGTTTGATGTATTTCTGACCACCGGTGTTCGAGTTCTTCTTGAGGAGAGCGAAGAGAGCGTTCGTGTCGAAGCACAAGTCAGCGACAGTCGACCCTCGGTACAGCTCCTTCAGGAAGTCCGTGTAGTTGGTGGACGTAGTGGCGGTGAAAGCCATTGTTTGATCCTGTTGGGGTTGGTGTTATGAGGTTTTCGACTTCTTCCACAGGTAGTCGATCTTCTCCTGACGCGTCATCGTGGACAGGTCGGGTTCTGCATCGCTCCCGGAAAGAGTCGGGCTTAGGGTCTGTTGGCGTTCGCTCGCCGCCGCTGGTGCTTCACTAGTTTGGGAGCCGTACACGGCATGCAGCTTGGTGTAAACCTCGCGCAGTCCTGACTCCACTTCGCTCGCGATCTCATCTTCACTCGTTTCCACGCCCTCTTCGAGCCTTTGGAACAGCGCGTTGACTACAGTCTCCTGCTGCTCCAAGGCCGCGAGGCCGGGGTACTCTGTCTCGGCGACAGCGTTGATGTTCTCCAGCGCGCCTGCGCGGAGTGCCGCCACCTGTTGCTGGAAGGCTTCTTGTTCCTTCGCAGCCGCGTCCGCTTCGAGCTGCGCCGCTTGCTGCGCCTGTAGCTCGTCGAACTTCTGGAGCAGTTGCTCCTCACGGGAAAGCTCGGGCGTTCCCTTCCCGCGCAAGTCGTCGAGCGCTGCGCGGAGTTGCTGAACCTCGGCCTCAAGGCCGGTCGGCTCTTTCGCGACAGGCTTCGCCTGCGCGCGGATGAACTCTCGGATTGAGCCGGCAACACTCTGTCGCTCGGGCTTCTCTTCGAGGTTTTCGGCGGTGACCGCCGGTGCCTCCGCCGCCGGTGCAGCTTCTGCCGCCTCGGGTTCGGGTGCTGGGTTCGCTGCCGCCCATGCGGCTTCAACCGCCTCTGCGCGGCTGGCTGGTGCTTGTTCTGCTGGTGCTTGGTCGCTCATGATCTACCTAAATCGCTGTAGGAGATGAACCATCCGGCGATACTGCCGGTGGCCCGCCTGCGGGTCCGAGCCCCATGCCCTGGCTCCGCAAGAGAGTTGCTTCTTCCGCTTGGTCGTTCATGCTCTTGAGCTGACGCATGAAGCGTCGCAGGAGCGTGATGCGCTCCTCGGGCACCTTCATCACCTGCGCGCGGTTGATGAACATCTGCGTCATCTTCATGGAGAGGCGAAGGTCGAGCGTCGGCTCCGGCGCTTCGTACTCACCCTCGTCGAGCATCTGCTCCAGGATGCGCTTCACGTTATCACGCGCGGCGTTGCGGTAGTTCTTGAACTGGTCGAGGTCGGGGAAGTCGAGGAGCGCCATCGCCTCGCCAGCGTCGAGCCACCCGGCGTTGAAGAAGTCGAGCACGTCGCTCTTCTTGCCCGCGGGGCTCTGCGAGAGCATGCTGGCCGGGAAGACCTGGATCACGAAGCTGTCTTCGCGCGGGTCGTCGATGTCCTTCCAGTCGATGTCCTCGATCGTGTACTTGTCCTGGCGCATCACGACGGTGAAGCTCGGGTTGCGCTTGTAGATGGCCCGGCCTGACCGAACCTGCGCTTCGTACACCTTGACGTTGAAGCGCTCGAACTCCTCGTACTGGGGTGCCAGCTCCGTCGCCTGGATGTCGTTGTAGTCGCGTACGGCCTGCCCGGTCTCAAACTGCCCGCCAGTACTCTCCGGCATGGAGAGGCTGAGGAGGCGGGAAACCTGGAGAGCCTTCTCCCAGATCGTACCCGCGTACTGGACGACGTCGGGCGGCACGCTCGGGGGCAGCTCGAACGTAGGCGCGCGGTCGGCGTAGTTGATGACAATGCCGTTGACGTTGCCCAGCTTGCCCTCGCTGACGTTGCCACCCTCGGGGATGAGGATGAACGGCGTGGGCATGTTGTCGATGCACTCTTCGACGTTTCTGATGGTGTGGTTGAAGTCGAAGTGCAGACCGATCAGCTCCTCGATGAGGCTGATGCCCCAGAAGCCGATGGTGGGATCTTCTTTCCAGCGGTACGAGCTGAACGGGAAGGAGGTGGACTCCCACTCGCCAAGCTCAAGCACCGCGCCGTCGACAGCGATCGCGTGCTTCCCGTCCCCTGCTCCCTTGAACGAGGGGAGACGCCACGCTTCGATCACCTCCACCATGTTCTGGAGGGTGTGCCTCTGACGGTGCCAGACGTACGGATCGTCCGAGATGCGCCCAGCGGTTCGGATTGCTTCCTTGTGCTTCGGGTACATGGCAGCCAGACGCGACCGACTGACGAAGGCGCGCTGGTAAAGGTGGGTGGGCTTGCCGTTGCTGGACGCCTCGACGGGGTCCACGAAGACGTCCGCGGGGTGGACTCGATCGTTCTCGACCTCGTCGACCACGGGGTGGGGGGCGGTCTTGACGAAGCCGGTGCCGTAGATGAAGCCGTCGAGCGCGGCGGAGCGCTTGGTGGGGCGCACGTCGCCGAGATGCTCGCAGAACTCGACCCACTTCTGCATCTGCTTGGCCTTCTTCTGCAGAGTGAAGTTCCCGCCCTTCGTCACGAAGACGGGGCGAGGGTTCTGGCGGGTGACCTTCGCGTGCGCGCTGTCGACCATGACCTTGGCGAGGTTCACGGGAACGCGCGAGTAGGCGGCCTCCTCGTCCTCAACCTTCCACGCGGCGGAGTAGTTGGCGAGGTAATCGTTGTTGGCGATGTTTCGGTTCAGGTAGAGCTGGGAGTAGGCGTTGTACGCCTGGAGCCGGGGGGCGTCCTCCTTCACGAAGTACTTATAGATCGCCAGGAGGGGGGCGAGGGCCTTTGTCTTGGTTTTCTCCTCCCACCACGGAGAACCAGACTCAAGGAGTACGTCAGTTGCCATCTAGGGAAGAGGATAAGTGGTTGCGGCGGGCTTGACAGGGGCCGGAAAGTCGACTATAATGGGGGCATGTCTCGTTGGCGGAACCATTCCACCTACGGGATAGATCCCCCAGGCACGACGTCCTGACAGTGGGGTCGGCGGCCATAGAGGGGGGTGTCCGGGACAGGCACCCCCCGCGCCGCTTTTCTTTTCTGCGAGCGAGGATCATGAACCTGACGAGCGAAGAATGGGCCATCGTACGACGCGCGGCCAAGTACACCAACGGAACACGCGTTCCCCGTCGAGTCGAAGTCGACGCCCTGAAGGCCCTTCAAGCCCTGGTCAGAACCCGCGACGCCCTGGCCGCTTCCACTTCCCGGCCTTCACCCACAGGGGCTCCTCGTGCCGAGGGTTCCGCGAGAGTTCGCGTTGCTTGAGCTGGGCGTGGATCCGGTCCATCCGCTCTCGGTCGCTCGTTGGACGATCGTCAACGACGAAACCACTATTGTCGTGCGTTCGCACCTTCGTATAGGCGTAGCGGAGACTATCTGTCGCGTGGTCGTCCCAACCGCGTTTGATGATACGCTTTCCGACCTGCAGCGACTTCTCGTCCCACTGAAGCTCGGCCATCTCGGCGAGTACGTCGATGCAACCCTGCTCAACGAAGAAGAGCTTACCTGCCCGGATATCAGCGTTTATGATGCTCACACCCATGTCGACGGAGTCGAATCCCTTCTTCACTGGTCGTGCCGGAATATGTGGGTGCGTCGACTTCCACTGCTTGACGAACGCCGCCCCCTGGCCCCCGCTGTCCACCACGATGTGACTGTAGTTCGGGAATCGGTGCATGAGGCGCTCTATTTCGGTGCCGGCTGCGAGAACGGTCAGTTCCGGCTCACGGTAGCTCTCCAGAACATAAGTCCTGCCGATGCTGCGCGAGTACGCGAGTACTGTAAAGGCGCACGGGTCTTCTGTCCCGAGGTCGACGCCGATGATGTACCGCCAGTCGGTGGCTAGCTCCTCTGGGAACCTGTCGACGACCATCGCGTCGCGGTAGTCGAAGCACCCGCGGTGCGTGTCGAAGACCCACTCCCCCAGGAACTCGCGGCGGAAGGCGGGCGTGTTGCGCGTCCAGCCGTTGGCTGCGAGCGCCAGCTCCAGCTCACCAGCCGGATCGGGGATGAAGGGGTTGTCCGCCATCGTCCAGTGGTGGACGGACCAGCCGAGGCTCGACTTCTCGGAGAGCTGCATGCCGTTCGCGATCTTGTAGAACGGGCTGTGCCGGTTGTTGGATGGCGTTCCCGTGACCATGATCGGTGCCTGGTAGTCAGCCGTGGACGGGAGCAGAATCTCGTTGATCAGGTACAGCATGTCCTGGCCCATGTTCTGCGCCTCGTCGAGGCAGACCGCCGGGGGCTTACCGCCGCGGGACTTGTCCATCTCGCGGCGTGAGCCGACGCCGTACACCTGGATCACGCTGTCGTTGGGGAGCTTGATGTTGGAGGTGACGTTGTCGAACCGCAGCCCGAGCCCGAGCTTGCGGTCGATGTCTCGCAGCGCCGGCCAGATGATTACCTTGGCGCTCGACCTATTCATATTCATGTAGATCGGGAAGCTCCCCGGGTGCTCGAAGCCTGCCTTCAGGAGCGCCAGCGCGACACCGTGGGACTTCCCCGCTCGACGGGAACAGCACGCGACCTTCAGACGCGACTGGTCCTGGATGAAGTCCTTCTGCGGCCCGAACATGAGGGTCTCCCAGTCGAGCTTGGCGACTCGCGATCCTCGCTTCGCCGCCTGCTCCAGGGCCTCGCGGACCTTTGGGGCCATCTCGTTGGGGGCGAACCTATTCGGGGTCACGAGTGGCCTCAGCCTTGATGTCCCCAACCAACCACGGCAGGAACACCATGCTCCAGTCCTTCATGGACCGGCGGAGCCAGGGCTTCTTCATGTCCTTCGTGCCGTACGTGTAGACCATGTTCTGGCCCTTGGTGTAGCCGAAGTCCGAGAAGAAGCGCTCCAGGAGGGCGGTGGCGACCCCCTGCTTCTGCGCGCCCTTCTTCACCTTGAGGAAGTGGACGCACGGGAGGTTCTCGAAGGGGTCCGCGATGAGGAACCCACGGAAAAGGTGGTTCTGACCGGGTTCGCAGAGCATGTACGCCGCACCCGCCTTGGAGCTGCGCTCCAGGAGCATGGCGATGTTGTCGTGCTCGTAGCCGAAGTAGTCGTCGTTGACGACGCCGGGGAACTGCATCGCCGGCGACTCTTGGTAGTCGTACAGCCATGCCTGGATCACGTACTTACGGTCCGCCCACGTGAAGGGACGGATGTTGCTATTCTCGCTCATCGAGGGCCTCTTGCAGTTTCACTGGTAGCTGGGGGTTGTGTTGGAAAGCGCGGCAGGCGTCCTCGAACGTCCACCCCGCGTCAATCAGGTCGAGCGCAAGCTCGGTCTCGGTCTTGTTGTCGCCGCCCTTGTCCTTCGCTTCGAGCTGGAAGAGGGTGCTCTCCAGCTTGCGGATCGAGTCCTGGTGCGCGAGGAACAGGCGCTCCTCCTCGGGTTCGAGGTGCTCGCCCTTGCTCAGGCGGTCCTCGTACTTCTCCAGGGCCATGTCCGCCATCTCAAGCCGGCGCTCAAGGCGCTCCTTGTAGCTGAGGCGTCGCCGCTCCCCGACCGAAGGTCTGGTCGCTGGCTCCGGGCGATCGAAGTCCCCCGCGTTCACGGTCTCGACGGTGTCTTTCAGGATCTGCTCTGCCACCACCACTCGGCGGCCTGGTACTGTTCTGGCCATCGCTACGGCCCTTTCTCCCCCGCTCGGAGGCGGAGGGTCTGTTCGCTACTTCTTGACTACCTTCTGGAGCATGTCCCAGAGCCACGCGCTCTTCTTGACCTTCTCCCGGATCTGTTCCTTGATGCCCGTACCCGGCTCCTGCAGCTCCCCGATCGGATCGAGGAGCCGGTACGCGGGCCAGGTGGCCTTGTCCATGCGGTCCATGCCGCTGTCGGAGGCGAAGACGTACGGGTGCATGGGTTGGTTGTAGTCCACTTCCCCGGAGCCCGGGTCAGTGTAGAAGGGTTGCATCTTGGCGATGTGCTGTCGCCGTATCCTGTTGGCGCGCTCCTGCGTGCCCCGGTACATAGGGGTGGCCCCACCTACGTTGAGGGCGGACGGGAAGGTGCGCCGCCCGTACTTGTCCGCTTCGATGCTGGCTTCCAGCGCGCGGTCGTAGTCGGCGGTGATCGACTGGCGGGCGTAGTCCTGGGAGACCTCGGTCCCGATCTTGCCCATCGGGATGTGGTCGCGCATCATGCGCCCCTCGTCAGGGTGGACGCCCACGGCCTTCTCTAGGACGCGCTGCTGCAGGCTCTTCTTCTTCCCGCCTTCGCTCATTGGTCGTCCTCCCAGGTCATCTCCTCGATGATGAGGGTCACGAAAAGGTGCGGCGTGACCACGAGGGTCTTCGGTACGATGGTGCTCGACTCGCACACGTAGATCCCGTTCATGAACCGGAAAGGTCCGCCACCACCCTCGATGGTCGCATCCTCGTTCGCCGTGACGCTGTGCGTGATGATGGGTACCGCCCCGTTCGCCGGCGGGGAGCTGGCGTCATGGACCTGAACCCACGTCGCGCTCCCGGAGTTGTGGGCCACATGCACCCGGTGCACGATGCAGGGGTGCGGGTAGATGACCTCGTTGACCAACGTGCCGCCACTGGTGACTGCCACGGTCTTGGGGAAGGGGGTTGGCATCTGCTACGAGGGGAATCGGTCGCGGACGGAAAACGGAATGGCGGTTCTGATTGTTTCAAGTGTTTCCAGATCAAGCACCACTGGAAATGTGAAGGGTGAAAAAGGGTTAGTGTCGATTTTACAAAGATGTCACAAAGCTCTGTGGCATTGGGTTTATGCCCCATTTGTGTTTCCGAACCCGCAACCATTTCAGCTCG